>CAFBOL010000202.1_pt1 | contig 3748 bp, 1 predicted proteins | sample 7269421 | NCBI WGS metagenome assembly CAFBOL01 (sample SAMEA6814112, study PRJEB35770) | uncultured Acidimicrobiaceae bacterium | biome: Freshwater; feature: Freshwater reservoir; material: water | place: Czech Republic | collected 2017-07-26 | depth 30m m | reverse complement strand
CGAGTGCATTTCTCGTGGAACGAAGCCAGGTGATGTACCCCTCGGCTGCAAGGAACCTGCCACGGAGTCGGAAGAGCTGGCCGATTTCTGCTTGTTCGGCGTCGTCTAACGTCCCGTCAGCAGTGAGTTCGCTGAGGAAGAGCTGTTGATTCCGCCGTCGAGCTTCCTCGATGATGAAGAGGCGGTGATCTTCAAGCGTCGAGAACAACACGTTCACTTGTGCCCGCCATAGACCAACGCCAATCTGTGATCGGACCATCGGGAGGTCTATCGCTCTCCGCGGCGCCTTGGCCGATCCCGAGTCGCAATTGAGCCGCCAGAGCTCGACGTCGCGAACGCCGTCGAGGACTCTTGGATCAAGACAGCGGCGATCCCAACGACTCTCGACGAGACGCTCCAGCGTGCCCATCTCGCCATTCCAGCGGCCGTTGATGCACGCTGCGATGAGTTCGAGGTCGGTGCCTGCTAGTTCTCCCAGAACTGAAAGTAGGCGAGGGTCGAGCGCTGCCGCCGATTCGCTCGCGTAGTTGCTGGCAAAGACCAGCGCGTCCAGGGGTTCGAGAGCGTGCCGCCACGATTCGAGCCGAAGAGCGTTGAGTTCCTCGAAGGAGGCATTGGTGTCGATCAGGACGACCAACACAACGTGGCACGGGGCATTGAGCGTCCGGCCGAGTGCGTCCAACGAACGGACCAAGTCTCCGACCTGGCTAGGTTCTCCCCCGCGGAGGTCAACTGCCACTAGAAGGCCCCCGCCTGGTGCTTCGTCAATGAATTCTCTCGGCGATGCGCCATGGCGTTCATCGTCGAACACCCGGGCGGAGAGCGAGCGGAGGAGCTCTGCCTGTGTCGGGCAGCCGAGTGGCAGCTCGTCGAGACCGACCGACCGGAAGCACTCGAAGACCGTTCGGTCCAGCGCGTCCTCGAGTGCCTCGAGCACTCCCTGGGGACCTTCGATCGACGGTAAGTCAAGCAACAAGTGCTGGCGACGGCGAAGCGCCGACACGATGCGCCGCATCCAACGGTCGGGACCGGGCAGGGCCCACACCTGGTCTTCGCTGACGAGCACGGTCATTTACTTGCGTCTGCAACAGCACAAGCGACGGGGTCGAGCGTGAAGCCCGCCCTGGCCGAAACCAGGAGGCCCGCTCGACGGAGTGCCGGGAGGGTCAGGTCTGGGTTGGCATCGGCAAACAGCTCGTAGAGCTCCTGCTCCGACCACTCCTGGTGCCCCCCGAGGTTGGAGATCACCGAGGCCGCCCCTGGTACCTCAGACAGTCCTGCGACCTTGCAGAGACTGCCGACATCGAAACCATGCGGTTCGATAGACGCGAGGAACGAAGCCGAGGTTGATGGCGCAGATTCCAGGCCCGGCTTGAGCAGCGAGTACCAACCGCCAGTCGCGCGCAGGATCTCGGCAAGATCGGCGTCGCTGACTGCTCTGTTCTCGATTTCAAACCAGCGACGTAGGGTCACCTCATCCCAGGAGCGGAGATAGGCGACTGCCGAGTCGCCCAACTGAGTTGTCGATAGTTGATCTGGCCGAACGATGAACAGTCGTGCTGCGGCGGCGTCTGGCAACGCCTCTAGCTCTGTAAGCGCGGTAACGAGCATGCGGGCTGCGGAGATGCCGTTTAGCTCCGTGAGATCAGCTACTTCGATCCACCACGCCTCCCCCTTCGCAGCAGATCGTCCTCGGTGGGGAAGTTCCGCTGCGGTGCGCGGGTGGCGATAGGTCAGTTGTAGGCCTCGATCCGCCGCCAACCGTTCCAGCGATGAATGGACCGACCCAAGACCACTGAGCTCCGAGGCCACGAGGACCGTGCACGGTTCTCCGCCTGGCACCAGCCTGGCGATTTGGTCGCCGGAGAGCGGACCTGGCGTCCCTTGCGCATCCAGGGGATACCTCAAACGCGATGGATCAATTCGTGACTCGGGAACGCCGGTAGCAATCCTGCGCAGTCGTGCCTCGACGTCTGAGGGGCTGCCTATGAGTTCGATGAGGTTAGGGGATCGCAGCATCCATTCGCCGTTAGCCTGCCGAAGCACGCCGAAGGTCGCCAACTCGCGTAGGTACCAGCCAAACTCTTCAGGGGACACGCGATCGAATGCATCTGGCCAGTCGCTCCTCGCCAGTACCAGAAGATCATCCGGTGAGTGGCGGGGGAATCCGCTGCGGGCCTCGAGCGCGACTCGATACGCAATGGCCTGATAGCGCCCGTCGAGGCTAATGGTCCACTCGAATCGTCGACTGATCTCTGATCGCAGTTCGGAGTCGTTGAGTTCTTGCTCAACGAGCTCAGCGGTGATGGTGGAGCCTGACGATGAGGGTCCCATCGATGACTTCCCGATGCGTGCCAGGAGCCTGTCGCACACCAGCTGTATCAGGCTGGCTTGGTCGTTGGTCGAGGCCAGGATCTTGTAGACCAAGGAGAAGTCGTCGTTCTCAAACCTAATGCCGAGAGCATGTAGAGGTTCGTGGACGAGTTTGAAGGCGTCTCGTCCATCTAGGGGTCCGACTTCGATGCTGGAACCCGCGAGGTGAGCCATCGGATGATTGGTACCTCGATCGAAGCGCTGGACCAAGTTGAGGCCTGCCAACACGAACTTGCATCGCCGGTTTGTTCGGTCCATGAGCCCGCGCACTTGGTGCGTGACCGGGTAGTTCACCTTGAAATCTAGTTCAAGGAAGGCATCACACTCGTCGAGCAGAATGAGTAATCGTCGGGTTGGCACCTCTGCGAGCCATGACGACACTGCATCAGAAACACGCTCGAAGGCTGATCGACCCACCTTCGAGACCGGGATGTCAGCCGACTCCAGCTTTTCTGCGACAACAGCCCAGAGGCTCTCCGGCGGCTTGAAGAGACCAATTCCGTGTTCGTTCAGGTCGATGTAAACACCCTTGGCGTCCGACTCACGCTCCTCGATCTGCATCTGGGCGCGACGCAGAAGTGCCGACTTTCCTAGCTGTCGACCGCCGTAGACAAAGCTGGGTCCGGTTTGGGAAACCAGTTGCTGCACTTCGTGAGTCCGGCCGTAGAACATTTCCAGCGGCACGCGGCCTGCCACATGTGGTACGTACGGGTTCACCCATGTGAACGGCAACGTAAGGATCATGAGCCGCTCGAAGCGATCTGAGTCGGGTGACGTGAGCAGTTCTAGAAAGACCGCGAGGTCAACCACTGGCAGCAGAAGATCGTGCCGACGGCAGAGAGTGGCGATCGAACGCCGTTGCTCAGCATCAAGTACTCCGGGAAGATAGACGACTATGCATCGCAGCCCTGAGGTGTCGTCGCGGGCGATTTCGATCAGTTTCCGTGCCGTGCTGTCTTCGAAGACGAAGACGATTCGTAGCTTATCCCAAGTGAGTCCCGTTCCGAACTGGGGGACCATGGCTCTTCCTGAACGGCGAATGCCTTTGAACTCCATCCACAACCGGCCTCGACCATGAGGGGCGGATGCCGGTCTGCGACCGCGACCCTCAAACTCGATGCCAATGGATCGCAGCAGGGCCGGCGCGTCGTCAGCCACCGCAGGCTCTTCCCGACTTGAACCGAAGATTGACATCCAGGTTCGCATGGAGCTAGCGGCGGCAGTTCGGGTGAGTCCCATCACGTGGTGTAGGAGTCAGCGGCCATCGTCGGGGTGATGGTGGTCATCGTGCGATTCTCGTAAGCGACCAAGCCAACAAGAAGGCCGCACGATGACCACTCACGAGTTTGCCCTATCCGACCTTGCCGCGCGTCTG
>CAFBOL010000187.1_pt1 | contig 4848 bp, 4 predicted proteins | sample 7269421 | NCBI WGS metagenome assembly CAFBOL01 (sample SAMEA6814112, study PRJEB35770) | uncultured Acidimicrobiaceae bacterium | biome: Freshwater; feature: Freshwater reservoir; material: water | place: Czech Republic | collected 2017-07-26 | depth 30m m | reverse complement strand
GGCGAGAAGTGCACCTGCGGCGACCTGTGCATAGAACGCCTTGGTGGACGCAACACTCATCTCGACATCGCGCCCGTCGGAGGTGTACAGCACCCCGTCGGCCTTGTCGGTGAGATCGCTGTTCCGGCGGTTGACGATGCCGATCACCGTGGCCCCACGACCGCGCACGAGGTCGACCGTGCGGTTGGTGTCGGTGGTGGTACCGCTCTGGCTGACGGCAATGACGAGCATGTCGCTCATGTCGACCGCAAGGTGGAAACCCGACAGTTCGGTAGCAGTGATTGCGCGGACGTCGAGCCTGCTCTCGACGAGCTCGTCGAGCAACACGGCTGCGCTCTGGCCGGCGACGGCAGCAGTTCCCTGGCCGATGACACGCACGCTGCGGATGCGACCGCTGCGCAGCCCATCGACAACGGACTGCGGAATGGTGCGTGCTCCGAGCGCGGCACGCAGCAGGCCGTCGTGCTCCACGATCTTGCCGCGCAAGGTCTTGCGGAAGCTGAGGGGTGCCTCGCTGATCTCCTTGAGGAGGAAGTGCGGATACGCGCCTCGGTCGATGTCGCGCGTGGTCACCTCGGCGATGGCAACCTCTGATTCGGCAATCGGGAGTTCGCTGCCGTCATAGGCGATGCGGCGCAGACCGGCGAGGTCACCGGCGCGCGCGCCGTCGAGCACGAGGATCTGGCCGCGGCTCGCTGGCTGGTCCGCGTGTGCCGGCGACTCTCCGTCCAGGCGGACGAAGCGAGCCGTCTCTTCCACGATGCCGTACGGTTCGCTGGCAACCACGAAGGTGTCGTCGGCGAGACCGACGTACACACCCTGGCCACTGCCGCGCAGGGCAAGGAGCACCCGATTCGGTGCGTCGGCACTCGCTGCACCGATGGCCACGCTTCCCTCGAACGAGGCAACCGTGCGGCGGAAACCCTCCACCAGATTGCCGGTGTCGACGGTGTGGCGGGACACGAGTGCCGGGATCACCTTCGCATCCGTGGTGATCGGACCGGGGATGCGCAGACCATGCTCCACCACGAGGTCGATGTGGTTGTCGACATCGCCGTTCAGCACTGCCACGACGTACGGGAGCGCGCCCGCAGACTGCCCCTCCTCCTCGTGATTGAGCGGATGGGCGTTCGGCTCGGAGATGATGCCGACACTCGCCCAGCGTGTGTGGCCGAGCACCGCCACACGACTGTTCGGGGAGGACAGCGCCACGCGCAACAGCGAGTCGCTGTCGATTGCCTGGCGAATGGTCTGGGTGTTGTCGCCCAACTCCCCGATCTCGGCAGCAGCCTTGTAGACGAAGCTGAGTGCCTCGCCGGCGAGACGAACCGACCCCGAGGTGAAAAGGGGATCGCCGAGGCGCTGTTCGAGCAACGAGCGCACTGCGGGGTCCTCCACGTCCAGGCCGTGACCCCACACGAACAGGTGCAGACCGGCAGAGTCCCTGCCCCGCACCTCGAGACGATCGAGGACGGACAGGGCCTGCTGAACCAACAGGTACCCGTGCAGCGACGTGGTCCCGGCATCTCGGCCCGACAATGCCTCCACCGCTCGTGCCGTGCGCAGGCGATCGTTGCGAACGGCCCACGCAGCATCCTTGAGGCGAATGAGCGCCGCGTTCGTGGCCTCGATCATGTCAGCGGGGACCACACCGCCGGATTCGAGGCTTCGCTCGAACGCGAGCGCCAACGCGTCGATCTGGTCGAGTCGCGCAACGATGCCTGCAGAAATCTCCGGATGACCGACCAGAGCCTGCACACCCGGGAGTCCCTTGAGTGCAGCGTCCACCTCCTCAACCGGTCCGGCAACCGCTCCGGGACCATCTGCGTGCGCATCAATTGCCGCATCGAGCCTGCTGAACAGCCAGTCCCGGGTGGGGGCCGGCCGCTGCGACGGGCGGCTCAGGAGGGCGACGATCCCGCACATGACAGAAAGGTTACCGAGGCGGGCTCAGGCAAGTCGTTCGGCAATGACCGCAGCGAGACGGTCGGCCTCTTGGGGGGCCAGATCTCGCTGGCTTGACCAGAGGCAGCGCTTGCGCATGGATCGGCTCCATGATCAAGGAGGAGTTTGACGAGCGCTTCCGACGGGTGGAGTTTCGACCGCTCCACCACACTCGTCCCGGACGCGTCGAGCGTCACGCCCCCGCTGTACCGGTTCTGGACCACGCCGTTGAGCCGGTACTCCACCACCGCACCCGTCAGATCACGCACGAAGGTGCTCGTCGTGGTCCCGTTCGACGTGGACAGGTGCCGGTCCGCACCGTCATACCCATACGACTCCGAACCGATCGCTGTGGCGTTCCCGCGGCTGTCGTAGCCCCGACCTTTTGGCGCAATTTCGGCGATCCGCATGCCGTAGAGCCAGACTCCCAAGGGCGGTTTACGCGGCGCCATCACGGTCTCCCACGGTGATCGTGACCGTTGCACCCAACCGCCGGAGCAGTCGCAGTAGCAGTTCGATCGACCGGCCTTGTCGCCCCCGTTCCAAGTGCGCGAGCGAGTCTCGGCTCATGGCGCCCTGCTCAGCGAGCTGGGCCTGCGTGAGGTGCTGCAACTTGCGGATCTCGGCGATAGCGCGGCCAAGGTCCTCGGGAGTTCGCACGACGTATCGATCCACCAGCGGAACCTCCTTCCGTGTGACAGCGAGGTCACAGAGGACACTGACAGGCTGTTGTGACAGATACGTCACATCATTCACTCGCGGACTGTCGTGACACATACGTCACAGTTCTGGCGATTCGACATGGCGCGGTCCGTTCCGGCCAACCGAGGAACCCCCCGTACTGCTGGTGATTCGGGTGGTAACATACCTGTACAGTTATAGAAGAGGATTCCGATGACCACCGCCGCAGCGCTACTCCGCGAGACCCGCGCCGGTGCTCGCCGCACTCAGGCCGATCTCGAACGCCTCTCCGGTGTCCGGCAAGCGGCAATTTCTCGGGCTGAGCGCGGCCGCCAGGACCTCACGGTGGCGGCTCTCGACCGACTGGTGCATGCGGCCGGTTGGCGCATCTCCGTACTTCCAACGCAGGCCGGCACCGCCGCCGACGCGGCGGACCTGTGCCGTCACCATCTGGCGGCAGGTTCCGAAGACGGTGCGTACCGGACTGTCATCCAACTCGCCGATTGGCTGGCCTCTGAACACGGCGCAGAACGAGTTGCGTTGACCGTGACTCCCCCGGCACCGACCGGCGACCGACGGTACGACGCCTTCATCGCCGGTGTTGTCGAGCACCGGCTCGTCGAAGAGTCGTTGCCGCACCCGAAGTGGCTCCCGACGTCGGCAACACTCACCGAGCGATGGTTCGTCGACATCTTCAGCACTCACGATCCTGCGGTCTTGGCATCCACACCGCCAGCCTTGTTGGACCGCGGCGTCGTCATCGATGCGGCCGAGCTCGAGAGCGTCTGATGCTGTCGAGGGACGACGTGCTTCGAGGACTGAAGCAACTTGCCGAGCGGCTCGATGCGGACGGCATCAACGTTGCCATTCATCTCGTCGGCGGCGCCGCGGTCATGCTCACCGTCAGACCCGATCGGCAACTGACAACCGACGTCGACTCGTGGGTCAACAGCCGCGGCGATGAACTGCTCCGCACCAGAGTCATTGAGGCAGTCATGCTGGTCGGCAGAGCCAACCCGGGGTTTCCCGACGACTGGCTGAACGACAACGCGTCGATGTTCATCCCGGACAACGTGAGCGGCGACCTTTCCGGATGGGACCGTCTCCTGACCGTCGGCGGCGTCACCATCGTTGTCGCACCGCCGGAGGTGCTGCTCGCGATGAAGCTCCTTGCAGGACGAGGACGGCGAGACATCCCGGACTTGCCTCCACTGGTCGCTGCGTGTGGAGTCACGACTGTTCGCGAGGTCGAAGGAATCTTTGACCGTTACTACCCGCACGACGACATGAAGCCCTCGGCGCGCCGCTGGCTCACCGAGTTCAGTGGGCTGAGCTAACAGCGTCGGTCAGGCAAGTCGTTCGGCAATGACCGCAGCGAGCCGTTCGGCCTCGTGGCGGGCCAGATCGGCCGTCGCGGCCTCCACCATCACCCGCACGAGCGGCTCGGTGCCGCTGGGTCGAACGAGCACCCGCCCATTGCCCGCCAGAGTCGCTTCGGTGCGGGCGATCTCGTCGGCGACAAGGCTGGCCACCGCCGGGTCCCTGCGGGCCGTGCGCACGTTCACCAAGACCTGTGGGTACGAGGTCATCGCGGCCGTTGCCAACTCGGCCAGGCTGCGCCCCGCTCGTTGCGCTGTCTCCAGCAGCACCAAACCAGCAAGCAACCCGTCGCCGGTGGTCGCCCGGTCCCGCAGGATGATGTGCCCGCTCTGCTCGCCGCCCAGCACGAGGTCATCGCGCTCGAGCGCCTCGAGTACGTAGCGATCGCCGACCGCGGTCTCGACGATGCCCACACCGGCCTCACGCAGTGCGATGCGCAGACCGAGATTGCTCATCACGGTGACGGCGATGCGGTTGCCGCGCAGCGCGCCACGGGACTGCATCGACGGTGCAACAACTGCCATCAACCTGTCGCCGTCGATCACGCCGGCCGCTGTTGCACCCATCACGCGATCGCCATCACCGTCGAAGGCAAGCCCTGCGTCCGCGTGATGCGTACGAACACCATCGACAACTACCTCGGGATGTGTTGCACCACAGCCGTCGTTGATGTTCGTGCCCGTTGGGGTCGCGTGCAACACCGTTACGTCCGCACCGAGCCTGCGCAACACCTCCGGTGCAACGTTGCTCATCGCTCCGTTCGCGCAATCCACCACCACACGCATCTCCGCGAGCATGCCTGTGGGAAATGCGGCAACGAGATGATCCGCGTACTGATGCACT
>CAFBOL010000164.1_pt1 | contig 6139 bp, 5 predicted proteins | sample 7269421 | NCBI WGS metagenome assembly CAFBOL01 (sample SAMEA6814112, study PRJEB35770) | uncultured Acidimicrobiaceae bacterium | biome: Freshwater; feature: Freshwater reservoir; material: water | place: Czech Republic | collected 2017-07-26 | depth 30m m | reverse complement strand
GTCTGTGACAGTCGCTGGCCGGCGCCTCAGGGAAGAGAACGTGGTCGTGCTCCGTCGACCGCAACGCACTACGGGCTTGAGTCGCGTCGACCCTCCATACCCGCTGTACCCCTACGAAACCGTGCTTGCTGAGCAGGAGTGGAGCGTCCTCTCAGGTGAAGCTGATCCGACTGCAGTACTGCAGGCCGCGTTCACCTCGGCGGTCGTCACCGACGGCATAGTGGTCCCGACGCTTCAAAGCGTTGCCGAAGTGGACCCCAGCGGGTCAGCCAAGAAGAACTCAACGTACGCAGGCCACGGAATACATCGATACAAGGGAAAATTTTACCCTCAGCTAGCGAAGAGCCTGGTCAACGTGACCGGCGCCAGACAGCGCGTTGGTGTCGTGCTCGATCCATTCGGAGGATCCGGAACTGTCGCCCTGGAGTCGAGTCTTGCGGGGCTCAAGTCAGTCAGTCTCGACATCAACCCTGTGGCTATCGCTGCCGCCACAGCCAAGCAGTCACTCCTGCAAGTGACGAGCGACGATCTCCACCGAGCACTGTGCTGCGCAGACCGAGCGGTCGACCGATTTCAGGGCCAAACGGACTGGTCACAGTTCTCGCCAGACTGCCTCGATGAGCTGCAGTCGTGGTTCCCTCCCCCCGCACTCGCCAAGCTCAGCGTTCTACTCAAGGTGGCACGTTCGACGGCCGTAAGCCGGGCCTGTCCTGACGGACGCACGATTCTCGAGGTGTTGATCAGTGATCTGACCCGCGAGTGCTCGCAGCAGGAGCCGTCGGATCTGAGAATCCGCAGACGCGCCGTACCGATCGACGATGCTGATGTATTCGGACTCTTCTCGGCGCGAGCGTCAAGGCTCCTTGAGCGCCACCGCGCCTTTGGTCCGAGACTTGCGCTGCGGGACCACCTCCCACGTGCGACGATCCTCGATGCGAGCGCCAGCGACTCCAGCTCGTTCACTCACGAAGCGTTCGAGCACGGAGTGAGTGCCGTCGTCAGCAGTCCCCCTTACGGAACAGCTCTTCCGTACATCGACACCGATCGACTCTCGATCGCTGCCGTGTTTGGGCGGACCCGGCGTCAGAGGACTCAGCTCGAAGCATCACTCGTCGGATCAAGGGAGATCACCGGCCGGGAGACCGCCGAATGGGAGGCGTTGCTCGGCTCGCCGGGAGCGGTGAACCTTCCAGCCACGACCACGAGCTACCTGGACGCGCTGTATCGAGCCGTTTCTGCGGATTCGTCTGCCGGCTTCCGGAAACTGCGCACACCCGCGCTGCTCCTCCGCTACTTCGTACAGATGAACGCAGTCCTGTCGAACGTAGCGAAGGTCCTCGTGCCGAAGGGCGAGGTCGCCCTGGTGCTGGGGGACTCGACTACAACGATCGCCGGCCAGAAGTGGCTGATTCCCACTGTCGATGAAGTCGCATCCATCAGCAAGGGCCTCGGTTGGTCGTTGGTCGACGATCTCCCCATCACCGTGACGCAGGAGGGCCTCCTTAACGCGCGGCATGCCATCACTGCCAACAGAGTCATCCGTTTCCAGGCTGACTGACCGACGCATGCTGGCGAGTGCCCAGCTTCGTCACATCTATGTTAATAGAGTTGACACCGCAGGTCAGGCTCCTCTAGCCTCGCTCTGTGAAGCTTGTTGGTTACCTTCGTGTCAGCACCGATGGTCAGGCGGACGACGGCTATGGACTCGAAGTCCAGCGCGCTGCCATCGATAACTGGGCGCGGGGCCGTGGCGACCGGATCGTTCGCTGGTGCTCGGACGAAGGCGTCAGCGGGACCGTCGAGGCCGTGGACCGCGAAGGTCTGTCCTGTGTCCTCGTCGCCATTGAGCTGCGTCAGGCCGAGGGCGTTGTCGTCGCCCGACTGGACCGACTTGCCCGCAAATTGCACGTTCAGGAGGCGGCGCTGGCCCACATCTGGCGTGCCGGCGGCAGCGCCTTCACCGCAGATGGCGGAGAGGTTCTCCAAGACGATCCTGAGGATCCGATGCGCACTGCCATGCGTCAGATGATCGGGGTCTTCGCTGAACTAGAGCGTTCGATGATCGTCAAGCGCATGCGTGACGGTCGGCGGATGAAGGCACAGAAGGGCGGTTACGCCTACGGCAGCCCACCGCTCGGCTACCGGTCAGAGCATGGATCGCTCACGATCGACGAAGGAGAACAAGCGATCGTCAACCGCATCGCAGATCTGCGGCAGAGCGGCGCATCACTTCGGTCGATCGCTACCACCCTGAACGAGGAAGGATTGCTACCCAAGCGCGGCAAGGCGACCGGTAGCCAATGGCACCCCGAAACACTCCGTCGCGTCATCGCGCGGCTGGACACCCCACCGGCGGCGGAACGAGAAACGACTCGATAGTGCGGGCTGTCGGCGCGAGGATTCGCCATGCCCGCTACACCCGATGCCCGTTGGACCCAATTTCAGGAGCCGACCGAGCCGGGCCTGGTCAAGGGCAGCATCGTCTCATTCGACGGCCTTGAGCGAGTCGCGGCCAGCTGGCCCGAGATCCTTCCTGCTGAGCTGGACCACGGCACAGCGTCGCTCCTGCGGACGGCGCGAAGCCTCTTCGTTCACGCTTGGTTCGACTACGAGTTCCTAGCGATCGCGTGTCTGACTGCCCTGCAAGCTGTCGAGGCTGCTGTTCGCGATCTCTACCCTGAGGCCAGCAAAGTTCCTTTCGCGAGGCTTGTTCAGCGAGCGCGGACTCAAGGCGTCCTTTCGGAAGCGATGGCCGATCTGGCAGACACCGCCGTCGAGCTGCGGAACCTCGTCGCGCATCCAGAGCAACTCGTCGCCTTCTCTCCTGGAATGGCTGAGTCGGTGTTGGAGAACAGCCATCGTCTCGTCGCGGTGCTCGCCGCGTCGCTTCGTGAGCGTGACGACCGACACAAGCAGCCACCACTCCAGTCTGATGAATAACGGGGGCCGGCTCGACAGGCCTACGAGGCTCGACGTGGGTCTAGCCACGGGTTCTTCCTACTATATTTCTGTGAAACATGTCACACGCTCGGTGAAGTTGTCTCGGTATTGGACACTTCCCGTGGAGCTACTCGCAATTATTCAATTCGATCCTGTGGTCCGATCGATGCACCCTGCTTCTGGCGGGATTTCTACGGGCCTCCCAAGGGTGTTGGAATTGAGAAACTGAATACTTAGTTCCTGGCGATCGCTGATCCTGCCTGATCTAGAGTGTTTCTCGTGAGCAGGGAGCAGAGCAGCAGGAACTCGACCACCGAGCGATTGATCACAGTCGAAGAACTGTCAGAATTGCTACGAGTTCCTGTGCGGACGATCTATCGGTGGCAGCAGGTCCGGACCGGACCGAAAGCCATCCGTGTCGGACGAGACCTCAGATTCCGCCCGACGGCTGTTACAGAATGGCTTGTCGAGCAAGAGTCGTTCCAAGCGTCACAATTTTAGTGAAAGAGTGCAATATTGAAAAGTAAGACAGAACATGAGATCCAGCTAGATCGCTGCGCTGACATATTTCATAGAGTTATTGTTGAAGCTAGTGAACGTGCGACCGTGCTGTTGCTTGAAAGCCACCGTGCCATCGTAGAGCGTGTTGTCGATGGCCGAATCTCAAAGACGGAAGCGTTAATTCAGATGCGCCTCGAACCGGAGTCCGAGGATCACTGGGCGTACGTGAATCTGTTGGAGGACGACATCAGAATGAACAAGTTTGCGAAAGAACTCCTACGAGAGGTTTCTGCGATCTAAGAGTCAGGAGGACCGCAGGTCCATTCTTGTACTCTGTTAGGCACCGTCTCCCCCCTAGTGAACAGATACAGCACAGGCTGAGTGGTTCACTAGAGGGGGACGGATGTACTCTCTTGAGTGACATCTCCACGCTACCTACTGAACTATCGTTCAGGGCGACTCGGGTATTACTCGCATGCGTCAGGGCCGGGATTGTGACAGCGTCAGAGTTACTACTGGTTAGCCGGGCCTGCCTTGATACTGCCAGACGCTTCACTCGGTTATGCCTTAGTCACGGAGGCGACGGTTGCCTGTATCGCGCTGCAACTTGCGGGTAGCCCCTGTCACGGGAGGACCCCGGCTCTTGACCTCGAAGCGAAGGCTGATCTTCAGTTCAGTAACTCTTGGACGATTGTACCCCGGACCGCATTCCACGGCAGCTGAAACGGATTATTTGGTTTCGTTCCAATTAATTGAAACGGTCCGGCCACTGTCAGTCCCCTGGCGCACACTGGTCGCATGGGATGGATCAAGCAAGCCCCTTCGGGCAAGTTCAAGGCCTGCTACCGCGACGAGTCAGGTCGGGAGCACAGCAAGACGTTCACGCTCAAGCGGGACGCACGGCGTTTTATCGAGACCATTGAAGTCGCCAAGGCGAAGGGTGAGTGGCTCGATCCTCGGCTAGGACAGGTGAGGTTCGATGAGTGGGTGGCCGAGTGGCATCCGGCCCAAGCCCACCTACGTCCGACGACACGTGATCGAGAGTCGCGAGCGATACGTAATCACCTGAGCCCCGCGTTTGGCTCGGTTCGTCTCGCGTCCATCACGACACAGTTGGTCCGCACGTGGCTGGCTTCGCTACTAGCTGAGCAAGCGCTCGCCCCTGCCACGGTCCGTCAGCTCGGGCTCCTCATGGGCAAGATCATGCGCGGGGCGGTCGACAGCGGGCTCATCGCCAGGAATCCCTGCGACGGAGTTCGGCTGCCGAGTGAGAGGGCGAGGGCGATGATCTTCCTCGATCCAGACGAGATCGGCCGGCTCGCTGCCGCTGTTCCACAGCACTACCGAGTGCTGGTGCTGACCGCCGCATACGGAGGCTTGCGTTGGGGCGAACTCGTCGGGCTTCGGGTGAAGAACGTCGACCTGGCGGCCGGCCGGCTGTTGATCGTGGAACAGGCAACCGAAGTAGCTGGACGCTTCGTGTGGGGCGAGCCAAAGACTGCCGCTGGTCGGAGAACGGTAACGCTGCCTGCGTCGCTGAACGAGCTTCTGAAGGACCACATCGCCAAGCTCCCCGAGTCATCGCAGCAGCTGGTCTTCCCCTCGCCTGACGGCACGCTGCTCAGACGAAGCAACTTCCGGCGCCGAGTGTGGCAGCCGGCCGTTCGAGCGGCTCAGGTCGACAAGAGTCTTCGGTTTCACGACCTGAGGCACACGGCAGTGGCGCTCGCAATCGCACAGGGGGCGCACGTGAAGGCCATCCAGGAGCGTATGGGCCACAGCTCAGCCCAAATGACACTGGATCGCTACGGCCACCTCCTGCCGGCACTCCAAGCCGAGCTGGCGGACCGGCTGGACCAGTCCTTCAGGATCAGTGCCGGGAGCCTTGTGCGGCCTGGCAGCGGCCTGATCCTTGTCGACGGTACGGAAGAGCCCGCAGAAGCCGCCCTTGAGCAGGGAACGGGCAGTGGGGCTAGCTGGAATCGAACCAGCGACCTCACCCTTATCAGGGGTGCGCTCTAACCGACTGAGCTATAGCCCCGTACCGGCGTGACACCGTACCGGCTGTGGCCGCGAGACGCTACCCGCGGCGCACCCGACGGGCGGTTTCCTCTTCGATCACGGTGATCCGCACGCCACCGGTGAGATCGCTGATGAGATTGAACAACACCGAGAGCAGCACCGTGAAGCCGGTGGCCGCCACGACGGAAACCAGTCCACCGACCGCATAGATGCGGAAGATGCGCTTGGCGTCGAACGAGAACGACTTCAAGGCGAAGATCTCCTTGACGAACTTCTCGATGTAGTCGATCATGCCGCTCGAGTCGGCGACGCGCCAAAGGATCGAGCCGGCGACCAACAAGATGATCCAGATGCAGAAGAAGAAGATCAGCGAGATCTTCAGGACCGACCAGGGTTCGATGTGGCGCACCAGCCGGCGTACCTTGCGTGCCTCGTAACGTGCCGTACCGCGGGTGGTGGTGGTGAGCTCACCGGCGGCGAGCGTCGAAGCTGGGGTGGTCGTGGGATCGCCCGCGAAGAAGGCCTCGATGGCCGCATCAGAACCGGGTTGCTCGTACCCGCGACCGCCAGGCGCCCAGGTGTCGGCGGCACCGGGGACGCTGCGCACGGTGCCCGTTGGCTCTCGTTCCATTGACACGGTAGGTCAGCCTACGGGATTGGCAGGCACGACCCTCGG
>CAFBOL010000155.1_pt1 | contig 6943 bp, 5 predicted proteins | sample 7269421 | NCBI WGS metagenome assembly CAFBOL01 (sample SAMEA6814112, study PRJEB35770) | uncultured Acidimicrobiaceae bacterium | biome: Freshwater; feature: Freshwater reservoir; material: water | place: Czech Republic | collected 2017-07-26 | depth 30m m | reverse complement strand
GCGGTCCTCGATGATCAAAGGATCCGCCCGTGGCATCTCGCTTGACTCGCCGTTATCGAACTGTGATCGCTGGGATGCTCGTGTTGTGTCTGGTGGCGGCGGCGTGTTCCAGTGGCGGCGACGGTGGTGCGTCGTCGGGACGCACGAAGAATGCTGCGTTGCCGGTTCCGTTGGCGTTGGTCAATGGCACGTTCACCGCTGGCGCTGGCGGTTGGGTCGGTTCTGGTTACACGTTGGGTGATGGGTGTTTTGGTGCGGGTGTGAGTACTCCGTCGTTGGGTAAGTGGGCGCCGAACTCGTTGACGTTTTCGTTCACGTCGCAGGCGGTGACGCAGAAGGTGGTGGTGGCGGCGCCGGGTCTGGTGACGTTCTCGGTCACTGTGTACGACGGTGGGATGGCGAGTCCGTTCCAGGTGTTGTTGCAGGACTCGAACGAGACCGCCACGGCAGGTCAGGCGGCTACTGGTTGGGCCTTCACTCCGGCGAAGGCGGTGTCGGTGTCGGTGACGACCACGGTGGTCAACGAGCCGGTGACGATCACGTTGTCGGGTGTGTCGGCCAACTACTGGGGCAACTGCTACGGCGTACAGATGACCAACGCGTCGTTGGTGTCGACGGCAACCGCTATTGCGACCGCTGCGACCGTGTCGGCGACCACCGCACCCGCCGCTCCGCTGGTGTTGGTGAACGGCACGTTCACCGCCGGCGCTGGCGGTTGGGTCGGTACCGGCTACACGCTGGGTGATGGCTGTGCTGCTGCGGGTGTGAGCACTCCATCGCTGGGCAAGTGGGCGCCGAACTCGTTGACGTTCTCGTTCACATCGCAAGCGGTGACGCAGAAGGTGGTGGTGCCGTCGCCTGGTCTGGTGACGTTCTCCGTCACGGTGTTCGACGGTTCTATGGCGAGTCCGTTCCAGGTGGTCTTGCAGGACTCGAACGAAACCGCCACGAAAGGTCAGACCACCCCCTCGGGGTACGCAACGCCGAAAGTGGTGTCGGTGTCGGTGACGACCACGGTGATCAACGAGCCGGTCACGATCACGCTGTCGGGTGTGTCCGCCAACTACTGGGGCAACTGTTACGGGGTGCAGATGACCAACGCCTTGTTGGTGTCGGGCGCGAACACCACGATCCCCACCACCACGATCCCTGCGACCACCACCATCCCGACGACCACGATCCTGACGCCGACGGTGTCGTCATCCACCTCGACCACAACCACCACGAAGCCGACAGCCACCACTGCTCCGGTGGTCTACACCGCCAAGGTCGGCGATGTCGGCCCCAGCGGCGGCCCGGTGTTCTTCGTCGATATGACGGCTCCGGTTGGCTCTCAGTACATGGAAGCAGCTCCCAGCAACTGGAGCGGCGGCCTCTCCGAACCCGCGTTGTCGTGGGTGGCGGCGATCGCCGCGGCCAACGCCTACCGGGGGAGCGGTGCCACTACTTGGCATCTGCCGACCAAAGATGAACTGAACAAGCTGTGCCTGTACGCGCGCAACGTCACCACCGGAACCATCTGTTCAGCCGCCGCCGGCACCATGCGCGCCGGGTTCCCGTCCGGTGTCTACTGGAGCTCCACCGACTCATCCGTCGCTGCCAACGCCTGGGCAATGTTGTTCAGTGTCGGTCTCTCCAGTGGCACCAGCAAGCTCGGCGCACTGGGCGTGCGCCCAGTGCGCTTCTTCATTCCCGCCGCGACACCTGTGACTACGACCAGCACGAGCACCAGTAGCACCACCAGCACGTCCACCACGACGATCGTCAAGCCGGTGGTCACCACCACGACTATCGCTGCGCCACCCACGTGTGCAATGGGTGGTCTCTGCAACGTCGGCGACATCGGACCGAGCGGTGGCAGCATCGTCTCAGCGAACCCTTTCGCTGCGGCCGGGTCGCGCTATGTCGAATCGGCGCCGCTGTCGTTCCAACGCTCTTACCCGTCGGCCGGGTTCGTGCCCAGCTTCGGCGTGCCGGCCGACTACGCCACAGCGGTCAGCAACCTGGCCGCCTACAGCGTCAACGGACGCACCGGATGGCGCTTGCCGACGAAGCTTGAGCTGCAACAGTGGGAGGGCGCTGGACTATCTGGCTGGCCAGGAACCCTGGCCGACGGAAAGGCCTATTGGAGCACGGATGTGTTTGTCTCCAATCGGGTGGCATACAACTGTTATGCCAGCGTGAGTATCAATTACATCCACTACGACGTCGATTTGGTCAACTACTGGGGCTTCCGAACCTTCTAGCGTCGGTACGCGTCAGCCAGCCGTCGAAGGGTCGTGGAGGTTGGTGGGCGTCGAGTCTGAGCCTGCCGTCCCTTTCATCGAGCCGCGACCTATCATCCCTACGTGGCTCGTGAGATCTCGTTCAAGTCCGAGTTGACGAGCGCACTGCCGCCGATCTCGCTCGCCGTTGCCGTGTTCGTTGCCGGGATGGCCACCTGGGGGTTACTGGTCACCGGTGGCGCCGGTGCCGTCGTGACCGCGCTGGCGGTCATGGGGCTGGCGTGTGCGTGGTCGCTGCGCCCGCCGTACGTGCTGCTCCGCGCACGGGCCGAACGGCGCCTCGCCGCCGGCGAGACGCCCCGCCAGCGAGACCGGCGCACTGTGTGGGCCGCCTCGAAGGGCCTCGCCGCTACGTTCGTCATCTGGAACTTGGTATCGGTGGGCATGTACCTGTCGCACGACAGCGGCGACCCGTTGCAGCAGCAGCTGGCGGCCTGGGGTCGCAATCATGGCCTCGGCCCGGTCATCGACTATCTCGAGGTGAACACCTACGACGTGCCGCCGTCGAAGGAACCTGCACAAGACCTCAGCCTTGCTGTCACCGGTGAGACCAGCACGATCCCCACGACCGCACCCGCCGGTACCGGCACGGCAGACACCGGGCCCACCACCACGGTCGACCCCGGCCCGCAGGCGCCGGCAGCGCTGGCGACGTTCTTCACCCCTGCACTCAACGGCGAAGGGCAATGGAGCGTCATCGCCAGCGCTGGTGGACACCCGGCGCTGTGGGCCACGTCCATCCGCCCGTTCCCGGACGCCGGCGGCGTGGTCGGCTCGATCGTCGTCATCGACCAGACCTACCTGCGCGCCGGCATGTTCAACGGTTCGGAAGAACCTGGTGGCGACTGGGTGCGCGACGACCGTGTACCGAACGAGTTGTACGCCTCACTGGTGGCGGCGATGAACGGTGGCTTCCGGTTCGAACACGTGAAAGGTGGCTACGTCACCGAGGGGCGCGTGGTGAAGCCACTGCTCGACGGACAGGCAACCCTGGCGGTGGGCAAGGACGGCAAGCTCGCCTTGGGCATGTGGGGACGCGACCTCAAGGACGATGGCTCCTGGCTCAGCATCCGTCAGAACCTGACGTTGATGGTGGACGGGGCCACCTCGAAAGTGGCCGAGGGGCTCGCTGCCGGAACGTTCTGGGGCGCCAACTACGGCAAGGACGTGTACGTCAACCGTTCAGCCGTGTGCGAGATGTCCGACGGGCGGCTGGCCTACATGATCATCGGTCTGGTGAGCGCCGAGCAGATGGCCCAATCGATGATCCACATCGGTTGCCAGAAGGCGATCCAGCTCGACATCAACGGCACCTGGCCCAACTTCTTCACCTTCGAGCACAAGGCCGACGGGGGAGTGAAACCGGTCTTCCTCGATCGCCGGATGGGCAGCAACACCTATCGCTACATCAAGGGCTCGACGAAGGAGTTCTTCGCCTTCTTCGACAGCACGTTGGTGCCGTCCGCGAGCGTGCTCGAGAAGTGACCTCTGCGCACCGCTTGTTGCCGGTCGACGGTTCAGTGGTGATCTACATGATCGTGCGCGGCAAGGACGGTAGGCCCACGGGCTATCCAATGACTGGCATGTTCCAGGGCGGGCAACTGGAGATCACTACCTACCGCAAGGCACCCAAGGCGCAGTTCCTGCTGGCCGACGACCGGGTGTGTTGTGTGGTCGCCGACCCGGCCGATACCTCGCGTGGGGTGGCCATCCGCGGGCGAGCCGCGCCCGCCCGAGTCGACGGCTTCGTGGCCGGCACGCAGTCTGGCGGGCAGGCCGCGATCGATGTACCCGACGAGGTGAAGCAGACGGTTCGTTCGCGGCTGGAGAGCGATAAGCGGATGGTGTTTCGCATCTCCATCGACAGCGTCCGAGAGGTGGGCGCGTCATGAGTGCCACGCGCGACATCACGATGACCCAGCCCGAGATCGACGCGTTCTTACAACGCAGCGGGCACGTTGTCGTCGGCGCGCTCGATGCCGATGGATGGCCCGTCGGCACCCTCGCTGCTATGTCGTACGCGAACGGACGACTGGCCCTGACGTTCGCTGACAGCGACTCAGTTGCGGTCGAGCTGCAGCGCGACCCACACCTGTGCTGCGTGTGGGACGAGCATGTCAGCTACTTCGAGATCCAGGGTGTCATCGTCCACGGTTCGCTCGCGGACGATGACACGACGCTGGATGTCGCCAAGCTGATCAGCTTCGACTTCGGTCGGCTGCGCTGACCGAGCGACGCCCGGTCAGCGGCAGGCTCAGCGGTATGCGGAGGTGTTCGCCAGCTCGGCGGCGCGACCGATGAGGTCGACGATCAGCGGACCGAACATCGCCAGTTTGTCGTTGTCGGTGTGACCGAGCACGACACGCTGGTAGCTCTGCTCGAGCACGATGCCCAGCTTCCAGCGGGCGAGGACGATGTAGTAGTCCATGTCGTCGACCTGACGGCCGGACATCTCGTGGAAGTACGCCAGCAACTCGTCGCGTGTCGGCATCTGTGAGAGGTCCATGTAGTTGCCGGGATCCATCGGCTTGCCGTTGTCGGGCCACATCTGCACGACCCACGCGAGGTCGAGCTTCGGGTCGCCGATGGTGCCCATCTCCCAGTCGATGATTGCCGCCAACTCGGTGGGCTTCGTGTGCCGGTACATCACGTTCGCGAACTGATAGTCGCCGTGCATGATGCCGGGCACGAAGTCGAGCGGACGATGGCTCTGCAACCATGCCGAGGTCTCGTCCAGCCCAGGGATCTCGCGGGTCTTCACCCGGTCGTAGAACCGCATCCAGCGCTCAACCTGGCGGTCGTGGTAGCCGTCCGGGCGGCCGAGGTCGGACAGACCCTTGGCCTGCCAATCGACCTTGGCCATTTCGGCCACCCCGCGCACCAGCTCGAAGGCCAGACCGCGGTTGGCCTCGCGATCGGTGATGAAGGCTTCGGGCATACCGCCGCCCATCGGCGACCAGCCGTCCACCCAGCCCATCAGGTAGAACGTGCCGCCGAGCACCGTGGGGTCGGTACACACGGCATACGCCTCGGTGTGCGGCACATCGGTGCCGTTCAGCGCGGCCGTGATCCGCCACTCGCGCAGGATGCCGTCGTTGCGGCTGTCGGGCGCACCCGCCGGGGGTTTACGCAGTGCGGCGTGGAAGTCGCCGCGATGGATCTCGAAGATCTCGTTCTGGCTGCCGCCACTGACGTAGCGGGCGCTGATCGGGGCGCCGACGCCAAGGTTTACGGTGTCCATCCACGCCGCCAGGCGGACGAGGTCGATCGTCGGGTCGGGCATGGTGTTGTCCTCGGTCTGAGTGTGTGCGTCGTTCATTGTTGTGTCCTCACCAGCCGCCGAGCTCAGCTTCGACGAGGTCGCCGAACTTCTCGCGAGCAGCGGCGCGACGCGAGACCAAATGGCCGTCGGGGAACAGCTCGTCCTTCGACGGGCGGTAACTCTTCAGCACCTTGCGGGCCAGGTTGTCCTTGTGCACCTCGGTGGGGCCGTCGGCCAGGCCGAGCGCCACCCCGCCGAGCAGCATCTGCCCGAAGGGCATCTCGTTGGTGGTGCCGAGCGCACCGTGTAACTGCAGAGCGCGGTAGGCGATGTCCATCGTCACCTTCGGCGTGGCCACCTTGATGCCGGCGATGTACTCGCGCGACTTGTCGTAGCCGTGTTGATCGCACTGCCATGCGGCGTGCAGCACCTGTAGCCGGAACTGCTCGAGCTGAATCCAGCTGTCGGCGAAGGCGTGACGCACCGACTGCTGATCGGCGAGCGGAGCGCCCTTTGTCTTGCGGCTGACGATGCGCTCTCCCATCATGTCGATCGCCTTCTTGCACACGGCGACGGTGCGCATCGCGTGGTGCAGGCGGCCACCTCCGAGGCGGGTCTGTGCGATCTTGAAGCCGCCGCCCACTTCTCCGAGCAGATTGTCGAACGGTACGCGGCAATCGGTGAACTGCAGGTAGCCGTGTGAACCCTCGCCAGGCCTGTCGTCGGAGAGACCGACGCTGCGGATGAGGTTCATCCCGGGGGTGCCCTTGGGGATCAGGATCATCGAAGCGCCGCGGTGCACTGCGACCGTCGGGTCGGTGATGACCATGGCGATGATGAAGCTGGCGTACTTGTAGTTCGAGGCGAACCACTTCTGGCCGTTGATCACCCACTGTTCGCCATCGCGCACGGCGGCACAGGTGAAGTTCATCGGGTCGGCGCCACCCTGCGGCTCGGTCATCGCGTAGGTGCTGCTGATCTTGCCGTCAAGCAGGGGCTGCAGGTACTCGGCGCGCTGTGCATCGGTGCCGTAGTGGGCGATGATTTCGGCGTTCCCCGAATCCGGTGCCTGGCAACCGAACACACTGGGTGCGAACGAGGAGCGTCCGAGGATCTCGTTGACCAAACCCAGCTTGACGTTGCCAAGGCCGGTACCGCCAAGGTTTGGCGGCAGGTGCAGCGCCCACAGTCCACGTTCACGCACGCGCTGTTGGAGCGGACGCACCAGCTTCTGACTGGCCTCATTCTGCTTGTCGTACATCAGCCCGTGGCCGGGAAAGAGCGCGTCGATTGGTTCGACCTCTTCGCGGACGAACTGGTCGATCCAGTCGAGGTCGACCTGGAACTCAGGTTCGACGGAAAAATCAAAGGCCAGGGTTAGCTCCTGATGGTGGTG
>CAFBOL010000150.1_pt1 | contig 7143 bp, 7 predicted proteins | sample 7269421 | NCBI WGS metagenome assembly CAFBOL01 (sample SAMEA6814112, study PRJEB35770) | uncultured Acidimicrobiaceae bacterium | biome: Freshwater; feature: Freshwater reservoir; material: water | place: Czech Republic | collected 2017-07-26 | depth 30m m | reverse complement strand
GTGGCCGCCGACGACCCGGCATTCAACTACGACCGCAACCCGAACACGATCGGCGAGAGTGCATTGTCGGTGTCGCTGCCGGTGACCCCGACCGCCGGTGCGACCCCAACATGTCTCAGCAAGGGTGCGATCGGTGTGCTGCGCAATGGCGTGGCGCTGTTCGCCCCGGTGGATGAACGGAACCGCGATGCGGTGGCCTACGAGACACAGGATCAGTGCGACGGTCACCCGCAGCAGACGGGCGTCTACCACTACCACGACATCCCGTCCTGCGTTCGTGACGCGAGTACCGGTGCCTCCACAGTTGTGGGCTTCGCATACGACGGCTACCCGATCGTGGCCGAGCGCTCCGCCAATGGCGACCTACCGACCAATGCCGACCTCGACGAGTGCCACGGGCGGACGTCGCCGATCCTGCTGGACGGTGAGGTGGTCACCACGTACCACTACTCGGCGACCTACGAGTTCCCCTATTTCATCGGTTGCTTCCACGGCACGAAGGTGGCCTGAGCCATGCACGACACGACACCCCTCACCCGGCCCACCCTGGGTCGCCGCCAATTCCTGTTCGGAGGCGCCGCGCTCGCACTCGCGGCCTGCACTTCGTCGTCCAAGTCGACGACGAACTCGGGCGCCACCGACGTCAGCACGCACACCACCGACTCGAACGCCTGCTACTCGATCACCACCGACACCAGCGCCGCCGTGCTGCAGGAGGTGGCCGTCGACGCTTCAGTGAGCACCCAGGGGTTCAACTTGTTGTGGATCCCGCCGACGTTGACGGGCACGAAGTTCGACCTGGCTCTCGCGCCGTCCACCGTGCAGTTCTTCGACGGCGCGCCCACCGACACCATCGGCTACAACGGCGCCTCGTTCTGGGGGCCAACGCTGATCATGACCAAGGGCGACACGGTGGGCATCACCGTCACCAACTCGCTCGACGAGGAGACCACCACCCACTGGCACGGTGTGCACCTGCCGGCAGAGATGGACGGTGGGCCGATGCAGGTCATCGACCCCGGCTGTGCGTGGTCGGCGACATTCGAAGTGATGAACAACGCCTCCACGTACTGGTATCACCCGCACGCCCACGAACTGACCTGGAAGCAGCTGAATCTCGGCGCCGGCGGGTTCATCATCGTGCAGGACGACATCGAATCGGCACTCGCACTACCGCGCACGTATGGCGTGGACGACATCCCGCTGATTCTTACCAGCCGCAAGTTCGGCACGGACAACGCGATCGAGACGACCGGCATCTACGGCGACTACATGTTGACCAACGGCACGATGTCGGCCGAAGTGAACCTGCCGGCGCAGCTGGTGCGGTTCCGCATCCTCAACGGCGAGATCGAGCGTGCGTACACCCTCGGGTTCGCCGACGACCGGAAGTTCTGGGTGATCGCCACCGACGGTGGGTTGGTCGATGCCCCGGTCGAGGTGTCTCGACTGACGATGGTGCCCGGCGAGCGTTACGAGATCATCGTCGACCTCGGCGCCGATGCCGTCGGCTCGGACCTCACCATGCAGTCCTTTAACGGCGGCTACAGCCTCGGCTACCCGGGCTCAGAATCCGCCACCACCGGTGCGTTCGGCAGCCTGCTGAACAACACCACGTTCGACATCCTGCGGATCAACGTCATCGCCTCGAGAGCCGACGGCGTCACATCGCTGCCCACGAAGCTGACGAGCAACGCGTTGTGGTCGGCAGCTGACGCAACGAACGAGCGGACCATTGAGATCACCGACAACGGGCCTGGCAGTCCGTTCACGTTCAACAACAGCGGCTTCGACATGAACACGATCAACGAGCGGGTCGTGCTCGACACCGTCGAGGCCTGGAACATCCAGAACGGTCAGATCTTCGGCCATTCGTTCCACATCCACGATGTGCAGTTCGCGATCGTCGAGCGCAGCACCGGGCCAGTGCCCGGGTACGAGAAGGGCTGGAAGGACACCTGCTACGTCCAGATCAACGAGCAGGTCACGTTCATCGCCAAGTTCGAGGACTACGCCAGCAACGATCACCCGTTCATGTATCACTGCCACATGGCCAACCACGAAGACGAGGGGCTGATGGGCCAGTTCCTGGTGGTGCCGAAGTGATTCGCCGGTGGTGGTGCGGGCTCGCAGTGGCGTTGGTGGCCGGGTGCTCGTCGGCGGGACCCTCCTCCGCGTCGCCGATCACCGCGTCGCCGACCACCGCACCGTCGGCGTTTCTGCTGACCAGCCCGGTGATGCAACAGGACGGCACGTTGCCGATCGAGTTCACCTGCGACGGGTCGTCGAGCACACCGCCGCTCGCGTGGAGTGGCGCACCCGCGGGCACGGTCGGGTATGCGGTCGTGATGCACCACGTGCCCGGCCCGGGTGACACACACTGGTACTGGGTCGTGTACGGGATGGATGCAACCATCGAACACCTCGATGCTGGTGCCGTGCCCTCGGCGACGGTCGGGACGAACAGCGTCAATGGGCGCACCGAGTACGCACCACCGTGCTCGAAGGGCCCCGGCACCAAGGTCTACACGTTCACCGTCTACGCCCTCTCCGCGCAGCCGACGTTGGGCGACCCGTCGACCGTCACCCGTGCCGTGCTGCTGGACGCGCTGAACGGCCTGGTACTGAGCAGCGCAACCCTCGATGTCACCTACGACCGGACGGGATTGACCTGATGACGGACCACGTGCACCCGCACACGCATCCGCACGACCATGTGCACCCTCACGCTCCTGGGCCGATGCTCGACCGACGCGCCATGCTGCGCGCGGGTGGCCTCGGGCTGGGCGCGATCCTGTTGGCCGCATGTAGGTCAACCGGTTCTGTCGCGTCAACCACGACTGGCGCTGGTTCAGCGGACACGATCGCGTCGCTCACCACGCTGCCCGGGTTCGATGCGTTCGCCGACACCGTGCGTGCGTTCGTCGAGGGCGACTACTGGCTGGTGGAAAGCAACGGCATGCCCACGCACAACGCAATGGTGGGCATCGTCAGTTGGCAGCAGCAGGTGCCGCTGCCCCAGCCGTACACCGGGGCGAACGCATGGCGGTTCCCCACCACCCCGGCGATGGCCAACACGCCGATCTCCGCGCGCACCGGCCTGTTCCGCGGTGCCATCGCGATCGCTGTCGACGGTGTGCCGATCTTCAACGCGCTCAACAACCGCGGCGACGATGCTTTCCTCGCCGGTGAACTCGACGAGTGGGGTGGCCACTCAGGCCGGGCCGACGACTACCACTACCACGTGGCGCCGCTGTACCTAGAGGAGATCGTCGGCGCGGGGAAGCCGATCGCGTACGCGCTCGACGGCTACCCGATCTACGGCTCGACAGAGCCCGACGGCTCACCAGTCGCGACGCTCGACGAGTACAACGGCCACGTCGGCGCTGATGGCACGTACCACTACCACGGCACCACGACGTACCCCTACATCAACGGTGGCCTCGTCGGCGTCGCCAACGCCACCGACCAGGTGGAACCACAACCGATCACCCGCGCGTTCCGCGAGGCCGGCAGTCCGTTGAAGGGCGCTGTGATCACCGGCTTCTCCTCGCCTTCCACCGACTCGTATCGACTGGAGTACTCGCTGGGCGGCACGCTTGGCGCAGTCGACTACACCGTGCAGGGCTCGTCCGTCGCTTTCACGTTCACCGCCCCCGATGGCACCGTTACCAAGGAGACCTACACCCGATGAAGCGCGTCCTACCCTTCTTGCCCCTCTTGCTACTCGTTGCCTGTTCTGACGACGGGTCGAGTGCTGTGTCGACCGCGGCTGCATCCGTGCCGACGACCGCAGCCCCAGCCACCACCTCCACCGCACCGGCACCGGCACCGGCACCGGCACCCGTCACGTTCACCGCCGAGGTGTGGGCCGACAACTGGTTCTCGCTGTACGTCAATGGCGAACTGGTCGGTGAGGACAGCGTGCCGATCACCACCGAGCGGTCATTCAACGCGGAGACCATCACGTTCACCGCCACCTACCCGCTGACGATCGCAATGGTGACGAAGGACTTCAAGCAGGACGACAGCGGCCTCGAGTACATCGGCACCGCCCGCCAGCAGATGGGCGACGGCGGGTTCATCGCCCAGATCACCGACACGTCAACCGGCAAGGTGGTCGCCACCACCACCACTGGGTGGCGCGGCCTGGTCGTGCATCGCGCCCCGCTGAACACCGACTGCCTGTCGTCCGCCAACCCGAGCACCGACTGCCAGCACGAGATCACCCCCGAGCCCGCCGACTGGACGTCGCCGACGTTCGACGACAGCGCCTGGACCGCGGCCATCCAGTACACGGCCGCCGAGGTGGGTCCGAAGGAGGGATACGACACGATCACCTGGTCGCCCGCTGCCGCACTGATCTGGTCGGGTGATCTCAAGATCGACAACACGATCCTGTGGCGAGCAACGGTCACCGCCGGGTGACGGATTCTCTAGGGTGAACGCTCGTGACCGAGATCCCGCCCCGCGCCCCATTGCCCCCGTTCGACGAAGCGGCCGCCCGCCAGAAGGTGTTGATGGCGGAGAACGCGTGGAACACCAAGGATCCCGAGCGTGTCGCTGGCGCGTACACAGTGGACTCCGAGTGGCGTAACCGCGGCGAGTTCGTGAAAGGACGCGACGAGATCATCGCGTTCCTCCAGGGCAAGTGGCAGCGCGAGCACGAGTACGTACTGCGCAAAGACCTGTGGGCCTACCAGGGCAATCGGATTGCAGTTCGCTTCCAGTACGAGTGGCACGACGACGCCGGGCAGTGGTGGCGGTCGTATGGCAACGAGAATTGGGAGTTCGACGACCTCGGCTACATGCGCCGCCGGGAAGCGTCGATCAACGACCTCGCCATCGCTGTCGGCGACCGGCGTCTGTTCGGCCCGCGCGCCGAAGGCGATACCAGCGGGATCCCGCTGCAGTAGGCGCGAGCGTCAGGCTGAGACCACCGACCCGACGGCACCGGTTGGGTCGTCAGCGTGGAGTGGACGACGACATTCGGCGCGACCCCAGACACCCGCGGCGACTGCGCCCACCCCGCCGATCGCCACGCCGTACCGCGCGCCGAACTGATCGCACGCCCAGCCCAGTAATGGGCCACCGATCGGGGTGGTACCGATCAGCACGATGGCCTGCAATGCCAGCACCCGACCGCGCATCGCGGGGTCGGCGCGCACCTGCACGATCGCCGTCGCGCTGGTCATGAACATGATGCTGGCGAAGCCGACGAACAGCGCCGTTGGGAAGGCGCTCAACAGGTTCGGCGTCAGCGAGAACAGCAGCATTGCCGCACCGAACAGGAAGGCCCCGCGCACGACGTGTTCGACCCCGGGCGACAGACGGTGAGCGGCCCTCAACGCTGCCGCCAGTGAGCCGACGCTGAGCACTGCGTAGACGATCGTGTAGGTGCCATCGCTGCCGCGCAACGAGTGCGTCACGAACAGCGGGAGCGTGACCGAGAAGTTGAACGTGAAGATGCCGATGATCGTCACCATCACCATCGGCACATACAGCTCGCGGACGGTCCTCACATACCGCACGCCCTCGCGTACCTGACCCTTGGCGCGCACGCTCTTGGGCACCGGGAACAGCTCACCCTTGCGCATCAGCAGGTATCCGCCAATGGCGGCGACGTACGAGAGCGCATCGATCATGAACGTCCAGGCGTACCCGGCGGTCACCACCAGCACGCCGGCGAGTGCCGGCCCGAAGATGCGGGACGATGTCATCAGTGCCGTGTTCAGGGTGACCGCGTTGGACATCTGCGCGGGCGGCACGATCTCGGAGACGAACGAGCGGCGCGCCGGGTTGTCGAACGCGAGGATGATCCCACCGGCGAGGGAGGTGATGTAGAAGGCCATCAGCGGCGGGTGATCCATGAACGCCAGCGTCGCGAGCGTGAACGACTGGGCCATCTGCAGCGTCTGGGTGATGACCAGCAACACCCGCTTGTCGGATCGGTCGGCGATCAGCCCGCCGTACGCGCCGAGCAGAAGGATCGGACCGTATTGGCAGGCCACGAGGCCACCGACAGCGACACCGCTCTTGGTGGCGTGCAGCACCAGCAGCGTGAGCGCGATCATCGTCAGCCAGTTCCCGATCTGCGAGATCAGTTGACCGAAGAAGAACAGACGAAAGTTGCGCGTGCGGAGCGACAGGAACGTGGTGCGTGCAGCGCCGCGGGCGCGACTCACGGCGCGAAGCCGTCGGGCATCGCTGTCTCATGATCGTCGGCGATGGCCAGTCGGACGATGTCGTCGGACCGACTCGGGTACGACTGAAGTAACTCACCGGCGTGACCGCCTTCGAAGCACGTACCGGTGAAACCCGGGGCGAGTGTGCAACCGAACAATGCCCACCGGCCGCCCGCGACCAATTCACCGGCCTGCCACACCCCCGCCGAGAGGACGTACTGCACTCGTTGGCCGGCCAGCACATCGGGACCCATCACCACGTCCTCGGACGTGCCATCCGGGTGCAGCAGCACCAGTCGGATCGGGTCGCCACCGTAGAAGTGCCACGTCTCGTCGAAGCTCAAGCGGTGGAACAACGACCGGCTGGAGGGCTCGGCTGCGTACAGCCCGATCATCGCCGTCCCGATCGGACCACCGTCTGGCATCTCGGCGGTACTGCGCCATGTACTGACGAAATAGGTCTCTTCCACCGGCAGTGGCGTCATGCCGTAATGCTCAATGAGCGCCTCAACCATCGGATCCATCCCCCGACCGTAGCCCTCACCCCGTCTATGTCGCGGACTGACGATCGACGGTGGAGGTCAAGCCCGCGACACAGACGCTGAGATGGGGCGGCAGCGAGGGGCGGCTGCGGGAAGGCAGGAAGGGGCGTCGTGCCCTACCGGGTGGCGGAGAGCACCGGTACCGTCCGAGCTGTTGTGAACCACCCGATGCACTCGCACACTGCCGCCACCGGCGGTGTCGACCTAGACCGTCGACCGATTCTGGTCTTCTGGGAATCCACGCGAGCGTGTGGACTCGCCTGTCGCCACTGCCGTGCAGAGGCGCAGGCCACCCCGGTACCTGGGGAACTGTCGACGGCCGAGTCGTTGCGCTTCATCGACTCGCTGTCTGCGTTCGGCAAGCCGTCGCCAATCCTGATCATCACCGGTGGCGATGTGCTGATGCGCGCCGATCT
>CAFBOL010000137.1_pt1 | contig 8620 bp, 9 predicted proteins | sample 7269421 | NCBI WGS metagenome assembly CAFBOL01 (sample SAMEA6814112, study PRJEB35770) | uncultured Acidimicrobiaceae bacterium | biome: Freshwater; feature: Freshwater reservoir; material: water | place: Czech Republic | collected 2017-07-26 | depth 30m m | reverse complement strand
CAGACGCGCGGCAAGGTCGGATAGGGCAAACTCGTGAGTGGTCATCGTGCGGCCTTCTTGTTGGCTTGGTCGCTTACGAGAATCGCACGATGACCACCATCACCCCGACGATGGCCGCTGACTCCTACACCACGTGATGGGACTCACCCTATAGCTGTAGGGATGGACACTTGTTATAGGGATGACCGGGTTCGCGCGAGGCGGGGTTCGGGGTCGATGCGTGAACGCCGGGCGGGGGTGTGGGAGATCCGTGTGGTGGTCGCGAACGACCAGCTCACGGGGCACAGCGTGCAACGATCGTTCACCGTTCACGGCGACCGCGAGATGGCCGAGGACCACCGTCAGGCGTTGACGGAACGCTTCGGGGTGGACCGTCGCGCGTTGTACTGCGAAAGTGCCCGCTGGACCCTCGGCGAGCTTCTCGCCCGGTTCATCGAGGCCCCCCACGACTGGAGGGCAGCGACCCGATCGTCCAATGCATCCGTGATCCGTTACTTGATTGGCGACCCGTTGGGTGAGGTCGGACTGACCATGGTGAGTCCGATGGTGGTCAAGAACGCGATCGTCCGCTGGTGCCGCACCGGCGGCTCGGACTCGCTGGTGTGAGGCCCGTGGACGGTGCTGCATTCGGCACTGTCATGGGCCGCCCAACAGAACCTGATTCGCAGCAACCCGATCCGCGGGATGCGCGGCCCACGACGGCCCGACCCGCGAAAGCACCTCCTGCCCGGCGAGATCGCCCTGCTGCTCAACACCGCCGAAGTGGCCGCCGCCGCCGACACGGGCGCCCGCCGCGCCGAGATCGCCACCCTGCGCCTCGCCGACCTCGACGGCCGAGTGTTACGGATCGAACGCAACCAGTCGATGGAGGTGCTCGGGCCGACCAAGACCGGCCGAACCCGGCGGATCACGATCGGCGCCACCACCGCCGCCGTGATCCGAGACCACTTCGACACCTGGGACCAGCGCGCAGGTGCCGCCGCGGCACAAGGGGACTGGATCTTCGCCCCCGACCCGCGGCACCTCACCCACGCCCGCGCCGACTCCCTTTCGCACCGCATGGTCAGCCTGCGCGATGCCGCCGGCGTCCCGATGCCACCCTGCACGGGTTCCGCCACAGCGTCGCCACCCAACTGGTCGGCGACGGCAAACTCCTCAAACCCCAAGCCCGACCCAGCCACCACCCTGCGCCACTACTCCCGCGCCACCCCACTCGACGACCTCGACATCGCCGACGAAATCGACCAACGCCTCAACGACTGCACCAACGACCCAGTTCGGCGGGGGCCGTGATGTGGGCCAGTGCGTCAACCGAACGAGGGGCATTTCCGGCCGCTATGGCGTCACTTCAACGTAGAGGACGTCGGCCTTCAGGGAGCCCTTGAGCGTGATTGGGCCCGAACTCACAGAAACGCTGCCTCGGTTAACCAAATCGGTCGGCGGTGTCGTGTTGCCCGCCGCCCAGTCGACCGGCATTGAAGGCGACGGGCAACTCGTCAAGGTGGCGGGAAGGTCGTCACACAGCACAGCTGCGCCCGACTGACCGATGAGTAGCCAAGCAGTTACGGTCACTTCTCCTTCATGACCCAGCAGTGAACTCACCGAGCCTTCAACAGGGAGTGGTTACGTGCCCAACGTCCACGTGACAGCAATCTCACGCTGGTCTCGATCATCAATGACCTTGCGAGCGCCGATTGGATCATCGAGATGCACAACGACACCACCTAGGCAATCCTTCTGGTCGCCGCCAAAGTCGTGCTTCTGATTGATAAGTAGATGCACCTCCGTGGGGGTCTCCAGGACCCGCGGGTATGGAGCCACCGCACACGCATCGATAGTAATGCTCAGAGAGTGTGATGAAGCTTCTGTCGCACCAACCTGTGTGATCGATACCCAACGGACGTCGCTGCAAGCAGCGACGAGCAACAATCCGGCCACCGTCAAAGTCGAACGCAAGAAAGGCTTCACCCGAGAAGCGTGCCCTCTTGGAGGTCATGATGCAAGACCTTGCTTCAGTTTGGAGCGGTCGCGGCCTGTTTAAGTATCTCACGAACGCCCTGCGGCTGTGGGCCGGGCATACGAACAAACCTGCAGTTCCGCCCCAGACCCCAGACTCGTGGCGCTGCAATGTGGGCGTCAACCACGCATGAGGTGCGCCATTCATAACAGACCCGCCCCGACACGAGACATCGCGTCACGCTCTAGATCCGCGTCGACTGTCGGCGGCCATGAGATCCTGCCCGTAGGCGGCCACGAAACTGCCCGTTGGCGGCCAACAGTTCTGCCCACTGGCGGTCAGTGGTTCTGCCCTCGTTGAAGTCCTTTGCCTCGGCGCGTATCCGCGTCGGTGGTGTCCCTCCCGGTTCGACTGGTGTCGCCAGACATAGCCAGCCGACCGGAAGGGACAAGTTGAAGTCTTACGAGGAGATCATGGAAATCTTGGAAGCATTCGCGTTGACAAACAGTTATCGGGCCGCCGGCGAACTTGCGGGTTGCTCTCATCACACGGTGGAGCACTACGTGACGATGCGCGATCGGGGGTTGTTGCCTGACGGCGTCACGCCGCTGGAGCGGGTCAAGTTGATCGACGGGTTCATGCCCAAGATCGAGGAATGGGTCGAACGCTCCAATGGCAAGGTGCGTGGTGATGTCGTGTTCGACAAGCTTGTCGCTGTCGGGTTCGAGGGCTCGGACCGCACCACCCGTCGGGCGCTCGCGGTGGTGAAGTTGAACTGGCGTGCCGGACGCCGGCGCGTCTATCGGCCGTGGGTTGTGGAGCCCGGAATGTGGGCGCAGTGGGACTGGGGCCACGGCCCCAAGATCGCCGGCCGACAGACATATCTGTTCTGCGCCTGGATCGCCTGGTCCAGATTTCGGGTCGTGTACGCGGTGTGGGACAAGACGTTGCCGACGGTGATCTCGTGCCTGGATCGATCGATGCGCGCGTTTGGTGGTGTGCCGACGTATTGGTTGACGGACAACGAACGCACGGTGTCGACCGGGCATGTGGCGGGAATCGCGGTGCGCCATCCGTTGATCGTCGCGGTCGGTCACCACTACGGGGTGACGGTCGCCACCTGCGTGCCGGCAGACCCTGAGACCAAGGGTGGTGTCGAGCGCACGGTTCAGATCGCGAAGGCGGATCTGGTCCCGACCGACACCAATCTGCGCGACGACTACGTCTCTTGGGGTGAGCTCGTCGAGGCGTGCGCCGCGTTCATGGTCAAGGTCAACGGGCGTGAGCATCGGGTCACCCGGCGGGCACCGGCAGAGATGCTCGCGGAGGAACAGACACGGTTGCATCGTTTGCCTGACGCGGCGTTCACCGCCGCGTTCGGTCAGACCCGCAAGGTGTCATGGACATCAACGATCAGCTTCGGTGGTGTGACCTACTCGGTCCCGCACACCCTTGCTGATCAGGTCGTGTGGGTCCGTGTCGATGGCGACGAGATCGTCGCCACCCACATCGCAGCATCGGGTGCGGTCGAAGTTGCCCGGCATCTGCTGTCGACGCCGGGGAACCCAAGCATCAACGACGCCCACTACCCGCCGCGTCCTGCCGGCGCGTTGGCACGCCAACCCAAGCCGACGAACGCGGCCGAGGCCGAGTTCCTGGAGCTCGGTGACGGTGCCAGGGTGTGGCTGATCGAGGCCGCCGCAGCGGGGACGTCGAGGGTGAAGGTGAAGATGGCCGACGCAGTCCAGCTCTCGCGACTGCACGGTGTTGAGCGGGTCGATTGGGCGCTGGGTCACGCCGCCATGTTCGAACGATTCGGTGACGGCGACACAGCGTCGATCCTCGCTGCGCATCCGGTCGGGCAACGACGGCGCGCTGATGATCAACACTCGATGCAACCTTCCACCAAAGCGTGGGAGAGCTTCGGGGAGGTCGCGTCATGACCGACACCAGCGCACCAATCGATCAAGTCGTTGACCTGTTACGACAGTTTCATCTGCCGCACATGCGCCGACAGGCCCCCGACGTGTTGGCGACCGCCAAAGCGCAACGCTGGGACCCCGCCGAAGCCGTCAGAGCGTTGCTGACCGAGGAACTCGCCGGGAGACGCGCGTCGTCGATCAACATCCGCCGAACCGCGGCCGGGTTCCCGACCGGCAAAACATTCGACAACTGGGACGAGTCGGTGTCATCGATCCCGACGCCGACCCAGCGGTCGCTGACCACGCTCGAGTGGATCGACCGCCACGAGAACCTCGTCGTCTGCGGACCGTCAGGCACCGGCAAATCTCACCTCCTCGAAGCACTCGGCCACGCTGCGATCGGACACGGCTGCCACGTCCAATGGTTCTCCCTCGAAACGTTGGGTGCGTTGATCAACCGCCACCGCGTCGACGACAGCACCAGCCGCGCGATTAAGAAGATCATGCGCGCTGATCTGATCTGCATCGACGACATCGGACTGCTACCGGTGACAACAGAGACCGCCGAAGCGCTCTACCGCGTTGTCGACGCCGCCTACGAGAAACGCTCCATCGCACTGTCCTCGAACCTGCATCCGGCCGGGTTCGACGAACTCATGCCCAAGACGATCGCCAACGCCACCGTCGACCGGCTACTCCACCACGCACACGTCGTCATCACCAACGGCGACTCAATCCGCCTCACCCAAGCAACCCGAGGCAAAGGAGTGAGGCCACTGACCAACTGAACCCCGGGCAGATCCACTGGCCATGAGTGGGCAATTCTGATGGCCACCTGTGGGCAGATCCACTGACCGCCTACGGGCAGAAACTATTGGCCATTGACACTCGTTCCAGAAACCTGCCCATCGATGACCAACTTCCCGGCTTGCCTCCGCTGATCGGACCAGCGCGACGGGGACTGTCCAGAGCTTGCTGTATCGATCACTGGCGTGCCTTGGTGCACCGCCGCCATCTGGTCCGCCGTCGTCGGCATCCTCTCCGGCACCGGAATGCAACCATCCGCAGCTATCCAGGCGTGACCCTGCGGGCATGTCGCCATTGCGAGCCGCGCCGACGCGGTGGGTCACTTTTGTCGCTCCGTCCTGGCTCCATCGTCCAGGCGGCTACCTTTCCCGAAATGACCGAGGCATTTCATGAGACGCTCTTCGCTGTCGTTGACGTTGAGACCACTGGTCTGCGACCCGACACCGACCGCGTGATTGAGGTCGCTGTGTACCTCGCCGACGGTCACGGTCGGATTCGCGACCGATGGGCCACGCTCGTCAGACCAGATGATCGTCCGCTGATCGGTCGCCTTCAGAACCTCGTAGACGCGCCATCATTCGCCGAGATCGCTGGGAGTCTTTGCGCCAAGCTCGCCGAGGGAATCGTGGCTGGTCACAACGTGACCTTCGACCTTCGACTAATCAACGCCGAACTGCGCCGCCTCGGAGCTGAACTGCCCGGCCTGGTCTACTTCGACACACACTCCGTGGCCACGGTGCTTGATGTCGACACGCCGAACCGTTCACTCGCGGTGCTGTGTCACAAGCTAGGCATCGAGTTCACTCGGTGGCACACCGCAGAAAGCGATGTTGAGGCGACGGCTGCGCTCATCTCCAAACTGCTAGATCGGGCAAGGAACTGGGGTCGCGTCGACATCCGGCCTCTCTGCGGTTCTTGGTGGTCAACCCTGACCGAATGGCCCTCGCTACCGCGAACTGGCCGGACCATGCGGAGAGATCCAGAACGGTTCCCGCCCGGCGGGCGACAGCCGGATCGACCTTCCGTCTTCAAGCCCTCATGGCGCAGGTTTGGCACCGGAGAGGACACCATCCCCTCCGACGACCCTGATGCCATGGTCTTTAAGTTCACCCTTGATGAGGACACGATCCGCGCCTCAATGATAAAGGTGACACTGGAGGCGTTGTCGACATTCGAGCCGGAGCGCAACTGGCCTGGACGCTGGGAGCCGGAATGGATTGAGGCCGCGGAGTACGTGCTCGATGGAGGTCAGGATGCAGCCGACGTTGCGTATTCGCTGGGCGTCACGATGCTCAACCGTGCTGATGAACTGCGATCCGCCTCGCCAGTCGGCCCAGCATTGGACGACTGGGCTGTAGGTGGATTCTCCGGCACGTCGGGCATCGAACGATTGGAACTGATTGTCGCCACCCTTGAGGTCGAGGGCGGCGAGGATTGCATCCTTCTCAGCTCATGCTTGACACTCGCTGACCTCTACCGCCGCCACGGAGGTCGGCACGACGACATGATCCGCACCTTTCGGCGTGGCCTTGTAGCTGCTGAGCGACGCTGTCGGGAGGAGAAGCCAGAGCGTGATGAGCCAACGCGTGCTGGTTGCGATCTGAATCAACCGACGCTGGATGACTGGTCAGACTCAGCCGCGATGCAGTGCAGCGACCTCCTCCAAGCTTGGTGGGACGAAGTCATGCGGCAGCGCGACATTGAACAACTGGTCGAGTTGGTGGCCGAGGTGAGTGAGCGTCAGCTTCGATTCGGGTTCGTGGGTATACCCAGATGTACTGCTGCGAGCCTCACGGCTGCATCCGAAGCGGGGGAACTCTCGGTCGCTGCGCAACTGCACGACCGCCTGGTGCCGAGGTTTGCCCCGCTCGACAATGGAGGCCACGTATCGCGTGCGGTAGAGCGTTTCGCAACTGCGCTAGCAAAGGCCGGCCACCTCGCAGAGGCCCTGCGAGTCTGCGAGCAAGCGTGGGACAAGGGCTACGCCGACGCATGGATAGCCAACCGGCATTCGCTCATACTTGAGCGGTCAAAGGGCGACTTCGACGGAGCAGCACAGATCTGTCGACTTGCACTCGGGCCACCAGCGATGCCCGGTGTCGACATCTCGATCTCCAAGCGGCTTGAACGCTGCGAGGCAAGAATCGGGGCAGCGCACTCAGCGAATGAGACCATTCGAGGAAAGGCGCAGCCGACGACACAGCGCGCACCCGTAGACCCGACGAGCGAGTTGCGGCTTTCCTACTCGTCGACGCCGATCACGGTCACAGGATCGGCTGATTACCAAGCGGCATTGAGTCAGGTGCCGACCGCTCGGGGACGAAACGTGGCCGAACTGGTCTGGACGAATGGCAGGGTGGCAGTCCGCATTGCCGGGGAGACGATCGGTCACCTGACCCCGAAGACCTCCGCCAAGTTCAGAGACATCCTCGTCGTCGCCCAGGGCGCCGACAAGGTCGCCACCTGTGCAGTCGACCTCTCCAACACCGACCAAGGTTGGAAGGCGTTCATCTACTGCGCCCCGACGCTCGAACCGACCTAGCTGTACGTCACAGCGCTGGCCTGCAGGCGCAGCACAAGTCCGAACAGACGGCGCCACCGTTGCGCCTAACTGACCGCTGCGACCGCCGTGTCCACGTCTGCAACGGCCTTGTCGACCTTGTCCTGATAATCCTTGATCGCGGCCGCCGTCATTGGTTCGAAAGCCGCAAGGTTGAGGAAGCTGATCTCAACATCGAGGTATGCCACGGCGACCATCAGGTTCCCCAGGTCTGCACCTGTTCCCTGGTCGACCTCGATCTGGACCTTGGCCTCTTCACAAAGCGCCTTGGCCTCGTTGCCGTTCCGGTAGTCGGTCGCGACCATCTCGGCGTAGCCGAAGCCCAGCGAATCAGTGCAGCGCGTGATCGCCAGAAGGGTTTCACGGCTGATAACAGGGGCCGCAGGTTGCATCGTGGAAGTTGACTGCTGGGCGGTGGTGGTCGTCACGGCGGTCACCTTCGCATCCTTCTTGCCGCAGCCAACCGGCACCAGCAGCACCCCAGTGAGTGCGAAAACAGTTCCAAGCGTCAGCTTCATTGCCCGTCCGTTCATTGCGGGCAACCCTCAGATAGGCCGCCGTCTGCACCTGCACTCTGGCGCAGATCTCGCCGCTTGGGAAGGAATCCAGCAAATCGGTGTAGACGCCGAGGCCCAGGCCCCTTTGCTTCACGGGATCACTACTTTCAATGCTGCGCGAGGATGCCGCTCAGCAAGTCACGGCGGTGGGGGGGCAACTTCGTAGACGGAATGAGTCGCAAGGTCGACTTCCTGGTCGTCGAGGACGAACGACACACTCTCTGGATGGCTGGCGACCCGACAGGGAAGATCAAGGAGTTGCTGGAACCCCGGGAACAAAATGCCGCTGCGGCCGAGGTGCTGAGCGAGCGGGATTTCCTTGCTGTGCTGTTCGGCGGCTGAGCGCATTCGCCTTCCTTGCCGCCTACCAGCGGCCAGCGACGAGTGCGACGGTGCACTGACAGCTGTTCCGCGCCGCCGAGCCACATGGAACACTCTGTTCATGCCGAAACGCAAGATCACACCTGACACCTGGAAGCAGCTCGAGGCCGAGTACGAGTCCTGGGACGGGACTGGGACCATTGAGAACTCGTAGGCCGGTTCGGAATTTCGAAGCAAGCCTTCTATGCCGAGCGGAGACGTCTTGGCCTTCCAACCAAGACGTGGTCGGCACGCCCCGAAGGAGCCGACCAGGCGACCATCACTGATCAGCGCCTACTGATTGAGCTTGGGTGAGTCCCATCACGTGGTGTAGGAGTCAGCGGCCATCGTCGGGGTGATGGTGGTCATCGTGCGATTCTCGTAAGCGACCAAGCCAACAAGAAGGCCGCACGATGACCACTCACGAGTTTGCCCTATCCGACCTTGCCGCGCGTCT
>CAFBOL010000135.1_pt1 | contig 8991 bp, 9 predicted proteins | sample 7269421 | NCBI WGS metagenome assembly CAFBOL01 (sample SAMEA6814112, study PRJEB35770) | uncultured Acidimicrobiaceae bacterium | biome: Freshwater; feature: Freshwater reservoir; material: water | place: Czech Republic | collected 2017-07-26 | depth 30m m | reverse complement strand
CATCTGAACCGAAACCATTGAAGTGAAGTAATGCCAAAAGTTGTGTGGTGTGGTGCGGCCTCGGTCGCACCACACCACTCACGGCGTTCTACGAAAAGAAAGCAACTGCACACATGAGCATCAGGCGACACCTCGCATCGTGGGCCACCGCAACGGTGGCTCTTCTCGCGTTCTCCGGCACGGTGAATGCTTCGGTGCCGCCTGCACCGCCGACGACCGCGCCGGCCACGGCTGCCGGAACCGGCGACCCCGTCGTCGAGGAGAGCTGGGCGCTCGCGCCCGCTGGTTCGCTCGACCCGTCGCAGGCCGGGAACCGGCCCGAGCTCACCTACGTCTCTGACCGTGGCGCGACCATCGAGGACGCGGTCACCCTCTACAACTACGGCACGGTGCAACTCACGTTCCGCCTTTACGCCACCGACGCCTACAACGGCAATGCCGGCGCCTTCCAGGTGTTGCCGGGCGACCAGCAGCCCACCGTTGCGGGCACCTGGGTGACGCTCGCCCAAGACCTGATCACCGTGCCGGCCGGCAAACAAGCCACGATCCCGATCACGATTCATGTGCCCGCAGATATCGCCCCGGGCGACTACGCCGGTGCGATCATGGCCTCTAGCCCGACGATGGGCGTCGGCGAGCAGGGGCAGACGATCACCCTCGACCGCCGCACCGGCACCCGCCTGTACCTGCGGGTCAACGGCGACCTGTTCCCGGAGTTGGGTGTCAGCAAGGTCGACACCACCTACCACCACTCACTCAATCCATTCGGTGGCAGCACGCACGTGACGTTCACGGTGGTCAACCGCGGCAACGTCCGTCTCGGCGGCACCGCCACGGTGTCGGTGTCCGGTCCGTTCGGCATCGGCGAGCGCAAGATCACCCTGCCCGCGTTCGCAGAGCTGCTCCCCGGGCAAAAGGTGGAGCTGTCGGCCGACCTGAAGGATGTGCCGGCCGGGTTCCTCGACTCCACCACGGTGGAGATTGCACCGACCGGTGCCGAGGGCCTCGCCAACCTCAAGGTCACCGCCGGTGACGACACCACGTTCGCCCCGCCGCTGGGCCTGCTGTTCCTCGCGCTGATCTTGATCTTGGTGCTCTTGGTGCTGCGGGTGCGCAGCCACCGGAACGCGGCGTTGCACGCTGCCGGATCACCTGCTGGCGATCGCGAATCGCAGCTCGTATGACGACTACATCTCGGTCCCGGCTCCTGGGGTTCCTCATCGCTGTTCTGTGTCTGCTCGGTGTGGACGGCGTGGCGGCGCGTATCGCGTCAGCCTCACCGTTCACGAGCGGTCCGAAGATCACACTCGATCGCGACAAGTTGGCGGTTGGCGACTCCGTGCGCGTCACGATCACCGGGTTCGACACGAGCTATGTGGTGATCTCGGTGTGCGGTAACGAGGCCCGTCGTGGCTCAGCCGACTGCAACATGGTGCAAAGCGACGGTCGCCCGTTGCACCAGGACGGAACGCCCACGATCGATGTCATGCCCATCTCAGCGCCGCCGACGCCGTGCCCGTGTGTCATCCGGGTCGCAAGTCGAATGAACGATCAGGTGGCGACTTCCGCGATCACTGTCGTCGGTCATCCGGTGGCTGAAGTCGTGGACGCTGTCGACGCGCCGCCGAGCGTCGCAGTGTCCATCCACGCAGTGGCCGCACCCAAGGGCGTTACCGGTTGGTTGAAGGCCAGCCTTGCCGGTGGCGCCGCGTACGACGTCACGATTGCGGTCAAGAACCAGTCGACGACGCCGATCAGTCATTTGGCTGTGACCGCGTCGGCCGGTAGCGGAGGGAACAGCGATATCGCGGTTCCTGACTTCGGCGACCCGGGCACAATCCTGCCGGGCCAGACCTGGCAGCAGACCGTGACCGCCACGGTGTCGGCACCGTCGCTGGGCACCGTCAACTGGAGGGCAGCCGTCGCCGGAGCCGGTATGGGTGCACAGGCGACCACCAGCACGCAGAACGTGCCGTGGCTCCTGCTGGCTTTCGTCGCGTTGCTTGTCATCGACATCGCGCTGCTCCTGGTGCGGTTCCGTATCCGCCGTCGCATCCAACTCGGTGAGGGTGCTGCCGCCGACGAGTTCCGGCCGGACGACGAGCAGATCATCGATGTCGGCAGTCGTGAGGCCAACGACGATCGTCAGTTGGTCGACGCCTAAACCAGAGCGCGTCCGGTCGCGTCCTGTCAGCGTATGGTGCAGTGCGGTGCACCAATGGGTGTAGAAAAGCGCTCGGGATCATCGCAGACCTTGGGAGGGGTTCATGCACACAGCAACCATGGACGCGCCAACAGGCGCGTCGCAGGGGCATTTGCCGAAACGGATACAGATCGTGCCGCTCGTCAGCCTGCCAGTCGTGGCACTGCTGGTCGGGTTCGTGATCTACGCGATCGCGTCCGACGAGCTGTGGCCGCTGATGTTGTCTCACGTGGCCGGGGGAGCGCTCTGGACCAGTATCGACCTGTTCGTCGGTCTGGCCGTCGGCCCGATCATCGGCACGATGTCGCCGCCAGCTCGTGCGGAGTTCTCGGCCAAGTTCATGCCCAAGATGGTCATCATCATGCCCACCGTGGTGACGATGACGTTGGCCACCGGGCTGCAGATCGCGATGAAGATGCACAACCTCAACATCGGCTCTGGCGCCCGCCCGTGGCTGATCGCGTCGATGATCGTCGTCGGGATCATGGCCGTGGTGGCGCTCGGTGTGCTCGAGCCGGCGAACATCACCGTGTTGTGGGAGATGAACAAGTCGCAGCCCGACCCGGAGATCATTGGTCGGATGATGAAGCGCTTCGTCTATACGGCCGGCATCACCGGGATCATGCAGATTGCCACCTTGGTGATCATGACGAGAGTGGGGACGCTGTGAACGCGGAGAGCACCGTCATCGCGGCAGATCCCGTCGGCGCGCCGAGCGCACTCGACCGGCCGTTCCCCCGGGCGATCGAGGTAGCCACGTTGTCGCTTGCCTGCGTGGTTGTCGGTGGTGTGTGGTTGGGCGCACACACCGTGATGACGACCTCGATGACATTCCCGGCAGTCCTGCTTGCCGTTGCTGCATCGCTGCTCGCCGTGGCCGTTGTGATGGTCAGCCGGGTCAAAGGCTTCAGCTGGAACACCTTCCGCCGTGTCGGTCGCTGGGCGCTGCTCGCATATTGCGTGTCGGCGGGCATGATCGAGTTCGCGTTCGTGCACAACAAGGCCCCACACAACGTCATCCAGGTGGTCTCCGGGATGCTCGTCGTGTTCGCGCTCGACGTGCCGTTCCTCATCGCCACCACGGTCGCGCGCTACCACCAGGACTGAAACCCGGCGGCGCGTGCGGCGTAGCGTTGGCCGCACCATGAGCGAGCCGCAGCACACAGCGCACTACGACCCACTGGTGCACGTCGCTCCACCAGACCGCACCGACGCCGAGGCGGAGGTGCGAGCACGCCTGGGACGTGCAATCCGCGATGTGGGGCACGCAGTCGTCGGGCGGCATGCCTCAGTGGACGACCTGCAGTCGACGGCAGCGACGATCGAACTCCTGGCGGCACAGCTCGATCGAGGAGCGCTCCGCAACCGCTACGAGGACGAACCGCGCGCCGGTGTGTGGGCCTCCCCACCGGTCGATGGCGAGATCATGGCCAGCCACGACGAACGACCGATCTCCGGGCGCAGCAGTCCGTGGGGGCTCGACTTCGAGGTGCATCGCGAGGGTGATGAGGTGGTAGCCGTGGTCACCATGCGCGCCGCGCACGAGGGTGCCCCGGGTCGCAGCCATGGTGGGCTGGTGGCGGCACTGTTCGACGATGTGTTGGGCTTCGTGTTGAACATCCTCTCGGTGCCGGCCTTTACCGGAGAACTCACCGTGCGTTACGAGGCGGGTACACCTGTCGGGGTGCCGTTGGAGTGCCGCTGCCGTCTCGCTGGTCAGGAAGGGCGCAAGTTGTTCATGACCGGCGAACTCGCCGATGCGGGGCGAGTCATCGCGCGGACGACGGCCACATTCATCACCATCGATCCCGAACGATTCCTGGCGGGTACTGCATGACCACCGCATTCGCCCCGGGCACGTTTCTGAGCGTATTGGCGGCGTTTCTCCGCTGCACACACCAGTTGTAGAGGAACTGTGGGTAATTGATAATTTGTCTCAGCCGCGTGTGGGGTGGGGAAAAATCAGGGTAGTTTTTCGCCGTGGCAGCAAAAAGGGGTCCCAAGTCAGCAATGAGTGATCAGCACAAAGCTGCACTCGCCGAAGGTCGTACCGAGGGTCGCGTCGTTCGTGAATACCTCGAAGCGATCCGCTCCAGTAGGGGCAAGCCGGGTCGTAAGCGCACACCGGAGTCGGTGGCGCTTCGGCTGAAGACGATTGAGTCCGAAATCGCCGGGGCGAGCCCCGTGCGCGAGTTGGAACTCGTACAAGAGCGTCTCGACCTGCAGCATGAACTCGGCAACATGGAATCCAAGGTCGACCCGAAGACGGTGGAGGCCAAGTTCACCGAGGTCGCCGCGGCGTACAGTGCTCGAAAAGGCATCTCGTATGCAGCGTGGCGCGCCGTCGGCGTTGAGCCGACGGTGTTGAAGAAGGCCGGCATCGGTCGAGGTGTCTGATGTAGACCGGCCCCGATCGGCTTAGGCCGATTCGGGGTCGGTTTCCAGGCGAAGCCAGACCGAATGCCCGCCGATGTCGTTGCCGTCCTCGGAATGCCAACGGGTGAGCCACCGTTCACCGTGGCGAATACCACGAACGCGGTGTGCGTCGAACTCGCGACGATGGGCGTTGCTGATGTCCGAAGCAATTTGCACCGCGGTCGAGTGGGTGTAGGTGCGGGGCACTCGCACCCATTCACCGCTCTGGCGCGCGTGTTCGAATGTGCGTACCCAGAACGATGTCCGGGTTCGGTCGTTCGCCTGCTGTCGTTCTGAGGAATTTGATGACTTTGGATGCCGCCGCTCCATGCGGGACAGTGTTGCAGTTCTCGGCGCTGATGTCGAAATCTAACTGAATATATTCTCAGAAAGAGCTAGCCGGCGAGTGCGGCGTCGATCGCTGCCGTGACGATCGGGTCGTCAGGTGCAACCGTGGGCGCGAAGCGGGCGACCACCGTTCCGGACTTGTTGATGAGGAACTTCTCGAAGTTCCACAACACCTCAGGGTCTTCGTTCGGGGTCATACCGAACCCACGGAGGCGATCGCGGAATGCATCGGGGTCGCCTGCAGCCCGCGGAGCCGCAGCGGTGAGCGCCGAATACAGCGGGTGCTGATCGTCGCCGACGACACTGATTTTTGAGAACAGCGGGAACTGCACCGAGTAGTTGGTGTTGCAGAACTCGACGATCTCCTCATCGGTGCCGGGTTCCTGCGCTCCGAAGTTGTTTGCCGGGAAGCCCAGCACTGCGAAGCCGTCGCCGCGACGCTGTTCGTACAACCGCTCGAGGGCCTCGTACTGCGGGGTGAGGCCGCACTGCGAGGCCACGTTCACCAACAGCAGCACCGAGCCCTCATAGGCAGCAAGCGATGTCGCTTCGCCCGAGATCGTGGTGATCGGAATTTCCTGGATGGTGCTCATGCGGTGGGCCTCCTGCGGCGGTCGGATCGAAGCAGTCAACACCGGCAGCGGCCGATCTCATCCATTCCGGTCGTCATTTCTGCTCGGCGCGTGCTCCCGCGTTGACCGCCAAGCGCAAGATCGTGCGTGCCAGATCGGTGTCGTGTGTGGTGACGCCACCTGCGTCATGGGTGGTCAACACGACAACCACATGATCGGGATACCGAACATCGATGTCGGGGTGGTGGTCGATCAGTTCCGCAGCCTCGGCGATGGCCGGCACCAGCGCCGCCGCAGCGATGAACGATCCAGCACGGAAATCGGCGCGGAGCGCATTGTCGATCAGTCGCCAATCGGCGAGGTCGGTCATGCCAGCGAACTCATCGTCCGTCACCCGGGTGTATCTCATGTGGTCAGTCAACCAGTCGTGAGCAGGTCGTGCGTTCGGAGGTCGCGAATGCACTTGTGCAGGTACGCCTCGCTGAGCTGAGGTATCTCCGGCCCGCACGGAGCTGCTGCGACTGCGGCGATGTACCTTGCGCTGCCGACGTTGCGCCACGAGCTCTTGAACGGGCGTCGCCAGGGATCGAGCACGAGCACCGAGGACTGCACGCGCTGACGTTCCGGCAGGGCTTTCAACCGCAGTTCGAACTGCTCGACCCAGTCGGTGTGCGTCGCGACACGAGTCATCGGGAACCCGGCCGATTCGATCCAGTCGACCATCGAGTCGAGCGACAGTCCATCGTCGTGGTGGTTGATGGTGTTGTAGACGTGGTAGCCGTCGTGGGAGTGTTCCCCGAGGTCGGCCACCGAAGCAGCGATGAAGTCGACCGGTAGTCCGTCGTAGTGGGCGCGGGCGCGGCCGCCGTCGGGGGCCAACTCGTAGAACGAGTGTGGGGCCAGACCGGTGGTGATCAGGCTGAACAGCATGCGGATGAAGATGTCGGGAACGTTGATCTGCCCGACATAGCGGGTGTGCGGCAACATCATGTCGCCGCGGAACACGTTTACGGGGACACCGAACTGCTCGTGCGCTTTCTGCAGCAGGATCTCGCCCGCCCACTTCGACGCGGCGTAGCCGACGTTGTAGGCCCCACCGACTTCGATCTCGGGTAGCAAGGGCGAATCCTCGTCGTAACCCTGCGAGCGATCAAGGAATGCGGTCACCGCCAGCGACGACACGAAGTCGATGCGCTTGCGGCGGCCGGTGATCGCCAGTGAGATCAGGTCGGCCGTGCCGGCGACGTTGGGGCCGAAGAGGTGTTCGTAGTCGAGGATGTGGTTCACCAACGCGCCGGGATGAACGATGCGGTCCACTGAGTCGGCAAGGCGCTTGTAGGTGGCGTCATCGAGTCCGAGGTGTGGCTCGGCCATGTCGCCCGCAACGACGTAAAGGTGCGCAGTAAGTCGCTCGAAGCGCGCCTCCAACTCGGGGTCGCCGGCGAGTGCGGCGGTCAGGCGGCGTCGTCCTGCATCCGGGTCGGCGGCGCGCACCAGGCAGGTGACGGTGCCGCCGACCTTCTCCATCCGCTCGAGCCACTCGATCGCCAGGAAGCGTCCCAGGAAGCCGGTGCTGCCAGTCAACAACACGTGTCGCGACTGTTGGGGCGGGTTGTCCGAGGCGGCGGCGGCAACCACCGCAGGGTCGAGAAAGTGTTCGAGCGCGAGGTGGTCGGCGCGCAGCGTGCGCGCACCTCGGCCGTGGATACCTGCAAACGTGGGCGCTACCGCGTCGCCTTCGCGGATGGCGAGTGAACGTTCGATCTGTGCCGACCACCTGGCGATCGAGCCGGTGGGGCTGAGAATCGCGCTGACGGGCACCTCCACACCGAACACGTCGTGCAACAGCGCCGCAAACTCCGCGGCACCCAACGAGTCGCCGCCCAGTGCCGCGAAACCGTGCGGAGACGTGAGATCGAGGTCGTGGACTCCAATGCACACTGCCAGCGCCTTGGACACCTTGGTGACGACGTCGTCGCCCGAGCTGCCGCTGCGTAAGGCCATCAGTTCATCGTGCTGTCGCTGCTCGAGATCCGTGTAGAGCTGCTCGAGCGCGTCGCCGTAGCGGCGTTGGAGGTTAGGGCGCATCTTCTTCTCGATGGACGACAGCAGTCCGTTGGCGTGGCTGAACGGCTCGTACTCGACGAGGAAGTCGCGCGGGATCTCGAACGAGCGCAGACCGGCGTCGGCACCGGTCCGCTTGATCTCGCTACGCAACAGCGCCTTCACGGCTTCGGGGGAAGCGCCGGACCCGAGTGCGGCATCGACGAGCACCATGTTGGGCACCACAATGGCGACGAGGTACGAACGGGCGCCGTTTCCGTACACGTAGATCTGCAGGATCAGATCGCTGCCGTTCTCGAATGTGGTGCCGACCGCGCCGCAGGTGACGAACTCGCCCTGTGCCAGCTTCATCACGTCGTTGCGGCGGTCGATGAACACGAGGTGGTCGGGGCCGTGCTCCTCCATGATGTCGCCGGTGCGGATGAAGCCGTCGTCGGTGAGGAGCTGCGCCGACGCCGCCGGGTTCTTGAAGTACCCCGGAACGGCATTCTCGGTCTTCGCTACCAGCTCGCCACGCGGGTAGGGCTTGTCGGTGCCGAAGTAGCCCAGCTCGGGCACGTCGAGCAGTCGGTAGTCGATGACCGGCGGGCGTTGCACTCGGTTGCGAACGGTGACCGAGGCGTTCGACTCGGTGTTGCCATAGGCCTCGACGAACGCAACGTCGGGGTAGAGCGCACGGGTGAACTGCTCGACCTCCTTGGTGAGCGGCGCCGAGCTGGTGACGATGGTGACAATGCGGTCGCCCATGAACCCGGCGCGCATCTCGGCCATCACCTCGGCCTTGACCTCGTCGATGTCGCGGCCCGCCGCGCAGCGGTGCGCGACCGCGGTGAGGAAGTGACGGTGGACCATGTCGAGGATGCGCGGGAACAGGGAGAACTCGGTGGGTCGGGTGAGCTGCATATCTTCGAAGAGCGTGGACATGTCGGCACGCGCGGTGAAGTAGCACGTGCCGCCACGCGCCAGAGTGGAGTGCACCTGGCTGCGGCCCATTTGGTGGTTGAGCGCTGCGAAGCACAGCCGTACCACTGGGATGGCGACGCGGCCCACCATGCCGAACTGCACACTGGCGAGGCGGTCGGGGAACATTGCTCCCTTCGGCGACCCTGTGCTGCCGGAGGAGTGCACCAGCACCGCAAGGCGCTCGGCTGTGTGCGGCTCGACCGGCAGGGGTGTGAAGGCGTCAGGGTCGCCCTGGGCGATGAGGTCGTGAAGCAAGGTCAGTTCGGCTGCCGAGCCATTTCGCCGTAGTTCGGCACGAGCTGCAGCCAAGTGGTCGCGGTCGTCGTCGAAACGGTCGTCGTACTCGAAGGCGATGATGCTGCGGATGCTGGGGAAGGTGCCGGCGTACTGTGCCGCGTGCAGCAGGTCGCTCATCGTCGCTGCGAT
>CAFBOL010000127.1_pt1 | contig 9599 bp, 7 predicted proteins | sample 7269421 | NCBI WGS metagenome assembly CAFBOL01 (sample SAMEA6814112, study PRJEB35770) | uncultured Acidimicrobiaceae bacterium | biome: Freshwater; feature: Freshwater reservoir; material: water | place: Czech Republic | collected 2017-07-26 | depth 30m m | reverse complement strand
TCGGTGCTGCGTGCCGGGTTGGGTGCGGGTGTGTTGCTCGGGCTGGGTGCCTGCACGTCGTCGAACGACGGCGTCGCGAACACGAACGGCCCATCAGCGCCGCCCGGGGAACTGCCCGGCTCCGTGCCGCAGCCGCTGCCGACGGCGACGCTGCCGTCGGCGATGGTGCCGCAGCCGGCGGCGATGCTGCGCACGTCGTGGTCGGCCGACCCGTTCGCGCTCGGCTCGTACTCGTACCTGCCCGTGGGCGCCACCCCGCAGGCGCGGGTCGATCTGGCCCAGCCCGTGGCCGGCCGGTTGTTCTTCGCCGGTGAGGCGCTCGACCCCGATAACCCGGCGACGGTGCACGGCGCGCAAGCGTCGGGTCGTGCGGCCGCGGCGCTGGTGGACGACGAGGCCGATGCCGGCGAGACGATCGTGGTGGTGGGCGCAGGCATCGCCGGCGTCAGCGCCGCTCGTGCGCTGGCCGATGCTGGACATCGGGTGATCGTGGTGGAGGCGCAGGACCGTGTGGGCGGCCGGGTGCACACCGTGCGGCCCGATGGCTGGCCGGTACCGGTGGAGCGTGGCGCCAACTGGGTGCACGACACGAAGGCCAGCGACCTGCCCGCTCGGCTGAAGGCGTTGGGTGTGAAGGCTGTGCCGTTCGCCTACGACGACGTGGTGCTGGGCGCCGACGGCACAGTGGCCGCCGACGGCTATCTGGACGGTGCGTCGAAGGCCGTGGAAGCCGCGGTCGAGTGGGCCGACACGCAGGACAACGACCTGTCGCTGGCCGCTGCCATCGATGGCTCGGGTGCGGCCGATGGTGTCGACCCGGCCGCACTCGTGCACTTCCTGCGCACCGAGGTGAGCACCGAGTACGGGGCCGATGCCGACCAGCTGTCGGCGTGGTGGGGCACCGACGAGGGCAGCGACGGCGACGACCTGTTGGTGCTCGGCGGCTACGGCACCGTGGTGGATGCACTGGCCACTGGCCTCGACGTGCGCCTGGGCTGGCCGGTGGCGACGGTGTCCGTAGCCGACGACGGGGTCGTCGTCACCGGCACCTCGGGCGAAGCGCTGCCGGCCGCTCGGGTGATCGTCACCGTCCCACTCGGCGTGTTGAAGGCCGGAACCATCCGCTTCGAACCGGAGCTGCCCGAGGCGCATCGTGCCGCGATCGATGCGATGGCGATGGGCCTGCTGGACAAGGTGTGGCTGCGATGGGACGAGCCGTGGTGGACCGAGAAGGCCGAGCAATGGAGTCGTGTCGCCGCGGCCGCCGACTCATTCGTCGAGTGGTACACTCTCGCCGAGGTGGCAGGAACGCCCGTGCTGCTGGGCCTGGTCGGCGGAGCCGAGGCAAGAGCGTGGGCGGGGAAGTCGGACGACGAAGTGTTGGCCGCTGCGCTGGCCTCGCTGGAACGGTTTCGCGCTGCGGGGTGGTGAGAGCATGTCGACGATGTCGAACTGGACGGTGACCGAAGCCGACAGCCCTGTGCTCATCCACGTGCCACACGCTGCCACCGTCATACCGCCGGCTGTGCGCGACCAGATCGTGCTGTCCGATGACGAACTGGTGAACGAGCTCGCCCTGATGACCGACCATCACACGGATCTCATCGCGCAGCGGGTTGCCGCCTTGTGCCCGGTCAACCTGTTCGTGAACCGACTCTCGCGGCTGGTTGTCGACCCCGAGCGTTTCCCCGACGAGCGGGAGGTCATGCGACGGGTGGGCATGGGCGCGGTCTACACGAAGACATCGAGCGGTGCACCTCTTCGTCACGGGATCGGCGTGGACGACACGCAGTTGCTGGAGAGCTACTTCTTCCCCTACGCGAAGGCGATCGAGCAGCAGGTCGACCGGGTGCTGGCCACGCACGGTCGGTGCATCATTATCGACCTCCATTCGTTCCCGCAGGATCCGTTGCCCTACGAACTCGACCAGACTGCGCTGCGCCCAGGCGTGTGCTTGGGCAGTGATCATTTCCACACTCCGGCGTGGTTGTCCGAGGTGGCAGAGCAGAGCTTTGGCGGGATCGCCGAAGGCGTGGGTTGGAACACGCCATTCGCCGGCACCTACGTACCGACGAAGCACTACCGACGTGTACCTGAGGTGTCGTCGGTGATGGTCGAGCTCCGGCGGGATCTGTACCTGGAGCGGGGCGGGTCGGCAGGTATGACACAGGTCGAATCGTTTGCACAGATGATCGCGGCGATCGTCGAGTGAACTCCTGTCTCGGATGCCCGGCTAGATCGGCAAGACTGCCGGTATGGCCGAAGTGACCGCCTACATCCATATCGGACCCGCCTCGAGGGGTCGGTTCGCCGGCCGGGCGCCCGTACCAACTCACGTGCTCTATCTGCTCGAGGGGTCAAGACCGGTGCTGCAGCTCGTGCCGACCGACCCAGCCGAGGTCGGTCAAACCGTGTCGTGGATTCCGCGTGGCCCGGACACGATCCTCAGCGACGCGCTGGTAATGCTGGCGGCAATCGTTGTTGGCGATCTGGAGACCAACCAGGCGCTGGGCCGTGTGAACACGTTACGGATCGACGATGGCCCCTACGAACTTCCAGAAGCCGCCGGACTCGCTGTGTCTGCAGCGTGCGCAGGACTCGCTGCCGCGAGCGTCGTGGTCGCGGTCTGCGCTGGATCCTCAATCACACGTCAGCTGCAGGTTCTGGTCGACATCGATGGTGAGGTTGAGGTGCTCACGACTTCCTACCTGGCTTACGGAAGTGGAGAACAACGGTTCGCCAATGGCGACCTGGGTGCAGGCGACGCCTAATGCTGGGGTGGGTGTCAGACCCTGAGCACGCCGTCGCTGTACAGCGTGCGATCAGCCACTGGCGAACCGCCAAGGACTACAGCGAGTTGATCTTCCGCACGATCACCTTGGTTTGGGCGTTCGAGTTGCTGGCCGAGGAGAACCCCGGCACCGCTGGCATGAACCCAGACGTTGCTCGGCGGAGATTGATCGAATCGATTCCGGGTGTCCTGTTCGCTACGTCGGTACGCCAGTTGGTTGATGCGCGCCCACTCATCCGAGATCTCGGCCGCAACGGCCCGAACTCGAACCCCGAGGCCGGGCACAAGAAGGCGGTCGAAGCGTTTGGACGACTTGACCGTTCCGGATCTCCTCGCAATGTCAACGATGCGGCCGACCGACTGGCAGACCTGCTGTGGATCGTTCGATCCAATCTTGCGCACGGTCACAAAGCCGCGCTTCCCCTCAACTCGCCCCTCCCGTTTCCCCTGCCCCGTGACCAGTCGCTGGCGGGCCTCGCAGCAGCGGTGCTGGAGGAATGCCTGGAGCTAACGCTCGGCCCGCTTAGCCAAGCCGACAGGCTCCCTAGACCGCGGCCCGAACCTCCCATTCGCAGACTGCCTTAGCACCCGGCTAACGACCCACTTGAACTCGGTGATCTCCCAGTGTGTGGCGGACACGAGGACTTCTAGCCGTCGCGAGATTGACGACGTCACTGACCATGCGACTACGCGGCGCGGTCGCGGTGACTGGCGACGCGATCACTTTGGCTACAGCGACACATCATTAGGTCGGCGACTTCACCCGCCGTACGTCGACTGCCACAACGGCAGTCGCCGATCCACGGGCGGCTCACTGGACCGATCCTCCTGCTGCGCTGGCAACGCGACGCGGACCTTCTCGGTAGTCTGCAGATTGTTGACGAGGCGGTGAGGCGTGTTGATTCCGAAGAAAGCCAGTGGTTCCTCGGGCCCGAAGTGGGCTCCCAAGCCGTCGGCCCCGTTCGGCTTCACGAGTAGTTGGTTTCGCTCGCCACGGCTCGTGTCCAGCAAGCCAGGCAGACCGGGCAGACCGATGTACACCGAGGCTGCAGTGCTGGATTTGATCGACGATGAGTACGACCCAGACGCGTGGGTACGTCACCCCATCCCGAAGTCGCCGCGCTCCATCTTCCTGCCCGCCCGCTTCGACGACTACTGGGACCGCTGCGTCGCGACGGTGGCATCAGCCATCGCGGTGGACGGCGTTGGGTCGGCATTGGGTTGGGTTCGTCGGCAGGAGATCTTCCAGAGCGGCACCGTGTGGTTCCTCGGCGATAGTCGTGATGGCGGCGAAATCGAGGTGAGGATCATCGGCGAATTCGAGGACCCTGCCGAGGGCTCGTGGCGCTGCCTCCTGGCATCCGAGGCGTTCTACTGCGGTCCTGGGCGACGCCTACTGGCCGTCGAGCCTGAGCAGGAGGACCTGAGCTGGGACACCGTGCCCATCGACGAAATGGTCGATGGCGACGATGACTGGGTACGTGCGCAAGCACAACTGCGTAGCTTGTCGGTGGTGACGGAGCACGGAGTCGAGATGGTGGGCCGCAACGCCGCCTCGGCCATGCCCGGTGGCGGCGAATGGTGGTTGCTGCCGATGAGCGAGGTCGATGCGGCCGACCTGGTGGAGTCCGGCACCGACGCGTGGCCGGTGACGATGAAGGTTCGGGGGATGACCACGCACGGAGTGGTCGCACCGCTGAACAGTCTCGTGGCGCTGACGCTCGCGGAGGCGCACGGGCTGCGCGAAGGAGTGGTGATGACGCATCAGAGCCTCTTCCTTGTCGACGTCGACACCCGTTGCTGCCAGGTCGAGGTGGCACGCGACCTCAGCGACCTCCCGGGCCGGTGACTGGCGGGCGGCGCTCGACCCGCGGCCTGGAACCCCCGAACCTTGAACCGCCGACTTGTATGTGAGGTGTCGGTCGTTGTGGGTTGAGGCTCGTAGCGTCCGGTAGGTCGCTGGTCGGGTTGGCTCGTGAATCGCCTGCCGCCTTCGGGTTGGCTCTCCCGGGGTTTGCCTCCCGCCAGCGACCGGTTGCGGTCTGGCTCAACAGAGGAGTGGTGCCCCAGCGGGGTTTCCGGAAGTCGGCATGCCGACCGTGGCTTTCCATCATCGAACACGATCGGAGACAACGTCATGATCATCGGGGTCGACCCGCACAAGAGTTCCCACACCGCGACAGCAGTGGACCCGGCTACGAACATGCCAGTGGCATCGCTTCGGATTGATGCATCGCTGGTCGGCTATCGCCAGCTGTTGCGTTGGGCTGCCCAGTTCAGCGATCGCCGATGGGCCGTCGAGAACGCACGCGGTTTGGGTCGTCATCTCGCGCAGTGGCTGGTTGCCCGCGATGAGGTCGTCTGGGACGTGTCGGCCACGGCGACCGCACGGGTTCGAGAGTTGTCGCGTGGCGGTCGCCGCAAGAACGATGTCATCGACGCGTCCGCCGCGGCGAGCGTCGCCGCGTTGCAGGGCGATGCTTCGGTCGTGTCCGGTGAGGACCACACGGTCGTGTTTGCATTGCTCGAGGAACGCCGCGCGAACCTTGCCGCACAACGGGTTCGGGTGACGAACCAGCTCCACGCATTGATCCGTGATCTGATCCCGGGTGGCGCCCCGCTCGCTTTGAAGGCCACGGTTGCGGCAGCGATGCTGAGATCTGTGCGACCGTCATCACCTGCTGAACGGATGCGTAAGGAACTCGCCCAAGATCTGGTTCGCGATTTGCGAGCGGCGGACGCCAACCTGGCTGACATCGCCAAGCGGATGACTGACGCGCTCGATGAGCACGGCACTCGGCTTCGAGAGGTCGACGGAGTCGGTCCGATCAACGCAGTCCGCCTGATCGGCCGGACCGGGCCGGCGTCGCGGTTCCGCAGTGCTGATGCGTTCGCCGCGTATGCGGGTGTCGCCCCGATCGAGGTGGCCAGCGGTGACAAGGCACGCCACCGTCTCTCGCGCAGCGGTGACCGCCAACTGAACTCAGCGATCCATCTCGTCGCAGTCACCCAAGTGCGAATGCGTGACAGCGTCGGCCGTCACTACTTCGACGCGAAACTCGCCGAGGGCAAGACCCGAAACGAAGCACTCCGCTGCTTGAAGCGACGACTCGCCGCCCACCTCTGGCGACTCATGCTCGCCGACGAACGACGCGCACCAGGTCAGCTCGAACCCGGCGAAATCGCCGCTTGACAAACACAGAGGAACCCCGGGATCGGTGACTGCTCTTGTGTGCCCTGTGAGGAACAAGTGGATAGCTCGGGATCTTCTGTCGACCTGGGCGACGGCAGCGAACGCTAAGACCACGGGAGTGGCGTTCTCTCTTCGCTCGAATCAGCCAACTCCCGATCCACCGCCGGTGTCCCTCTGCCTGTTGCCGTCAGCAGAACGGTCATTTGGCCGACCCGGCCATGATGCGCCAGGCCGACGAGCCATTGAACCGTCTGTCGGCAAGAGCGAGCATTGATCGGTGATAAGAAGGGGTCCATGCAGCCATCCGCCACGGCGGGGCTCCGGAGAGGCGCTGGACCAGATGCGCGTTGACGGGACCCTCACCGATGCCCAGTATCAGGAGCTCTGGGACGCGACATTCCGAGAGGCAATGTCCGGTGACTTCCTGAGGGCCTGGAAGCCGTCCAGCCAAGTTGCCGATGCCCTTCGCGCACCGCTGAAGATGAGCGGCCATTACAAGCCACTTCTGGCTGCAACCAACTTCAAGACGAAGCTGGGCCCAGACGCCCGGCGGCGGTTCGTCGAGAACGTTCTTGTCAGTTCGTGCGTGAAACTGATCCACAATGAACTCGCAGAGTCGGTTCGGTGGCCCAGCGTTCGCCAGCTGATGGCTACAGTTGACGAGGCTCTCAACCCCTATCCACCGAAGATTGTTCGATTAGCGCTTCTGAACGCACTCGTCGTCGGCGCCGAATCCCCGGGTGTCGTGGAGTATGTGGCTGTAATGCATCCGCAGTTGCGGGCCCCCAGTGATCCAACGCTGCAGATACCCGACGACGGCGCCGACGCCGAACAGACAGATGCCGCCCACCGGCTAGAGGACGCGCGCTCGGCAGCGGAGGCACCCGTCGGTCGAATGTCGTCGGCTGTTGATTTGGGGAAGCAAGTCGACAATGGGGATCTTCTCGCCCTGATGACTTATGTGGCGGAGTTCAAATCAACGCTTGAAGCGGCGCGAGAGACTGGCTTTGGCATCCCAGAAGATGAAGTTACTGTCCGCTCACTTGAGGAGCACAGGGCAGCGCTCACTCGCATCTCCGAACCACCATTCGCCAGGCTGTCCGCCCTCGCGAACATTCAAGCCTCGCATCCAGTCGCCGGGCTTGAGGATCTGGCAGCGATGGCGTCGCGCCTGTCGGGGCTCTCCCAGTCCGAAGTCACGGACACGGATGAGGTGGCCGGGCAGGCGCTCTCTCGCCTTCTCGATTTCCTCCGTGCCGATGGGAAGCATCAAGCGGGCGCCACTTTTGAGCTGGGTGAGCTGGTTATGTCAACGCTGCCTCCAGCATCGGGTGGACACGTCGCCGTGGCGCTTAGCTCCGGCGTACTTTCGTTACCCGATAGCGCTGCCGGGGATGCTGGTGATTCCGCCAACGAGCGGCTGGGCAATGAAGCAGAGGACGCGCCGGCACCAGCGCTTGGAGACCCTCGGGATCCGAGCCAGCGCGTCGATTCGCCGATTGAATCCACCCCCGAAATCGCCGCTGTTGCGGAACAGGCGACCATACCCAGTGCCCCGGCGCCGATCCCAGTCTCTGCTTCGTCGGCTGGCTCGAGAGATAAGTCGGGGCCAAAGGCGAAAGGGTCAGAAGATCCTGTCGATCTCGGCAAAGTTGTCGCACCAACGCATGATTCCGTGGAGGCTTCCCCCACACAGGATCGAGTCCCTGTTGAAGGTTCCACGTTGCTCGCCGCGGGCCAGCTCTCTGCTTTCCTTGCTTGGTCCACTCTCCACGAATCGCCCGAAGCTCCTGCTGAGACCCATCACCAACTAGTCAAGGCAGCACTCCTTCTCGAGGCCTCGCGTTCACCCTTTGACGACTTCGCTTACGCCGCCTCTGGTTTGCTCTCGCAGCTAGACGTTGGGGCGATCCGAGACGATCAGCTCTGGGCAGGAATCGGCGCTGTGGTCGGTGTCGCTGGATGCGCCAGCACGGGCCAACCGGGTTTCATATCCTTTGTGACGCAGCTGTCCACCCAGGGTCAAATGTGGGGCACTGATCTCCTGTCGATCATGAGGGATCTCGCGTTGGTGCCAGCGGGTGGCATCACAGTCTCCGCTGACGCCTCAGACATTGACGATCGCTCTACTGAGCGGATTGGGCCTGCCGAAACTGAGGTGGAGTGGGCGCAGGGTTTTCTTAAGACGGCACCCCGACGCAGACTGAAGTTCCAACCGGCGACTGTTGTCTGGCAAGAGCTGGCGCACGTCGAGGGTGAACACGGATGCCTGGGCGTCGCCGCCTCTGTGGTGGCAGCCAACGATCAACGGCGGGCCAGGGAGGTCGCTGACATCTGCAGCGAGCTTGCTACAAGGGCTGCCATACAGGACCGCATCGACCGCGTGGCGCGATCGACTCCGCGTCTCCACAACCACACCAACGTCGATGCCAGGGCTCGACAACGTCTGATCGAAATGATTGAGGACGCGGTCGTGCATCTTCAACGTTGGGTGGCGGCGGCCCAGCCATCGTCGTCGACACGCGGCCGCACAGGGCTCGATCAGCTGACACCGATCCATCTCAAGAAGGTTCTTGAGGCAGCGGTCACCGATCTTGCGGCAACTTCGGAACTCAAGCGAAGGCTGTGTGACCTGATTGAAATCGTCCTTTCGCATGAAGTCGTCGAGACAAGCTCGATGCCGACATCGGACGCGATCCTGGGCTGGGAAGTTGACATCGAGCCATCCATTCCTTCAGCTCCAGATGACTACGCCGATCGAGAGAAGCTGAACACGTACCTCCCTGCCCTCGCCGACCGAGACGATTCATCAGAGAAGTGCCGCGCCCTACTCGAGGCCGGCGAGCTCAAGCGCGCCACTCGCGCCATTGAAGCGCTGCGACACCTATGGCCCGGCTGGGGCAAGGATCTCGAATCAGCACACGCGGACGCCGAATCTCACCTTCGTTCCCGGCTACGCGCTTCAAGCGATCAATGCGAAGTTCTTCTGGGCCAGGCCCGGTCGGCCGATCTCATTCGTGATGAGGACGCTTCCGACATCCTCACAGATGTCGAACTGGCTCGACTCGATGACATCTCAATGCTGCAGGAGAATCTGCGAATACTGGAGAAGCGACTGACGCATCTGCGCAAGATCCTAACCGATCAGTCGGAAGAGCTTGCCGCCCGTGTCGCGGAGTTCGCAAACTCCGGCCGAGTCACAGACGAACAACGAAAGTCCCTCGGAAGCAGACTCCAAGCACTGGACCTCCGCACGGTTTCCGAGCAGCTCGCCAGGATCGAGGAAGGTAGCGACCTCGGAGTTGCATCCAGCGATTTGATCGACGTCCGCACCTTCTTCCCCATCAAGGTCGAAGCGGCAGCGCAGCTTCGATCTTCATGGGACCTGGTGACCGCTCTTGAGCAGGGCTCCCCGGAACTCGGGCCCTTCGACCTCAGATCGCTGTCCCCGGAAGACAGAACTGCCGATTGCGTCCCAGAGCGTGGTGTAGAAGCTCGTGTGTTCCTCGAAGCTGTTGGTCAGGTTCGGGGTGCTGCGGGCAAGGCTAGTTCGCCGGGTTGATCGGTGAGGTCAGCGACGCTGGCGGCGGCGATGTAGCGGCGTTCGGCGGCGAT
>CAFBOL010000116.1_pt1 | contig 10555 bp, 7 predicted proteins | sample 7269421 | NCBI WGS metagenome assembly CAFBOL01 (sample SAMEA6814112, study PRJEB35770) | uncultured Acidimicrobiaceae bacterium | biome: Freshwater; feature: Freshwater reservoir; material: water | place: Czech Republic | collected 2017-07-26 | depth 30m m | reverse complement strand
GGGCGACAACTCGGGCGACAACCAGGGCAGCGATTGCGGCTCGTGCGACACCCAGCAGCCGTCCAGCGAGGGCGACAACTCGGGCGACAACCAGGGCAGCGATTGCAGCGACGACGAGGAGACGACCACGACCGAGGCTCCGACCACGACCGAGGCTCCGACCACGACCGAGGCTCCGACCACGACCGAGGCTCCGACCACGACCGAGGCTCCGACCACCACTGAGGCTCCGACCACCAGCGTCGCCAGCGAAGGTCCGGCCCCCACGACTTCGGTCGATCAGCAGTCCGAAGCAGTGCTGCCGTCCACCGGCTCGAACAGCACCAGCTTGTTGGTCACGCTCGGCGGATTGCTGCTGGGCCTCGGCCTGGTCGTGGCAGCTGCCGGCCGCCGCGGCGCCACTGACTGACGTCAGTCGTCTGTGAACTGAATCACCTGCAGCGCGGGCGTCGCATCAGCGGCGCCCGCGCTGTGCGTTTTCGGCTCGGCTGAAAACCGAGACAGATACCACGTAGTGTAGCCACGCCACTACTCTCGCATGGAGGTGCGGTGTGCATCCGAGACATACTGCGTATGGGTTGTGAGCCGCACAGCCCGCCACAGCGCAGATTCACCTTGAGAAAGTGCAGAAACCCGTCAAGATTGGATGTTGACTCTTCCCTTACGCAAAGTGTCCGGTTATGCTCACACCCATTGCAACGCTAGAGGAGCGGAAATGAATCAATCAGACGGCAGTACTCACTCACGGTTCAAGATGGGTCTGATCTCGATGGCGGCGGGCAGTGCCCTGGTCATCGGCGGCCTGTGGATCGTCCCGGCTCACGCCGAGGGCGGCAGCGACCAGGGTTCGTGCAACTCCGAGCAGACGCCCAACGAAGGCGACAACTCGGATTGCAGCTCGTGCGACTCCCAGCAGCCTGAGGGCGAAGGCGACAACTCAGGCGCCGACAACTCGGATTGCAGCTCGTGCGACTCCGAGGGAACGTCCAGCGAGAGCGACGACGAGAGCAGCGACTGCAGCGACTCCGAGGAGACGACCACCACCGTCGAGGAGACGACCACCACCGTCGCTGAGACGACCACCACCGTCGCTGAGACGACCACCAGTGTCGCCAGCGAAGGCCCGGCCCCCACGACTTCGGTCGATCAGCAGTCGGAAGCAGTGCTGCCGTCCACCGGCTCGAACAGCACCAGCCTGCTGGTCGCCTTCGGTGGGCTGCTGCTGGGCCTCGGCCTGGTCGTGGCAGCCGCTGGCCGCCGCAACGCCGCTCACTGACATCAGTCAGTTCTGAACTGAACACCCGGAACACGGGCGCTGCTCTGAGCGGCGCCCGTGTTGCGCGTCCAGGGGGTCGCGCGTAACCTCCGACAAGAGGGGTACACACAACATGGCCGATGAACACGACACGATCGACGCACTGCTCAACGAGCAGCGCCGCTTCCCACCCTCGGCGGGATTCAAGCGCGACGCGTTGGTCGCCGACACCTCCTTGTACGACGAGTCGGCCACCGACTACCAGGGCTTCTGGGCACGACAAGCCGCAGAGCTGATCACGTGGGATCAGGAGTGGAGCACGATCTGCGAATGGGAGCTGCCCTACTCGAAATGGTTCGTCGGCGGCACGCTGAACGTCAGCTACAACTGCCTGGACCGCCACGTCATCGCCGGCAAGGGCGACAAGGTCGCATTCCATTGGGAAGGTGAGCCGGGCGACAGCCGCACGGTCACCTACTCCGAGTTGCTGGACGAGGTGCAGCGCTTCGCCAACGTCTTGAAGGGTCTCGGCGTCGCCAAGGGCGACCGGGTCAACATCTACCTGCCGATGATCCCCGAAGCCGCCGTGGCGATGCTGGCCTGCGCACGAATCGGCGCAGCCCATAGCGTGGTGTTCGGCGGTTTCAGTGCGCAGAGTCTCACCGATCGCATCAACGACGCTGCCGCCAAGGTGCTGATCACCGCCGATGGCGGCTACCGCCGCGGCGAGGTGTTCGGGTTGAAGTCGTTCGCCGACGAGGCGCTCGAAGGTACGCCGACCATCGAGGCAGTCGTCGTCGTGCGCCGCGGTGGCAACGACGTCACCATGGTCGAGGGTCGTGACCACTGGTACCACGAGCTGATGGCTGTCGCCGATCCGGTGTGCCCCGCCGAGCCGATGGACAGCGAGCAACTGCTGTTCCTGCTGTACACCAGCGGCACCACGGGCAAGCCGAAGGGCATCATGCACACCACGGGTGGCTATCTCACCCACGTGGCCTTCACCCACAAGTACGTGTTCGACCTGCAGCCCGAGACCGACGTGTACTGGTGCACCGCCGACGTCGGCTGGATCACCGGCCACAGCTACATCGTCTATGGCCCCTTGGCGAACGGCGCCACGCAGGTGATGTACGAGGGTGTGCCCAACTACCCCGCCAACGATCGGCTGTGGCAGATCGTCGAGAAGTACAAGGTCACCAAGTTCTACACCGCCCCCACCGCCATCCGCACGTTCATGAAGTGGGGCGAGCAGGAACCGGCCAAACACGATCTGTCGTCGCTTCGTCTGCTGGGTTCTGTCGGCGAGCCGATCAACCCCGAGGCCTGGATGTGGTATCACGAGCACATCGGTCGCGGGAACTGTCCGATCGTCGACACCTGGTGGCAGACCGAGACGGGCGGCATCATGATCAGCCCGTTGCCCGGGTGCACCACCACCAAGCCGGGTTCGGCCACGTTCCCACTGCCGGGTATCGGAGCGGAAGTGATCGACGATCACGGTGAACTGGTGACACGTGGCGGCGGCTACCTGACGCTCACCACCCCGTGGCCCGGGATGCTGCGTGGCATTTGGGGCGACCCCGAGCGGTACCACGACACGTACTGGAGCCGGTTCCCCGGACGGTACTTCGCCGGCGACGGCTGCAAACTCGATGACGATGGCTACCTCTGGCTGCTCGGGCGCGTCGATGATGTGATGAACATCAGCGGGCACCGCATCAGCACCGCCGAGGTGGAGAGCGCACTGGTCAGTCACCCGTCGGTTGCCGAGGCCGCCGTGGTGGGTGCCAACGACGCCACCACGGGTCAGGCGATCATCGCCTATGTCACGCTCCGTGGGGGGCTGGAGGTGCCGGTCGACGAGCTGCGCAATCATGTGGCGCACGAAATCGGGGCGATCGCCAAGCCGAAGATGATCTACTTCACCCCGGATCTGCCCAAGACGCGCAGCGGCAAGATCATGCGCCGACTCTTGCGCGACGTGGCCGAGGGCCGGAACTTGGGCGATACCACCACCCTTGCGGACGCGAGTGTGGTCAATGAACTGCAGCGGCGAGCGGCGGACGCTCCAGCGGAGGATTGAATCGTCTGCCATCGCTCAAGCCGGGCTGGCTTGTAACCGATACACAGAGCGTGGCACCCGAGGAGATCGATCATTTCACGCTCGACGACTTTCGTCTTCGGCTCGATTCGCCGCTCTTCCATCGTGATCCCGGTGCCTCCACCGTCGAACCCGTCTCGCAGCTGAGGGGTCTGACGATGGAATCCGACGAGTCGGGAAGTGTCGACGCGTTCCGCGCCCAGCTGATCCCGGCCGCAGCGCTACCGCCGAACCCGTTGTTACGTGACCTGACTGTGCCGAACCCTCCAGCCGGGCCTCCTGCTGAAGAGGTGCTCCCGCAGATCGACGAGGTGGAGCTGCAGTTGCTGCAGGAGACCCTCGAGACACTGCCGCCGCCCGTGTACCACCTGTCGATCACCCCTCCGTCGACTCCGGCGGTCGAGGCCGAGCTGAATCGGCTGGCCTTTGTCCCCGAGATGGAAGCACCGCTCGGCCCAGTGGAGCTCCCGGCGATCCTCACCGGTGACTTTCCGAGGGTCATCACCGGCGAACACCCCGTGGCTGCGCCGTTCGTCCCGTCGCTGAGCCAGCACGAGATGTACTCGGTGCGACAGCCACCTACACCGGTCGCACCGCGCCGCAACTATGCCGACTTGGCGGCAAGCCTGGCACCTCCCAAGCGGCGCAACGGCCACCATCCGATACGTCGTTTCTTCGGGATCGTCGTGTTGCTGGGTCTGCTCGGTGCCGGGCTGTTTGCTGCGAAGTACTACTTCCTCGACCAGCGCTGGTCGGGTGAGGTAAAGCCACTGGCCGCCGAAGTCGAGACTGCCCGTGGATTGTCGTTCCACACGGCAGTCAAGGTCGCCACGCTGCCTGCGCTGGAATATTCCACCAAGCTGATCGACGTCACATTGGGAATCGACAGCTCGCAGGCGGACACCGTTGCGGGTGAATGGCGGGCACTCGGTCTGTTGAGCGGCACATTCGATCTCTCCCAGGTCGGCCTGGCTGCTCTGGCTGATGCTCCTGCCTTCTACGACGCCGGTGCGGAGACGATTTATGTTGTCGACGGGTTGCCCACCGATTTGCGCCGATTCGCCATCCAGCGGTCGCTGGCGCTCGCCCTGCTCGATCAGGAGTACGGCTGGAGTACGCGCATCGCCCACGCCTCACCGTCGGTGGTGCGCGGCACGCGTGCGCTCTACGAAGCCGATGCATTGGCCATCGCGACATCGTTGTTGGACGACTCCGAACGGGTGAACGTGCTCACCCAGCAACAGGCGCTGTACTCGGCCTACCAGATCCCCGTCTCCACGGTCCCGTTCGCGACCACTGCGTCCAACCGGATGGCACTCGCACTGCGCCCGTACTTCGATGGAGCACCGAGCACCACCCGCGACGCGGTGGAGCGCAACGCGCTGATCAACGATGGCCAGGCACTCGACGTGCGGCGGTTGGTGTCCGGCGTAGCCGAAACCGCCGAAGCCCAGTCGCAGGGCATGTTCTTCTGGTACCACGTGCTCGCGTCCCGAGTGGATGCTGATGCAGCCTGGCGCGCTGCGCTGGCCTGGCGTGGCGATTCAGTCTCCGTCGTGCGCGGCACCAGTGGCGTCTGCGTCACCGCCCTCGTGCAGATCGACCCTGCGTCGTTCGACGGCGCGGCCGGCGTGTTCCAGGCGTGGGCCGCTGGCGCCCCGGCCGAGTCGAACACCTCGGTGACGGCCGTGCCCGGGGGAGCTATCGGTCAGCTCACCGTCACGGCGTGCGACCCAGGTGAGGCCGTGGCCACCAACGATGGCCGTGTGCGTCTGTCGCTCGGTGGCGCACCGCTGCGGGCCGAGCAGTATCGGCAGTTACAGATCGCCTACCCGCAGCTCTCACCCCAGCAGCTGGCATGTGCGGTATACGGCGCAGATGCCGTCACCACCGCTGACGAGCGCAGCTTGATCGACCCAGTAGGCGGGTGGGCCGCCGTGGCCGCGCACCCGGCCGCCGACCCCAACGCAGCTGGCTGCGTGGGGGTCGGCGCCATCATTGGCTAGGCGTCAGTCACAAATTTCCGTCACAGTTCTTGGTTGTCGCGAAGTCGCTATTGGATCCGCTTGGGCATGTCGTGTTGCCCCAAATGGCACCGCTCACGTTGATCCCTGTTGTCGTGGCCAGGAACATGTTCGTGCTCGTGAGGGTTGCCCCACTCAGATTGGCGTTGGTGAGGTTCGCTTGGACCAGACTGGCGCCGCTGAGGATCGCCCCACTCATGTTGGCGCCGGTGAGGGTCGCCCCCCTCAGGTTGGCGCCGCTCAGATTGGCGCCCGGACCCACGAGAAAGCCAGCAACGATGGTAAATCCACTCGGCAACCCAATCGGCGTGCCGGTGACACCCCCGGAGATGACCTTCGTGAGGTTGGCGCCGGTGAGGTCAATCCCCGTCAGGTTGACTCCCGCAAGGTTGGCGCCGGTCAGGTTCATACCGGGTCCGAGGAAGGCACCGCCCAACACCACCAAACCTGGCGGCGAACTTGCCGGCGTCCCGACCAGCGAGACAGCAACCACCCCGGTCATCGTTACGCCGGTCATCGTTGCTCCCGTCACGGTGGCACCACTCATTTTGACATTCGTGAGGTTCGCGTTGGTGAGGTTCGCGTTCGTGAGGTTCGCGTTCGTGAGGTCTGCGCCGGTGAGGTCGAATCCCGTCAGGTTGATTCCCGTCAGGTTGGCGCCGGTGAGGATCGCACCTGGCCCGATGAGATAGCCGGCGGCGAAATGCCACCCGGTTGGCAGGGTGGTCGGAGTTCCAACGATCGCGCCGGAAGTGACACCGGTGAGCACCGCTCCGGTGAGATTTGCGCCCGTCAGGTTCGCCCGCGACACAAAGGCACCAGTCAGATTGACGCCGGTCAGGTCCTTCGCGCTCAGGGTCGCGCCCTCCAGGTGGGCGTTCACCAGGCTGGCGCCCGTCAGCGTCGCCTTGCTGACATCGAAGGTGAAGTTCACTCCGCCGAGGTTCGCCCCCGGCCCGACCAGGTAGCCGCCGAGCAGTAACCACCCGGTCGGCAATGCAGTGGGAACGCCGATGATGCCGCCCGAGTTCACGTTCGTGAGGTTGGCGCCGGTGAGGTTCGCACCCGCAAGGTTCGCCCCGTCCATTCTGGTGCCTCGGAAAACGACGTTGGTGAGATTCGCGTTGGTGAAGTTGACGCCATTCAGCCACGAGTTCTCCAGGCTCATGCCCGTCAGGTTGCGACCCGAGAGGTTGAAACCCGTCAGGCGGTCCTGCACCCACGCGCCGCAACCGAAGAGGAATCCGCCAGTTGCGGGTGGGGAGGTCACTGGGCTCTGAATGAAACAGTTCGCTGGCAGTGCCAATGGAGCGCCGATGAGTTGCCAGCTGTGGACCATGGTGAGGTTGGCACCGGTGAAGTTGGTGCCCGTCACGGTGGTGTAGTTCATCTGTGAACCCGAGAGGTTGGCGTTGCTCAGGTTCGCGCTCGTGAGGTTCGCCCTACCGAAATCGGCTCCGTGCAGGTCCAACCCCGAGAGATTCGCACCCGTCAGGTTTGCGTACGCCAGGCTCATACCAGGAACGAAGTCGTATTGAACCCCGTTGATCGTGAGCAGCGTTCCGGCTCTACCGTTCGAGCCTCCTGTTACAGCGATCACGCCGACGGCCGCCACTGCGAGGGCCACCACCCCCGCAATCGACCAGCGAATACGGTTACGCCGCCGCTTGCGGTTCGTCGGCCGAGCAGACGACTCAACGGATGCGGTCGTGTCGCCGAGGCCGACACTCTTGTTCACAGACCCCACGCGGGCTCTCCCTACTCCGAACGCCGTCCTCCCGCGAGGCAGTAATGTTGCCTTGCAGATTAGCGTAAGGCCACCCCCGCTTAGTCGCGGAAGTTCTCGAACTGCAGTGGGATGCCCAAGTCGGCGCCTTTCAGCAGCGCAATCACGGCTTGCAGATCGTCGCGCTTCTTGCCGGTGACGCGAACGGTGTCGCCCTGCGTCTGGCTGCTGATGCCCTTGGGGCCCTTCTCCTTGAGCATCCGGTTGATCTCGCGGGCCTTGTCGCTACTGATACCGACCTCGATCGTGACGACCTGGCGCACGGTGTTCTGCGTGGCTTCCTCGACCTTGCCCCAGTCGAGTCCCTTCAACGAGACCCCACGCTTGACCAGCTTCTCCTCCACCACGAGGCGCAGTGCCTTCAAGCGGTCTTCGCTGACCGTGCGCAGTGTGACGGCAAGATCAGCCAGCTCGATCGACGAGTTGGTGTTCTTGAAGTCGAAGCGGGTGGTGATCTCACGCTGGGCCTGATCGATCGCGTTCTTGACTTCCTGGCGATCAACTTCGGAGACGACATCGAAACTGGACATGCGGCAAGCGTACTGGAGGCGATAACCTCACAAACCGCTGATGGGTCGGTGCCCGAGTGGCCAAAGGGAGTTGACTGTAAATCAACCGGCACAGCCTACGTAGGTTCGAATCCTGCCCGGCCCACACGAAGATCGCCAGGTCCTTCGGGCCTGGCGATCTCACTTTTTGACTGCAGAACATGATCCTCATCGACGCCTCCGGGCTCACCGCAACTCGACCCAACCGCCCGCTCTTCGATGGTGTCTCGCTGACCATCAGCGATGGCGACCGTGTGGGCGTCGTCGGCCTCAACGGCTGTGGGAAGAGCACGCTGCTGCGCATGCTCGGCCGTGAACTGACACCCGAGGCGGGTGAGGTTCGTTGGGGTCGAGGCGCCCGGATCGGCTTCCTGCCGCAGCAACCCGTCCTGCCCGAGGGGAGTGTCCGTGATGCGGTCGGCGGTGGTTGGGAGGGCGAGGCGATGCTCGATCGCTTGGGTATGGCGGCGCTGCTGGAGGCCCGCACCGATGAACTGTCCGGTGGCCAGGCGAAGCGGGTGGCGTTGGCTCGCCTGTTGATGGGGGAGTACGAAGCACTGATCCTGGATGAGCCGACGAACCATCTCGACCTCGACGCGATCAAGTTCCTCGAAGAATGGCTGGCCGCGTACCGCGGGGGACTGGTGTTGGTCACCCACGACCGCCACGTCCTCGACCGGGTGACCACCAAGGTGCTCGAGATCGACCGCGGCACGGGCTACGTGCACATGCCCCAGGGCCGCAACGCCGGGTCGGGCTACGCCGCGTACCTGGCCGGTCGGGCCGAGCGCGAGGAACGTGCCGAGGTGGCTGAGCAGGTGCGCAAGAACCTCGCCGTTCGCGAGTTGGCCTGGCTGCGCCGTGGCGCTCCCGCCCGCACTGCCAAGCCCAAGGCGCGTATCGCCACCGCCACGGCGCTGGTCAACGGTCGCCCGCAGGCAGCAGCACGCGCGGGCGAACTGTCGTTGTCGATGGGCTCGCAGCGGCTCGGCTCGAAGGGCATCGAGGTCCGCGAGGTGTCGTTCTCCTGGCCGGACGGCTCGGCCGTATTGGCCGGTGTGTCCGTCGTGTTCGAACCGGGTGATCGGATCGGCATCGTCGGCCCCAACGGCGCCGGAAAATCCACGCTGTTGAACCTCGTCGCCGGGCGACTCACCCCATCCGCTGGCGAGATCGAATGCGGCGCCACCGTGAAGATCGGGTACTTCGACCAGCTCAGCAGCGGTCTCGACCCAACCCAACGGGTGCGCGAGGCGGTGGCCGGCAACAAGGGCGAACCATCGCTGGCCGACGTGATCCTGATGAAGCGTTTCTGGTTCGACGGCGACGCCCAGTTCGCCCCCATCGGCACGCTCAGCGGTGGCGAGCGCCGTCGGCTGCAACTGCTGCTCACCCTGGTCGAACAGCCCAACGTGCTGTTGTTCGACGAACCGACCAACGATCTCGACCTCGACACGCTGCGCGCGTTGGAGGACTTCCTCGACGACTGGCCGGGAATCGTTGTCACGGTCAGCCACGACCGCTCGTTCCTCGACCGGGTCACCGAGGAACTGCTGGCCCTCGATGGTCAGGGCGGTGCACGATGGATCCGTGGCGGTGTTGCCGTCTGGTTGGCCGAGCACCAGGCGCAGTCGACCGTTCCGCAGCAGACCGGCAGATCGACTCCTGTCGCCCCCGCTGTGGTCGCCTCCAAGCCCGCTGGCACCAAGAGCGCTTCCACACTGCGGCGAATGCTGGAGAAGGCCGAGAAAGACCTGGCAAGCGCCACCACGAAGCTGGCGGCGGTCACCGTCGAACTGCAGAACGCACTCGACCACCGTGAGATGGCGGCCATCGGCGAACGACTGGCGGCGGCGCAAGTCGCGGTCGATCAGGCCGAGGAGCGCTGGCTGGGGCTCGCCCTTTAGAGCAGGCGCTGCATCAACGTGACGTCGTGCCAGCGGTTGAATTTGCGGCCGACTTCACGTTCGACGCCCACCAGTTCGAAACCGCACCGCGAATGCAGCGCGATGGACGCCTCGCCGGCCGAATTGATACGGGCGAACATCGCGTGGAACCCGGAACTGGCGGCCTGTTCGATGAGCGTGGAGAGCACCAGACGCCCAATTCCCTGACCGCTGCGGTCGCGGCGGATGTACACGGAGTCCTCGACGCTGGTGCGGTAGGCGGCGCGTTCCTTGTACGGCGAGAGCGCCCCGAAGCCCACGACCTCGCCGTCGGGGTCGCCGGCATCGACCGCTACGAGGGTGGCAAAGGCCCCCGAACGCTCGGCCAACCACTGCTGTTGTTCGTCCAACGAGCGTGCTACCAGGTCGAACGTGGCGGTGGTGTGCAGCACCTCGTAGTTGTAGATCTCGCGGATCTGCTCGGCGTCGGCCGGTGTGGCAAGGCGGAGGGTGATGATGGCCACGGGTCGAATGTAGTTCGCGAAACCCGGAATCCCGTGGCCGCGCGGCGAGACTCGCCGCTATCATTCCCACTCGGTTTGCGGTATTCCCGCGCGCCTAGGCCCTCTTAGCTCAGTAGGTAGAGCAACGCCATGGTAAGGCGTAGGTCGTCGGTTCGACTCCGACAGAGGGCTCGACCAAACCTGGCGGCGTAGCTCAGTTGGTCAGAGCATCCGGCTCATAATCGGAAGGTCACCGGTTCGAGACCGGTCGCCGCTACAAAGCAAGCACATCCACACCACGTCACAGGAGAAGGCCTCCCATGAGCAAGGCGAAATTCGAGCGCACTAAGCCGCACGTCAACATCGGCACGATGGGTCACATCGACCACGGCAAGACCACGTTGACTGCTGCGATCTCCAAGACGCTGTCGGAGAAGGGGTTGGCGAAG
>CAFBOL010000006.1_pt1 | contig 63426 bp, 57 predicted proteins | sample 7269421 | NCBI WGS metagenome assembly CAFBOL01 (sample SAMEA6814112, study PRJEB35770) | uncultured Acidimicrobiaceae bacterium | biome: Freshwater; feature: Freshwater reservoir; material: water | place: Czech Republic | collected 2017-07-26 | depth 30m m | reverse complement strand
TGCTCCGTCAGCACCTGCACCGCGGCCACCTCCACGTCGGGGTGACGAACGCGCAGTTGGCGGGTGAGCGTGTGGGCGTCGACCGTGCGGTCCTCGGCGTCAGACATCAGTGGTGCTCCATCGTGCTGGGAGGGTCATTCGAACGGCTCGTCGTCCCACCACGGCACGAACGCCGGGAGGTCGTGCGTTGTCAGCGGGAAGTTCGCCTGCCGCTTCTCTTTGAACGCGGCGACACCTTCCTTCGCATCGGCCATGCCGCCGAGCGCGAGCAGTGCCTTGGACTCGAGCCGGTTGGCAGAGATCGGGTGCGGGGAACCGAGTTGGCGCCACATCATCTGCCGCGTCAGCGCGACGGACACCGCGGAGGTGTTGGTCGCGATTTCGCGGGCCACCTCCAGCGCACGAGTCAACACCTGATCGGCGGGCACGAGTTCGTGCACGAGACCCTCGGCGAGCGCTTCCGTCGCCGGGAAGATGCGCCCCGTCATGGTCCATTCCATCGCCCGGGCGATCCCGACGATGCGCGGCAGGAACCACGTGGCGCACGACTCGGGGAGGATGCCTCGGCGTACGAACGGCAGCCCGAAGCGCGCCGTGTCGGCGGCGATGCGGATGTCCATCGGCAGGATCATCGAGACACCGATGCCGACAGCCGTGCCGTTGATGGCAGCGATCACCGGCTTGTTCGAATCGAAGATCCGCAGGGCGAGCTCGCCGCCCACATCACGTGTGCCTCCACGCAACGGCTTGAAGTCGGTGCGGTCGGCTGCATACCCCGATGACGACGACAGGTCGGTGCCGGCGGAGAAGAACTCGCCTGCGCCGGTGACGATGATGACCCGGACCGCGTCGTCGACGTCGGCGTCGGCGAACGCGGCGAGCAACTCATCGAGCACCCCGTACGTCACCGTGTTACGTGCTGCAGGCCGATCGATGGTGATCACGCGCACGGCGTCGATCGTCTCGATGCGCACCTCTGAAGGCATGGCGTCACTCATCTGTTCCCCTCTTCGTGCTGATCCGGCGGATGATCCGGCGATGCCCGTCCTCGTCGCTGTACTCGGTGGCCGTCGCACAGTGCATCACGGCCAGGTTGTCCCAGATCAGCACCGTGCCAACCTCGGCCGTCGCCGTCTGCCGGAACTCGTGTTGCAGTGCGTGGCGCTTCAGCCCAACCAACAACTCGATCGCAGCATGCTGCTCCATCCCCTCGATCCCGACCGGCGTGCCCGAGATCCCGTACAGCGCGAGGCGGCCGGTCAGCGGGTGGCGCACCACCAGCGGGTGCGTCACGGTGGGCACGGGCTCGTCGCGGGTGGCCGCGCCGCGGCGCTCCTCAGCGAACATCAGCTCGGGCGAGCAACCCCTCCTGTCGTGCACCACGCGCAACGTGCAGAGGTGTTCCTGCTGCGCGACCGGCAGTGCGTCGTACGCGGCGGTGAGGTCGGCGAACATCGTCTCGTTGCGGCCATCCGGCGCTTCGACAGCGGACAGCATCGTCACGGCCGCGGGCACGGCCTCGTAGCTGCTGTCCTGGTGCCAGTGCATCGCGCCGTCGCGCAGACGCTCGGGCGTGGATACGGCGTTGGAGATGCGGATGACCTCCGGGTACGCGGTGTCGCGATCGCGCGGGTTGAAGAACTCGATTGGGTCGCCCCACAGCCGTCCGAAGCGCGCATAGGCCGCGTCGGACGGCCGCTGATCCGCGATGGTTACCACGCGGTGTACCGCGAGCGCCTGGACCACGAGCGCGGCGATGTCGGGGGCCAGCCCGACCTCCAGATCGACACCCGTGACCGTGGCGCCGAGCGGACCATCCCACGCGACGATGGTGGGTCGCGCCATCAGACCTCGATCCCGAATCGCTGCAACCCGTAGCACTCGATCGCGTTACCGCGCAGGAACTGCCACGTCTCGTGCTCGCTCAGACCCGCCGTGGCGATGATCGACTCGGCGACGCCCTTCGTTCGCGGCCATGTGGAATCGCCGTGCGGGTAGTCCACCTCGAACATGATCTGGCTCATCCCGATGTGATGACGCAACTGCAGTCCGATGTGGTCGTCGAACACCGCTCCGTACACACGACCCGCCATGTAACTACTGGGCGTACGCGGCAACTGCTCGATGTTCCCGTACTTCGGCCGGTCGCGCCACACCGCGTCGAGCTTCTCCAGGAGGAATGGCATCCATCCGACCTGGCCCTCGCTGAGCGCGATCTTCATGCGCCCGAAGCGCTCGAGCACACCGCACGTGAGCCAGTCGCAGAGTGCGTGCGCGCTGCCCTGGTACGTCAGCGCAAGCGTCACCGCGCGAGGTGCATCGAGCGATGTGAGCGGGAACGTGGAGGATGACCCGATGTGCATGTTGACGACGGTGTCGGTGTCCTCGCATGCAGCGAAGAACGGGTCCCAGTGGTCGGTGAAGATGCTGGGTAGGCGCAACTTCGCCGGGTTCTCGCAGAATGCCACGGCGAACGAACCCTTGGCCGCGCAACGCCGCACTTCGGCGGCGGCCAGCTGCGGGTCCCACAGCGGGATGAGCGTGAGCGGGATGAGGCGGCCGCGGCCAGCACCGCCGCCCCACTCGTCGATCATCCAGTCGTTGTAGGCCTGCACACATGCCAGACCCAACTCCTTGTCCGCGGTCTCGTGGAACGTCTGCCCGCAGAACCGCGGGAACGTCGGGAAGTTCAGCGATGCCTCGGTGTGGTTGGCGTCCATGTCGGCCAGGCGTGCGGCCTGCTCGTAACAGCCCGGCCGCATCATGTCGTAGGTGAGCGGTGCGTAGTGCTCGCCGATCAGCTCCTGGTCCATCCCGGCGGCGGCGAAGCCGGGGATGATGGCCATCTGGTAGTTGCCGAACTTCCAGATGTCGGCCCACTCGCCGTCATCAGCGGGCGTCCAGTCGCCGCGCGCCCCTGCGCCGAAACGGCCCTTGATCCGCTCGACTCGCGGTGCGGCGTCACGGAACCTGGCCGGCAGCGTGCGTTGCCAGAGGTCGGGCGGCTCGACCACATGGTCGTCGACGGAAATGATCTGCGGAAGCTCCATGGCATCCTCCCCGACGAGACTCTAACTTGCAGAATCCGTTCATGCATTAACCTGATTCCCTGGAGGGACATATGAACTTGATCATCAGAGGTGGCCAGGTCGTCGACGGCACGGGCGCGCCGGCCGTCGCCGCCGATGTGCGCGTTACGGCCGGACGCATCAGCGAGATCGGGCCAGGGTTGCGCCCCGACGGTGAGACCGAGATCGATGCCTCGGGTGCGTACGTCGCCCCCGGCTTCATCGACGTGCACACCCACTTCGACGCCTCGCTGTTCTGGGATCAGGCCTGCGATCCGATGCCCCAGCACGGCGTCACGTCGGTGCTCTACGGCAACTGCGGCATGTCGCTCGCCCCCTGCCTGCCGCCGGCGCGCCAGGAGTTGGCGGAACTGCTCTGCTACATCGAGGACATGCCGACGGCGACCGTCAGCGCGGCCGTGCCCTGGACCTGGCAGCGCTACCCCGAGTACCAGGACGTGATGGCTGCCCAGCACTACGGCGTCAACGTGGCCGGTCTGGTCGGCCACACTCCGTTGCGCATGTTCGTCATGGGCGACGAGGCGTGGGAGCGTCCGGCCACCGACGCCGAGCGCGTGCAACTACGCGCGTTGGCCGATGAATGTCTGGCCGCCGGAGCGTTCGGCATCTCCACCTCCGTCGGGTTCGACACCGATCGCGCAGGGCGGCCGGTACCCAGTCGCGTGGCCGCCGACGACGAGATGAACGACCTGGTCGAGTTGTTGGGCGCGCGCGGCGGGTTCCTGCAGTTCATTGCCGAGCCAGCGCCCAAGCGCACACCCGCGAGCGTGAAGCGGTTGGCTGAGATGTGCGGTCGTCACGGTGTGGTCAGCACCTGGATCAACGTGATGCACGACGAGCACCTGCCCGACCACGCAAGCGGACTGATGGAGATGACCGCCCAGCTACAGGCCGAGGGTTCACCGTGCTACGCGCAGATCAGCCCCCGTCCGCTCGATATCCAGGTGAACTGGTTCGGCGGGATGTCGTTCTTCACGTTGCCCGAGACGTGGCACCGGATGGTGCAGGCCCCGACCGCCGAGGAGAAGACCCGCCTGCTCACCGACGCGGCATGGCGGCAGGCCGCACGCGCCGAGTGGGATCGCGTGCCGTTCAGCATGATCCGCCATCACATGCCGCAGAACATCATCCTGCGCGGCGTCACCCGGCCCGAGCACGAGCAGTGGATCAACAAGTCATTGTCCGACCTCATCGCGGCCAAGGGCGGTCACCCAAGCGACGTGCTGGCCGAGTGGGTGCTGGCCAACGACCTGCGCCCGGCCGTGGTCGGCACCAGCATCGCCAACAGCGACCCGGACGGTGTGGCCGAACTGCTGCGCCACCCAGCAGGGGTGATCGCCAACAGCGACGCGGGAGCCCACTTGCAGATGTTCTGCGCCGCTGGCGACACGACACTGCTGCTCGCCCGGCACGCCCGCGATCGCCACGACCTCACCGTCGAGCAGGCCGTGCACCGCATGACCGGTCACCTCGCGGGTTTGTTCGGCTTCGAGGGGCGCGGCGTCATCACCCAGGGCGCGGTCGCCGACCTCACCGTGTTCGCGCTCGATGAGCTGACCTGGCAGCCCGAGGTGTTCGTCAACGACATGCCCCTCGATGCACGGCGTCTGCGTCGACCACCGGGCGGCTACCGCGCCACCATCGTCGCCGGCGTGCCCAGCCAACTCGGCGGCACACTCACCGAACAGCGCCCAGGGCGCTTGCTGCGCAGGAACGGTCATGGCCGCTGATCGCTTCCCGGTCGAGGCCGGTCACGTGATGATGTTCGCCCGCGCGATCGGCGATCCGAACCCCGCCTACGTGGAACCCGACGAGGACGGCGTGATCCTGGCGCCGCCGACGTTCGTCCAGGCCGCGGCGCAGTTCGACCCCGACAACTGGTTACGCCCGACGATCGGGCAACCGTGGTTCGGTTCCGGCCGCGAGGCCACGGGAGTGCCACCCGTGCCAGGTGAACGCAGCGGCGGCGGGTTGCACGCTGAACAGCACTACGAGTACCACCGACCCGTCCGCGTGGGCGACGTACTGCGCGCCGAGGCGCGGCCCGGAGGCGAGTGGGTGAAACAAGGTCGCAAGGGCGGCATGCTGGCGTTCAGCGAGACGATCACCGAATACCGCACACTCGCCGGCGAACTCGTCGTGACCGCCCGCAGTGTGCGCGTGGTCACCAGCAGCACACCGACGACTTCCGCCGAATGAGTTGAATCGTTCTACGATATGAACATGCTGATCGACTCCAATCTGGTCACCCCCATCACCGATACCAAGGCCGCCGCCGCCGCGATCGAGCAAGCTGGCTTCGATGGCATGTGGTTGGGCGAGACCAAGCACGAACCATTCCTGCAGATGCTGCAGGCCGCCGAGGCCACCGAACGAGTGCAACTCGGCACGGGTATCGCGATCGCCTTCGCCCGCACGCCGATGACGCTCGCCAACGCTGGTTACGACATGGCCCGCTATTCGAAGGGTCGCTTCATTCTCGGCCTCGGGTCGCAGGTCAAGCCGCACATCACCAAGCGTTTCTCCATGCCGTGGTCGCACCCCGCGGCACGTATGCGCGAGCTGATCGTCGCCACTCGCGCTATCTGGGCCAACTGGCAGGACGGAACACCGCTGGACTTCCGCGGTGAGTTCTACACGCACACGTTGATGACACCGTTCTTCGCGCCGCCGGCCCACGAGTTCGGCCCGCCACCGATCTACCTCGCCGGTGTTGGCGCGTTGATGACCGAAGTGGCAGGCGAGGTGTGCGACGGGTTCCTGTACCACCCGTTCACCACCGATCAGTACCTGCGCCAGGTCACCCTCCCGGCACTCGCCCGTGGTCGGGCGAAGGCCGGCAAGGAAGGCTTCGAGGGGTTCGACATCGGCGGCCCCGCCTTCGCCTGCACAGGACGCGACGACAAGGAACTGGCCGAGGCAATCGCCGGCACGAAGAACCAGATCGCGTTCTACGCGTCCACGCCCGCGTACAAGCCGGTGCTCGACATGCACGGCTGGGGCGATCTCCAGCCCGAACTGTCACGGATGACCCGCGAGGGTAAGTGGGCCGACATCGGCAACCTGATCGACGACGAGGTGCTGCACGCGTTCGCCGTCGTCGGCGAACCGGCCGCAGTCGGCAAGGGCCTCGTCGAGCGGTGGGGTTCCATCGCCACCCGCCTCACCCTCTACGCCCCCTACCCCCACGACCGGGCAGTGTGGCCCGAGGTCATGGCGGCGATGCGCTCGTGACCGCGCCCGACACGATCGTCTGGATCAGCGGAGCCACCGAGGGTCTCGGGATCGGACTGGCGCACACCGTTCCGTACCCGAACGCGCGCATCATCAACCTCTCGCGTCGTCAACACCCCGAGTACGAAACCGTGCAGTTCGATCTCACCAAGCCCGACACCTGGGACGCCATCGGTGAACACTTCACGAGCGTCCTGGCGGACTTCACCGGCACACGAGCGATCTTCATCCACAACGCGTTCTACCGCGGGCATGCCGGCTTCGTCAGCGAAATGGACCAGCAGACGTACAAGGACGAGATCATCGCCAACGCCATGGCACCGCAACTGCTCGGCGACATGTTCCTGCGCGCAGTCGGGCCCGGCTACGAATCCGGGCTCGTGCTGATGTCCTCCGCGGGCGCGCGCTCACCGTTCGAAGGTCATTCGTCGTACTGCGCAGCGAAGGCCGGCGTGGAGATGTGGGTCCGCGTCGTTCGCCGCGAGCTGAAGCGGCGCGGCCGCGACACGTGGGTCGTTGCCGTCCGCCCCGGTTTCGTCGATTCACCGGCGACTCGCTACGAGGCGACGATGCCGGCGGACATCTACCCGCTCGGGCCACAGATCGCCGCACAGTTGGCCAGCCGCCAGGGCGTATTGACGCCCGAGGAGGCGGGTGCGGGTATCTGGGCCATGCTGCCGCCAACTGCCGACACCTCGGTATTGCTGCAGGGCGAGATGGTGGTGGTGCCTCCTACCGAGTCGACGGGGAATCGATGAGACCGCGAGCACGGAGATCTTCCAGGCACTTCTCGATGTACTCGCGGGTCAAGTGCGGCACTCGCGGACCGATCGGCAACGACGCCACCGCCGCCGCGAAGTGATCGCTCACCGCGAGCGCCGCGGTCGCCTTGAACGGGCGACGATACGCCTCGAGCACTCCGAGCACCGACTGCTGTCGAGTCTCGGTCGGCAGCGCCTGCAGCCGTGCCTCGATACGTCGCACCCACTCGTCGTGCATGGCAACGCGCTGCATCGGGTAACCCGCAGCCTCGATCCAGTCGACGAAGGTGTCCAACGAGATGCCGTCGTCGTGATGGTCGTTGACGACGTGAAAGGTGCGGATCTCACGATGACTCGATCGTCCGACGCCCACGATCGCGGCGGCGATGAAGTCCACGGGCAACCCGTCATAGTGCGCGCCGCCGGAGCCGGCGATGGGCGTGTAGAACGACGCCGGAGCGAGGCCGGTGATGACGAGGCTCTGCAGGAGGCGGATGAAGATGTCGGGCGGGTTGATCTGCCCACGGAAGCGACGGTCGGGCAGCATCATGTCGCCGCGGAACACGTTCACCGGCACGCCGAACCGCCGGTGCGCGCTGTGCAGCACATGCTCTGCCGCCCACTTGCTGGCGCCGTAGCCGGCGGTGTACTCGTTCGACAGCGTGATCGCCTGCTGCAACGGAGAGTCTTCGGTGACACCTCCCTCACGTTCAACCAAGCGGGCGGCGGCGAGCGACGAGACGAAGTCGATGCGCTTCTGACGGGTCGTGAGTGCGAGCCGCGCCACCTCCGCGGTGCCCACCACATTCGGTCCGAACAGGTGCTCGTAGTCGAGGACGTGGTTCACCAACGCGGCTGGATGCACAATGCGGTCGACTTCCGCCGCCAGCCGCGAGTACGTCGCTTCGTCGAGGCCCAGCAGCCGTTCGGTGACGTCGCCCACGACCACCTCCAACCGTTCTGCGGCGAGCGCGGCGAAGCGCGAGCTGAGCTCGGCATCGCCCTGGTCGAAGCCGGCCGCCAGCCTGCGCTGCGCGGTGTTGTGGTCGGCGGCGCGCACGAGGCAGATCACCTTGCCGGTGGGGCCGACCTGTTCCATCCATTCGAGGCACAAGAAGCGGCCAAGGAAACCGGTCGCACCCGTGATGAGGACGACCCGCGACTCCGCAGGCGGTTCGTCGGTCGGCACGGTGGAGAGGTCTGCGTCGCCGAGGAAGCGTTCGATGTCGAGGTCGGAGGCATACAACCGTTGTGCACTCTTGCCATGGATCTGAGCGAACGACGGCTGGGCGTGGCGATCGCGATCGAGCGCCCGCTCGATGGTGGCAGCCCAACGGCGCGGGTTGCCGGCGGGGCTGACGATGTCGTTGAGCGGCAGGTCGACGCCGAAGATCTCTTCGAACAACGCGGTCAGCTCGACCGCACCGAGCGAGTCGCCACCCAGCTCGGCGAACGTGGACGAATCGTCGAAGTCGGTGTCGGCGAGACCGAGCACCGCGCGCAGCGCACTGGCGATCTTCTGCCCCACCGTCAGCGTGGAATCAGGACGGCGTAGCGCGATCAGCTCGTCGTACTGCTGCTGCTCCAGGTCGGTGTACAGCTGTTCCAGCCGGTCGCCGTACTTGCGCTCGAAGTTGGGCCGCATTCGCTTGTGCACACTCGACAGCAGCCCGTTCTCGTGGCTGAACGGCTCGAGCTCGACGATGAACTCACGCGGCACCTCGAAGGTGCGCAACGCCTTGGCTTCGGCCACCTGCTTCAGCTCGGAGCGGATCAGCGCACTCAGCGCTGCGGGTGAAGGCTCCTCCCCCAGCAGCTTCGTGGCGACGGTCAGGTCGGGAACGATGACCGCGAGCAGGTACGACCTCGCCGAGTTCCCGTACATGTACATCTGGTAGATCAACTCGCTGGCCGTCTCGTACATGTTGCCCAGCGCGCCGGCCGCCACGAACTCGCCCTGCGCCAGCTTCAACACGTCGTTGCGGCGATCGATGTAGACGACGTGGTCTGGGCCGCGTTCCTCCATGATGTCGCCGGTGCACAGGTAGCCGTCCTCGTCGATGAGGGCAGCCGTGGCCTCAGGGCGCTTGAAGTAGCCGGGCACACCGATGTGGGTGGTGACACACAGCTCGCCACGCGGGTACGGCTTGTCGGTGGTGAAGTACCCGAGCTCGGGTACGTCGCGCAGCTTGTAGTCGATCACCGGAGGTCGCACGATGTGATCGCGCATCGTGATGTACCCGCCGGCCTCGGTGGTGCCGTAGCCATCGGCCAGGCTGATCGGGAAACAGTCGAGCAGGAAGCGTTGCACTTCCGGCGCGGTGGGTGCGGCGCCTGAGGTGATCAGCGAGATGCGGTCACCGAGGAACGACGCACCCATCTCTCGCTTCACCTCGTCGCGGACGGCCTCGAGGTCGGTGTCGTCGCTCGATCGGCGCGCCACCTCCCCCAGGTAGTGCCGATGGATCATCTCCATGATCCGGGGGAACATCGACGCTTCGGTAGGACGCACGAGGCGGAAGTCCTCGAACAGCGTGGACATGTCGTTCTTCGCAGTGAAGAACACCGTGCCGCCGCGGGCGAGGCCGGTGAACACCTGCGAACGACCCATGAAGTGGTTCAGTGGCGCGAAGCAGACGCGAACCAACGGGACCGCGGTCTGCGGCAGGGACGTGATCTGGGCGCGAGCCGTGCGCTCGAGGATGATTGCGCCCTTCGGCGTGCCGGTACTGCCCGACGAGTGCAGCAGCATCAGCATCCGCTCGTCGTCGCGCACGGGCGGTGTCGTCGGTTGCCATGGCTCATCAGCACCGAAGGCCACCAGATCGTTGAGCAGGACAAACTGCGCGGCATCGTCCACGCCGGCAAGTACGGCCTTGGCTGCGGCGAGTTCGTCCCGATCGTCGGTGATGCGCTCGTCGTAGTCGAACACGATGATGCTGCGGATCGAGGAGTGCGCCTTCGCCATGCGCGCGGCGACGACGAGGTCGGCGACAGTGGCCGCGACGGCAGTCGGTGCGGTGTTGGCAAAGATGCCGTCGAGGTCGGACCCACCGAGGGTGGTCTGCAACGGGACGTTCACTGCGTGGGCGAAGCAGCACGCGAGGTCGACGGTGACGAAGTCGATCCCGCCGAAGCCGAGGATGCACACGAAGTCGTTCGCGGCCACGCGATGCAGCGGGTGCCGATTCCAGGCGCTCACCAGGGAGCGCACCCGCCGGTCGAGTTCGCCGTAGGTGACGGTGGCGAAGGTGGGCACGTACCGCCGCTCGTCGCGTTCGGTGACGGGGTCGCGCACCACCTCGTAGTCGCGCTCACCGAAGGCCGGTCGCTCGGCATAGCCAGCGAGGGCTCCGGCGATGATCTGCTCGACCGAGAGAGCAGGATCCATGATCGCCTCGAGCACATCGGCGTCCGGCAGCAGCTGCTGCAACTGCTCGTCGTGTTCGGCGATGTCGTACACGCGCTGCGCGTAGCGGGAGAGTTTGGCGGGTCTGATGATCATGGCCTTGGAGAGCTCCTATGTCGACGATGGTGGGCGGTGGCAAGGCGACGGGAAAGCGATGTGACGCGACTTCTCAGGTCGAGTGGTCGGCGATGACGTGACGGGCGACGATCGCCCGCTGGATTTCGGCCACGCCTTGCGCCACTTCGAAGAACTTGCCCTCTCGATAGAGGCGCTCGAGCGGGAGTTCGCGGGTGAGGCCGTACGCCCCGCAGACCTGCATCGCTGCGTTCGTCACCTCTCGCGCTGCGCGGCCAGCCACGAGTCGCGCAGCCGCCGCTTCACGAGCGACGTCCTGGCCGCCGTCGATCAGTTCGGCCGCGTGGTGCACCAGCGTGCGAGCACCGAGCGTGGTGGCCTCCATCTCGCCGAGCAACCCCTGGATCGTGGGGAACTTCTTGGCGATCGGCTCGCCACGATGCGTGCGCCCCAGTGCGTACGCGGCGGCCTCGTCGATGGCACGCTGGGCGATACCCACGCAGATCGCGGCCGCGCGGATTTTGCCCTGCGCCTCGCCGGCGATCATTGCCTGGAAGCCCTGGTCGGGAGCACCGATCAGTTGATCACCCGGCACGAAGACGTCGTCGAGGAAAATCGGCACGGGCTCGCCACCGCCGAGCGCGAGCAGTTCGAACGGCGTGCCCGTCGACCACCCCGGTGTGTCGGTCTCCACGATGAACGCGCCGACCGAGCCGCCCGGCGTGCGCGCGAACACCACCGCGACATTGGCCTGGCGTGCGTAGGAGATGAACAGCTTCTGCCCGTGCAGCCGCCAACCATCGCCGTCGGGCACCGCTGTGGTTGCGAGTTGCTTGGGGTCGCTACCGGTCTGCGGCTCGGTGAATGCCCACGCCACCGGCGAGTCGCCGCGCACCATCGCAGGTACCCACCGCTCAATCTGCGCAGGCGTTCCCAGACGGAGGATCGTGCCCGCCACCTGGACGGTGGTGCCCGGGTACAGCGCGGCGGACGCGCTGACGGACGCCAACGCTTCGGTGGCGACGGTGAACGCGAGGAACGAACCGTCCGAACCGCCGATGCTCGCCGGGAAGGGCAGGCCGAACAACTCCAGGGCGCGGAGTTCGGCCCACACCTCGGGCGAATAGCGCTGTTCGCGGTCGAGCACATCGACCCATGGCGCGATGCGCTCCGCAGCGCGCGCACGCACCATTCCACGGAACTCGAGCAGCTCAGGAGTCAGCATCATGTTCGGACGCCCTCGCTCAGCGGTACCAACCGCGGTTGATGTCGAGATGCTTGGAGTAGCCGGCGAACTTCGGGGCGCGGCGCTCGGTGAAACTGGCGACACCCTCCTGGAAATCGGCGTGGCTCGTGTGCTCGGAGACCTGCACGATCGAGGTCATGCGCGCTTCCTCCATGCCACGTTCCAGGTCGGCGTGCACCTGTGCCTTGATCGAGGCCAGCGAGAACGGTGAACAGTTCAGCGCCAACTCACGCGCATACGCCAAGGTCGCCGGCAGCAGTTCCTCCGGCTCGAACACCTTGTTCAGCAGGCCCAACTGCAGCGCCTCCTCGGCGGTCACCACTCGGGCCGACAACAGCAGGTCCATCGCATTGGTGACCCCGATCAGCCGCGGCAACACCCAGGACAGTGCGTTTTCGGCGGGCAAGCCGCGACGGGAGAACGAGGTGGTGAACTTGGCCGTGGTGGACGCGAACCGCAGGTCGGTGCAGGCCACCTGGATGAAGCCGATACCAGCCGCCGCGCCGTTGACCGCGGCGATGATCGTCTTGGGGATCGACCACGGCAACGTGAGTGGGTAGCGGCGAATGGATGCCATCGGCTTACCGCGCTTGGCCGAGTCCTCCAGTGCCTGCATGTCGAGCCCGGGGCAGAACGACCTTCCGGCACCGGTGACAACAATGACGCGCACGGCCGGGTCGTCGCCGGCCGCGAGCAGCGTGGCGAAGTACTCCTCCTCCAACTCGATCGTCCAGCCGTTGTTGCGGTCGGGACGGTTGAACGTCAGCAGCAGCACCCCGGCGTCGTCGAGTTCACGCAGGACCGTGATGGACTCCGGGTAGGAGTAGGTGGACTCGCTCATGACGCTCCCTAATTCGCTCAATCGTCTAGAAGATTAGCGACGGTAACACTACGCTCGGACGCTGCCGACAACTAGCCTCCACGTTCGGACCAACCAGGAGGCTGCAATGGCTGTTTCGTCGCTGTTCGACGTCGAAGGCAAGGTGTACGTGATCACGGGGAGCACCTCGGGGATCGGGCTGATGATGGCGCGTGGCCTGGTCGAGGCCGGCGCCACCGTGGTGGTCACCAGCCGCAAGGCCCAGGCATGTGCCGATGTTGTGGCCGAGTTGTCGCAGATCGGCAGCTGCCTGGCGATCCCGTCCGACGTGTCCAGCGAGGACGGCTGCCGCGCGCTACGCGATGCCGTCGCCGAACGATTCCCCGACGGCATCCACGCGCTGGTCAACAACGCGGCCAACACGTGGGGTGCGCCGCTGGCCGAGCACGACACGAAGTCGTGGAACCGGGTCTTCGACCTGAACGTGGGCGGCTCGTTCCACTGCTCCAAGTTCTTCCGTCCCCTGCTCGATGCCGCGTCCACGCCGGACGACCCCAGCCGCATCGTGAATTTCTCGTCGGTGACAGCCTTCGCCGTGCCCGAGGACGAGACCTACAGCTACACCGCCTCCAAGGCCGCGCTGCTACACCTCACCAAGCACCTGGCGCGCCGCTTGGCGCCGAAGATTACGGTCAACTGCATCGTGCCCGGAGCCTTCCCGTCGCGCATGATGAAGGCGGCCTTCGAGACCAAGGGCGACGAGATCGCGGCCTCGGCTCCGATGCAACGCGCCGGCCGGCAGGACGACGCGGTCGGGGCGTTGATCTACCTGACGTCACGCGCCTCGTCGTGGGTCACGGGCGAACACCTCGTGGTCGACGGCGGCACCGTCAATTGCGTGACCTCGGGTAGCTCCGACTGATCCTGCGCTCAGGCGAGGCCGACCAGGCGCTCGCTCAACTCCCACAACGCGTCGGCACGGGCACCGTCGAGCGCGTACGCACGTACACCCTCGGTCGGATACTTCTCCTCGGTCACTGCCGAGACGTGGCAGTCCTCGAGGTACGCCCCGCCGTGGCCGTCGAGTTGCGCAGAGGTTGCAGCCCACACCGAGGTCGCCGCGCCCTGCGGGATGGTCTTCCAGCCGAAGCCTGCTCGCTTCGCCGCGCGCTCGGCGATGAGCGCGCTCATTTCCGGCGTCATGTGCCGACCCAGTTCGGTCCGGATGCCACCCGGATGCACCGAGAACGCCTGCACACCACGGTCGCCATAACGCCGCTGGAAACCGACCGCCAGCAGTGCGTTCGCGGTCTTCGCCCGGCCGTACGCACGGAACGGGTCGTACGCCGTGCGCTCGAAGTTCCAGTCGTCCAGGTCCACGTCGGACGACACATGGCCGTACGAGCTGAGCGACACCAGCCGTGACGGTGCACCGGCCACCAGCGCCGGTGCGAGCAGGACCGACAGCAGGAAGTGCCCGAGGTGGTTCGTGCCGAACTGCAGCTCGAACCCGTCGACCGTGGTGCTCTGCGGGCAGGCCATGATGCCGGCGTTGTTGATCAGCATGTCGATCGTCGAGTGGCGAGAAAGAAAGTCGGCGGCGAACGCACGCACCGATGCCAGCGATGCCAGCTCCAGCACACCCACCTCGAGGTCCGCGTGCGGCACGCTGGCCCGGATGCGGTCGGCTGCGGCGTTGCCGCGGGCGACATCGCGCACGGCCAGTGTGATCGACGCCCCGTGGGCTGCCAGTGCTCGGGCGGTCTCCTCGCCGAGTCCGGTGGAGGCACCGGTGATGACAGCCCGACGACCAGAAAGGTCGAGACCGGCGAGGACGTCGTCAGTGGTGGAGGAGGGTCCGAAATCGCTCATGTCGAAGTCTCGCAGACGACCCTGCGGACCGTCTGCGGGGTGTCCAACTGGTCGGGTTGTACGGCGGCGTCACGAGCCCCGCGGCGAGCACACGGTCGAAGGCCTTCGTTGCCGAAAGAATTCCTGCTTCCCCTCTTGACATACGAACAAACGTTCGCTATTCTTGTTGATATGGAAGACGCCCTCGAACTCCTTGACCTCGCCGTCGGCGGGGTGGCGATGTTCGAAGGTTCGCGGCTACTCGACAACGACCTGCGTTCCGCAGTGCTCGGTGTACAACGTCATATCGACCGATTGAAGGTGTTGCACGCGGGGTTGCTGCACGAGGCCGACAAGCGGCGAGTGTGGGATATCGCTGGCTACCGCGATGTGGCCGATTGGCTCGCGGGTGTCACCAAGACCTCGAAGGGTGATGCAGCGTCACGGGCTCGGTTGGGCGCTGCGCTGGGCGCTTCGGATGCGTTGAAGCAGGCCGCCGAGAACGGCGACGTCTCGGCGGCGACCGCGGAGTCGTTGTTCGACGCGCTGGCCGACCGTCCGTCCGGCGCGAGCGATGCCGACGTCGAGGAGTTAGTGGAGGCGTGCAAAGGCGCCGACCCACGCGACGCGAAGTCGGCCGGTGAGCAATGGCGCGATCGGCACTCCGGTGAGACGGCCGAACAGGCCGAGGAGCGGCGGTACGCGAAGCGGTCGGTCCGCACCCGCAACCTGGGCGACGGTATGGGGCAACTGACAGCGATCTTGCCGTTGCTCGATCTTCGCCAGGTCACCAACTCGATCTCGCATGTCGCGGGGAAGCCGTGCGAGGCCGATGAGCGCACCACCGAACAGCGCTTGGCGGACGGGCTGGTGCAGTTGTGCATCGCCTACGCCAAGGGTCAGGTGGCTGGCGGTCGCGAGAAGCCGACGCTGCTGATCACCACCACGGCGGATGCGTACACCGGCCGCACCGCTGACGACGGGTTCACTGCCCATGGCGACCGTGTCCCCGCACATCTCGTGCGCTTCCTCGCCGAGCAGGCCAACCTGCAGCGCGTGCTGATCGCCGGGGCACACATCCTCGATCTGGGGCGCGAGGTGCGGTACGCCACCGACGCCCAATACAAGGCGTTGGTGGTGCGCGACGGTGGCTGCCGCCGGCCCGGGTGTCACATCCCGGCGGCATGGTGCGATATCGACCACCTGCTCGCCTGGGAGGACGGCGGAGCCACCGACCTCGACAACCTGGTGATGTGGTGCCGCCACCACCACACGCAGAAGCACCGGCCCGGTGTCACCGTGTTGGGTGGGGTCGACGATCTGCGGCTGCGGTTGGCCGACGGCACCATCGTGCACTGTCCGCCGAAGGGCAACCCGGCTGGGCGATCGGCGACACGACCACGAACCGAGGCGGCGGCCTGACGCCCGAACCCGTCACCGGGGCCACCGGCTCGCAGCACCACCAGGGTGCGCGAGCCGGTACGGGCGCGTGTGCTGGCGTGTGTGCTGGCGTGTGTGACCAGAACCGGAGGCGCGGTTGCACCTTGTGCTGTGCGATGGATCGGTGAAGAATCGCCGTGTGCCGCTGCTTGCGGCCGTTTGATCGAGGGGGCAGGCCATGCGGCTGCGGGTGCTCGCCACGGGGTCCACGGGCTATATCGGGGGCCGGCTGGTGCCACGCTTGCTCGAGCGCGGGCACGAGGTGCGGTGCATCACCCGCGATGCACCGCGGCTGGCCGGCCGAAACTGGCAGGCAGAGATCATCGAGGGCGACCTGCTCGACCGGGATGCGGTCGCCCGGGCGATGGTCGGTGTGGACGTTGCGTACTACCTGGCGCACTCGATGACGTCGGAGCGAGCGTTCCGGGAAATCGATCGGGAGATGGCCACGATCTTCGGCCAGGAAGCCGCTCGCGCGGGCGTCACACGCATCGTCTATCTGGGTGGCCTCGGCGACCCCGACAAGGTGCACAGCAAGCACCTGGTGTCGCGCCAGGAGGTGGGGCGAGCGCTGGCCGCTGCGGGCGTGCCAGTGGTCGAGTTCCGCGCGGCCGTGATCGTTGGGTCGGGCTCGGCCAGTTTCGAAATGCTCCGCCATCTCACGGAGCGACTGCCGTTCATGATCACCCCGCGCTGGGTGGACACACGGTGCCAGCCGATCGGCATGCGCGCTGTGCTCGACTATCTGCTCGAAGCGCTCGATCATCCCACTGCCGATGGCGTGTACGAGATCGGTGGCAGCGATGTCCTCAGCTACCGAGAGATGATGCAGATCTATGCACGGGTACGCGGTCTGCGGCGGGTCATCGTCGCCGCGCGGGTTCCGTGGCCGCAGCTCAGTAGCCGCTTCGTCGGTCTCCTCACACCGATTCCGTACCGGCTGGCGCGGTCGCTGGTCGAGAGCCTCCGCACGGAGGTCATCGTGCGCGACGACCGGGCGTTGCGCGAGTTCGCCGTGCAGCCGGTCAGCTACCACGAGTCGCTCACCCGCACGCTGGCCCGTGTGGCCTCCGACCAGGTGGAGACGACGTGGGCCTCCAGCATCGCCACCGGCAGCGACCGGTTTGAAGGACGTCACCTATCGACCTACGAGGGGATGCTCTACGAGCGGCACGCGCTGAACATCGCGGCATCTCCCGAGCAAGCGTTCGCAGTGATCTGTTCGCTCGGCGGGGATGTCGGCTGGCCCGCCGGCAACTGGCTGTGGCAGACCCGCGGGCTGCTCGACCGTTTCGTCGGTGGCGTCGGGATGCGGCGTGGTCGACGCCACCCCCGCGAGTTGATGCTCGGCGAACCGGTCGATTTCTGGCGAGTCGAGGCACTCCAGAAAGACAAACTGCTTCGCCTGCGAGCCGAGATGAAACTGCCGGGCGCCGCGTGGCTGCAGTTCGAAGTGGCCGAACGTGAGGGTGGATGCGCCGTCGAACAGACCGCCTTCTACGACCCGCGCGGCTTCCTCGGATACGTCTACTGGTATCTGGTCCTGCCGTTCCACCGATTCGTGTTCCCCGGCCTACTCACGGCAATCCGCGAGCGCGCCGAGGCCGAGCGTGCGGCGGTAGACCCTTCCGTCGTGTGAGCCATTGGCGCGGATACGTCGAGGTGACGGTGGTCTTCACAGCTGCCCACCTGCGCACGCCACTCACACTGAAAGTGACAGTGACAGTGACAGTGGCGATCTAGGGTGCACCTTCGAGACAACGCGTTCGCCCCCGCAGGGTTCCGCCGCTCCCTACACAAAAGAAAGAGCCCTGATGTCATTCGCCCCGGTTGCGCCGACCATCCACATTCCGCCGACCAAGATCGCGAACGACACCCACGTGATCCATCAGGTGCAGCCGGCACTCGGGGAACCGATCTTTGTGTTCTTGAACTCGATGCTGATCCTGGGCAAGGAGCCGATGATCGTCGACACCGGTTCGCCGGCGAACCGCACGCAGTGGCAGGAGGACGTCTTCTCGTTGGTCGACCCCAAGGATGTGCGCTGGATCTTCCTTTCACACGACGACGTCGACCACTCGGGCAACCTCGAGGAGGCGATGACCGCGTGTCCGAACGCGACATTGGTGTGCAACTGGGCAATGGTCGAACGGCATACGAACTGCTTCGACTTCCCCCTCGATCGATGCCGCTGGCTGATGGACGGCGAGTCCCTCGATATCGGCGACCGGGTCCTGCAGGCCGTGCGCCCGCCGGTGTTCGACTCGCCCACCACGCGCGGGCTGTACGACCCGAGCACCGGTGTCTACTGGGCGGCGGACGCCTTCGCCTCGCCAGTCCCCGACCCGCACATGGCCATCGCCGACCTGGACAAGGAGTTCTGGCACGAGATGCTGAAGGTCTTCTCGATGGGCGCCGTCAGCCCGTGGCTGTCGATGGTGGATCCAGTGAAGTTCGGCCACTGCGTCGACCGCATTCAGAACCTGGACATCACCACCATCGCCTCCGGCCATAGCCCGATACTCGAAGGCGCGCTGATCGACGAAGCGTTCGCCCGCATCCGCATGAGCCCCACACTCGATCCGCCCGTGCTGCCGGATCACTCCGTCCTCCAGCAGATCATCGCCGCCGTTTCACAGCCGCCAACCTGACCAGTTGCGCGCGGACATCGCGAGGCGTCCGCGTCGCCAACGCTCTGCTGCGACTCAATCGGACGCGCGTACCAGGACGCCCGGCAGGTCGGCGAAGCCGGCGCGATCGAAGGTGACCACAGTTCGGTTCGTGGCCCGCGCCGTGGCCGCGATGATCAGATCGTGCGCTCCGCGCGGGCGACCAGCGCTGCGGACCGCAACGAGCAACGCCGTGTGCGCCCTCGCGACATCGACTCCGTAGTCGATGACCTGAAGCGTTGCGAGTACATCGTCGAGGAAGGCGCGGCGATTCGTTCGTCGACGGCCAGAGGCCAGCTCGACACCGACGCCGAGTTCAGCAACGGTGATCGCCGCGATCGCCGGTTCGTCGTCGTCGGCGATCATGCGATCCAGATCAAACGCTCCTCGCCCAGCAGCGATCAGCACATTGGTGTCGAGCAGCAGTGCAGTCAGAACCGCTCCTCGGTGACCAGTTGCGAACGGAGATCGGCCACCTCGCCGCTCCAGTCGGCATCGACGCGGTGCCGGCGAAGCAACTCTTTGGCAAGGGCGCCCGAGGCCGCCTTGGCGGGCTCGAGTTGAGCGATGACTTTGCCACGGCGGACGATTCTGAAGGTCTCGTGTCGGTGCTCGACCGCGTCAAGGAGATCAGCGAAGCTCCGCGACGCCTCGGTGGCAGTGATCTCTGGCATGCAGTCAGATTATCTGATAATCGGAGAACCGACGACCCCGACAGCTACCCGCATCGCTAACGCTCTGCAGCGAGGGTGAACCGCTCAGCTCGCCGGCTTCGGGGGGCGCAGCAGCATCTCCTGCGCCAGCACGGACACGAGCCGACCGCTCGCATCGTGCGCCGTGGCGGTGTACAGCCCGCGCCGTCCGCCGACCTTCACCGCGCTGCAGTCGAAGTACACCCACTCGTCGGCGCGCACCGGATGATGGAACCACATCGCGTGGTCGATGCTGGGGCCCGCGGGTGGAAGCTCATCGTTGGCCAACGCCACGAACCCGGTGGACAGGTCGGACGTGTACACGTGGAGACACGCATGCACCAACCGGTCGTCGGGCACCGGGACACAGATGCGCACCCAGCCTTGGCTGAACGGCATGACACCGGTCTCGTCCCCGACGCGGGCGACCGCATGGCGGATGTCGCAAATCTCGTGCCATGTCGGAATCGGGACACTCAGCTCGGCCGGCACCACATCGAGCGCCATCGGCTGGGTGAAGTCGGGGCCGTCGAGATCGACATGGAACGAGCAGGTCATCTCCCAGATCACCTCGCCGTCCTGTAGCGCCGCGACTCGCCGAGCCGAGAACGAGCCCCCGTCGCGGTCGCGGTCCACCTTGTACAGCACCGGCCGGAGCGAGTCGCCCGGCCGCAGGAAGTAGCCGTGGAGCGAATGCGGGAACCGGCCGGCAGGAACCGTTCGGGCCGCGGCCATGAGCGCCTGGGCCGCTACCAGTCCCCCGAAGAGCGACCAGAACTCGGTGCGGAAGCTGCTGGGCCTCCCGCGGAAGATGTCTCGATCAACCTGTTCGAGGTCGAGCCAGTCCAACAGATCGGTCGACGCGCTCATATCGTCCTGCAATCTAGGAGCACACGCTGTGCGAACAGCATTGGCGCGCCCGCGTGGACAATCTGCCATCGCGAGTACCCTGCCGCGGATGAGGACAGAAGCACCGGACGGGGCCGTAAACACCGCGCGTGGCGTGCTGTGCTTCTATGTCGGCTACACCCCAGACCTAGCCCCCTCGGACCGCGTCGGGCAGCAGTTCTACGGTGCCGAACTCGCCACGGTGCGACTCGCGGAACAGCTGACCCGCTTCTACGACGTCTACGTGTTCGGGGCCCTGTGCTCGGACGCGGACCGCAACGGCGTTCACTACCGCAACTCGGACGGGCTGAACGACTTCCAGCGCGACCATGTCGTCGACGTGATGATCATCTCTCGGTACGTCCACTATTTCCTGGAGTTCACGAATCGGGCAGCGAAGACCTTCCTCTGGTTCCACGATGTGCTCGCCCAGCCGTACTGGCAGTTTCATGAGCTTCCGGCAGGTGCCACGCATCTCGTGGAGAACATGATGCCCGGCATCGACGGCCTGATCGTGTTGAGTCCGTGGCACAAGGAGTTCGTGTTGCAGCGTTACGACATCGACCCGGCGAAGGTCTTCGTGCTGGGCAACGCCATCGACGTCACGTTGTACGAATCCCCCACTCCGATCGCCAAGGTGCCGAACCGGTTCATCTACACCTCTGCCCCGAACCGGGGTCTCGATGTTCTTCTCGGGTGCTTCCACGAGATCCACGAGCAGATCCCTGCGGCGGAGCTGTACATCTACCGAGGGAGCGAGGACTTCAGCAAGGAGATACTCGAAGAGATCGACGCCTGCGGGTATATCCACTACATGGGAGCGCTGGACAACGTCGCGTTGGCCCGCGAGTTCCTGACGACCGATGTGTGGTTCTACCCCACCGCGTGGGCGGAGACGTATTGCATCAGCGCCTTGGAGGCGCAGATGGCCGGATGCGTGTGCGTGGCGTCCGATGTGGCCGCGCTGCACACCACCGTCGGTGACCGAGGGGTGTTGCTGAACACCAATCAATCCGCAGAAGGTTTCGCACGCGACGCCGTCGCCGCGGTCGTCGACCTATTGAACGATCCGGTACGCAAGCACGACCTGCAGACGCGCGGGCGCGCGTGGGCGTCACAGCAAACGTGGACGGTGCGAGCCTCGGAGTGGAGAGCACTGCTCGAGTCCGACGCTGGCTGACGGCACCCGGGCTGCGAACAGCTCCGTCGGCCGTATCACGTTCAGCCGATCGGGCCAGTCGCACCGGTCGGACCAGTCGGACCAGTCGGACCCGTTGCGCCAGTCGGACCCGTATCGCCGGTCGGACCCGTTGCACCCGTATCGCCGGTCGGACCCGTCGCGCCGGTCGGACCAGCCGCAAAGTCAGCGCCCGTCGCACCCGTAGCACCGTCAGCGCCGGTCGCACCCGTGGCACCGTCAGCGCCGGTCGCACCAGTAGCACCCGTCGCTCCGTCAGCACCGTTTGAACCCGTAGCGCCGTTCGCGCCCGTCGCACCCGTCGCACCCTTGGCGCCTGTCGCACCGGGCTTGCCGTCCTTGCCGTCCTTGGGCTTTGCCGGATCAGCGTTGGCGGTTCCCAGCATCGCCGAGACGATTCCGCCGCCGATTGCACCCCCCAGCAGCGTCAGCCCGGCTTGCGAGATGGCTTTGCGCCGGGTGACCTGCTTCGGGTCTGAGGGGTCGTTTGTCATAAGGGGGCGTACCGTATCAGCCCTTCGACCTCACTTTGGTCAAGAAATCACGTCGCTGTCCCACTGGATATCGGAATCGATGTCGGGCCGATGGCTCACCTTCGAGAAGGCAAGCGGCGGTTCGCTGCACACCGCCGTGAGGCTGGCCGCGTGATCGGCGATGAACCAGTCGACGGCGCGTTGCATCCCCTCGCTGTCGGCCAACTCGACAAGACGGCGAGCACCTGGCGGCGAAAGGAGGTAGGCGAACGTGCCGCCCGCATAGCTGGTCCAGTCCAGCGCGCTGACGCTCGCTGCGCGACGGGTGGGGAGCGGTTGTCCGTCGGACACGACGCCGTGTACGAACCACCCCAGGAACGCCAACTCGAACTCGGGGCATTCGGCGTCGAGCCGCCCGAGGAACTCGACGAGTTGTCCGGTGAACGCGTCACCGAGCCGCACGTCGTCCTCGAGCACGAGACACGCGCTGTCGCCATTCGCCACCTCGCGCCATACCTGCAGATGGCTCAAGGCGCAGCCGATGACGCCCCGCCGGAACCCGAAGTCGTTCCCCCGGAAGCGACGTTCGAGATCGGGGGTGATCGTCAGTTCCTTGCCGTCGATGGCGCTCCGTCGGTGGCAACGGTCGACGAACGCGGTTCCAGCTGCTGCGGTCGCGAGTTCGCGGAACGTCGCCCACCGATCGGGACGCCGGTCGAGGTTGATCACCTCGATGTTCAGCTGGATGTCGCCCCAACGATCGACACCTTGTGCCTGACCACTCCGCAACTCCGTCAGGCTCGTCGCTGAGATCGAGTCGAAGAACGCCGTCCGCCATCCGAGGTCTGTGTACGTATGCGCCAACTCAAACTCGAACGACTCGCTGGTCTCGTGGAACGGGCCGCTCTCCTGCAACGCAGCCGTCCGAATCAGCGACGGTCGCAGTGAGAAGTGCGGCCACTGCGCGTTCGTTCGAGTCGCGTTCAACGGCAGTGTCGCCGTCTCGTCCGCTTCCCCCGTTCGAGTGGGGTCGTAGTCGTGGGCGACGAAGCGGATGCCGTCGGAAGTGCGATACACCAGACCACCGGCGATCCATCGGTCAGCGATCGACTCGGCATAGTTGCGATTGAAGACGACCTGGCCGAGGTCCGTATCAGCGTCGAGGATCGCGACCGCTGTCGAGACGTAGTCCGCCGTCGCGAAGAAGTGCCAGCGATCCTCCAGGTGCAGCCAGAAGGGGGTCTCGATCAGCTCGAGCAGTCGATTCAGCCTCCGTGCGGAACCGGCACCGGCACCGGCAGCAGAGGCTGGTTCTGGCACGAACTCGAAGAACGGGTACCTCGCCGCCAGATACTCACGATCGGTCTCGGCTGAGTGTTCCCCGATGCAGACCCACCGGCCGATGCGCTGCAGGTCGGTGCAGCAGTTCAGGAAGGAGTTGACGGTGTGCTCGAACAGCCCCACCGGCCCACCGGCGGCAATGGTGAACGTGACCTCGGCCGCGTCCACCTCGCGACCGGGTTGCGACAGGGCGTGCACGACCGCCAGCGGATAGGACAGCGTGGCATCCTTGATGTGCGGCACCGACAAGTCGCGGTTCCCCTCAAGTCGTCCGCGCTCTCGTTCCGGCAACGCAGGGCTGGCCAGCAACGCCGAACTGAGGTCGAAGCTCTCCTGATACCTCGCTGTGTAGAAGGCACAGACGGCCAGCTCGTCGTGGGCCTTGTAGTCGTAGATGGACCGGTCGACGAACAGGCGATCGGCATCCGGAAAGGGGATGTCGACAGCACGGGAGGCGAAGAGGTACCCGAGTTCGAATTGGCTCGCCGTCCGGTAGTGCCGGGCGATCTCATAGAGCGGCTCGGCCCGACTCGGGCGGCTTTGCCAACACTCAAGGTAGGCCTCCATGGTCTCCGCCCACGGCCGCTCGAGCCGGGCCAGGCAACGGCCTCGTTGCAGCAACGAATAGAAGATCTCCTCGGCCCAGCCGCCCATGGCGGCACGCCGGGCGTAGCTCGCGAGGGCAGCCTCGAGCTGCCCGGCGTCGAGCTGACTCTGTGCCAGGTAGAACACCGAACGTGCGTCGTCTGGCCGCTCTGTGAGCGACTGCTGCAGCAGCTCGATGTCGCGCTCATACTTGTCGGCCACTTGATTGCGGCTGCCCAGCCGGCGCGAATCGATGTAGTACTCACCCTCGAGCCGCGCCTGAGTGGGCGACTGGTCGAGGCAGTGCGGGTACTCGTGGACGACACCTTCGTAGGCCCAGTTCAACGACGAGCGGAAGATCTGCGACCGCCAGTAGACGAACTCAGAGCCGAAGCGCAGCTCGTAGCTGTCACTCACCAACTCCGTGAGGTCGGGCGTTCCGACGATGAGATCGTCGGCGTCGATCACCCAGGTGTACTCAGCCTTCCCAGCAGCGAGTTGCAGCGCCTCGGTGCGGTTGTGCCCGAAGTGCCGCCACGGGCGTTCGTGCAGCTCGCCAGGCACACCACGCTCCGCGAAGAACGAGCGGATGACATCCTGCGTACCATCGTCGGACCCTGTGTCGACCACGACCCAGTAATCGATCAGGTCGCTGACCCCGAGGAGCATGTCGCTGACGACATGGGCCTCGTTGCGAACGATCATGTTGAGGCAGATCGTCGGCCGTGTCTGCGACATGGGCCGAGCGTACCGATCCCAACGCGGGCATCGCAGGTCGACACCGGGACGGATCGCTTCGTGAAACGGCCGAATCGGAGAGGTGCTTGGTCAGGGCTCAGCCCGGTGTGGTTTCAGGCCGGTTGACCGACGGGAACTGCGGCTTGCGTTTCGCCGCGATCGCCGTCAGCGCCTCGCCCATGTCGTCGCCGTACAGCGTCAACATCTGCAACGCCGCAGACAGTTCGAACAGCGGTGCCTGCTGTCGCACCCACGCGTTGAGCGCTCGCTTGGTCCAGCGCACTGCGAACTGGGCGTTGGTAGCGATCCGATCGGCGATCTTCAACCCCCGCTCCAGTACCTCCGCCGTCGGCACCGACAGGCTGACCAACCCGAGCCGGTACGCATCGCTACCGGTCATCGAGTCGCCGGTGAGGAGGTAGTAGCGGGCCTGGGCCAGGCTCATGTACAGAGGCCACAGCAAGACGGCATGATCGCCTGCAACCATTCCGCCGCGCAGGTGGCCGTCGTTCAGGGTGACGTCGTCACCGGCGATGCTGATGTCCGCGGAGAGTGCGACCGCCAGCCCGGATGCCATGGCCGTGCCGTTGACCGCGGCGATGATCGGCTTGGAGCAGTTGATCATCTCCGTCACCAACTCCGTGACGCCATGCATCGACTCATCGATATCGGCGCTGCCCGGGAACTGATTGGCGCCGAATGTGCCGATCTCGCCGCCGGCGCAGAACGAGCGGCCAGCGCCCGTGATCACTGCGACATTGGTCTCGGGGTCGCGCGCGACATCGCGCCAGACATCCGCCAGTTCGGTGTGCAGCCGAGCGTTGACCGCGTTGTCGACTTCCGGTCGATTGATGGTGATGAGCAGCACTCGATTCGGTTGACGTTCGAACACCAAGTGCTCGTAACGCTCGAACCAGTTCAGATCAACTGACATGTGAACCGCACTTCCGTCAACGTCGTCATGATCAGTACCGCATGAACCCGCCGCCGGCGACGTTCAACGTCTCGCCGGTGATGAAACGCGCCCGGTCGCTCAGCAAGAAGGCCGCGGCCTCGGCGATGTCTGTCGCATGGGGAACGTCGCCCAGCGGACACGTGGTCACCGCTTCGTCGACCAGCTCGGGATGGAGCACGTCGGCGAATCGTGTGCCACGCACCATGCCCATCGTCACCGTGTTGACTCGAATGCCGTACGGCCCGCCCTCGTGGGCGCATGAGCGGGTCAGCGTGTTGAGCCCACCCTTGCTGACCGCGTAGGGGCCTTCGATTCCCAGGCCGCCACAATCGGGTGCCACCGTCGAGATGTTCACGATCGCCCCCGATCCAGCGGCCCTCATCTGCGTCATGACGACCTTGCTGAGGTACCACGGGCCGTTGACGTTGACGTCCATCACCCGAGACCAGTCCGCCGCGGAGTAGTCCCAGATCGGGGCCATGATGTTCAGGGCCGCGTTGTTGACCAGGAGTCGGATCGGGCCGAGCTCCTCGGCCACCTCGGCCGCGACAGCGTCGATCTGCTCGAGCGAGGTGACGTCCAAGACCTTGCCGATCACTCGCACACCTTGCGGCGCGCCCTCCTGCAACTCCGCGGTCACCTCTGCAACGCGCCGAGCATTGACATCGGTGATGACAGTGTTCGCGCCGCCGGCGATCAGGCGCGCGGCAGTCGCCCGACCGATGCCCTGCCCGGCGCTGCCGGTGATCAGTGCCACCTTGCCACCGAACTCGGTGCCCGCGATGGCGTTCACCACTGACCTGTCGTCACGTCGAACTCGAAGATTCTCATCTGTGTACTATGTACGTGGAGGTGGCTCACGTCAAGACGTGCGGTCTAGGCGAGTCCTGAACCCGTCGATGAGGAAGTCGATCCCGGAGTGGAACAGCACATGGGCGCGCTCGGGAACTGCGGCCTTGGATGTCAGCCGAACCTGCATGAAGCTGCCGATCATGAACGAGAAGAAGGCGGCAACCGCTTCCTTTGACGTCGCGGCATCCGCACCAGCGGCACGGAACAACTCGATCAGCGCTCGACGCGAGTCCGCCGCGTGCGGACCTTCGACGAGGTGCTCCTCGGCCAGCATGATCGGGATCCACGGATGGGGTGCCTGCACGGCCCACGCCTCCAAGGCGTACCGGCGCAGTTCATCGTCCCACGCGGTGGCCTCCGGCGACGGTGCGTCGATGGTGGAGAGGACGCGATCGACAACGAGCGTCACCAGCGCCGCCTTGGTCGGCACGTAGTTGTAGATCGTCATCGGAGACACACCCAACTCGGCGGCCAGCCCACGCATGTTGAACGCCTTCGCCCCATCGCGGTCAAGCAGCCGGAGCGCACTCGCGAGGATCCGGTCGATATCGAGCGAAGGCGACGGTCCGGGCCGTTTCGCCGACCGGATCGTGTCACGCGACGACATGCGACGACCCTAGCGGTACGCGCGACACGGGTGTTGTCCGGGTCAGGCTGGTTCGGACGTCTGCGGCCTGTGCGTCCGCCAAGGCCGAAGGTCTTGACGGGTTTCGTCAACTATGTACAATGTACGATATTCGCTGGCGTTCCCTTCAACGCTGCCCGAGTTCTCGGAGGAATCCCATGACATCCGACTCGATCAACCGGACATCGACCCCCGACCGATCCGGACACCGGCCCGAGTATGAGAATGTCCTCGTCTCCCTCGACGGCCACACCGAAGGGTTCGTCGACTTTCGCCCGTACATGCCAACGGAATGGCACGAACGGTTCGAGGCCGCACGCGTGCACGGCAAAGCCGTGTTCAACCGGGCCGAGCAATATTTCGCCCGGCTCGTCGAGGCCGGATACGACTTCTCGTTCGAGATCGAATCGGAGACCGGGTTCGACCCCGAGTTGTACGACCTCAAGCTGACGCCTGAGGAACGGATTGCGCGCATCGATGCCGACGGGGTGGCGGCAGAGTTCATCATCGACGGCTTCGGGGCCATCACCCATGATCCCGCGCTGGCTCACGAGACCACGCTCGCGTTCAACCGCTGGTTCGCCGACACCTATCTTCGTGCCGCGCCGGAACGGTTCAATGCAGCGGTCGTGGTCAGCCTGATCGCCGGCATCGACACCGTGGTCGCCGAAATCGAGCACGCCCACCAACACGGCGTGGTCGCGATCCATATGCCCGGCAACCCGACCGCCGCCGATGTGACGCTTCCTCACTACAACCACGACCTCTACGAGCCGATCTGGCGTGCCCTGAACGAGCGCAACATGCTGATGATCTTCCACGCCTCGGTTGGCCGGGAGAAGCCGATGTGGGAGATGGACGACAGCCAACGGGCCAACATGGCGATCGAGATGCTGACCGTGATGCGCAGCCACGAGACCGCCGTCGCGCCACTCCTGCTCGCAGGCGTACCCGAACGGTACCCGAACATCCGTTTCGGTTGGATCGAGTCGGGCTGCGCCTGGCTGCCGAGCATCCTCGACGCCTGCGACATGCACGTCCACGGCATGATCGATCGACCCGACCGTCGTCTCGACATGCTGCCCACCGAACAGTGGAAGGCGAGTTGCTTCGCCGCGGGACCACTCGGCAAGGCCGACGTCGCGGTCCGCGACCGGCTTGGCGTGGAGACGATCATGTTCGGATCCGACTTCATCCACGTCGAAGGCACCTACCCGAACACACGCGCCAAGCTGACGAAAGTGCTCGCCGACCTCTCCCCGGACGACCGATACGCGATCTGCACCGGAAACGGCGCACGCCTTCTGAACCTCAACCTCGACGCGCTTGCCCAGACCCCGGCGGCGCAACAGGCATGGTCATTCGCTCATCCGTAGCCGGGCTCGTGGCCCCGAACACAGTTGCCAGGCCGACGCGCCCGCACCTACGCCCGAATCGGTGACTCGTTCATCGAACGCGTGGCTGTTACTATGCTACCTAACATAGGAACCTTGTATAGAGAGCCACCAGGGGGTCGCATCATGCACCGGTTGTTCAGCGTCGATGATCATGTGATCGAACCGGCCGACGTGTGGTCCAGCCGCGTTCCCGCCAAGTTCACAGACCGAGCGCCCCACGTGATCGAGCAGAACGGTCGCCAAGTGTGGGCATACGAGGACGAGATCTTCCCGACGATCGCCTACGGCGTTGCCTCCGACCGCTTCCGGGTCGGCGGCGATGAGTTGCCGCCCATGCCGCTCGACACGCTCGACCAGATGGCGCGGTGGGGCATCGCCCGCTTCGAAGACCTCAAGCCCGCCTGCTACGACCCGGTCGAGCGGGCCAAGGATCTGCAGTCGAACGGCGTGTACGCCAGCATCTCGTTCCCGTCGCTGCCCAGGTTCGGCGGCGCCCGCTTCAACGAGTTCAAGGACAAGGAACTCGCCGCGGCCTGCGTGCGAGCGTGGAACGACTTCATCCTCGACGAGTGGTGCCCGGGCGGTCCCGAGGGGCAGTTCGTACCGATGGTGATGGGCATGCTGTGGGATCCGCAGGCCACCGCGGCCGAGATCGCGCGCTGCGTCGCGAAGGGTGCAAAGGCGTTCTGCTGGGTCGCCAACACCGTGCCGCTGGGGCTGCCCAACCTGTGGGACGACTGCTGGGATCCGGTGTGGGCCGCGTGCCAGGATGCGGCGCTCCCCTTGTGCATGCACATCGGCTCGGACGGGCAGTCGTACGACCCGTCGCCGGGGGTCAACGCCCCGCTGCCGCAGGCGCTGACGATCGGGTCGTGGGTGTCGTCGGTCAACATCATGATGAGTCCGGTGCCGCGCAAGTTCCCGGAGCTGAAGTACGTGTTCGCCGAGGGTGGCATCGGCTGGATCCCCGCGGCGCTGGAACGTGCCGACCGAGCGTGGGCCCGCCACGGCTTCGAGAAGAACCGGCCACACCCGTGGCCGTCCGAGGTGTTCCAGCGCAGCATGTTCGTCTGCATGATCGAAGAGCCGAACGCTTTGCGGTACCGCGACCAGATCGGCGTCGACAAGATCCTCGTCGAACTGGACTACCCGCACGTCGACACCTGCTACCCCGACACCGAGGCGGTGATGGCGACCGCGTTCGATCAGCTCGACGACCGCGAGATCGAGCTGATCAGCCACGGGAACGCCGAGGGTGTCTTCGATTGGACGATGGCCGCGCCGGGCTCGGCCGCCACCTGAGGATCCTGGGATCACGCCCCGATGGGGAGCCCCGGCGTGAACGTCGTGGGCAGGGCCGACCAGCCGAAGTGACGGCCACGGGCCGGGTACGGATCGGACTGCGACGCGTCGACGGTGTAGTCGGGAAGGCGGTGGAGCACGGTCTCGATCATCACCCGTGATGCAACGCGGGCCACGTTCGAGCCGGCGCACCGATGGATACCGAGGCCGAACGATGCGTGTCGGTTGGCGGGGCGGTCGAGGATGACCTCGTCGGGGTTGTCGAACACCTCAGGGTCGCGGTTGGCCGCGGCCCACGGCAGCAGCACGCGATCCCCGGCCCGTAGCGCCTGTCCACACACCTCGACATCGCGCGTCACCGTCCGGGCGTTGCTGACCACCGGGTTGAACACGCGCAGGAACTCCTCGATCGCCAACGGCAGCATGTCGCGATCGTCCTGCAGTCGCCGACGATCGTCGCGGTTCTCGTGCAGATACATCAGCGACTGCGCCACCAGCGCGGAGGTGGTGTCGACCCCGCCAGCGATGAACAGGTGCGCGATGGCATGTAGATCGGCGGTGGTCATCGGTTCGCCGTTGACCGTCTCGGCGAGCAGCTGTGAGAGGACGGCACCGTCGGGTTCGACACGGTGGCGTTCGATCTCGTCCGTGATCACCTGGTCGAGCGCCGGCTTGGCAGCGATGGCCCGGTCGCGCTCGGGCGCGCCGGGGCCGAACGCCGTGAAGCCGTGGAACACATCGGCGAACGGCTGACCGAGCTCGGCGGGCATCCCCAGCCACTCCATGGTGAACGTGGCCATGACAGGACCCGAGTAGTCGGCGACCAGATCGCATTTCCCTGACTCGATGAAGCGGTCGATGAACTCGTCGCACAGTTCCTGGAACCGCGATCGCAACTGCTCGGCCACCTTCGGCGTCAGCAGCGGATTCAGCATCCGGCGGTACACGTTGAACTCGGGCGGATCCAGCTCGATCGGGATCGACAGTGTCGACGGTGACGACGGCAATGTGATGCCGTTGAGCGGCGAGTCGGCCGGGTGCCGCGCCGAGGAGAATGTGGCGTCGTCGCGGGCGACGAGGGCGACGGCCTCGTGGCTGGTGGGCGTCCAGAAGCCGCCGTGCTTCGAGCTCCAGGCCATCGGGCACTGCCCGCGCAGTTCCGTGAACTGACCAAACGGGTCGGCCGCGAACTCGCGGCTCATATGGTCAAACTCGGTGTCCACTCGCTCACTCATCGGAGCCCCCTTGATGGTCATCTCGCGCGTCATCGGTCCCCATGCCGGGCCCGTGCAGGACCACGGCAACTTCGTGTCCTATCATAGGACACCTCGACGTGCTCGTCGACAGTTTCGCCGAGTTGGCGCGCCAGCCAACTCGTCGTGGTCTCGAATCGTAATCCGGAGGACTTGGGGATGAGTCGACTGCTCGAATCCATTCGTGTCATCGAGTGCGCCGTGCTGCGCAACGGCGACAACCTCGGCATGCTGCTAGGCGATCTCGGGGCCGACGTGATCAAGGTGGAATCCCCCGCGCGCGGCGACTACCTGCGCATCATCGGCGGGCAGATCACGCCACAACACTCACGCGGTCACGTGCACTTCAACCGCAACAAGCGCAGCGTCACGATCGACCTTCGCTCGCCGGAGGGCCAGGCCGTGTTCTGGGACTTGTTCGCCACCGCCGACGTGTTCGTCGACGGGTTCACTGCCGGCGCGTGCGACAAGCTGGGCATCGGGTACGAACAGCAGCGCGAACGCAATCCGGGCATCGTCTACTGCCAGTACTCAGGCTTCGGCGTACGCAGCCCGTACGCCCGAATCCCCACGCACGGGCAGATGATGGATGCGCTCGCCGGCAAGCTGCCCACGGAGATGGGCACCGACGGGTTCCTGCACCCCCGGCGACAGCAGGGCTACCCCAGTGGCGCGCAGACCGGCGGCGAGGGCACATTTACCGGAGCGTTGTACGCAGTGCAGTACGTGCTCGCGGCCCTGCTCCGCAAGGGCATCACGGGGCTCGGCACGTTCATCGACGTGGCCGCCGCGGATGCCTGCGTCACATCGGCGTCGACCCACTTGGCGAACGATCTCAACGCGCACCGGCTCACCGACACCAGCGGCGCGGCCACGGTCGAGAACGGCGAGAACACGAGCGCCCGCTACCAGTTCTACGAGACCAGCGATCAACACGTGATCCTGTTCTGTGGGATCGAGCAGAAGTTCTGGGAGAACTTCTGTCGCGCCATCGATCGGATCGACCTGCTGCAGGGCGACGCATCTGCCGGTGAGGTCGACTTCGGCAACGATCAGGCCCTTCGGGCGGAGATGCAGGCCATCTTCCATCAACGTCCAGTTTCTGAGTGGCTGCAGATCGCCGCCGACCACGACATCGCGATGGGGCCGGCGCACCGGAACATCGATGAACTCCGCGCCGACGAACACTTCGCCGCGCGCGAAGTGTTCGTCGAGGGCCATCACCCACACGCCGGCCCGTTCACCTACCTCGGGCGGCCGGCGGTCATCGACGGCGACGTGTTCGAGGTACGACGGCCGGCGCCACTTCTCGGCGAGCAGACGGACGAGATCCTTGCCGAGCTCGGCTACGACGCAGACCGCATCGCTGTGCTGCGATCCGCGCGCACGGTCTGATGCCCACGGGACCCGGTGCCCATCGCGGCCCGAGTGGTATCGTCGACGAGATGTGCGGAGGTCGCCAGGACTCGTCGCGTCACGTCAGGAGTGCCGACTAGATGCCGATCGAAGCAGACGGCGCACCGCAGCCAAGAACCCGCGCACTCGCTGCACTGCGGCGTGTTGGGCGTGCATGGTCGCCGGCGATCGAGGAGTTGCTAGCCGCCGAGGACACCACGTTCGCGCAGTACACGGTGCTGTACACGCTGACCTCCGACGTCCCTCGCTCTGGCGCCTTCCTCGCCCGACAGATCGGTGTCACGGGTGCGACGATGTCGGCGCTGCTCGGCGCGCTCGCCGGGCGCGGTCTGATCGTGCGGACCAAAGATCCATCGGGTGGCCGCGCCGTCGTGGCGGCGCTCACCCCCAAGGGTCGCGCGCTGGTCGAGCGCTGTCACCCCCACGTCGATGCCGTCGAGCGGCAGTTCCTGTCAGCGGTCACAGCGGATGAACTCGACCTCGTCGAGGACATCCTTCAACGCTGGGCGTTGCGCTTCGAGCGACTGCAGGAGCCACGCTCGCTCTCCGCCGCGCTCGACGACACGACCCCGGGCTGAGCCGGTTCGCCCGCCTGCCGGGCGATCGGACGGCGCTAACCGCTCAGCGGTCGCGTGCCGATCACACCGCGATCGGCGAGACCTGCGATCTCGGCATCGGTGAGCCCGAGCATCGTCGACAGCACGAGATGGTTGTGCTGCCCGAGCATCGGGGGCGGGAGCCGGTGTCGTTGCTGCGGGCCGAGCGAGAACCGGACCGGATATCCGCCGTGCGTGTTGACGCCGGTGAGCGGGTGCTCGACCGTCTCGTAGTAGCGACGGGCGCGGAGTTGCGGGATACTGGCGGTCTCCACGTCCAGCAGCACCTTTGCGACGGGTACGTCGTGCGACCAAAGGGGTTCGACCACATCGTCGGGTGAGCGGGTCGAGCACCACTCGGCGAGGTGGCGATCGATCTCGTCGTGCGCGGCGCGGCGGCCAGCCGCGGTCGAGTAGTCCGCTCGTCGCGCCCACTCGGGGTCGCCGAGTGCTGCACGCAGCCCTGCCCACTGGGCGTCGGTCTCGATCGCGATCGCGACCCATCGGTCGTCGTGCGAGGTGAGGTACGCGTTCTGCGGTGCCGCGCGCGAGCCTCGGTTCCCGGTCCGTTCGAGCAAGTTGCCATAGGCGGAGAACTCGACGACCTGTTCGGCGGCGACGTTGAGCGCAGCACCCACCATCGGTGACTCCACGAGCATGCCGGTACCCGTGCGCCGACGGTGCGCGAGCGCGAGCATCAGCGCGATGGTCGCGTGCGTGCCGGCGATCGGATCGCAGGGCCCGTTCGGCACCTGGACGACGTCGTCCGGATAACCCGTCAGCCACGCGAGTCCACTGACCTGTTCCATGGTCTGCGCGAAACCCGGACGATCGCGCCACGGGCCGGACAGGCCGAAGCCAGGCGCGCGCACCATGATCACATCGGGCCGGACAGCCTTCAACTGCTCGTAGCCAAGGCCCCACGAGTCCATGACTCGCGGTGTGTAGTTCTCGATCACCACGTCGCATTCGCGAACGAGGTCGAGGGCCACGCGGCGGCCTTCGTCGGACTGCAGATCAAGGGTGAGGCCGAGCTTGCCGGTATTGGGGCCGTGGAAGCCGCAGCCCCACTCCCACCACTGGTCCTCGGTCATCGGCCGCACACTTCTCGAGCGCATCCCGTCGGGACGCTGTGCCGATTCGACGTGGATCACGGTGGCACCGTGCATCGCGAGGAAGTGACCGATGATCGGACCGGCCCAGAACCCGGTGAAGTCGGCGACGCGCATTCCTGCGAACGGGAGATCGCGTTCGATCGCCGCGCCGTTGACCGGTGCGTCGTGCGGACTCGCGGTTGGCTCGCTCGTCAACGTCGCCAGCAGGTCTGCCGTGTGTTCGCCGAGCAGCGGCGCCGGCGCCGGCGGTCGACGGCCCGCGCCGTTGGACAGCGTGTACGGAACGTCGGGCTGCAGGAAGCCCCCACGCGGGTTGCGGACATACCAGTGGTTGGCGGCGAACTGATCGAGCTGAGCGACATCGCGTCCGTTGCCGATCTCGGCGACCGGGATCCGCATCGCCGACGCGATCTCGACGATCTCGGCGGTCGTGCGTTCGCCCATCCACTGCGCGATACGTGGTCCCAACTCTGCTCGCCGTCCGAGGCGGTTGGCGAAAACGATCAGCGTCGGGTCGTCCATCCAGTCGGGGCGACCGACCATCGCGCAGAAGTCGAGCCACTGCTGGCCGGTCACGACCATGAACCCGACCCACCCGTCCCGCGAGCGTTCGATGCCGGGGAAGTTCAGTGTTCGCTGTGACCGCAACCCATGCCCGGCGATCGAGAGGTGCGTGGCGGGGTACATGGTCTGGGTGAGCATGTGCGACTCGAGCATCGAGATGTCGAGCAACTCACCGACGGGGCCGAGCCCGATGTCGCGGGCGGCTCGGTGACGCGACGTCAGCACTCCGAGCGCGGCAAACATGCCCGACACCCAGTCGCCGATACGGCCTCCGATGCTGACCGGGGGCCGGTCGGGCGACCCGCGCAACCCCATCCCACCGGCCCATGCCTGCAGGGTGAACTCTGTCGCCGGTCCGTCCGCCCACGGCCCTTCGAGCCCGAACGCGGTGATGGCCGCGATGGACGCGTCGGGGGCGAGGCGCCGGAGGGCATCCGGCCGGAGTGACGGATGCTCGGCGAGCGGCGACCCGGCCGACCAGATGACCGCGTCCGCTCGTCGGACGAGATCGTAGGTGAGCGCCAGATCGGACGCATTCGCCACGTCGAGCACCATGCTGCGCTTCCCACCGGACAAGAACTGGAACAGGGCCCCATCGTCGTCGGGGTCGATCGCTGCGCCTGCCGACCACCTGCGCAACGGGTCGCCCGACGGCGACTCCACCTTCACGACGTCGGCACCCGCGTCGGCGAGCACCTTGGTGCAGTAGGCACCCGGGATCCCGCTCGACAGATCGACCACGAAGAGATCGTCGAGCGGCATGTGGCTCGTGGGCTGTGGCGCAGGGGCGGGTTCGCTCAGAATTGCGGAACCTGCCCGCCGTTGGGGCTGATCACCTGCGCTGTGACATACGCAGCGTCATCGCTGCAGAGGTAGCGGATCGCGCCGTACATGTCGGCGCTGGTGCCTTCCCGCTTGATCAGGTTGGCAGCCAGCCCGCGGTCGAAGACCTCGCGGCTGAGGTGGCGCTGCGTGGCCGCGTTGAACGTGGCGCCGACGGCGACACAGTTCACCGTGATACCGGCGGGAGCCAGTTCAGCGGCCATCCCATACGACATCGAGTGCATCGCCAATTTGCTGACCGAATAGGCGCCGCCCGCTTTCCACGCACCTTGCGACGAGATGTTGACGATGCGGCCCCAGCCGCGTTCGCGCATCCCCGGCACGACGGACCGCGAGACGATGAACGCACCGGTGAGGTTCACATCGATCACCTTGCGCCAGTACTCCACCTCCGTCGCCAACGCCGACTGCAACGTGAGGTCGCCCCACAACCCTGCATTGTTGACGAGGATCTCGATCGCACCGAATTCGTCGGTGATGGTCCGCACGGCGCGTTCGACGCTGGCCTCGTCGGTGATGTCCATCCCGATACCGAACGCAGACCGACCGGCGTCGACCAGTTCCGCTGAAGCGGCGATCGCGCCGGCCTCGTCGATATCGGCGATGACGACTCGTGCCCCGTCGTCCGCGAAGAACGACGCATAGTCGCGCCCAAGGTTGCGCGCGGCACCCGTGATGAGAACGACTCGGTCGGAGAACAACGTCATTGGATGCTCCTTGATGGTGAAGTGAGAGTGGTGCGGATCACATCGACACCCAGACGTTCTTCGCGCGGGAGAACTCGCGGATGCCGTCGATGCCACCGAGGCGGCCGTAGCCGCTCTGCTTGACCCCGCCGAAAGGCGCCGAGATCGGGTTCGCCGAGCTGCCGTTGACCGCCACGTTTCCGGCTTGCAGGGCCGCCGCGACCCTGTGGGCGCGACGGAGATCGTTGGTGTGGATGTAGGCAGCGAGCCCGTACGGGTTGTCATTGGCGAGGCTGATGGCGTGGGAATCGTCGTCGAACGGGATCATCGCCAGTACCGGGCCGAAGATCTCGTCGCGGGCGAGTGGTGATTGGTTGTCCACGTCGGCGAAGACGGTGGGTTCGATGAAGTAGCCGTCGGCGAACTCACCGTGGAGGCGTTGCCCGCCGGCAGCCAGTCGCCCGTGCCCGTCGGTGGTGGCAAGTTGGATCGTTGCCATGATCCGATCGCATGACGCGGCGTTGACAACCGGCCCCATCCGGGTGCCGGCCATGAGCGGGTCGCCGACCACGAGTCCGCCGACGGCGGCAACCACGCGCCGGACCACCTCGTCGTAACACGACCGCTGCACGAGCACACGGGTGCCAAGCAGGCATCCCTGTCCGCTGAGGCTGGCGACCGCACCGATCGTGTGTGGCAGCGCTTCGTCGAGGTTCGCATCGTCGAAGATGATGTTCGCTGACTTGCCACCGAGTTCGAGACCGACGGGCGTGAGGTGTTCGAGCGCCGAGGCGAGCACCTTGCGTGCCGTGCCACCGCTGCCGGTGAAGTGGATCTTGTCGACACCGGGGTGGCGGCACAGTGCCTCGCCACCCTCCGGGCCACTGGGGACCACGTTGACGACCCCTGGCGGAAACCCCGCATCGAGGAACAGTTGGCCCATCTCCAGCGCAGCGTAGGGAGCGAGTTCCGGTGGCTTGATGACGAGGCAGTTGCCGGCCGCCAACGCCGGCGCGGCGGTCATGCCGATGGCACTGATCGGCCCATTCCAGGGGATGATCACGGCGACCACGCCGTAGGGCTCGTGCATCGTGTAGTCGAGTGCAGGTGCGGGCCATGTCGGCACCACTTCGCCGCCGATCTTGTCGGCCCACCCCGCGTTGTAGCGGAACAGGTCGGCCGCCTTGGCAGGCATGTAGCGGGCAACGGTGATCGGAGTCGCGTTGTCGATCACGTTCAACTGGCTCAGGCGCTCGCTGTGCTGGTCGAGCAGCGCGGCGTAGGCCAACAGCAGATTGCGACGCTTGTCGCCGGTGAGCGCCCGCCATGCGGGCAGTGCCTCGCGAGCGGCGCGCACGGCATCGTCGATCTCGGCGACACCGGCCTGCGGGACGTCGCCGGTGGCCGCTCCGGTGGCCGCGTACACATGCCGGAACCGTCCACCGGTGGAATCCGTGACTCGCTGATCACCGATGATGAGTGCCGGTTCACGCAGCAACTCAATGGGCGCGGGCGACATCGTGCTGCTCACCGGATCTCCTTCCGACAGCGGCACCGACCCCAGTGGGTGCCCCCGAACACCGTATCGTAATGCACTATCATAGGACACGTATCATCGCCCGCGATCGAGGAGAGCCATGACGCCCGGAGCACCCCGCATCACCCCCTTGACGTACGACGAACTCGATGACGACGGCCGCGAGTTGCTGTTGGGGATGATCCACAACGACGAAGGGACGATCCGCGCCCGCACCGCCGCCGACCCCGTCCCGAGCTTCATCGGCACGATGCTCCGGCACCCCCGGCTGTTCCGCAAGTGGGCGCCGTTCGGAGGAGCGCTGCTCATGCGCGGGAAGATCCCCGTCCGCGATCGCGAACTCGTCTGCCTCCGGGTCGCCTGGTTGTGCCAAGGCAGCATGGAGTGGAGCGAGCACGTCAAAATCGCTCACGCCGAGGGGTTCACCACCGACGACGTCGAGCGCGTCACGCTCGGCCCGGATGCCGCCGGCTGGGCTGACTCAGACCGCATCGTCCTGAGGGCCGTCGACGAACTGCACACCACCGGCACCATCACCGACCCGACCTGGGCGGCACTCGCCGAGCGGTACGACCAGCAACAGCTGATCGAGTTTCCGACACTCGTGGGCAACTACACCACCACGGCGTATGTCCAGAACGCCCTTCGGGTCCAGTTCGACTCACGCACCGGCGGCCTTGCCGCCCGCTGACCTCCACCGGCGGTACAACTAGCCCGCCGGGTTGGCCATCCCACGCAAACGGACCCAGTTCATCTACGCGCCGAGCAGGGCCAGCGGGACGACAGCGATGCCGTCCTTGCGGCGGTAGGCCGTCGGGCCGGTGGTGATCACGACAGCGTCGACAAGGTCTCCGCCGAGGCGCTCACGGAGCCAGACAAGATGCTTCACATCATCGTCGTCGATGCTGCCCGACAGCTTCACCTCGAAGGCAACGATCCCGTTGTCGCCTTCGACGATGAAGTCGACCTCGTGATCACCGTTCCGAGTGCGCAAGTGCGCGACGTGGGCGCCGGTCGCCTGCGCAGCGGTGCGCACTGTCAACGCCACGAGCGACTCGAACAGGTTGCCGAGCAGCGATCCGTCATTGGGTAGGGCAATGCCACCGCGGTCGCCGCGGAGCAGGTGCGTCTTGTTGCGCTGCAGTAACCGCACGGCGAGAGCGGGGTCGGCGATGTGGTGTTTCGGCGATGAAGCGAGACGCGTGAAGTGGTTGCGGCCGGGCAGCCATGCTTCGAGCGGGTCGAGGATGCGCAACTGGGTGAGCAGCTCTGTGTAGTTGCTGGTGGTGGTCTTGGCCGGTTTGTTGTCCAGTCCAGCGGTCGCCGAGTCGCGCAGCTGTTCCCACGATGCCGTGGTGGCAGTGCCGGCGGCATAGGCGCGCAACCAGGCCCGTACGGCAGCAGGTCGGCGGACAGTGAACCCCGCCTCGGCGAGGTCGTGATCGACAATGCGGTCCAGATAGCTGTCGAGGGCCGCTGTGCAGGCCCGGTCGCCCAGGGCGCGGATGCCAGGGAAGCCCGAGACGATGATCTCGTCGACATAGTCGGCCAGTGTGAGTTCGGAGTGACCGCGGACCTGTTCGTGGTCGCCGGCCAGGAGTCGTGCCACCGACACCGGGGCGTCAGCGGCGAGCCGTTCGGCCAGGCACAGCGGCCGCATGCGCAAGGTGACGATCCGCCCGGCCCCCGAGTGGGTACCGGCGTTCGGCGCGGAGCCGGTGAGCAAGAACCGACCACCGGTCGGCTGTTCGTCGACGAGCCGTCTGACCGCATCCCACACAGCAGGGACGCGCTGCCATTCGCCCAACAACACGGGAGCCTTGTCGTCGGCAACGATCCGCGGGTCGGCGTGGACGACATCGGCGACGGCCGCATCGTCGAGCCGGCGCACAGTCGCGCAGCGGCGGGCAGCAGTCGCGGTCTTGCCAACGGCCTTCGCGCCGTCGAGCAGGATTGCCGGCAGGTCGCCGAAGAGCGCGTCGAGTTCGCCGTCGACCACGCGCGGCGCATAGGAGTTCATGGGAAGGAGATCCCGCGTCATGAACGCTGACGCTACTATTCGCCGCCATCAAACGCTACCAATAGCCGCTTGCAAACGAGACGATTCGCCGGACTCGCAACACGGCCGAATCGGTTACGTCCCTGGTCAGTGGGCCGCAAGGGGCACCTCGCGCGCAGCGGCGGCGAAGTGACGTCCGAGCGCCCAAACCACCCCAAGGAACCAATAAACTATACAAGCACCTTCGATATTGGTATGTTTGTGGCGTTCTATGAGGAGCTTCACACGAGTAAGCACACTCGATCCCGTGCCAGGTGACATCGTCATCCTGTTGCGCCGGATCGACATGGCCGCCGGTGCCGAGGCGCGTCACCTCGACCAACTTCCGCGGCTGCTTGGTGCTCTGCAGGAACAGGCGCGCATCGAGTCGGTGACCGCCTCGAGCGCGATCGAGGGTGTGCACGTCGCCGATGGGCGGGTGATCAATCTCGTGTCGGGGAGTCCGCAGCGCATTCGCGACCGCAGCGAAGCCGAGTTCGCCGGCTACAGCGCCGCTCTCGACTACCTCAACAAGCAGGACCCAGGCGAACTCACCGTCGGATTGGTGCTGCACCTTCATCGACTGCTGTTCTCCTGGACCGACGGACGCGGCGGCGGCTTCAAGGGCGAGGACAACCTGGTCATCGATCGCCACCCGGACGGCAGCACGAGCACCCGATTTGCCCCGGTCGGTTGGCTGGAGACACCGTTCTACATGGACGAGCTCGTAGCCCGTACCAACACTGCGCTCGGTGACAACGAGACCCATCCCGTGCTGGTGATCGCCGCGTTCGTGCTCGACCTGCTCTGCATCCACCCCTTCGCCGATGGCAACGGACGCGTTGCACGGCTCGCCACCACTCACCTGCTCCAGCGAGCCGGCTACGGGGTCGGCAAGTACGTCAGCGTGGAACAACTCATCTACGAAACGAAGGACGAGTACTACCGGTCGCTCGCAGCATCGACGAACGGCTGGTTCGACGACGGACAACACACCGCGTGGCCGTGGGCCAGCTATCTGCTCGGACGACTTGACGCCGCCTACGCACGTTTCGGAACGCGCATCGCCGCCGGGAAGGGCAGCGGAACCAAACAGGACCGGGTGCGCGACTTTGTGCTGCTGCACGCCCCGACCCCGTTCACCATCGCCGACATCCGCAGAACCGTCCCCGACATCAGCGACAACACCATCCGGCTCGTTCTCAGTGAACTGAGGAACGAAGGCCTGATCGCCAACGACGGCACCGGTCGCAGCGCGAGCTGGCACCGAGTCGGCGCTTGAACGACTCTGCCGACCGCTTCCGCCCGCCCGAGCGGCACGTAGCCCGCCCGTTCGGACAAACAGGGTGCCCACCAGCACTCCGCGACAGTTATGCCGCGGGTTCTGACCCGCCCCCATGCCCCTCGGGGGCGGAGCGAAACTCTGAGACCCAACAGGCGTATTGCCTGGTTCCATGGCCGGTTACGTGAAACGGCCGAATCGGTTACGTCCATGGTCAGCGGTCCCGGCAGAAACCAGCATTCTCGACAACGTCCGCGATGACGTCGTCACGAAACTCCACTTCATGGTGCTCATAAACATCCGCTGGCTGATCCTCGTAAACATCCACTTCATGGTGCTCGTACTCATCCAGTTCAATCGACATTGTCCCTGGTAGTGTGTGCCGATGGCGATTTCCGCTGATCAGCTCGTCGAACGCCGCATACTTGCCGTCCTCCACCAGCGTGCTGCGGATGAGCCGGTGGTCGCGCTCCACGGCCCGCGATCCGTCGGCAAGTCGACCGTGCTCGCCCAGTTCGCCGCCGCACGAGGTGTACCGGTCATTGACTTCGACGACGCCGAGATCCGTGAGGCGGCGACCCGCAACCCGAGCCTGGTCGCCAACGGAAGCAAGCCGGTCTGCATCGACGAGTACCAGAGGGCCCCGGAGATCCTCGATGCACTCAAGGCACGCCTCAACAAGGAGCACTCCACCCCAGGGACAGCGGTGCTCACCGGGTCGACCCGCCATGATGCGCTGCCGCGCACCGCGCAGGCGCTCACCGGTCGCCTGCACTCGCTCGCACTGCTGCCGCTGTCCCAGGGTGAACTCATCGGTACGTTCGAGAACTTCATCCCCGGTCTGCTCACCGACCCGACCGCCGCAGTCGCCGCCCACCCGGCGTCAAGGACGACCCGCAACGAGTACATCACGATCGTGACCCGCGGCGGGTTCCCACTCGCCGTGAGCCGCAGCGAGGCAGCACGGCAGCGGTGGTTCGACGACTACCTCCGCCAGAGCATCGAACGTGACGTCGTCGAGCTCTCCCGTGTCCGTGAACGGCAAGTGCTGCGCACGGTGCTCGAACGGCTCGCTGGGCAAACCGCCCAGCTGCTCAACGTCGCCAAGCTCGGCGCGGGCATCGGCGCCAACATCAAGACAGTTGAGTCGCACGTGCGGCTGCTCGAGGATCTGTTCCTGGTCCAACGGCTCAACGCGTGGGGAACGACATTGCGGGCTCGCGCACAGCGGCAGCCAAAGATTCACGTCGTCGATGCCGGCCTGGCCGCTCGTCTGCTACGTCTCAGCCCGGCCAAGCTGGCCCGGCTGGACTCGACGGCGCTCACTGACTTCGGGAACCTGCTGGAGACGTTCGTCGTTGGCGAGCTACGCAAACAGGTCTCCTGGATGGATGACGCCGTCACTGTCGGGCATTGGCGCACGGGCAACGACCAAGAGGTCGACTTCGTCATCGAGACCGACGACGGGCGGGTCATCGGGTTCGAGGTGAAGGCCAGCCAGACCGTGCCCGGCACCGACCTCAAGGGCCTGCGGGTCCTGCGCGACGCCCTCGGCGACCGATTCGTCGCCGGGGTCGTACTGTCGATGGGTACCCGGTCATACACGTACGAGGACCGCATTCATGTCTGCCCCGTCGATCGGTTGTGGCAGACCGTCTGACCTCCCCGGCGCAGCGCGCATCGCCATCGCCCGCGACCGCATCGCCAACGCCCCACCCGGCACCACAGCCGCCTAACGCGGACAGACTCAGCCAGCCGCCCCACGGGGCGGCATTGGCGCGCCCGCACACACGCCGAGCATCCGGTTCAGATGAACCGACCGGTTCCACCCGCCCGAGCGGCACGTAGCCGGCCCGTTCAGACACACAGGGTGGGCCAGTTCCAGTGATCAGCGCGCGGTGCAGGCAACTCCCCACGCGTGCGGGGAGGACACGAGCTCTTAACGAGTTAAGAGCTGGGGGTCCGGAACCGCCTCTGAATCAACCCACCCGAACCGAATCTGTCTCAATCCGCTTGACAGGTTCCGAGGTCACCTTCCACCCGAACGTCACCGGCCCAGAACGCGCCTACACCCACTACAGCATTCCCCTCGCCAGCGCCTGCCACCCCACCTGGTGGGGCGCCACCTGCGAGATCCGCATGAACCCCACCAGCGACCACGACACCAACATCGGCGAACACCTGCGCTCACTCCCCGCCGACGACGACCGCTACGCCAACAACTACAACCGCCGCCAGCGAGCCGAATCGGTCAACTCCTGGATCAAAGCCCAACTACCCGGCCGCCGCGCCCGCACCTACGGCCAAGCCAACCAACACGTCGACCTGATGTTCCTCGCCATCGCCCGCAACACACTCTCCGAGTTGCATTACCGCGACCGCATCGCGAACGCCCCACCCGGCACCGCCGCCGCCGCCGCCTAACCGGCACCAACCGCTGAACAGCCGCCCCACGGGGCGGCACTGGCGCGCCCGCACACCAGTCGAGCAGCCGGTTCAGATAAACCGACCGGCTCCACCCGCCTGATCGGCAAGTAGCCTGCCCGTTCAGACAAACAGGGTGCGCACCACGCCCCCGCAGCACTTATGCCGCGGGTTCTGACCCGCCCCCATGCCCCTCGGGGGCGGCGCGAAACTCTGAGGCCCAACAGGCGTAAGGCCTGGCTACGAGGCCGGTTACGTGAACCGGCCGAATCGGTTACGCCCCTGGTCAGGGGCCTGGTCAGCAACCTCGACAAGCACGCATCTCCGCTCCGCCGACCCGGATCACCGCATCGTCTCCAGGGCGAAATGCGCGCCGGAACTGGGTCAACATCAGACCAGCAGGCTCCGACGCACGATGCGTCAGTCGGACGTACCTGTGAAGGACGCCGTTCCGTCCTTCAACACCGCTACTCCACCGCTCGTGACGTCAAAGCGAACGGCTTGTCCCTCGGAGTTGCTGGTGCGTACCTCCAATACTTGGCCTGGGAACACAGGCGCCGCGAAACGCGCTGCCAAGGACGTGAGATCGGCTGGGTGGGCGCCGATCGCTCCCGCCACGGCGTACACCCCAACAGCCAGCGTGCACAGGCCGTGAAGGATCGGCCGTTCGAACCCGTTACTTGCGGCGGTCACCGGATCAACGTGAACTGGATGTCGGTCGCCCGTCAGCCGGTACAGCAGAGCAAGGTTCTCTGTCGTCCGTACGAGCACCGACCCTGTCGGTTCGAAAGGAGCGACATCGGAAACCTGCGGCCCGCTCTCGCCACCGAACCCGCCCATCCCGGGGAGGAAGATTGTGTACCCCAGCTCGAAATACGACGACCGAACGCCCAACTCCACGATCGCCGCGCGGCCCTTGTCCCACACCGCGTCTATCTGTGCGGTCATGGCGATGTCGGCGGTCGGCGGAAGGGGACTCAGCATGGCAAGGCGTTGGCCGACGTGCAGCGAACGTGTCCGGTCGTATGCGCCAAGGTTGCCGGCAGCTTCCACGGCCCAAAGACCGAGCGACGTCGCCAGCGACGGCAGAGGTCGCAGGCGCGTCTCCCACACCAGGTCGAGTTCATCGGCTGTTGCTCCCGCACAGAGGGCGTACAGGATCGTGGTTCGATCGTCGTAGCTGACGGTGCGGTGACCGAGCGACTGTCCGGAAAGTTCGGAGAGGATCATGGTGCCTACTTGAAAGCTGCGAGGCCGGTAATGGCCTGCCCAAGGATCAGCGTGTGGATCTCGTTCGTGCCTTCATACGTGTACACGGACTCGAGGTTGTTCATGTGGCGGATCACGGGGTACTCAAGCGTGATGCCGTTGGCCCCCAACACTGATCGGGCTTCGCGGGCGACCTCGAGTGCTTGGCGAACGTTGTCGAACTTGCCGAAGCTCACTTGGGCGGGAGTGATCAGGTGCTCGTCCTTCAGCCGCCCGAGGTGCAGCGCGACGAGCATCGCCTTGTTCACCGAAACCGCCATCTCCACAAGCTTGCGCTGAGTGAGTTGAAAGCCAGCAATGGGGCGACCGAACTGAACTCTCTCGCATGCGTAGGCGAGGGCTGATTCGTAGCAGGCGCGTGCTGCACCGACGACTCCGCACAGGATTCCGAACCGTGCTTCGTTGAGGCACGAGAGAGGACCTCGCATCCCCGCCACGTTCGGCAGCATTGCATCTGCGGGCAAGCGCAGATCGTCGAAGACAAGTTCTGACGTCACCGAGGCGCGCAGCGAACTCTTCTTGTGGATGTTGTTGGCCTTGAAGCCCGGCGCGTCTGTGGGCACGACGAAGCCTCTGACAGCATCCTCGGTTCGGGCCCATACGACCGCTACATCAGCGATTCCACCATTGGTGATCCACATCTTGGAGCCATTGAGAACCCAGTCCGTCCCGTCACGTCGCGCATGGGATCGCATGCTGCTGGGGTCGCTGCCAGAGTCGGCTTCGGTAAGGCCGAAGCACCCAATGGCTTCGCCTGCTGCCATGCGCGGAAGCCATTCGACTTTCTGCTCCTCCGAACCGAACGCCCAGATCGGGAACATGGCCAGGGAACCCTGGACGGATACGAAGGATCGGATACCCGAGTCACCTGCTTCCATCTCGAGACAGGCGAGCCCGTACGAGACGGCGCTGGTGCCAGCGCATCCGTACCCGTCGAGGTGCATGCCAAGGAGGCCGAGGGCACCCATCTCGGAAACGAGGTCTCGTGGGAAGACGCCTCGGTCGTACCAGTCGGAGATGCCGGGCAGCACGTGGTCCTCGACGAAGCGCCGAGCTGTTGCCTGGACGAGTAGCTCCTCAGGCGAGAGCAAGCGGGAGATGTCGAGCAAGTCGAGTGGGTCGACGCCACCGCCGACGTTGGTGTGTTGAAGTGGGGATGTGGACAGATTCACGCGGCGGACCTCTGGAGAAGGTTTCAGTGGGACAGGGTCTTGCGGGCTCGTTCGATGGCTTCGCGCCGAGCGTCCGAATCGAGCAGCCGCTTACGAGGGCCAGACCAGTGCTCTAGCTTTATCGGGCCGGCGTCGAGCGCGGTCAGCAACTCCTTGGTCGCGGCCACCGCGTCTTTGTCTCCGGCGCCGATCCGGGCGGCGATGTCGTTCACAGTCGCCATGAGCTCGTCATCGTCGACGGCCCGGGCGATCAAACCTCCTGTCACGGCATTCTCAGCGCTGATTGGGACGCCGAGCAGCAACTGCTTGATCGCAGGCGACGGGTAGTTGCGATGCAACAACGCGATCACGGCAGGGTTGTAGAGCAATCCAAGGCGCGTTGCTGGCACTTCGAACCTGGCTGAGCGAGCGGCAACGACGATGTCGGCTGACAATGCAAGATCGACCGCCGCCCCGAGACAGGGACCCTGAATCGCGGCGACAATCGGGAGACGGGAGCGCCGCAACGACGATGTGGCGCGGCCGACTGCCTCGTCAAAGGATAGGTCAGCTGCCGTGCCGGTCAGGTCGCGGAAGTCGGCTCCGGCGGAGAACACTGTTCCGTCGGCGGACAAGATCGCGGACCGGGCGCCGTTTCGTTCGGCCTCCCCGATCGACGCGACGAGCGCCTCGAGCGTGGCGAAGCTGAGCGCGTTACGACGTGCAGGTGCGGTGAGGCGAATCTCGGCGACATGGTTCTCACGGATCGTGAGGGTGACTGTCATGCCAGCAGTCCGGACCGTGAGGGGGGATGCACCCACCGCTTCAATACGGGAGACCGGTCGAAGCAGAGGACCTCCTCGAGACTCTCGGCAACTTCGAGCAGCAGGGCGTCCGTGTGCATCGGTGTCACCAGTTGGGCACCCACCGGCAGGTCTTCGACAAGGCCACACGCGACCGTCGCTGCTGGCGTTCCTGCGACGTTGAACGGCACGGCGAAGGGGAAGGCACCCCACAAGGCGTCCACGGGCTGTCCGTCAATGTCGCGAGGGCGTCGTCCGATCTCGAATGCAGGTGTTGCCACCGAGGGGGTAAGGACGAGGTCGACCGTGAGGAAGATGTCCGAGATGCGTTGCCGATAGATAGGGAGGTCACGTCGCGCTTGCTCGACGTCCGCAGGGTCCAGCCGAGCGGCGGCTTCGAGTGATCGGCGTTCGTACTCGGTCAGCCGATCGGGTTCGGCGAGCAAGTGTCCACGCTCGCGGCCCTCATCCTCGAGGACGAGAGGCCCGAACACTTCGTTCCATCCGCCCAGCGGAAGATCCATCTCGATGACCTTGTGCCCCAGTTGCTCGAGAAGGCCGGCAACCTGATCGAGAGACGTCCGAATCCCTGGGTGGACCGGTCGTCCTTCTGGCTGGGCGCAGTAGCCGATGACGAGTGGGCGCAGGAGCCTGCGGGGGTAGTGGCGGCCGGACAGCACTTCCAGCAGCGGGCGAGCATCGGCTGCGGTCCACGCCAGGGGGCCAGGGCTGACGAAGTCGGTCATTGCGCGAAAGCCACCCTCGTCGGGGCATCGCCCGCGTGTCGGCTTGATACCGAAGAGTCCGCAGAACGCCGCAGGAATTCTCACCGACCCACCCCCGTCCGATCCGACTGCCAGCGCCGAAAGTCCTGCGGCGACCGAGGCCGCCGCCCCTCCGCTCGACCCACCTGAAGTCCTCGACGGATCCCAGGGGTTGAGCGTGTCTGGGCCAAGCAGGTTGTCGGTGGTGGCCGACTGTCCGAACTCAGCCGTGTTCGTCTTGCCGGTGAAGACCGCGCCCGATGCACGCAACCGACGCACGACGCCGGAGTCCATCGTCGCAATGTCGTTCAGATGGTGAAGTGAGCCGAGCGTCGTCGGGAGCCCGCTTATGTGGAAGGCGTCCTTGACCGAGATGGGTATCCCTTCGAGCGCCCGTGGGTTGCCCGTTCGATAGGCCTGCTCGGACTGTTGCGCCTGTTGAAGCGTCATCGACCGATCGATGGTCACGAACGCATGAAGCTCTGGATCGAGAGCAGCGATCCGGTCGAGCGCCTCTGTCGCGACCTCGACCGGGGAGAGCTCGCGCGCCGTGAACGCAGCTACGAGTTCGCGGACCGGCCAGGTGATGGGGCTGCCATCACGCATGCGGATGCACCCCGCCGCTGACCCCGTAGACTTCGCCGGTGATGTAGCCGGACTGCGGGCCGACGAGGAACGAGACGAGCGAAGCGACGTCGTCGGGATGGCCCACACGTCCCACGACGGATCGGTTCTCGACATAGCCTGAGAAGAACTCGGGGGGATAGATCTTCTTCAGGAAGTCGTTGTAAATGAGGCCGGGGGCGACGGCGTTGACGCGGATGCCATGTCGGCCGTTCTCGGCTGCGGCCACGCGGGTGAGGGCCATGACTCCAGCCTTCGCGGCAGAATACGCCGCACCGTGTTCTGCGGTCATCTCCCATGCGGCGATCGATGAGATGTTGACAATCGCGCCGCGTCCGGCGGTGATCATGTGCGGCAACGCAAACCGCATGCAGTAGAAGGTGCCATTGAGGTCGACATCGAGGCACCGCCTCCAGGTCTCAAGGTCCATCTCGGCGACCGGCTCAATCTTGCTCCAGCCGGCGTTGTTGACCAGGACGTGAATGCCACCCCGTTCTGCGGCGACCCGGTCCATGACTTCCGCGACCGCGTTTGCGTCGGTGACATCCAACTGGGCTGAAGCGAAGTGGCGTCCGTGCTCTGAGGCCAGCGCCTCTGCGAACTCTCCAGCGCGGCGTTCGTGTGCGTCGGTGATCACCACATCGAGTCCGTCATCGGCGAGGCGGCGAGCAATTGCTGCACCAATCCCAGCTCCGGCTGCCGCCGTGACGATTGCGACCTTGTGTGCGGTCATGTTTGCTGTCCTCTCGAGTCTGGCCGCGTCAGTCGGCGAGGACTGCGGGGATGATGTGCTTTGCGATTTGTTCCATGCGGTCCATGCGACCGCCGGAGAGCAGGGCGAAGGTGACGCGATCGATGTCGAGCGCGACAAGCTCCTTCAGGCGGGCGACGCATGCCGCTTGGTCTCCGGCGATCGCGACAGCCTTCACGAACTCGTCGGACAGCACCTGCTTGTGTTCGGCGTGCAATGACAGGTGGTCGACCAGGTGGTATTCGCTCGCAGCTTTGGCGAACTCTGGGCGGAATCGCTCCCAGGCGGCCGGCATGGTCTTCCATGGCTCGAAGGTTGCGGCCTGGCTTGTCGCCCATGCCCTGACGTCATCGAGAGCGCTCTCCTCGTCGTCGCGGCAGCTCATGGTGACCACTAGATCAATGGTCAGCTCAGATCGGTCGCGACCGGCCCGTGCCATGCCTTCGTAGATGTAGTCCAGTTGCCACTTACAGAACTCCGGGTCGGCGGCACCCATCAGGATCGCCCCATCCGCCTTCTCGCCGCACAGCCTGAGCATCCCCGGTTGGGACACGGCGATGTAGATCGGGATCTGGCGACGGGCGGTCTTCAGTTGGATCCGGGCGCCGTAGAGCGCCTGCTCCTCGCCGGTGACCAACTGGCGGATCTCGTCGATCCCGGCGGAGATGTCGCTCAGCTTGGAAGGTTGCCCACCGGCGCCCATCACAGCCGACCACCCTGCACCGATTCCCAACATTGCCCGCCCGTCCGTCAGTTCGTCCAACGCGGTGATGGCATTCGCGGTGACGGTGGCGTGCCGGGTCACGAGGTTCGTGACCGAGGGCCCGATGTGCACCGACTCGGTGGACAGCGCAGCGAGGTTCATGGCTGCGTAGACGTCCTTCATCCCGAGCTGGAAGTCGATGTACCACAGCGCTTCGAACCCGAATCCCTCCGCCGCTGAGGCGAGCACCGCAACATTGCTGAGAGGTTCACGCGGGCTGACGCCCATGGACAGTGCCCAACGGTTCATTGCACATTCTCCTTCAGGAGCGATCCGAGAAGCCGCGTGACCTCATCGGGGTTGTCGATGTTCATCAGATGGCCGACACCAGGGATCTCCCAGTACGTCGCGTCAAAGAGGCCCGCCATCAGCAGGTCGGCCGCCTTACGTGGGCAGAATGAGTCGAGCTCCCCACCGATGACGTCGACATGACAGCGGATCCGAGCCAGGGTGTCAGTGAGTGGGACCGCGTTGACCCGAGCCATCGCGCCAGCAGCGTTGACGTACCCAAGGCCTTCGCCCACTGCATCAAGTCGGGCGGCGGTGACGGCGTCAATGTCCACAGCGGGGTTGGCGATGGCGCCGGCGGTGTCGTCGCGAAGTGCTGCGCGGAAGTCGTCATCAACGCCCCTCTTCACCATCGCGATGCGGCCCAGGAAGAACTCCGCGGCCGACCTGCCGACGATCGAGGACGTCCCCAGCACGATCGCGCGTCGCACGAGGTCGGGGCGGTCCGCAGCTGCACCGAGTACGACGGTGCCGCCGAGGGAGAAGCCCACACACGTCGCCGGACCTGTGACGACCTCAAGGAAGTGGATCAGATCACCCGACAACTGCTCGGCTGTTTCGTCGCCGAAGCCGACGCTGCTCTCACCGTGCCCCCGGAGGTCGTACGCGAAGGTGTGGACATCAGTGAAGACAGACTGTTGGTTGGCCCAGGTGTGACGACTCTCGGCGAGGCCATGGACGAAGACCACCGGCATTCCCGCGCCGGCCTCCGTCCAGGCAACATCGACATCTGCGATTCGTTGGTGATGCATCACTGGGTCCTCCCGAAGATTTCGTCCCGAAGTTGGTTCTTCCGGATCTTCCCGGCAGCCGTCTGCGGCATCTCGGTGACGAGCTTGAGCGACTCTGGCCAATAGCGACGGGTCAGGCCATGCGCTGAGGCCCAGTCCACGAGTGACTCGAACGTCAACTCATACGACTCGGCCGGCACCACGACGGCACAAAGTCGTTCTCCCAGTCGGTCGTCGGGCTGGCCGATGACGGCTACGCGCCGCACCCCAGGATGACCGGACAGCACGTCCTCGATCGGCACCGGAGAGATATTGACGCCGCCACGGATGATGAGGTCCTTGAGCCGACCGGTGAGATGGACATAGCCTGCCGCGTCAAGACGTGCGAGGTCGCCAGTGCGGAAGAAGCCATCGCTCGTGAGGCACTCCTCGTACAACTGATGCTGGCCGAGGTAGCCGGTCAACACTCCTGGCCCGCGCATGACGAGTTCACCTTCGTCGCCGATCGGAAGATGGCAGCGTTCGGCGCCGACAATGCTGAGTTCGAGCCCTGGCATGCCGCATCCGGCGGTGTTTCGTCGCTGCTCTCGGGAACTTGTCGGGGTACAAGTGGTAACTCCGCCCTCCGTCATTCCCCACAGGACGGACACGAAAGTATTGGGAAAGTGCTCGTCAGCCTGGTCGATCAGCATTGGCGGGACCGCCGCGCCCCCACAAAGGAACGTGCGCATGGTGTGGAGCTTCGACTGACCCGTTGGCGGCGCGGCGTCGATCAGATCCTTGAGGAAGGGGGTGGCGGCACACGTGAATTCGCACCGGTACCGTGCCGAAAGCTGGAGCGCCAGATCTGGATCCCATCTCTCCTGAAGGATCAACGGAGCGCCCAAGTAGAGGGCCAGGCGTGCCCCATGGATCGATCCGACACTGTGGCCGAGCGGAGATCCCATGAAGATTGGGGTCTCAGCGGTGAGGGCGAACCGATCTGCGAACGTGACATTGAGTGCAGCGAGCGTGTTGCTCGTGTGCATCACTGCCTTGGGCATCCCCGTGGTGCTGGAGGTGGTCATCACGTGATCGAACAGCGGCACGCTCGATTCCGACGGTTCCCATCCCGCTGGCACAGCGACGACGACTTCGTTGACGTCGTCGACAACGAGGACCGCGGTAGCACGATCGGCCTTCGACGCCGCCTCGACCGCCATCTCGCCGAGGGCGGTGTTGCCGAGGCGCGGACTCGTGATGATCGCTCGAGCCTGTGTCAGGTCGCACAGATACGTCATGGTGGCTGTGTCGGTGGTGGTTGGGATCGTCATCGGCCGTGCGCCGATCTGTAGCAGCGCGAGGAACACCACTTGCCATTCGACTCGGTTGGGCATGACGGACAGCACAAGATCGCCCGACGTCACCCCGGCGCCGGCGAGCCGCGCCATCATCCGTCGCGAGGCTGCAAGAAGCTGCTGGTGGCTCAGCTCGGTTCCCCGGTCATCGGCAACCGCCAAGTGCGAGGGCAGAGTGCGGGCAATGCGCGTGTAGCGAGTACCGAGTGCTTCGTCGGGCCACCATCCTGCTGAGCGGTAGCCGCGGGCGATCTCCTCGGTTGTCATGCGGCTCCCCCCGAGCACTCTGTGGGCTGAGCACCATTGTGGTCATCGATGGGTGGAGAAGTCAAGAGAGTGACGTCACTTTTTTTATGATAAGTGCGTCGCTTTCCCGGCGACCTGCACTACATTTCGTTCCGTGGCTGCAGTTCCCTCTACTCCCAAAGGTCGCCGAACGTGGCAACAACTGCTCGAGGCGTCCCGCCGAGTGTTCGCCCGGGACGGCTATGTCAACGCTCGTATGGCCGATGTCGCGGTTGAGGCCGGCCTTTCGATGGGTGCGCTGTACCGGTACTTCGAGAACAAGGAAAGTGTCTTCGAGCATCTCGTGGCCGACATCCACGAGGAGCTGTTCACGTCGAGCAGGCCAACGACGCACCGGTTCGCCGACGAACCGTTCGCTGCGCTGCGCGAAGCAAACCTTGGCTACCTGCAGCACTACTACGACAATCGCGACGTGATGCGCACCCTGGTAGAGGCCGCTGCCGTCGACCCGCGATTCCGCGAGATCTGGTGGAAGATGCGCAGCCGACACTCCGCCCGCTTCACCCAAGCGGCGCTCGACGACTTCGGCATCGCTGAACTCGAAGGCATCGACGCTGCCATTGCTGCTGATGCCATGACGTGTCTGGTCGAACAGGTTGCCTACGTGTGGTACGCACATGAGGACATCCACGAGCGTGCCGTGAGCCTCGATCAGGCGGCAGAGGTCGTCACGCGAGCGTGGCATCGTCTCTTCTTCGCACCGCACGGCTGGTCAGACTCAGCGGCGCCTCCATCGAGCGCCCAAGCGACTGTTCAGCGCACATAGCTGTAGAAGCCCTGGCCGGTCTTGCGTCCAAGCAATCCCGCTTCCACCATCCGAATGAGCAGCGGCGGTGGAGCGCTGAGTGGTTCCTTGAACTCGCTATAGAGCGACTCGGCCACGGCCATCGTCGTGTCCAGGCCGATCAGGTCGCAGAGCGCGAGCGGACCGAGGGGGTGCGCGCATCCTTCGACCATTCCGGCATCGATGTCATCGGCGGTCGCGAACCCTGATTCGAACATTCTGATCGCAGCCAGGACGTAGGGGATCAAGAGCGCGTTGACGATGAACCCTGCGCGATCCTTTGAACGGATCACTCGCTTGCCGAGCTGATCTCTGGCGAAGGCTTCGGCGCGTGCCGCAGTCCGGTCGCTCGTCAGGAGGGACGTCACCACCTCGACGAGGCGGAGGACGGGTACGGGGTTGAAGAAGTGGATCCCCACGACGTGTTCGGGTCGGCTCGTCGACATGGCGAGCTTCATGATCGGGATCGACGACGTGTTCGTAGCGAGGATCGCATCGGGTTTGGCGAGGACGCGGTCGAGTGATTCGAACAACGTCCGCTTGGCGGGCTCGTTCTCGACGATCGCCTCGACTGCGAGATCGCTCTCTGCCAGTGCTTCGAGTCGGGTCGTCGTCGTCAGGCGGGACAGCGCCGAACGAGCGGCCGTCTCCTCGAGCTTCCCGCTGCGCACGGCACGATCGAGCGACGCGCCGATACGTCCGATCGCACGCTCGCAGGCGGCCGAATCGACCTCGTGGATGACGACGTCCATACCTGCTCGGGCGCAGACCTCGGCGATGCCGGAGCCCATCAGCCCACCGCCCACGACGGCGACACTGCGCATGATCGAATCCATCTGGTATCGACTCCTTGTTGATCTCAGAAGGTCCGGAATGCCGGCGCGATCGTCTGGATCGCGATCTCGTCTGCGAGGGCCGCACCGACAGCGAGGAGTTCGGCGTCGCCGTGGCGTCGACCAACGAGCTGCACGCCTACGGGCAAGCCACCGTCTAACCCGGCGGGCATCGCGAGCGCCGGGTGGCCCGTGACATTGGCAAACGCTGTGTTGCGACACATCGCTGTGTCCCGGTCCTCGAGTGCACCACCCACCGCAACGTCGGTCGCTCCGATCGGCGGAGCGGCGAATGGGAGTCCGGGCAGAACGAGTACGTCCCAGGACGCCGTGAGTTTGTCGATTGTCGTGCGCAGCGTCCGCGCCGCTCGAAGAGCGTCCAGGTAGTCGATGGCTCGGGTCTCACTTGCTTGTTCGAGCCGCTCACGCACATACGGGGTGTAGAGGTGCCGTCGCTCCGCGTATCGCCGATGAAACTGAACGGCCTCCACGCCGAGGATCGAGAAGTTGGTGTACACCGATGACGCGAAGTCGTCGATGACAACTTCGCCCAACACGCCGTAGCGGCCGAGGAACTCAGCCGCAGCGTTCTGCACCGAGAGGACCCCAGGTGTCAACGGGCCGGTGTTGCGAAGCACTCCGATGCGAAGTCGCTTGCCCTTCATCCGTCGTCTGATGCGTTGCTGCGCCGCTGCGATGCCCTGGCCGATCGCTCGGTCTCGGCACATCACCGCCAGCAGCGATGACAGGTCTCGCGGGTGATGGGCCATTGGCCCGACGACATCTAGCGACGGGGCCAAGGGGATGACTCCCGAGGCCCTGACCAATCCGTTGGTCGGTTTCAGACCGGCGACGCCGCACAGGTTCGCCGGTATCCGGATCGAACCTGCCGTGTCAGTACCGACCGCGGCTGCGCACAGACCGGCAGCCAGCGCCGCACCAGGGCCGCCTGAGGACCCACCGACCAAGCGACCTGTATTCCACGGATTCCTCGTCGGCTCGGTGGTGCCGCCGTACGCGAACTCGTGCGTGTTGGCCTTGCCGAGCAGGACCGCTCCTGCGCTCTTCAGACGATTCCAGACCGCAGAGCTTGTCGTCGGTACGTAGTCCCGCAACATCGCGCTACCAGCGGTCGTGGGGACGCCCCGGACGTCGATGAGATCCTTCAACACGATCGGAACACCGAGCAGCTCTGACGGGTCCCCGTCAGCGATCCGCTCGGCAGCCCTCCGTGCCTGCGCACGTGCCATCTGCGATGTCACAGTCACCATCGCCTGGACCTCACCGTCAAGTCCGCCGATGCGTTCTAGAAAGTACTCCGTGACCTCCTCCGGAGAGAGCTGGCCACGGCGTCGGCGATACGCGACCGAGAGTTCCATCACGCTGAAGCGTTCGTCCGCTGCAGCGCTCATGCCGTTCCGAGACCGATGAGTGAGTGTTGGAGGTCGGTGTCCGCGCGGAGTTGGGCGCCAGGGCCGGAGAAGGCGATCTCACCCTTCACCAGGACGTATGCGTGGTCGGCCACGGAGAGGGCGAATTGCAGGTTCTGCTCGATGAGCACGATCGACGGAGAGTTGTCCTCCTGGCTGAGCCGCTTGATCATCACGCCGATCTCGTTGACGATCAACGGGGCCAGTCCTTCCGACGGCTCGTCGAGCAGCAGAAGCGTCGGATTGGTGGTCAGCGCCCGCGCAATGACAAGGAGTTGCTGTTCCCCACCGCTCAACTGTCCACCACGCGTCGACGACCGTCGGGCCAGGACGGGGAACAGTTCCACAAGGCGCTCGATGGGCCAAGCGTTCTCGCCGTTCACTCCCCGCCGCGCAGCGACCTTGAGATGCTCCGCGACTGTGAGGGATGGAAACACCTGGCGACTCTCGGGTACGAACCCGATGCCGAGCCGAGCACGTTTGTGGATCGACATCGACCGCAGTTCGACGCCGTTGTAGCGGATCGAACCCGACGAAGCCCTCACCAAGCCGACAATGGAGCGGATAGTCGTGGTCTTGCCCATTCCGTTACGCCCCAAGAGCGCCGTAATCGCACCCGGCCTGGCGGTCATCGAGACACCGCGCAGCACGGGTGTCTGGCCGTACCCGGCGTGTACATCAGTGAGTTCCAGCATCGTCTTCCCCTGTTCGGGTGCCGAGATAGACCTCACCCACGACCTCGTTGTGCAGCAGCTGCTCGGGCGATTCGTCAGCGATCACTTCACCGAAGTGCATCACGAGAACCCTGTGCGACCAGCCGAGCACCATCTCCATGTCGTGTGCCACAAAGACCACGGTGACATCGTGAGCAACTTTGCGAACGCGACCGAGGAGGTCGTCACACTCTGCGCTGGTGAGGCCGACGTTCGGCTCGTCGAGCAGCAGCAGACGCGGGTTGGAAGCAATCGCCAACGCCAGTTCAAGCCGGCGCTGCTCGCCGTACGACAACTCGCTTGGCAAAGCCGAGGACGCCACGCCATCGAGGTCCCACGCGCTGAGCACCTGCTGGATGTCACCGCGGAGTCCGCGGTCGGCGAGTGATCGTCGAATGAGGCTCCGCCGGTGACTCGCACGAACGGCGAGCGCCACGTGGTCGACGATGCTCAAACCGGCGAAGAGGCTCGTGATCTGGAACGAGCGGCCGAGACCGTTCTTGAACCGCTGATGTGGAGTGGCTCTCGTGACGTCCTCACCTGCCAGCCGGATCGTACCGCTGGTCGGTCGAGTCTGGCCGCCGAGGAGGCTGAACAACGTACTCTTACCAGCGCCGTTCGGACCGATGATCCCGAGCCATTGGCTCACGGGGACAGCGAAGGAGACATCATTCACGGCCGCCAGGCCACCGAACCGCTTGGTCAGATTCTGCGCTTCAAGCAGGTTCACGGGCGATCCCCTTCCAGTGGCGAAGGGCCGTTCGCGAAGTGCCCGCCACGCCACCGCGGAGCAGGAGGGCCGTCGCAATGAACACTGCACCAACGATGATCGGAGCGCGGGCCTGGGACCACTCGCTTGCGTAGAACTGAATGATGGTGATGCCGAAGCCTCCGATGAGCGGACCGTAGGTGGTACCGCTCCCGCCGAAGATGACCATCAAGACGAGAAGCCCAGAAGCGGCGATGCCGATGTTCGATGGAGCGATGATTCCGCTGTGATATGCGAACAGAGCCCCGGCCAGTCCAGCGAAGGCGCCGGAAACCGTCATCGCCCCTAGTTGGTAGGCCCATGCGTGGTACCCGAGCGCCTCCATGCGTGCGGGATTGTCACGAACACCACGCAGCGCAAGTCCGAACGGCGAACCGAGAACCCGCTTGATCGCCAAGAACGCCAGGACCACCACGATCAGCACGGCGCGCATCACCGCGGCGGGAGACCATGAATCGATGAACCCGACCGTGGGAAGACCAATGCCCACGATGGCGTCGACCCCTGGTGATTTCAGTGCAGTCCACTGTTGGGCGAGGCTCGACAGCATCTGTCCAAGTGTGAACGTCGCAAGGATGAAGTAGATCCCCTTGGCTCTGAGCGCAAGCACGGCGAACACCGCCGACAGCCCGGCCGTGATGAGAACCGCGGCCGACACGCCGACCCAGAACGAATGAACGTCGTGCTTCACCATCAGGATCCCGACGGTGTATCCGCCGATACCCGCCAGCGCGGAATGGCCGAGCGAGGCGAGGCCGGCGTGGCCGTAGGCGATGTCGAGGCTCGCGGCCATCAACGCGAACACGAGCGCCCGCGTGACCAGGCTTTGCTGAGGAGTGGTCAGGAATGTTGGTGCGACGTACACAAGAATCACGAACATCGCGAACAGCCACGTGGACAGAGAGGTTGACCTCGGCTTCATCGGGCGACCCGCCCGCTGAGGCCCGTGGGGCGCACGACGAGCACCACAGCCATGAGGGCATAGAGGACCACCGAGGACATTTGTGGCAGCCAGGATCGCGAGTAGGCGTCAAGCACGCCTATCAGTAGGGCTGCGGCCAACGTGCCCATCACCGAGCCGACTCCACCGACAACTACAACGACGAGCGCCAGCAGCAAGACGTCGATGGCCTGGGAGGAGCTGGCACCGAGTACAAGTCCGCCCATGGCACCGGCGACGCCGGCGACGGCAGAGCCCAGCACGAACACGCCTGCTACGACGAGGTCGAGGTTGATGCCGAGAGCGCGGACCATGTTCGGATCGTCCATGCCGGCTCGAACGATGGCTCCGGCCCGTGTGCGCTCCTGCACGAACCACAGCACCCCAGCGACGACGAAACCGACGACGGCGATCGCAAGACGGACAATCGGAATCGAGGCCGAACCGACCTTCACGGCGCCGGACAACCACTCAATGCGAAACGGCGATTTCGAGATCGGGCCCCAGATCCACTGGCTGACGTTTGTGATCACGTAGATGAGGCCGAACGACAACAGGATCTGCTCGTCCGGCCGCCCTTGGATCAGATGGAACAGCCGCTCGAAGACCAGCCCGATCAGGGCTGCTCCAACCCCAGCGCCGAGAACGGCGACGGGGAAGGGCAGCCCGTGATCAATGGCAAGCGCCCATCCGATGTAAGCCCCGACCATGTACACCGCACCGTGTGCGAGGTTCAGGACGCCCATGGCTCCGATGAGGAGCGACAGACCCGAGGCCATCAGAAAGAGGACGGCGCCGATGGAGACGCCGTTGGCGAATACCTGCACTTCAACTCACTTTGGGGCGCCGACGCCCTCGTAGGTCTTGACAGGTTCCCACAAGTACGTACCGTCGGCAGCCTTGGCCGCCTTGACGATCGTCCGGTTGGAGCTGGCAATGCCGTCAGCGCTGTATGTGGCCGGCCCGATGACCGTGTCGAGCTTCAGCCCGCTGATGGCGGTACGCAAGCCCTTGAGCGAGGTGTCGCCACCGGACTTCTCCACTCCGGCCACGATCACCTTCATCACGGTGTAGGCGAAGGCCGTGGTCTGGTTCGGGATTCCGCCGCCGTACTTGGCCTTGTAGGCCGCCACGAACGCCTTGTTGGCCGCGTTGTCCAGGTTCGGGTTGTACTCGTTGAGGCCGATCTCGCCCAGCAGTTGGGAACCGACCTCCTGGAACGTCGGGTCGAACACGCCTTGGAACATCAGCAGCGGGACCTTGATACCGAGGTTCCGGTACTCACGGACAAAGGCCGCTGCGTCCGACGGTACGAGCCACATCAGCAGGGCGTCGACCGACTTGTCCATCGATGTCGCGTACTGCAACATGTCAGTGGTTCCCAGCGGGACCCACTGTTGCTGCACAACCTGGCCGCCAGCAGCCTTGAAAGCGTCGGTAGCGCCTGTGATCACGTCATGGCCGTACGCGTAGTCAGGTGCAAGCGTCGCGATCTTCTTGTAGTGGAGGTCCGTTGCTGCGTACTCCCCAAGTGGGGCGGCCGTGAGCGCATCGGCGCCCGGCCAGATGAAGGCAGATCCCTTGGTCGCCAGGTCCGTACCGGCTCCCAGGAAGCTGAACCACGGTACGCCTTTACCGGCCAGATACGGCGCCACGGCTTGCTGTGTAGAACCGAACACCGGCCCGATCACAACGTCGGCCCCATCGGTCTCAACCATCTTCTTCAGCCGCTCAAGCGTCGCCGATGGATCGAGAACATCCTCGTCCGCCGTCACGATCTTCACGGTGACCGATGAGTCGACACCGAGCTCAGCGAGCGCAAGGTCGATGCCCTGCTGCGCCTCTGGCCCGTAGTTCGCCGCGAAGCCGGTCTGAGGAGCCAGGACTCCCACAGTGATCGAGGAAGCCCCCCCTGGTGCACTCGTGGTTGTTGATCCGCTCTTGCTGTCGCTACAGCCGACGGCGCCGAACAAGAGCACGGCACCGAACAGGACATGTCGTTTCTTCACTGAGACCTCCCCTAAGGACGGGCCCATGCCCGTTCCGATGCAGCGATCATGGAGGCCAGCGATCCTCGTGTCAAGAGAGTGAACTCACTTTTTCTTTTCTGGGTCGCTACTTCCCATGGGCTGGCGCCCCACCGCGTCAGACCGTTTCGCGCACTTCACCTGTCCTCGCCGAGCAGCGACCGCCACGTCGGATGGTCCAGGCTCCAGCCGACGCGGGCCCGCAGCACCTGGTTGGACGCCCCCCGCTCCCACGGTTCTCGCCCGGAACGCTGGATGGGCGGTGGAGCGCCAATTCGCGCTGCGAAGATCGGCATCCAGCTCGTCGCGGCCGCAGGTTCGTCATCCACCACATTGACGACACCCGACGGCCACGAGAGCGCCGCCGCCGCTGACCGGACAGCGTCGTCGACGTGGATGAACGATGTGACCCCTTCCGTCGCGGTGAGCTCGCGGTTTCGCAGTTGATGGCCTACCAGCCCGTCTGCTGAATACCAGGTGCCCGGCCCGTACAAGATCCCGTAGCGGAGCACGACCCACTCGGGGCAACGACATACTGCCTGTTCGAGCATGGCGACATCGGTCGCGAGGTCACCATGCGAGCCACCGGTCGAGACGTCGAGAGGTTCGTCTTCCGTTGCTGGCTCGTCGCCGGCTCCGTACGCGAAGGCGACGCTTTGACCGATCAGCCGAACGGTGCCAGCAGCGAGTGCGGCCTCCACGAGATTCGGTGCTCCTTCGCGCCGCAACCGACCATTGGCCGTGAAGTCACGTGACGCTAGATCAGTCGACTGGTAGATCACCACGTCGGGTCGGATCGCATCGAGGGTCGAGAAGACTGCAGCCCGATCGAACGCGTCGAGAACGACCGGCTCGACACCGAGGGCACGGATTTCCGGACCCCTTACCTCCCGACGCGTCGAACCCCAGACCTGATGACCTTCAGCCACGAGCAAGGGTGCAAGCCGACGCCCGATCACGCCGGTCGCCCCGGCAACCAGAATTCTCATGAATGCCATTCTGGCCGTAACGGACACGGCCAACTGCCCGACCAACGGACCCGCACCTACGGCCAGGCCGACCAGCACGTCGATCTGATGTTCATCGCCATCGCCCGCAGCACGCTGTCCGAGTTGCTCTACCGCGACCGAGTCGCCAACACCCCGCCGGTTCAGATGAACCGACCGGTTCGACCTGCCCGACAGGCAAGTAGCCTGCCCGTTCAGACAAACAGGGTGCGCACCAGCCCTCCGCGACAGTTCTGCCGCGGGTTCTGGTCCGCCCCCATGCCCCTCGGGGGCGGAGCGAAACTCTGCGGCCCAACAGGCGTAAGGCCTGGCCACGAGGTCAGTTACGTGAAACGGCCGAATCGGTTACGTCCCTGGTCAGAGGGGCGCCGGGCTTGGTGCGAACACATGCACGCTGTCGAGGTTCCGAGCCCAGGATCGTGTCTCACGGTCCGATCGTGGCTGTGATTTCATCGGCGAGGCCGATCCTCAACTGCAGCAGCCCACTCTTCGATGATCTCCGTGTACTTCCAGGAGGCGGAGTCCGCCCGGTCAACAGGAAGTTCGGAGCCGCACCCCAAGCGAAGGGCACAGTCAACGAGTTCGGCCACGAGTGCACGGTGCCCGACACGAGCCACGCTGTCCAGCACGCAGTTCGAAGGCTCTGCAGACGCGGGCGCTGATCAGGATCAGGATCAGGATCAGGATCACCGAGTGCACGATGATGCCGAGGAGGTTGTAGAGCAAGATCTCGAGGAAGGTGTCGCGGAGGTTGGTGCAGAGAGCACTCGACGCTGTGTGGCTTCAGCAGTCATGAGGTCGCGAACTCGAGCAAGGGCTTGATGTCATGGCCGTTCGCCGCAATCACCGCTTCGATGTAGGTGCGGCGAGCCTCGCTGTCTCCGACGAGGGACTCCCCTCCCCACGACAACCGCTGCATCCCAACCAGGTGCAAGTAGAGGTCTGCCATCATGCGCGTGTGGCGCCCGTTGCCGTTTGGATACGGATGCACGACCACAAGCCGATGATGTAACCGCACAGCGAGCTCAGTAGGCGGGTATGTCTGATGCTCGTGCCAGAACCACGCGTCATCCAAGGTCAGCTTCATCTGCGGCACGATCAGATACGGCTCTACTCCGATGTTGGTCTGCGATCGGCGATGCCTTCCAGCCCACGTCCACACGTCGGAGAACATCTTCTTGTGCAGCAGGTCCGAGAACGAGATAGTGAGCAGCTCCTCGACGCTCGCTATCGGCCGGCGGCCCACGTAGGCCCAGATCACCGCTTGCGTGATGTTGGCCATCTCCGCTTGGTTGAGTTCTCCTCGCGTTGCGATCCATGTCGGCTTGAGTCCCTCGGCGTCCTCTGGGCTGAGTGGTGTGGCGCCATCTGGTTCAGGTTCTAAGAGGAACCCAGGCGGGGTGCTCATGAGCGATGCTTGAGCGGCTCATCCCAGATCCGCGAGCTGTCTTGGAGCGTGTGCGTCAGATTGACCAGTGCAGCTCTGAGGCGCTGAGCGTCGAGTCCTTGGTCTTCAAGGCGCATCGTGGTGTTGAGACGCTTGAGCTCAAGGACCGCAGCTTGTTCTGCACGTTTGAGCACAACCGCTTCGAGAGATCCGCTTCTCGGGACGAGCGCGTACACGACCTCGCACTCCATGGCAGCTGCGACCCTCCGAAGCGTGTCGAGCTGAATGGTGCCGGCGCGTTCAGATGCTTCCAAGCCAGTGACGGCAGGGCCAGAAACGTCGAGACGGTCAGCGAGTTGCCGGGTGCTGAGACCCAGCGCATCTCGGATGGCGCGGATCCACCCCATGCGCGGCGCAGCGAGAGCTGATCGCTCAAGCTTCCCGAAGCGATCATCGAGTGCTTGCCGGGCTTGACGGCGTTGGATGGCGCGCATGCCCCTCCTTGCTAACTCAGAGATTTACATTCAGGGGCGACTTGATAAGTCAAAGCATAGCACTCACAGCACGTTTGCAAGTCTATAGCTATCGAAAGGCTGGTTAGAAGCTTGCAAGCCCTGCTCGGCGGTGCAGATCGACCAGCGTCACTCGGACGAACGGCAGCGTCGACGGCGGAGCGGCGCGAGAAACCCCCACCAGCGGAAACGCTCGGCGATGGCGCTTTCGAGTCCTTGGATGGCTGCGAAGCAGCCTGCTCCTGGGCCCCATCCCTTCAGGTTCATTCCCGCTGCCGTAGCGACTGGTGGGGACTCCCACGCCTCGCAACATGCGGGTCCGATGGCCGCCCCGAGCGTGGCCACCACCGTGCGGTACACCTCGGCGACAACGGCGTCCTCCGCCTCAACCCAGGCTCGGCTCCGCGCCAACTCCTGTTGCAGGTCGTGGCCAACAGTGGCGAGTGTGCTGAGTCCTTCAGGCGAGTCCGACGTCCGACGGCGAATTCGGTATGGGTACTCAACCCAGGCGACGAGAACAGCTACCGCCTGGGCATATCGGTCTCGCCGACGAGACCGCGCCTCGGACTGCTGCCTGATCAATGTGGTCGCCACCAACGTGGCCAGCGCAACCGTGACTGGCACACCGATGTCGTTGGCAAACGTCCACGCGGTGATGACGGCTGCCCCGCTCATGCCGCCGCCCGCAAGGCCGGGCTGAGAACTGGGTGCGGCCGCCTGTCACGACGATGCCCATGGGGTGCTGCTTCGCCAGGCCACTGCCCCCATCGACGGTGGTACTCCTCCGACCAGAGATGGCGTTGCACGACACGGACGTACGCATCGAGGCCGTCGGCCCATGAC
>CAFBOL010000002.1_pt1 | contig 75661 bp, 59 predicted proteins | sample 7269421 | NCBI WGS metagenome assembly CAFBOL01 (sample SAMEA6814112, study PRJEB35770) | uncultured Acidimicrobiaceae bacterium | biome: Freshwater; feature: Freshwater reservoir; material: water | place: Czech Republic | collected 2017-07-26 | depth 30m m | reverse complement strand
CTTCACTTCAATGGTTTCGGTTCAGATGACGTCGAAGGTCAGCGTTGCCGAGTAGTTACCGCTGATGGCCTCGATCGGGATGAGGAGCGTCAGCGGGGCGGCGAGCACGGCGATGCCGAGGCCATGGCCAGCAGCTGCCGAAGCCAGCGGCTTCTTGGCTGCGTTGAGGCCGGTCAGCTTGGCCGGGGTGACCGCGGCGCCAGCCGACACGACCTGCGTGTAGCCGGTGATGCTGGCCGGGGTGCTCGTGGTAACTGCCGGGGTCCAGCCGAGGTAGTTACCGCTGAACGAGTTGCTGCCACCATCGGTGAAGTTGGTGACGCTGCCCTGGACGGTCCAGCCGCCATCGGTGTCACGGGTGTCCACGACGGTGATCGCGTTGATCGCACCAGTTGCCTTGAAGAACTGACCTGCCTGGGCGCCAGTCGTCAGCAGGGCGGCGTTGCCGAGTGCCAGACCGCAGTGGGTCGGGTAGATCGCGGCCGACGTCTGATCAGCGTTCACCGGGTACGGGTACTGGGTGAACCCCGGGTCAGCGACACCGAGCTTCGTGGGGGCGGTGGAGCCGGCGCAGACCTGCGTCAGCACCAAGGCGCCCACGGGGCGGGTGACGGTGATGTCCTGGATCAGCACCTGGGCTGCCAGCGGGACGGCGCTCGTCGAGGCACCGGTCGCCGAGTACGGCGAGGTGTACGACGGGGTGACCGTGATGGCGTAGTTCAGACCAGCGGTGAGGCTGCTGAGCGTCGTCGTCTCCGTGGCGCCGGCGCTGGTGAAAGCGACGGTGAACGGCGAGCCGGCGATCGGCGTGCTGGCCTGGGTGACAGCCACCTGGTAGTTGTTCGGCACGTGGTCCGAGACACCGGTGAAGCTCAGTGCGATGGCGCCCGTGGCCGGGGTGGCCACGAGGCTCGTCACTGCGTTGTACGGCAGCGGGTTGGGCGTACCGTTCACCGAGTTCGAGGCAACGCTGTTACCCACCGTGTTCGTCGCCACGATCGTCACCGCGTACTGGGTGCCGTTCGCGAGGCCGGTCTTGGTGAACGTCGTGACACCCGCGCCGAGTGACGCGGTCAGGTCGGAGCCCGATGCCGGGTGGAACGTCACGGTGTAGCCGGTGACCGCCGGGTCGGCCGTCGCCTGCGTGAACGAACCGGCCAGCGAGCCGTCGTTAGCCGTCAGCGTGCCGCCGAGCACCGGGGCGGCCGGAGCCGTACCGAGCACCCACGCCAGCGTGCTGGCGTTGGTGATGGTGAGCTTGGTCTCCCAGAAGTGACCGGCGTCGAGGGCGCCGCTCGAGCTCAGGTTGGCGCAGAAGATGCCGAGCTTGTAGGCACCCACGGGGGCGCCGGCGAGGCTCGACAGGTTCACCTGCGTGATACCCGAGATGAGGCCCACCGGCGAAGCCGACGGGTTCTTGGTGCCGAGCACGTTGCCGGAGATATCGGTGAGCTGGCTGGCGTAGCTGCCGCCGGGGACGTTGCCGATGGTGCCGGCGTTGAACGTCAACGTCGAGGCATCGGTGGCGGCCGCGACGAAGTACGAATCCCAGCGGTAGTTGCTCGAACCGGAACCCGAGCAAGCTGCGCCAGCGGGCAGGCTGATGTTGAAGTTGGTGGAGCCCGTACCGCTGGACACCGACAGGGTGGCAGCACCCTGGGCGGCGACCGCGGACGCAATGCTGGGTGTGCCGAGGACGGCGAAGCCGGCCACTGCTGCACCGAGCGCTGCGAGGCAGCTGATGGTCTTGCGAATCATGTGTGAATACCTTTCGAAGGTGTGTTCAGAAGTGGGAGTACTAGAGGGAGGGTTGCTTCAGGCTCAGGCCGACGCAGCGTCGGAGCCCCAGGCCTTGGTCAGGCTGTAATCGCCGCAGTTGCTGATCTGGCCGAAGCCGAACTTCTCGATGACGGTGCTGTTCTGACACAGCTTCGAGGAGTTGTTAGCCGAGGTGTTGTTCGGGGCGCCCGCGGTGCCGTTGGCGGCAACGTTGGTGTCGAGGAACAACGCCACGAGGCCGTTGGTCAGCGTGAAACCGGTGCCGGTGTTGATGATCGACGAACGCTTGAACACGTTGTACACGTCACGGCCGACGCCGGCGCTGGCGTAGAACGTCAGGTTCGGGGCCAGGTTCGGGGCAGTGCCGGTGGTCGGCGAGCCGAGGTCTGCGCCGCCGGTGCCGGTGGTGCCATCATCGCTGATGCCACCGAGGGTCACGTTGGTGTAGCCGTTCGGATCGGAGACCCCGTTGGCCTGGGCGATGTAGCCAGCAGCCGACATCGGAGCGATGACGACGAGCTGGGTGTCAGCCGTGTAGGCACCGGCGCCGAGCGTGCCGGCGTAGAAGGCATCGCCCTTGGCTTTGAGCTGATCGCCCTTGCTCTCCTGCAGACGGTTCACTTCCGCCGGGGTGCACAGGGCGACTGCTGCTTGCTCAGATCCGGTGCTGGCGAGCGTGACGATGGTCTTGAAGAACGACATCGTGCCGGACGACGTCTGCACGCCGCAGGGGACGATGGTGACGGTGCCAGTGCCGTCCGGGTCGGCCACGGTGACGCGGGTGGCGCTGGCGTAGGCGTCGATCAGGTTCTTACGGGTGAGCGTGGCGAGTGCCGCGCCGCCACCGGGACGGTAGGAGATGTAGGTCACGGCGTCACGGCCGAACGGCACGTACACCTCGTCGGTGCCAGTTGTGGTCCCCACCGACGACGAGCGAGCGAAGTTCACCGCACCCGAGATGTTCACCAGCGTGGCGCAGGTGGGCAGCACAGTGCTGTTGTCGAGAGTGAACGACGCGCCGGTCCAGCCGAGGCCAACACCCGAAGTCGCCTGGTACAGGGCCTTACGACCGGCACCCGAGCCGTTCGGGCGGGTGAAGGTCGGTCCGTTGAGCACGGGAGTGATGCAGTTGTCACCGGCGGTCTGTGCCGGGGCTGCGTTGAACGAGATGATGTGCTTGTAGCCGGTGGCCGAACCCGAGTTGATTGCGTTGTAGTCCAGGCCGTAGTTGAAGCCCGACATCGCGTTGATGACGTCCTGGGTGGTGTCCGAACCCATGCCGACGTACGCGTCGAGCTGGGTCGGGTCGGCCTTGACCGAGGAGATACCGGAGCCCATGGTGAGGCCGGCGGCCAGCGTGGCAGCGATCAGGCCGAGACCCACTCGCTTCGTGGTGGAAGAAGTCGACATTGTGTTGTTGGTTCCCTTCGGGTGACGGATGCCCAGGGGTTTGCGACCCGAGCGAGCGTCACTCTGACAGCCCAACTTGACGACAAACTGACCGCCAGATGAACGCTGCACATACCTTCGGGGCATTCATCAAGTGGCCGAGTTCACGTCACCCGAAACGCCCGTTGACGTAGTCGAGCGTTCGCGGATCCTGCGGCGATGCGAACATCGCGTCGGTGGGGCCATGCTCCACGATCACACCGGGAGTTCCTTGCTCTGCAAGGAAGAACGCACACTGATCGCTCACGCGCGCAGCCTGTTGCATGTTGTGTGTGACGATCACGATCGTCACCTCCGCGGCCAGGTCGATGATCGTTTCTTCGATGCGTCGCGTCGACGTCGGATCGAGTGCAGAGCACGGTTCGTCCATCAACAACACGCGCGGCTTGATCGCCAACGCGCGAGCGATGCACAGACGCTGCTGCTGCCCACCGGACAGACCGCCACCGGGCTGACGCAGCCGATCCTTGACCTCGTTCCACAGCCCGCCCTTGGTGAGGCACGACTCCACGGTCTCGTCCTTCACCGACTGGCTGGCCTTCACACCCGTGAGGCGGAAGCTGGCGAGCACATTGTCGTAGATCGACATCGCCGGGAACGGGTTCGGCTTCTGGAACACCATGCCGATCTCGCGGCGGGCATCGGTGAGCTTGCGCTCGGGGTCGTAGATGTCGTGCCCGTCGAGCAACACGTGGCCGGCCATCGATGCCGACGGGATCATTTCGTGCATGCGGTTGAGGATGCGCAGGAACGTCGACTTGCCACAGCCCGACGGACCGATCAGCGCGGTCACCTTGCCGGCCGGCATGTCGAGCGACACGCGGTCGAGCACGTTGTGCGTACCGAACCAGGCGGAGATGTTGCGCGCGTGCAGACCTGCCAGCGCGCTCGGCACAGTGCCCGTTGCCGACTGCACGGGCGGCGAGGCGATCGGGTGCGTCACCATCGGCGGGGCTACCGACGGCAGCGGGGCGATGGGCGGCGGCGTCAACTCGGGCAGCACCGGCGCGGTTCCGTCGACGCGACCGTCCTGATCGCGCACGTTCACACCAGGCAGGCTGTCGATCACGCGGCGGAACTCGTCGACTCGTTCATCGGGCAACGTGACGCCGAAGTCGGAGATTCCCGGCACCTCGAACACCGTCCACGCGCCACGAGCGCTGTGCACCGCCCCGACCAGTTCGTCGACGAGCCATGACCATTCGAACTCGCCATCGATCGCGCTGATGCGCTGATGGGTGACGGTCACGGTGGCGAGATGCAGCGTCGACACCTCCGCATCGACATCCGTTGCGCCGCCAGTGACGACCTGCACCACCGCCGCATTGGGGAACACGCCGAGGACGTGCTCGACCGGTGTGTTGTCGCCCGAACGGGGCATCCGTGACGTGTAGTGCAGGTCGGTGTTCATCGGGGACTCCTCAGGGTTCACAACAGGTTGGGCAGGAGGCGCGCGGCCTCCCCGCTCGCGGCGAGGCCGACGAGCAACAGGGGCGGCAGGAACACGACCCACGTCTGGGCGCGACCCCAGCGGTGCCACGACCAGACCGCGCCGATGGACAAGATGATCAGCGCTTGCAACCAGAAGGCCAGCACCCACAGCGTGCGCGAATCGCCGGCCATCACGCGTTCCTGCGACGGCAGACCGGCGGCCGACACCAACCGCCGCGGGCCCACGACTGGAGTGCCGTCGAGGTCGGCGTCGACGCGCAGCGCGCCCTCGGGCATGAACGCCCGGCCGGCAGCGGTGACGAGCGTGATCCGCGACGAACCCTTGGCCGCAGGGGGCGGAGTCGGGTCGCCATCACGGCGTACGCCGAGCACCTTGTACAGGAAGACACCTTGGCCGGTGGTGACCGTGATCGCATCACCCTTGTGCAGACCGTCGATGTCGGCGAATGGCCCGCCGAACGATGCCCGCCGACCCATGACGACACTGGTGCCGAGTTGTCCTGGCAACGGTGTGTCGCGGCTGTGGCCGGGACCGGTCATCAACACCCCCGACGTGGTGCCCTCACCGATTACCTGGTGCAGACCGATCGACGGGATCTCGAGATACGCGACTGGCGTGCCGAGCGCGATGACCGTGCCGGCTTCGTTCATCGGGCCGATGGCGACAGTGCCCAACGCCAGCTGCTCGCGGAAACCGTCGAACGCTCGGGCCTGCGACGCATGCTGCTGGAGGCCGCTGATGAGCACCATCTCCAACAGCAAGGTGAACGACAACACGAACGCCAAGAGCAGCGCCGAGCGCACCAGTTGCAACTTCGAGCCCAGCGGTGGCACCGAGGGGCGCTCCGCGACCGAGCGCGAACGAGCCGACCGTCGGGCAGAACGGTCGGCGGGTTCGGCCTGCGAACGGCGCAGTGTCACCGTGGCGGTCATCGCGCCCTGGGCGGCAGCACCTTGACGCGCCGTCCGGAGAGCAGGGCCATACGTCCCATCACCAACACCAGCAGCGCCCACATCGCCACGACGGCCGGGTTCGTGCCGGTGACCGGCACCTGACCGCTCGAGTCGACGGCGGTCGTGGTGGTGATGATTGCGACGGTGGTGACGGTGGCTGCCGCGGTGGTGACGGGTGCGGTGGTGGTCGGCGCAGTAGTGGTGGTGGTGGTCGGCGCCGCGATGTCCCACTGGATACCCAATGGTGTGTCCTGCACGTTGGCGGTCACTGTGATCGTGGCCACCCAGAACTCCTGGGTCGCTCCGCTGAACTGACAGGCGATACCGATCTTGTAGTCGCCGACCGGCAGCGAAGCGAGTGTTCCACCCAGCGAGGTCTCCGGAATGCCGGAGATCAGGCCCAGCGGGCTGTTGCTCGGTTGCTTGGTGGACACCGGGTCGCCGATGGTGGAGTACAGCCTGGACACGAGGGCACCGGCGACAGCATTCGGCCCGTCTGCCCAGGTGAGCGTGGCGGGGTCGACCGAGGCGGAGACAATGAACGATTCCCAGCGGTAGCCGCTGGCGCCACTGCCCTGGCAGTGCGCACCACTGGGCAGTTGCATGGTGAACGCTCCGCTGCCGCCTGTAATGGTGGGGCCGTTGCCGTCGATGAACGACACGGCACCGGTCGGGGTTCCAGAGGCGTACGTGCGACCGGCGACTCCTGCGGTCACGCCGACGACGCTGATCGCGAGCATCACGCTCGCGAACGCTGTACCCAACCGTGCGGCGCGCACGCGGCCGAGGCCGGTGGTCCGAGCGATGCGATTCATCATGACTCCTTCTTCTTCAGGTTTCCGGCGACGCGGTGACGCCACAGCAGGAACAACACGAGCACTGCCGCGCCGAACACGACGAACAGCACCCAGGACTTGGACGAGGACGGCTTCGACGCAGCGACCTGTTCGGGCGTCACTGTCGGCAGCGACCACGTCAGCGACTCCGGGTGTCCGTCGACCGCAACAGTGAGATCGATCTGCACATCCCAGAACTGGGTGGTCTGGTTGAAGTACGTGCACGCAACACCCAGGCGGTAGTGGCCGCCGGGAAACTGGTTCTGAGCGATGACGATGAAGCTGGTCTGGGGGATGGCGCCGATGAGCGCCGGGCTTCCAGGAGCCGGGTTGCGGCGCAGGAACTGCGTGGCCATCGGCATTTGCTTGGCATTCTCGAACAATGGGTAGCGGCCCGAGGTCCACGGCGGCTCGGGGCCGGTGCTGCTGTAGATCATCTGCATCGGGTCTTCATTCACCGGAATGAGGAAGCTGTTCCAACGCCACTGATCGTTGGCGCTGTCGCCTGGGCAGGTGGCGCCGTCGGGCAGGTGCACCAAGAAGACCGTGTTGCCGTCACCCTCGCGCAGGACGTGGCCGGTGGTGTCCTGCAACACCACGTCACCAACGCGCCCGGCGACCTGATCGGCGGGGATCGTCGGCCCGGATGGCGGCACGGTGGTGGCCGGGCTCGCCGCCAGTGCGACGAGTGCCGGCACCACCAGCAGCGAAACGGCCGCGACGAGCAGTCCCGTCAGGCACATCGAGCGGGTGTTCGGTCGGCAGTTCATAGTTCCGGAACCTCGTGGTCGATGAGGATGTCTGCGGCCGACCTTGCGCGCCGCGGTCGCTTGCTGATCTCGAGCGCGCCCATCGCTGAGCCCAGTGCAGCAATCCCCAGCCCGACGACCGTGTACCTGCCACCGCCGACGTTCACCGACGGTGTCGGCACGGCAGCGATAGTGGTCGTGGTGGTCGGTGCCGAACTCGTGGTGGTGGTGGTGCTGACCTCGACCGGCGTGGTCTCCTCCGTGACCGGCGGGGGTTCGGCCGTGGTGCCGCCTCCTCCCGAGGAGGTGCGGCGCGTCGTGACCGGTGGTTCGCTCTGCGTCGTCACCGTCGTGGTGGGCACCGGCGGCATCGAGAGCACCTGCGCGATGGCGGCGTCCGATTGCGCCTTCAGCGCGCTCGGCAACGGCGCGTAGCCACGAGGTAACTGACCGGCCTGCACACCCACCACTTGGCCAGGCCCGACTGCGTAGGTGAGAAACGCGGCGTAGTTCGCCCGTGCGGTCGTGTCCAGCGAGAGCGGTTTGACGGCCGCGTAGCTGAGCATCGTCAGCGGATACGCACCGTCGGTCAGGGTTCCCGGCGCTGGTTCCAGCACGCTGGGGTCGGCTCCCGGCTGCATCGCCGTCACCCCGGCCAGCAGACCCGCCGTGTCGGGGGCGATGAACTGACGTCCGGCACCATCGTCACCGGCACGACTGAGGTGGGCCGTCTGCACGCCGAACTGGAAGGCACTGGCGGTGTCGGTGAGCGACAACATCATCTTGCGACCGATGAACTGCGGCTGACCCTTGGACCACACACCCGACGACGACAGCGCAAGAGAGTTCTCGTTGATCTTGGCTGCATCGAACGCGGCCCGTGCAATGCGGGCCGTATCGCGGTAGTTGCGGGCGTACGGCATCCAGTCGGTGCCACACAGCGGCGGCGGGATGATCGAGTTGTTCGGGCCGCGCGGCGCACCTTGGAAGCAGTACGGGTCGGCCTTGGGGAAGCTCTGCGGCACCGGGGTGTCGAACGCCGTGTGCGTGGGGTTCAGGCTCGCGTCAGTGCTGTACATCGGGTTGACCCTCATCCCCCACGCGTCAGGTGTGCCGTTCAACCACGCCTTGGCCTCCGGGTCGGCGAACACCCACCGCCACAGTTGCTGGGCGGCATCGGAGGTGGCCGAGGGCAACTGCAGCCCGCCGAAGCTGCGATCATCGCTGGAGAGCAGCAGCGTGAACTCCGGGTTGAATTGCAAGAAGTCCGGGTCGGTCATCATCGACAGCGGGTTGTTCGCTGCCCAGGTATAGGTCGGCGGCAGGGTGCCGGTGATCGCCACCTGTTGGAGGTACGACTGCGCCAGCAACTTGGCGACCAGACGGGGCGTCAGGTTCATCTGCGCGACGCGCATACCGGAGAGTGCCGCCTCGTCGATGTTGCCCGACTTCGTGTTGCGCTCGACATTGAAACCGATGGTGAGGCCCGACACACCGACCGGCACATAGACGACAGGGCTCTCTGGATCGAGCTGCGTGTCCTCGAACGGCTTGGAGACCACCACCATGCCCGGGCCACCCTCGACGGACTGAGCGAGCTGTTGGCGAGCCGCTGCGTCCCCGACCGAGACATACGAGTACGGCGGCAACGTGCCGCTCGCGCACAACACCGGCTGCCAACTTGAGACAGCTGGCTGGATGAGGTCGGAGCCAGCGATGCGCCGCTCCTGCTGGCCAGCAACACACGATGCATCCAGCGGCTGGAACTCGAGCGGGATCGCGATGCGGTGCTGCCATACCGATGCACGCATCGGGGACGTGACGACCGGGGTGGATGCACCGAAGCCGGCGAAGGGCGTCCCTGCGTTCTCGGCGGCTGCGGTGCCGCGGGGCACGATGACCAGCCAGCACTTCGGGATCTTGGTTCCCCCACCGGCGACCGGCTGCACACTCTGCCCGCAGCCAAGACCCGACGATTGTTGCCCGGTGTGCACCTCGAACAACTCGGCACCCTTGCCATCGGCATAGGTGCGGCCACCGGCGATCTCATTGGTGGTGGTGGCGTTGAAGAACGAGTTCAGCCAGTAGTTGCCGCCCTGGTTGGTGCCGGGGCTGAAACGCGAGTTCGTCTGGAAGGGCACGGTCTCGCCCGTGACGGAGCGGAACGGGCGCCACACCTGACCATCGTTCATGTCGACGACGCCGTCGGTGAGGTCGAGCCCCGGCCAGCCGACGACACCGATCACGCGACCGACCGCGTTACCGTCGGGGTAGATCGAGGCCGGCGGCGCGGAGATACTCCCGACCCCGCCGAACACACACTGCTCGGGCGGCGGGCCGGGGTTGGCCACATTGGTGCCATCATCCTCGCCCCAGCACTGCATGATCTGCAGGAAGTTCCCCGAGAACGTGCCCGGGCTGGTGACGGTGGGGGCGGCTCCTGTCCAGGTGAGCGACACGGTCTGGTTGGTGAGGTTCGTGGTCTGGTTCACCGTGACCGCGAGAGTGGAGAATGCGTCGCGACCGTTCACCGTGACCTGCGAGTCCGTGGCCGGCAGCGCCGTGTCGGTGCCCTGGCTGCCGACCAATGGATCGACGATGCTGGGACGCGCGGCCGTGGCCGTGTTGTCAGACGATGGCGCGAACGTCAGGGCCACGATCGCGCCGAGGCCGAGTACCGGCCACACGTGTCGACGGGCGCTCATTCGTTGCCCCTGTTCGCGAGGTGCCGCCACACGAGTGCCGGAGCCAGGATCAGCACGAGCGTCAGGCCGATCACCAGCAGCAACAGCGCAGTGGAAACAGTCCATCCGGATGCTTGGTCCAGTGTCGAGGGCGAGATCGCCCCGACCTCGGCGGCGCTGGGCCCGTCCTGTGAGGAGCCACCACCGCCGGAACAGTCGCTCACCGTCGGATCGCACACCTGGTCGCCAGTGCCGTCGCCCGTGGGCACGGTGTCGACGGTGCCGGTGTCGGTGCCAACGGGCCCGGTATCACCGGTGGCCGAACCTGCCGGAGGCTTGGTTCCACCCGCCTTGACCGTGGTGACCGTGCTGCCGCCGCCGGTCGTCGCGACTGCCTTCACCGCGGTCTGAACGTTCGACATGCCTCCTGTGCCATTGGGGCACTGGCTGGCGTAGCCCTTCTTGTCGCACGCCTGCGGTTGCGGTGCCTTGGTCGCCAAGGTGTTGGTGCCGTTGGCCGAGAAGGTGGGGTTGTTGCAGGCCGAGATGTCGACCTCGCGAGCCACCACGCCGGGAATCTTCATGATCTGGTCGAAGCTGGCCTGCACCAGGTTGATCGGCATCGGCGAGTAACCGAGCGACTCGGACTGTTGTTGCGCCTCACACATCGCGTAGTAGGCGAAGTCACCGAGTGTCTTGCCCTTGGCCTCGTTGAACTGCCCGGCCACCTTGGTGGGCACGATCAGGTACGAGTACGAGGAGAGTTGGTAGTTGCGCGGGTCGGTGTCGGTGTACACACCTTCGAGCTTCTGCGTGAGGTACTCCGCCGGGTCACTGGCGTCAGTGTTGATCTGCGCCTTCAGCAACGACACGGCCACGTTCTTCGGTGTCGGCTCGGTGTAGTAGCCGGCAGCGTTCAACACCTTGGCCACCGGGAACGCTGAACCCAATGCGTAGGAGTAGTTGACGTAACCAATGGCGCCTTCGGCGAAACCTTGGCTGATATAACCGGCCACACCGAGGTCGCCAGACTGGGCAATCATGCCGGTGATGGTGGGGTAGAACGAGGTGAAACCGCACGCCGGGGCACGGCCCGAGGTGTTGCAATACTCGGTCCACAACGCCGGGTACTGGGTGATCATCCACTTCGTGAACTGGGCGCTCGAGCCGGAACCATCAGAGCGCACCACCGGCACCACTGCCCGGGCAGGCATCACGATTCCAGGGTTGTCGGCTTGGATCGCGGCGTCGTTCCACATCTTGATCTTGCCGGTGAAGATCTTCACCACGTTCTCACCGGAAAGGCGCAGGTTGGTCACCCGCTTGCCGTTGATCTTCAGGTTGTACATGAACGACGTGCCGCCGGCGACGACGGGGATGTACGCATAGCTGTCCGGTGCTGGTTTTTCCGCCGCCGAACCGTCCTCGGGACTGAACTGGAACGGGATATCGGAGGCGGCGAAGTCGACCGTGCCGTTGAGGAAGTTCTTACGACCGGCGCTGGAACCACTGGGGTTGTAGTCGACGACCATGCCCTTGTTCGACTGCACGTTGACTCGCATCGCCTCGAGCGCGTTGGCGGCCCACGACGAACCCTCACCGGAGATGCGCTGATAGGCGAGCAGTGCGTCGGCCTGCTGATGCGGCGCGGCAGAGACCGCGGCCACGAGAAAGGCGACGACCATCAGCAGCGCACTGCGACGACCGGGTCGATGTGTACGGGGGTTCATACGTTCACCTGTCCGGGATGTGCCTGGATACGTTCGAGATCGCGTATGGACTTCGCCGCCGCCTTGCGCGCCTGTCGCTTGGAGAGACGACCAACCGGACGACCACCGAGCACACGAGCGATGGTGAACAGCACCAGCACCAGCACCATCAGCACGGCTGCCGTGGCGAAGCCCCGGGCCACTTGTGTGGGCTGCGGCGAGCGCACCAGTTCGAAGGCTGCGAGCGGCAACGACACCATCGGACCCTTCATCGGATTGACGTTCATCGTCGAGGTGAAGCCAGCGGTCAACAACACCGGGGCCGTCTCGCCGACACCGCGGGCGACGCCGAGGATCACCGAGGTGGTGAGGCCAGAACGGGCGGTCGGCAGCACCACATGCCACACCGTGCGCCACTGCGGTGCACCGAGCGCCGCCGACGCTTCACGCAGGCCACCGGGCACCAAGCGCAACACCACGTCGGCCGAACGGATGATGATCGGCAACATCATGATGCTCATCGAGATCGCCGCTGCGAGACCCGACCGCTCGAAACCGAGCACCAGGATCCACGTGGCGAAGATGAACAGACCGGCCAGGATCGAGGGCAGTGCAGTCATGGCGGTCACCACAGTGCGCACCAACGTCGCGAACCAGTTGCGGGTCTCGTTGAGGAACACCGAGCAGGCCACGCCCAGCGGCACGGTGATGAGCAACGCGATCGTTGTCATGATCACGGTGCCGGTGATCGCGTGGGTGATGCCACCCTTACCGAGCGGGTCGAGCGGGCCGGTACTGCTGAGGTCGGTGGAGAAGAAGTTCGAATGGAACAACGCCTTCGAACCACGCATGATCGTGAACACGATCACCGAGAACAACGCGGCGAGCGCCACGAGCGCTGCGGTGGTGAGCATCACACCCATCACACGGTCGACGACCGCCGGGCCATCCTCGGTGGTGGCGACCAGCACCGCGTAGGTGCAGAGGAACACGAGGAAGAACACGACCACGAAACCGAAGTCGCCGGACAGCGGTGTGAGACGCCCGAACAACAGCATCGTCGTGCACCACGCGCTGAACAGACCGCCGGCGAGCGGCATGATGTCGTTGCGCGAGAGCTTCCCGAGCGAGCGCCGCTCCGGCAGTGACGCCAACTGCTCGGGGCGTGGCGGGAGCACCGTACGCGGAACGGTGTCGCCGGACGGCGTGTCGTGCAGCAGCGGGGTCATGCGTCGCTGCTCGCTCCGGAACGCGACCGCGCCACGAACCACGATGCGGTGAAGTTGACCACGAGGGTGACGGCGAACAGTACGAGGCCGGCGGCCATCAACGCCGAGAGGCCGAAGCCGGTGGCTTCGCCGTAGCGCAGGGCAATGAGGCTGGACACCGAGTTACCGCCAGCCTCGAGGATGTGGAAGTTGATGTCGAAGCGCGGTGAGATGATCAACAGCACGGCGATCGTCTCGCCGAGCGCCCGACCTAGGCCGAGCATCGTGCCGCCGATGATGCCGCCGCGGCCGAACGGCAGGGCGACGACGCGGATCATGCCCCAGCGGGTGGAGCCGAGTGCGAACGCACCTTCACGCTCACCGATGGGTACCTGCGAGAACACCTCACGCATCACCACGCACTGAATGGGCATCACCATCATCGCCACGACGACACCGGCGATGAACGCAGACGCGGTGTAGACGGTGGAACTTGCGAGTGGGCTGTTCGGGTCGGCGCCGGTCACCTTGAAGATGGGGATCCAGCCGAGCCAGGTGTTGATGAAGCGGGAGACGCCGATGATCTGACCCTGCAGCAGGAACAGACCCCACAGGCCGTAGACCACACTGGGCACCGCGGCCATCAGATCGACGAGGGCGACGAGCGTGGCGCGCAGCCACTTCGGGCAGACCTCGGTGATGAACAGCGCAGTACCCATCGAGATCGGGAGGGCGATCGACACCGCCACAGCGGCGATGAGCACGGTGCCCAGCAGCACGGACGCGATACCGAACTTGCCGCGGTCGGGTTGCCAATCGGAGGTGGTGAGGAACGACAGACCCGTTGCCCGCAGCGCGTCGGTTGCCTCGTAGGCGAGGAACGCTCCGACGGCCACCATGATCGAGAGCACCAGGGCCCCGCTCATTGACGCGCCGCCGTAGAAGATGCGGTCGCCGCGGTTACGCGCGGCCTTCACCTTGCGCGGCGCGTGATCTGCCGCGGCGATGTCCGGTGCGGCCGGAATGGTGGTGATGCCGGACATCGGTCACCCCATCCAGGCGAACATCACGGTGACGACGATCGCCGCCGCAAGGCCGATGAGCACCACGTCGAGGTGCTTGGCGTGTTGCCAGAACGACGGCTTCGGCTGCATCTGCGGCACCATTGCGTACCCAGGCATCACCATCGGCACGGCGTTTCGTGCGCTCAGGTGCTCGTCGAACTTCGCCGCGAACACCGTGGCGAACACGGTGGCAAACACCTCGGCATCGAACCCTGCGCTGTGAGTGACCGCGATCGCGGTGCCGGGCGGCGGCGGAACCAGCGTCGTCGCCACGACGGGTACCTCGGCCATGAAGAGTGGTGCCGCCGCGATCGGGGGGGCCATCGCGGCGGCGATCTTGGCTGCCTCGGCGTGGGCAGCGGCAACCAGCGCGGCTGCCGCTTCTAGGGCAGCACCGAGTTCTGCTTCGAGCGCACGGGTGCGCTGCTCGACACTGGTGTCGGATTCGGCGGCGGCCAGTTCGTGTTCGGCCGCATGCTCTGCGGCATCGGCAGCAGCTTCGGCCCGGTCGGCATCCTGCTGGGCGGCGCGCAGCTTCAACGTGAGCATCGCGATACCAGCGCGACCCGACATCGTCGTCGGGCTGACCACGGTGTCAGACATGGTGCATGCCATTCGTGTTCCGACGGGCTTGGGCGACGATGTGCTCGGCCTCGAGGCGAGCCGCCTCGCGCACCTGCTGAATCGCGTTCGCGTACTGCTGCTCGATCTCGGCGAGCGAGTCGACTGACGCCAGAGCGGCATCGTGAGTGAGGGCCTCGGCGCGAGCGGCACGCTCATTGGCCACGACAGTTCGCCGACGAGCAGTTGCGATCTCAGCCTCGAGACAGCCGATCGCGAAGGCCTCCTGGTCGACGGCTTGCATCGTGATCGTCACCCGAACCACACGAAGGGAAGGTCGAGTTCGACCTCCGCGACGGGAGCCGTGCGGGCGGACTCCGCCATCGCGTTCAGGGCAACGTGCAGCGCAGCAGCGTCGCCAGCCGACGGGTGCACGAGACGCGCCGCGCCAGCGTCAGCTCGGACGCGGAGTGCGTCGAACAGTTCCGTGGCGATCTCCATAACGTGTGGAATCGTAAAATCCACGCCTGACGAGTCCATGAACGAATGCTGAGCCGAAGGTGGACGCCAGATGAATTCACCGAAGCGACGCTCCGTCGCCAGCTGATACTTCTTCTCAGTCGGCGAACGTCTGCTGCAACACGAGCGGGTCGAAGTATTCACGCCACAACAGCACGCGCCCTTGGTCGTCGAACTCGAACACTCCGATATAGGTGTTGAGGTACGGCTTGCCGGTGTGCGTGACGGCATCGCCCCTGTACTCCACGACTGCAGAGGTGGGGGTGGTGCTCTGGTGGTAGCGCCGCTCGACAAAGTCGAGGCGGGCGAACAGCTTCGGCAGCAACCGCATGAACTTCTCGATGTCGGCGCCACGCAGTTGCCGGGGCAACGGCTCGGGACGCATCGGCAGCTCCAGCACACCCTCGGGGGCGAATCGACCGGCGGCACCGGCGATGTCGAAGGCCTGGATCATGTCGAGGCATTCGCGTGCTGCCTCAACGGCGGAGAACTCGGCGGTCATGGTGCACAGTGTCGCAGGAACTGCCCGGCCGACATCGCTACCGTTACAGCCATGACGACGGAACTCGACGCGGCGAAGTACATCTCGTTCATCACCTACAAACGTGATGGCACGGCAGTCGCCGCACCCGTGTGGGTGGTGCCGTTCGAAGGCGGGTACGCCTTCACCACCGAAGGCACATCGTTCAAGATCAAGCGAGTGCGCAACAACCCCGCGGCGGCGGTGAAGGTGTGCGGTCTCCGTGGCACCGTGAAGCCCGACGCCACCAAGTACATCGGCACGGCCGAAGTGCTCGACGAGGCGACGTCGATACGAGTCGACTCGGCGATCAAGCGCAAATACTGGCTGGCCTATTCGATACTGATCGCGCCAGGGCATTGGTGGCGCACACTGCGCAAGACGGCAACACCGCACACCGCGGTCAAGTTCACCGTCGCCTCCTGAGTCCGCTCGCCAATGTTGGCGCTGAGGCGTGGCCTGGCCCCGCCTGAACGCCGACATTGCTCGTGAGCCCGGCCGGCCGTCACGCGTGACGGCGCTGTGTGCGTTTCATCTCTGCCCCCGCAGCGCACACAGGAGTCGCCATGCAGCCCACCGTCAAGTTCGACCGCACCCTTGTCACCGTCCTCGTTGACGAAGTCCTACACGTCCTGCTCGAGCTCGCTGCCCCGCCGGCCGCGCCAGTCGAGCGAGCACCGCTCGATGTCGTGGTGGTCCTCGACCGCAGCGGCTCGATGTCCGGCGCACCTCTGGCCTCGGTCACCGCCGCCACCTCGCAACTGTTGCGTCTGGCCGGCAGCGATGACCGCATCGGCGTCGTCGCCTTCGACGACACGGTGCAGTTGGTGCTGCCCCTCGCCACACATCAGGCCGACCCCGCTGCCGCCACCGTGCTCGCGATCGGCGCTGGTGGCTCGACGAACCTGTCGGGTGGCTGGCTGAAGGGTCTCGAGATGCTGACCGGTTCACCTCGGGCGGGGGCGCTGCGTCGCATCATCGTGCTCACCGACGGTCACGCCAACGTCGGCCTCAGCACGGCCGATGTGCTGGTGCCACTGATCAAGAGCGGCTACCAGCAGGGTGTCACCACCTCGTGCATCGGCTTCTCCGACAACTACGACGAGCAACTGCTGGCGGCGCTCGCCGACGGAGGAATGGGCAACGAGTACTGGTGCGCCGGGCCCGACCAAGCGGCGAAGGTGTTCGCCGATGAGTTCGGTGGTCTCGCCTCGGTGGTGGCACAGAACGTGTCGGTGGAGATCACACCGTCGGCGGCGGTCGCTGCCACCGCAGTGCTCAACGAGTTCCCGGTCACCGATGTGCCGGGTGGGTTACAGGTTGCGCTCGGCGACGCGTACGGCGGCGAGAAGCGCAAGGTTGTGGCCAGGTTCCATCTGCGTCCGTCGAGCACCACCGGGCAGGTCGAGGTGGCCACGCTCACCATCCGTTGGGCGGCGGTCGTCGGCGATGTCGCACTGCACACCGTCACCGTGCCCGTGGTGGTCACGGTCGGCGACGGCAGCGGCCCCGACACCGGAGCCGACGCCGCGGTCACCGAAGAGGTGCTGCGCCTGCAGGTGGCACGCACCCGCAAGGAAGCCCGCGACGCCGCCGAGCGTGGCGACTACAACACTGCCTCGGCGATGATGACCGCAGGCGCCGACCTGGCCGAGTGTCTGCCCGACGAATTGCGCATGGTGCGCGAACTGCGCCTCGACGCAGAGGCGCTGATGACGCAGACCTGGACGGCCACCGATGCGAAGCGCAACTTCTCGCGCAGTCGCTCGGCGAGCAAGGGACGCCGCACCGATTACGTCGCCGAACCGGTCGCCGAACCAGAGGGCGACGACACCGTGTCGTGAACACGACCGATCGCGACCGACAGCAGGGGTGTGGCAGGGGAAACCCTGTCGCACCCCTTCGTCATACTCACCCTTGTCATGAACAACCCCACCACACCCGCCGCCGCACAGCGTGCGGCCACCCACAAGGAGCTTCCCGCCAACACCTTTCCCGCTTCCCAGATCGCCCAACCCTCACGCCAGCCAGGAGCCTGCCGATGACCGACACCCAGCCCACCCCCCGCCTCGATGCGGCGGCGCACGATTACGCGGTCGCCGTGTTCCGCGAGGTCATGCGTGTGGCCGCAGCCGTCCGCCGCGGTTTCGACGCCGGCGATATCGCTGCCGAGATCAGCGCCGAGGTGCTCGAGCGCCCCGAGTCGATCATGTCTCGCTACCCCGACCCCGTGCGCTACGCCCGCCGTCGGGTGCGCCACGCGGGCATCTCGCACGATCGGCGCCAGCGGGTACAGCGTGGAGAAGGCGCCAGGCTGTACCCCCAGCGCGACGGCACCCTGCAGCCCGGCCGCCCCTACCTGTCCGGGAACGCCACTCCGGCCGCGGGTGGTGGCGAATGGTTCAGCACGGTCAGCGACCCGCGCGGCGAGTTCGAGACCGGCGCCGACGAGCGCATGGCCGCTACGGCCGCACTGCAGTGGTGTTGCCAGGGTCTCACCAGCACCGTCGTTCACGAGCTGTGGCTGGTGGACGGGTGCGGCTACACCGTGCTCGAAGTCGCCCAACTCTGCGGTCAGCGGCGCGAAACCGTCAGCCGCCGGCTGAACCAGACTCGCCGCCAGATTCGCAAGAATCACGCTGCTCTGGCGAGCATCAACAATGCCACCAGCGATCCCCCGAGCACAGCGGGGGGCACCACATGAGCGGCACCGCCCTGGTCACCCTGCGCTATCGGCCGGCCGCCGATGTGCTCAGTGGCCAGGTGTCGTTCGGCGATCTTGCCGGTGCTACCACGGAGACCGTCGAAGAGTCGCGCGATGCCGACACTGCTCTCGTCTGGTCGCACAACCGGCTGCGGTCCTTCCAGATCGTTTTCGCCGCGGCCCGCGCCAGCGTCGGGCCACTTCCGCTCCCCCACTCGTTGTTCCCCGCCATCGAGACACTGATCATCACCGCACTGCACGCCGTCGATGGTGTGCACGACCCGCTGGTACGTCTGCGCGCCAAGGCCGAAGCCACCACCGAGCTGCCACTGCAGTCACTCACCCGCGACCACGCGCCAAAGTTGAGCTCCCACCGGCAGGCGCTCGACCGACGGAGTGCGACGCAGTTGTCGCACGCGCTCTGTCAGCTTGCCGATGCCGTCCACACCAGAGTCCCCGCCGATGATGTCGTCGAGGCACTTCATACCGATCACCTGGCACGGCTACTGCGAGAACTGTCCTCCACCATCCAGCATCAGCACGGCAGCACCTCGCCTGGCACCACCGCTGCTGCCCGCGTCGCCGCCCGGGCGGGCGACACGTTCAGCGTCGGCGAATTGGCAACGTTGGAACAGACGCTGACGGCGCTCGACGACCCAGCGTCGTGGCCATCTGCCAGCACATCGCTCCACCACCTACTGCTGGGTATGCAGCCTCCCCAGCCACATCGCTGACAGGTCACGTCCACACCGCGTCACGTTCCGCGGTGCTGCGCGCGTTCGCACTGCACAGACACGCGGAGGACTGTCAGCAATGCATCACGACAACAAGGGCGGTGGCGGCCGGAACACGTTCTGGTGGCGCACCTTCGCAGCGGCACGCGACTCGAACGGCTGGACAGTGGTACCCCGCCGCTACACGCGGGCCACCGCAGCGCAGCTGGCATCCGACATCGCCAACTCACACCGGCGACGGATGACGCCGTTACGGGTGCGTGGGGTGCTGCACGGCGAGCAGTGGGCAACGCGGTGGGAGCCCGCCAGCGATGATGCAGCCGGCGACCATGTGGTCTGGATTCGCCTCATCGAGATGGCGAGCAGCGAGCAGCGCTGACGACGGCGCCACACCTTTCAGTATGACCATCCGGCAGCGAGCGACCGCTGCGCGTGCGAGAGTGAGCGGGTGAGTTTCGAAGTGCGCCACCGGCTGGCCATCGCCGCGTTGGCCACCGTGCTGATCACCGGGTGCGGAGCCGAAGGGCCTCGGCAAGCCGGCCCCGCTCCCACTACCGTCGGCGGAACTTCGCCGACCAGCAGTGTGCCAAACTCCAGCGGCCCCGACACGTCGAGCACATCGGAACCAACGACCCGTTCCGAAGCGGCGACGACTATCCCCACCACATCGTCATCGGGTGGTCCACTCGCCCTGGAGCTGCTGGGGCTGATCACCGTGGAGAACGAACACGCCGACGGCTACGACCGCACGCTGTTCGCCTACCCGACGACATTCGGTGGTGGGTGCGACACACGCGAGATGGTGCTCAAGCGCGACTCGCTCACTCCTGCGCAGGTCGACACGTTCGGGTGCAAGGTGGTCGCTGGCGACTGGTTGTCGCTCTACGACGGGCTCCACTTCGATCAGCCTAGCGACGTGGAGATCGATCACGTCGTGGCGTTGAAGGAGGCATGGGACTCGGGCGCGTGGCAGTGGAGTGCGTCGGCTCTCAAGGCCTACGCCAACGACCTTGTCGACGTCCGCACGTTACGAGCGGTGAGCATGACGACGAACCGATCGAAGAGCGACAAGGACCCATCCAACTGGCTGCCACCGGATGCGAACGACGTGTGTCGCTACGTGAGCGACTGGGTGTCGATCAAAGCCCGCTGGAACCTGTCGATGGATAACAGCGAGTTCGGCCGAATTCGCAACCTATTGCTCGGACAGTGCGCCGACTGGCGCGTCGACCCGATCGACGCTGTCGCGACGGGTGCGCCCGCACCGAGCACGTTGCCGGCGGCGACGGTTGCGACCGCTGCGCCGGCCGGCACTGTCTATTACGCCAACTGCACGGCAGCGCGAACCGCCGGCGCAGCGCCGCTGTACGCCGGATCCCCTGGCTACCGGACAGCACTCGACCGCGACCACGACGGCGTCGCCTGCGAGTGACCCACTGGGTCGGCGCCTCCCTCGACGAGGGCACACGACCTGCCAGATTTCTGTCGCCGCTGCTAGGGGCACAGTATCGGCACAGTTAACATGACTTAATGATCATGGATTCGGACGCCTCCACCGTAGGACCGCGAGCTCGGCGGCGTCAACGAGCGAAGACCGTGTGGATCGTCGGCGGAGTGCTGGTGGTCGCTGCCGCGATCGTCGTCGTGGTTGCCGTATCGGCGATCGGCAGTCGTTCCGGAACTCTGGTGAACAACTGCGAAACCGGCCCCGGTGCGCAGTGCCCGGGGGCCAATCTCTCTGGTACCGACCTCAGCACCGAAGACCTCAGCGCAGCAGACCTCTCGGGTGCCAACCTCGACGGTGCCAACCTCACCAACGTCAACCTCACTGGCGCCAACCTCACCGGCGCCAACCTCACGGGTGCCGACCTCACCGGCGCCGTGCTCCCATTCATCGTGTCGGGCGGCATCACCGGCACACCAAAGACCCTGCCGGGCGGTTGGACACTCGTCAACGGCTATCTCATCGGACCATCGTCCAATCTCACCGGAGCACTTCTCACCGCTTCCGACCTCACCGACGCCAACCTCACCGGCGCCAACCTCACCGACGCCACTCTGACGCAGGCGAACCTCACCGGTGCGAGCCTCACCGACGCCAACCTCACCAACGCCAGCCTCACTGGCGCCAACCTCGCCAACGCCAATCTCACCGGTGTCGTACTTCCGTACATCCTGTCGGGGGATCTCAACGGCGCACCGAGGACCCTGCCAGCTGGTTGGACACTCGTCAACGGCTATCTGGTTGGGCCGTGGGCCAACCTCACGGACGCGCTGCTCGCCGGAGCCGACCTCAGCGGCGACGACCTCACCAACGCCAACCTCACACATGCCAAGCTGACCGACGCCAACCTCACCGACGCCAACCTCACCGGCGCCAACCTCACCGATCTCACGTCGGGCGGCATCTTGGGTACACCTCGTGCGCTGCCAGCGGGTTGGACACTCGCCAACGGCTATCTCATCGGGTCGTGGGCCAACCTCGCGGGCGCCAACCTCACCGGGGTCGACCTCACCGGGGCCGACCTGACGACCGCCAACCTCACCCGCGCCAACCTCACCGACGCCAACCTCACCCGCGCCAACCTCACCGGCGCCGACCTCACCGGCGCCAACCTCACCCGCGCGACACTCACCCGTGCGACCCTCACCGACGCCAGCATCTCCGGTGCCAACCTCACCGATGCCAACCTGATGGACGCCAACCTCACCGATCTCACATCGGGCGGCATCTCGGGCACACCTAGTTCGCTGCCGACCGGTTGGACACTCGCCAACGGCTATCTCATCGGGTCGTCGGCCAACCTCGCGGGCGCCAACCTCACCGGGGTCGACCTCACCGGCGCCGACCTCACCGGCGTCAACCTCACCGGCGCCAACCTCACCGGCGCCAACCTCACCCGCGCGACCCTCATCCGTGCGACCCTCACCGACGCCAGCATCTCCGGTGCCAACCTCACCGGCGCCGACCTCACTGATGTTGTCTCGAGTGGGCTGATCGGCCCGCCCGCATCCTTGCCGGACGGCTGGACGATTGTTGACGGCTCGCTCACCTCGCCGCTCACCTCGCCGCCCACCAGCACCGTCGCAGCACCGTAGAAGGGCCGCCCGTATGAACACCCCGAACAAGATTCCGCCGACCGCTGTGGACTCCCTCCTCCCTCCCGGCATCGAGCCGACCCATTCACGTTTCTCGTGGTCGGCGAAGTCCCTCGCCGAGCGGCGCAGGTTGCGCAACATCGCGGTCGGCGCGGGCACCGCCGTCGCCGTGCTTGCACTTGCCATCGTTGTGATTTCCAACACTGTTGGTAGCCGTTCAGGCACGTTCGTGTCGCCGGTTGCGTGTGCCAGCTCCAACGCCAGCAACCTCCGGTTCGATCCGACCACCGGTGCCGAGGGTGCCAGCATCTACATCACGGGGACCAACTTTGCTGACGTCACCGACGTCAAGTTCAACGGCACCCCGGTCACTTCCTTCACCGTTGTCTCCCCGACAGAGATCACGACTGCAGTGCCTGCTGGCGCTACCAACGGCCCGATTGCGATCGTGTCCAAAACGACCCCCATCACGAGCGACACCTGTTTCGTCACGACCTCACCGGCGATCGCATCCTTCAGCCCTGCGGCGGGGGCGACCGGAACGAACCTGACGATCACCGGTGCAAACTTCACCGGCGCGACTGCCGTGAAGTTCAGCGGCCTGGCCATCAAGCCAACCGCTGTGACGGCAACATCGATCACCGTCGCCGTGCCCGCGAACGCCGTGTCCGGACTGATCTCCGTGGAAACCCCGGTGAGTACCGCGGCGAGTACCGGCACCTTCACGGTCTCATCGCCCGCGATCAGCAGCTTCTCGCCCGCCCTTGGGGCAACAGGAACCACGGTGACCATCACCGGCGCGAACCTGTCAGGCACAACAGCCGTCCGCTTCGGCACCACCCCCGCCGCGTCGTTCAGCGTCGTATCGGCGACCACGGTCACGGCAACGGTGCCTGCCAACCTCACGAGCGGCCCAATCAGCATCACCGCACCCGCGGGAACCGCAACAGCCAGCGACGACTTTGCGGCCCCCCCGACCATCAGTTCCTTCACCCCCACCACCGCACGGCCGGGCGAGACGGTGACAATCACCGGCACCAACTTGACGTCGGTCAGCTGGGTGTCATTCACCGGCTCAACAGCGAACGCGACCTTCACTGTTGTCTCACCGACGCAGATCACTGCAACGGTGCCGAACGAAGCGTTGACGGGACCGCTGTCGGTTCGCGGTACGGCGCTCGCGGTCAGCACTACGGCACTCACCATCGGGCCGTCGGTGTCATCGGTGTGGCCGATCAGTGGCCCTGCTGGAACCGTGGTGACGATCACCGGATTCAATCTGAGCGGGCCCACCGCCGTCACGTTCAACGGAGTGGCCGCCCTGTTTCAAGCGGGCTCCGCCACACAACTGACTGCCACTGTCCCTGTCGGCTCGACGAACGGCACCGTGACGGTGCAGACTGCGACAGGGAGCGCCAACAGCCAGGAGACCTTCGGCACCGTCAGCACCCCGACCCTGGTGATCGACCCCGCCGGCCCGGTGAGTGTCCCGCGCACGTCCTCCGGTACCACGCCCCCGAGCACCACCGCACCGGCAGGCGCCCCGCGCGCAACAACTGCGCCCGCAACAGCCGCCCCGGCAGGTTCGGTGGAGTTCATTTGCACACTTCCAAAAGGTTTTGTCTGCCCTCCCACTGTCACCTTCCCACCCTCGCCCACAACCATTCACCCGACCACGACCGCCGCGACCGCAACAACCGCAGCAACCGCAATAACCGCAACAACCGCTCCGGGGACAAGCCAGCCGGCAACGACTGCTCCCGTGTCGGTCACGACGTCGGTCTCCGCAGCCGGCACTGTTGGGTCACCGACATCACTCTCGGGCGGCCAGATCGTGCTGACCGCCCAGGTCGGCACGACGGCACCCAATGCATCGGGAGTGCCGACATGGTCGGGTACCGCGCAGGCGTCGTTCGGGACATTGCGTATCCCCGTGTCGCTGACGTATACGAACGACACCGCATGGACACTGCTCGCGAACGCAGCAACCGCAACGGTCGCCATCCGCGCGGTGAACCTCTCGATCGGTTCACTCTCCGGTTCCATCACCGCAACACCGAGCGCAACCGTGTGGGACCTTCGCGGAGCACTTGCCGCGCCGGCCAGTTTCGTGGGCGATTCGGGTGCCACGAAGAACGGCAAACTTGCGTTGCTCGGCGGCACCGTCAGGATCCTGCCATCGTGCCCGACCTTCGCGGCATCCACCTCGCTGTGCTCAGCCAGTGCCGCGACGACGGTGTACCTGAGCATCGCCGTCGTAGACGCGGCGGCAAACCCCGGCTTCTTCGCGAACCTCGGAAGCGGACTCCCCCTACAAGCATCCGGCACCTACCAGGCAGCAGTGAACCTGACCTCGCGCGCCTTCGTCATGGAGGGCCTCTTCGCCACTGATGCCACCGCCAGCCTGGTGACGGACACGGGCAACATCGCAATGAGCGCACTCAGCATCCGGATTGCAGCCGACGAGACCACGTTCGCCGTTCTCGCCGGCGACATCATCGTGGACAGCGGATCGACAAACGGTGGCTTCGATGTTCTCGTGCGCGGCGATGGTCGGATCAACATCCCCAAGATCGGTGGATGGAACCTCCGCCAGCTATCGGTTGCCTACGCCGACGGGGGGACGGTGACAGTTGGCTCAATCAGCAACAAGCCGAAGTTGGGCGACGCCAGCATGTCGAGCATTGCGTACTTCTCTTCCCAGCAGGACGTTTCGGCGAAGATTCTCGGCACCGTCGTGCGTATCCCTCCGAGGACGTACGTGTTTGCCGGTTCGCTGCCGACCCCCAAGTGGCTCAACGAAAATCTTGGTATTCCGAAGGACAACTTCGGCGCCTACGCCACCTACACGACCTCCGGATTGATCAAGATCAGTGCAGTGATTCCGGCCAGCATCAAACTGCCACCGATTCCACACGTCAAGACCACGATCACCAGCTTCGTCTTCACTGCCATCTTGAACTTGGAGCCGAAGATCGGCTCAGAGTTGGGGTTCCAACTGGCAGCCAACGGAACGATGGAGATCGATGGCAACAGCCCGATCGATCTCGTGCTTGCTGCGAAATATGTGAGCGTGTGTGCTGCCGCAGGCCCAGCGATCGGCCCGCAGCTACCGGGGGTCGTGGCACCCACGGTGTGCTACGCCGAGAACTCACCGACGTTCACCATTGCAATCTCTGCTGTCGGAACGAACGGTGCCAGTGTCTGGCCGAACATCTTCGGTATCACCGGGCTGAACCTCACCTCGGTGGCGCTCCAGATCGGAATCACACCCGGTATCTGGCCCTACGTTTCGGTCGGTCTCGCTGGCGACGGAACGCTTCCTGGCAAGCTGCGCGAATACATGGGGATCGACTCCAACGAGAACATCCCCGTGTCATTCGTGATGAACCTCTCGACCGTCAGCCCGTGCCTGTCCGTCAACGTCGGCAACCCCGACAGCGCGACTCCGATCATGGCACTGCCGGCGAAGTCCGAGATCGTCACCGCGACGTTCTTCAGCCTGCTCGTCTCTCCGATCGGCTGTTCGGTGGGAATCTTCGATGTCCCGGCGGGTGTGCAGATACGCGCCAAGGCGAAGGTGTTTGCCGTCGCAGTGAACCTCTTCGCGGCCTACAACCCAAACCCCAGCGGCCCGCCAGGCGCACCGAAGACTCCGTCGATGCGGGCGTGGCTCACCGTCGACAACCCCAACCCCAGTGAGAACATCCGTGTCGACGGTTCGCTTCGAATCTTCGCCGCCTACGGAGGTTTTACACTGTTTCCGCGCGTCGATATCAGCGGCGGGATCAAGGTCGGCGGCGCTGCACGTATCGACATCTTCGGAAGCTGCAACACCATCACTGGCTGTACCGGAACGGGCTCCGGTGCATTGTCGATCGGCGGGTTCAACCTCACCATGGCGGCGACGGTCAAGCGTCTCGGCACAGCACTCGTCGCAGTGGAGGCGACTGGCGCGCTGAGTGTTGCGGGCGTGCAGGTGACGGTGAGCGGTTCGTACGAACCGGGCTCCTACGCGTTCAGCGGCTCCGGCACGTTCCCCAATGGGGGAGTTCTGAAGAGCTTCGAGGTCGGCTTCAGCCAGTCAATCGCCAACAACTTCGTCCCGAAAGCAGTGTTCCGCGCCTCGGGTTCGTTCGGTGGCAGATTCAAGTCGGAAACGGGAGCCAGCGGCGCGTTCAGCACCGCTTGGGTCGACCTGACGCCGAATATCTCGAAGCTGAACCTCGTGATGAATCCGCGGATCGACCTCGGGCTGATCACGGTCCCGGCAAAACTCGGCTTCGTCGTCTGTATCTCCGGTCCCTGTGCGGGCACCGTGACTCCGAAGTTCAACTTCTCCTCGACCTTCAAGGGCATTCCGTTCAACATCCCGGATACCGACCTCGACGGCGGTTGGGGCTTCAACGCGTCCACCTCGGCGTACTTCAGCGGGTCCGACTCGGTCGGTAGTAAATGGGGCGGCCTTCGGGGTGACTTCTCGGGCAACGTCACGCTCGGCATCTCGTCGGCAGACGGTTTGACGGTGGACCCCCACGTGACCGTGCACGGGGAATACGGTGCTGGCGGAAAGTGGCGCGGTTTTGGAACGTACGGCGCTGACATCGACATCTCCGGATCCCGTTTCAGATTCTGTAAACACCTCAAGGGTCGCGACATCTGCATTCCGTGACGCTGCTCGTGGCATGAACCGCACCACGGGCCTCGCCTCGCGCATCACACGCGGCGAAGCTCCGTGCGTTCGTGGAGTACAGTTCGTTCGACAACTTCATCCAGAGGATCCGAGGGCCCTGGCCCGTCGACGGTCCGCCAACCTGGCTCCGGTACACCGATCTTGATCGATGCCGCGAGTCGTGGTGGCAATGCCAGGTGCGATGAAAGGACATTTCCATGAGCGTTCCGCGTTCCACCTCCAAGTCCCTCGCCGGTGGTTACCGACTCGACGCCGATCTGCCGGCGCCACCTGCAGACGACCTCGAGACGTTGGGCGGGCTGCACGTGTTGCGACACATGCAGCGCCACCTCGACACGTTGGGCCAGCACCTCGTGCTCTTCAGCGACCGTGAGTATTCCGAGCTGCTGACATTGCTCACCCGCGGGTACGACCAACTCAGCGAACGTCGCGAACTCCGTCGCCATCGGTTCGCGTCCTCACCGTCACGTATGCGCGAGGTGCTACGCAACGACCCACGGGCGGTGCCGGTGGTCAGCATCTACGGTTCCTCATGCCTCGGCTGGAAGGCACCCGCTTGGGAGGGCATCCGCCTCAGCCGCTACCTACAGCCGGGGCAACTGTTCGCGTTCGCAGAGCAGTTCACCTCGATGTTGCCGCCACGGCGCCCCGAAGCGCTGCGACTGCACCTTGCCGAATGGCAGGCACCGTTCCCCGCCCACAGCATGGCGACATGGGGCAACCAGGCCAAGCTGCTGAAGGGTCCCCAGGAGTTCAAGTACGCCGAGATCGCCGGCTACTTGTTGGAGACCGGGAGCGAGGTCACCAATGCCCCGGACGACCGGCTGCGTTTCCGACGCTGGCGCGACTCAGTCGCGCAAGGCGTCGGTGAGGCCGCTCATCCGGTGAGCCACCACGCGAAGTGACGTGGTGATGGCGGATTCGTTGCCCACGACGTGCAGTGTGGTGCGAGCGCGAGTGGCACCGGTGTAGACCAACTCGCGTCCGGCCAATGGCGAGGTGGCCGGCGGCAGCACCAACACCACCGTGGGGTACTCCGAGCCTTGGCTCTTGTGCACCGTGGTGGCATACGCGGTCTCCACTGCCTCCAGCTGCACCGGTTCGAACCGCTGCACACCGAGCGCCGTGCGGAACACCGCCACCAGACGACCCTCGTGGCGCACCACCACACCGGTGTCGCCGTTGGCCACACCGAGCCGGGCATCGTTGCGCGTCGCCAACAACGGCCGCCCGGCGAACCACGTGCCCTGCGGCCGATCGTCGCACATCCAGCGCTCACCGAGTTGGTTCCAGGTATCCACGCCGTACGGCCCACGACGGTGTGCACACAGGATGCGCGCCCGAGCCGCGGCGGCGAGTGCTGTCTCGGCGTCGCCGGCCTCCGCAGCCGCGCGCACCTCGGCCAACACCGGCCCGACCACCTGTTGCACTGCCGCGAGTACCGAGGCAGCCAGCGGGTCGTCGGTCTCCAGAAAGTGCACGCTGGAGCCATCGGTGACGGTTCCCGAACGCAAGTGCGCCAAGGCACCATCAGCGTCGCCCCGGCGGATGGCATCGGCCAGCAACGCGATGGGGGTGTTGCCGCCGAAGCGGTGGCCGCGCAACAGGCGCACCGAACGCCCTGACAACGGGCCTTCAACTGCGGAGGCAGCGACGAGGTCGCCGAGCACCGAGCCCAGTTCGACACTCTCCAACTGATCGGGGTCGCCGATGAGCACCAACCGAGCAGTGGGCGACAACGCTTCGACCAGGCGTGCCAACAGTGGCAGCGACACCATCGAGGTCTCGTCGATGACCACCACATCGTGCGGCAAGGGATCGCCGGCATGGTGCCGGAACCGCTGCCGTTGGGCACCCAACGGCCCGAGCAGGCGATGGATGGTGGTGGGCGCGATCGAGGCGAGCGCACTACGAACGGACTCGGAGATGTGGCCCTTCACATCGGGCTGACCCATCGCTGCGGTGATGGACTCCTGCAGCCGCGCCGCGGCCTTACCCGTGGGTGCCGCCAACGCGATGCGCAGGTGTTCGCCCGACGCGTTGCTCTGCTCCAGCAGCACCGCCAGCAGGCGTGCGACCGAGTACGTCTTCCCTGTGCCCGGCCCACCGACGATCAGCGCCAATCGGCTGCGCAACACCATGTCGGCTGCAGCCCGCTGCAGGTTCGGTTCGCCATCGGTGTGCGCGGGCAGCAGGTGCTCGAGCACCGTCGCCGCATCGGGCGAAAGCGTGGTGTCGAGGTTGATGGCTCGCGCACACATGGCAGCGGCGACCGCACTCTCGTCCATCCAGTAGCGCTGCAGGTACACACGGTGTCCGTGCAGCACGAGCGGGCGAGTGTCGAACTGCGGCTCGGCGTCGCTGGCCTCGGCCACACGCACCACCGCAGTGGCGGCGCGCAATGCGTCGATCCAGACGTCGGTACTGGGCCAGGCGACGGTGATGACCTCTGGGTCGTCGGCACGCACCGCATGTTCCTTGGCCACCGCTTCGGCAAGTTCGTCGAGGTCGGCACACGCGTGACCGTGCTGCGCCGCCCATGCGGCCATCGCCACCGCCAGCGCGATCAGTGGATCGCTGACACCCGACGCTCGCGCCACCCACGCGGCGAGGTGCACCTCGGTGGCACCGATGACCCGTGCCTCGACGAGCGCCTCCAGCGACACGACCTCCGCGGGAATCCGGACCTGCTGCACGCTCATTGCCATTCTCCCGTCGCCAACAGACGATCGAGTGCAACCACCGTGGCTGCCGGCGGCCGCCAACTGAACACGCCGTACGGGTGCCCCTCGTGAAGTGGTGTGTCGGCCCCGACCATGCCGCGCACGAACAAGTAGGCGATGCCGCCGAGGTGTTGTTCGGGCAGGTAGCTGGGCAGTCGCCACCGCAGATAGCGGTGCAACGCCACGCTGTACAGGATGGATTGCAGCGGGTAGTCGCTGTGCGCCATTTCGGCTGGCAGCAGATCGGGGTGATACGCAGCCAGCGGTGCGGCTGCGCCCTTGGCGTGCAAGCGGTTGGTCTTGTAATCGACCACCACGTAGCGGTGCCCGGCCACAGGGTCGGGTACGCGCAGTACGGCGTCGATGGAACCCTGCAGGAAACCGGCGAGGGGCAGGTCGAACCTGCCGTCGGCGAGCACCTGCGCGTACGCGCGTTGCGGGTCGTCGGAGGTCAACGTGGCCAGTAGCACCTCGCCGATCTGCTTCGCATTCACACGCGGCGAGACGGTGGCCAACGGCAGGTCGAAGTCGAGTTCGGCGAGCCGGTCGGTGGCGCGGATGTCGACGAGTCGGAGCCCGTCGGTGAGCGGCCCGAGCGACGTGTGCAGCGCAGCCGACAGACCGGCGATGAGATCGTGCGCCGGGACCTGCAGCCGATCGCGCCGCAACTGCAGTGTCACCTCGGCCGCGAGCTCGGCTGAAAGGTGGTTGCTGGCCGGGTCGAGCCGTTCCAGCACGCTGTGCACCAGCGTGCCGAAGGCGGCACCAGCCAGCACGTCGGCCAGCGGCATCGGCACCGCGCCGACGCCCGCAGTTGCAGTTGCAGTTGCAGTTGCAACCAGTGAGTCGTCGGCTGGTGTCGGTTCATCGGCGCCACCAGCGATCGACGCTGTGGCCGACCAATCGCGCTCCAGCGTGCGGGTGATGGAGGTGAATGACCACCGCCGCCATGCAGTGTCGGCGATGACCCGGCCGTTCGTGGATGCCACGGCCAACGCCGGCGGAGCTGGCGCGGCGAGATCGGGGAGCCAGCGAACACGATGCGTGAGCGCGGGTACTGCCGTCGCCGAGATCAGCCCATCGCTGCGCGCGACGAGTTGGGCCAACCGCTCGGTCACGCCTGCGTCGTCGGGTGACGCGATGGTCGCCGGGTTGGACTTCACCCCGCCCCTCGGCCCTACGTCCAGTGTCGGTGCGGTGCACAGCGGTTCACCGTCGGCGTCGCGGTCGAACAGCATCACGTTGAGCGCCGCCGACTGCGCGTCCTTGGCGCCGGCCCACCACACGATGGTGCGCCGCTTGGCACGTGTGAGCCCCACATACAGCAGACGCAAAAGATCACCACGGGCCTCGGCCTTGGCGTAGTGCTTGCGCCCATTCTCAGTGCTGTCCGTGTCGAGGCCGTTCCAGCCCTGACCGGTGGCGATATCCACCACACGGCGACCGGTGGTGGGTTCGTGGTAGATCGTGGGACCGAACGAGTTGGGCGTCTGCCAGTTGAACGGCAGCAGCACCACCGGGTACTCGAGACCCTTGCTGCCATGCAGCGTGGTGACCTGCACCGCCGCAGCATCGGAGTCGATGCGGCGCATCTGCGCATCTGCGTCGTCACCTTGCTGGAGCCCGGCGCGCAGACGGTCGAGCGTTCGCCGCACCGCCGCAGGTGTGGCGCCCACACCCGGAAACTCGCCAGCGAGCAACTCGGCGATGTGATCGAGGTCGGTGAGTTCGCGCTCGCCACCTTGGGCTGCGAGCACGGTGGGCACCATCTCGCTGGCACCGCGCACGTGGTCGTACCACGCGAGGAACGGCTGGGTGGTGAGTTGTTCGGCCCACCCCGCACAGCGCTGCTGCAGAGCCGCAAGGCGTGGCTCGGAGTCGGGGTTGAGCGGGTCGAGGTCGGCAGCGTGCTGGTGGAAGAACACGCTGAAACTGGCCGCCCGCACGGTGGGTGCATGTGCCGGACGCTCCAAGGCCGCGAGCAGCAGACCCCATTCGTTCGCCGCCGGGCTGCGCAACACACTGCCCGTTCGCGTACGCACCGATGGAATACCAGCGCGGCGCAACGACTCGACGATCTCGGCCGCCTGCGAATGCGTCTGCACCAAGATCGCGATATCACCGGGCTGCACCGGGACGGGGCCGAGGCCGGTGTCGATCGTGTGGAACTCGAACAGTTCGACGATCTGGAGAACGAGGTCGGCGATGATCGAGCGACGCGCCAACGGCGCGGACACGCCCTTGCTGCTGTGGAGCAAGGGGTCGTCGGCGAGCCAGCGGATCTCGAGCGGCGCGCCGGGTGACAGCGACCGCGTCAGCGCATTCGACGCAGCCGCCACAGCAGTGCCGACGATCCGCTCGTCGCCGAGGTGGACACCGCTGATGAGCGACGAAGTGGCGTTCACCAGATCCGCGTCGCTGCGGAAGTTGGTACCCAGGTGCATGGTGTCGGCACCTTCGGTGGCCTTCAGGTAGGCATGAACATCGGCGCCGCGGAAGCGATAGATCGCCTGCTTGGGGTCGCCCACCGTGACGAGGTTGCCGGTGAACGTGTGCTCGAAGATCTGCCACTGCACTGGGTCGGTGTCCTGGAACTCGTCGACGAGCACCAACTGGTAGCGACTGTTCAACGCCTCCACCACGGACGGGCCGTTGACAGGATCGGTGACGGCATCGCGCAGACCGGTGATGAGATCGTCGTACCCGAGTTCCTGGCGTGCGCGTCGCCGGCGGCCCACCTCATCCACCGCCAGGTGCACAAGTTCGATCCAGCGTTCGAGACGAGCAGGTGTGTCGTCCTTGTGCGGCGTGAAGGCGCCGGGGGCAGGCGCGGCGACGGCACCGGGGTTGCCGAGCACAGCGGTGACCGACCGCTGCAGTTCCTTCAACACCTTCGTCGGCCCGCCGTCGTTCTTCGGCCAGTCGAGCACGTGAGGGTTGGCGACAAGTTCGGTGACGATGAGATCGCGGCACACCTCGTCGACGATCTGCGCGGTGCTGTCGCCGAGTTCGGCGTTCAACCCGACGCCGGACCGCAGGCCCAACTGGCGGAGTGTCTGTTGGCAGAAACCGTGGATCGTGGTGATGGTGGCGTCGTCGAAGGTGGCGATGGCAGCACGCAGTCGTGCCGTGCGCTCGGGGACCGCAGCCGCGGGTTCCAGCAAGACGCTCATCCATGGTTGGTCGGCGGGGGCGGCACCGTCCTCGCACGCCGCCAGTGCCTGCACCAGCGCCTTGCGGCTGCGGTCGCCGAGTTCGGCGGCCGCGGCCTTTGTGAACGTGACGACCAGCAGCGCTGAGGCCGCGACGCCCCGCTCGGCCACATGCCGCACCACGAGCGCGCTGAGCGAGTAGGTCTTGCCCGTGCCAGCGCTGGCCTCGATGACCAGACGGCCCTCGGGCAGCGGTGCCGTGAGGTCGAGTTCGACGGTCATTCCGCGTCACCGCCCTCGCTGTCGGCAAGTGGCGTACTGACCACAGCACCGTCAGCGTCGATCGCCTCGATCGCTGCGTCGTACGTGGCCCAGACCCACCCGGCGACGGCCAGGGCCCGGCTACGCGTTACGCCTGCATCGTCGCCGGGCTGCAACACGTGCGGGTCGGTAGCCAGCACCGGATCGGTGAGCAACGATTCCAGCGAGAGTTCCGGCCACAAGAGCGAACAATGACGATCCAGTAGGTCGGAGTCGATAGCCCCTGGTACGCCGCCGTACGCGCGCACGGCCAACGCGGCTGACGTTCGGTCGAAGAACGGCACTGCGTCGCACTGCGCCCAGGCCAACAGTTGCACCGACATCGTGAGCAGTTGATTGGCGCACTCGAGGCGGAGGTTGCCCTCGCCGCGCAGTCGCAGACCCGACGTCGCGACCTTGCCGTACGCGCCACGCGAGATGACCACGGCCGACCAGTCGGTGTCGGGTTCCTGGCGCTGCAGAGCAGCGAGCTGCACAGCGGCCGCCAACCGGAACGACGGCCGTTCCTTGGTGAAGTTGACCCGCACCACGGTGGGACCACTGGTGCGTTGCGCGATGTTGCTCACCGTGCCGCGCAGACGAATCGGCGCAGCATCGGTGCCATCGAACGACACGAACATCGTCTGGTCGATCATCGTCTCGGTGCCACCTGCGAACGGCACCGACCAGGCGTCGGCACCTGCTTCGAGGAGCGCGACCTCGTTGCGCACACCCGACAGTGCCGCGGTGCTGAGCTCACCCGGAGGCAGCGCACCATCCAGCCGGGCTGCAATCTCCCAGTCGTTGGGGTCGCCACCTTGGCGGCGGACACCCAGCAGGTGACGGCCGAGTGCACTGGTACCGAGCGGCGAGACGCCGACCGACAGGCCGTCGTCGAGCGCGGCCTCTTCGTCGGGCACCCGTACGTCGAGACGCGACTTCAGGTAGATCTTCGACGGGTTGGCAACGACCGCAGTGAGTTGGTCGAGGTCGACCTGATCGAGCGCCATCGCAGTGAGCGCCCACGCTGAAACGGCGATGGTGTCGAAGGTAAGCATCGAGCGACGGCGGGCCTCGGCGGCGGCGAGCATCGCTGGGTCGAAGGTGAACGGTGTGGTGGAACGCGGCGACAGCAGCCCGGGTTGCAGTGCCTTCTCGTTGAACCCGTGGCGCGGGTGGCGCACGACCACGGGCGACTGGTGCGCGGCGAGTGGTACGAGATGGCCGACGACATCGAGCAGTTCGACCAACGGCACGACGAACGGCAGCTCCTTGTTGTTGGTGAGATCGGCGCCATTGCACGTGATCACGAGCCGCTCGCTCGCCGCCAGCAGCGCGTCGAGCAGCAGTTGACGGCCTTCGTGGCGCGGGTGACGTTCACCGACGCACGGGTGCAACCCGAGGATGTCGTCGCCATCGAAGGTGCCACCGCGCAACGACCCTTCATCGAGACCGAGCAGGCAGATCACACGCGCCGGCACCCCGTGCTGGGGCACCATCGAGCTCACCGTCACCGAACCACTGCGCAGCGGCAGACGTCCGGCCCGCTGGGACAGCGAGTCGGTGAGCAGCGCGCGCACATCGGCCAACGACAGGGGCACGGCGCACGTGGAGTCGGCGTCCTGGGGAGAACGTGCCGAGCGGACGATGTCGGCGAGTTCGCGGTGCACCTGCTGCCGGCGGCCGGGGTCGTCAGGGTCTGGCGCGCAGAACTCGTCGACCGTGCGGTGCAGCAACTCGATCCAGTCGGCCACCGGACGTTCGCTCTGCACCAGTGCGTGCAGGTCGATCAGCCGGGCCAGCAGGTCGGCCACTGTGCCGACCAGTTCGAAGTCGCCGCTGGCGAGGTCGTCGTACGGGGCGGTACCACCCAGACCGACGCGTGGCGTCGGTGCAGCCATCGCCACACCGGCGAGTAACTGATCGACCATCACGCGCCACGTACCTGTGGTGAGATCGGCGGGCAGACCCCACGGTGCACGGTGTTCGGCCGACAGGCCCCATCTGGCACCCAGTGTCTCGCACCACCCGGCGAACTGTTCGAGATGCTCGATCGACCAGCCGAAGCGGCGCCGCACCGGTTCGAACTGCACCAGCCCCAGCACCTCGGACAGGGTGGCGCGTCCGGCTACCAACGTGAGCAACGCCTGGACTGCATCGATGATCGGCTCGTCGGTGGTGAGCGAGCGGTCGCCGATCTTCACCGGCACAGGAAGTGGGCCACGCTGGAAGACCGCTTCCACGAGTGGAGCGAAACGAGTGAGGTCGGGGCTGAGCACCAGCACCTCGTGCGGTTGCAACGTGGAGTCGGCGACGAACGCGTGCCCCAGCACTTCGCGGAGCACCTCCAGTTGCCGCACCTCGCCGTGACACGCGTGCACCTGGAACGATCCGTCGGTGGCATCGATGGCTGGGTTGCGCGTGGGCTTCTGGTCGAGGCGCACACCGTGCTGCAACGCCTGCAGCAACGTGGTGGGAGGACCGGCGGGCGGCGCTCCGTGAGGCACATCGTGCACCTCGGCGTCGCCGTGCACGAGTGCCCGTGTTTCCAGTGCCGGGCGGGCCCACGAGACGAGCAGCGGGTGAGTGACTGCGCCAGTGACGTCGACGTTGGAGCGTACGTTGAGGCCACCGGCCAGCCGGTACGGCGAGGACTGCCACGCCGCCATCGACGGATGGCGAACGAACACATGCACGTCTCGGGTTTCGCCGAGCGCACGCAGCACTTTCAGCATCGTCGGGGCGATACCGCCGACACCGAACACCGCCACACGTTGCGGTAACTGCGGCTGCACCACACCGGTGGCGATGGAGCGCAGCAGGTCGGGTAGATGTTCGGGCGGGCTGGGGGTGCCGATGTGCGCTCGCACAGCCCGCCACAACTGCGCCTGCCAATGATGCGATGCATCGAGCAACGCCGGCGTGCCGTCGGTGTGGTGGGTGCCGTCGCTGTCGGTGCCGAGTGCCCAGTTTTCGATCAGCCGCGGGCGTTGCGTGGCGTAGCGGTCGAACAGGTCGGCGAGACGACGAGCGAGGGCCCACTGTTGCGCGTCCGTGCCACCGGCACCGGGCACCGCCACCGTGCCGGCGGCCAACACATCGAGCACGGACCACGTGAGCCGCGGCAGACGCCACGGGTCGCCCTCGGGATCAGAGTCGAGGCCGGTGTCGCCGAGCGCGCGGGCCATGAACCGACCGGGGAACAGGAACTCGATGTTCGCGCTGATGCCGTCGCCGCTGCCCGGCGCGTTGGCGCCCAGGCGGTGGCCCAGGCCCACCATCGCCGCATCGCGGACGCCGACCGCCGGCACCGACACGACATCGGCCGTGAACGGGTCGGCGGGTGCGGGCGCAAGCACGTCGGCGAGGGCATCGAGCAGGGGGCCGAGTTCGTCGGCGTGGTGGAGAGAGAGCATCTAGTGGTGAACGCTACGGGAGCGGTGAGATGTGATTGGTCACGGGTGGACTTTCAGTGTGGATCCCTTGCCGTCGGGTAGACGCATGACCTCGATACCGACGTGGAGCTGTTGCTTCATCGCCTCCACATGGGTGATGGCACCCACCATGCGGCCCATCGCGTGCAGTTGCGACAGGGCGGCGATGGCGTCGTCGAGAGCATCCGGGTCGAGCGAGCCGAAGCCCTCGTCGACGAACAACGCTTCGAACTGTTTGCCACTGGCGGTGCCACCGTGGCTGACGACATCGGCCAGGCCCAGCGCCAGCGAGAGCGACGCCTGGAACTGCTCACCACCCGAGAGCGAGGCCGTGGCCCGAGCGCGGCCGGTGTGAGCATCGAACACCTCTAGCCCCAGCCCACCCTTCGAGCTGGAGCTGCGGTGGAGCCGGTAGCGATGGTTGGTCATGCGCGCGAGGTGTGCGTTCGCCGCGTTGGTGACCCGTTCCAGCTCGCCGGCGAGCACCCAGCGCTCGAGCTTGACGCGCATCCCGGCTTCGCCGTTGCACGTGCGGAACACGATGCGAGCATCGTCGCGGCGCTGGCGCAACGCGGCCGACCCCGACGCCACGTCGGCAGCGTCGGCGAGGTGGCGCGCCGCAGCAGTGAACGCGTTGTCGGTGGTGGTGAACACCGCGGCCGCGGCCTTCGCATCGGCGGCGACGAGTTCGGCCACTTCGGCGATGGACGCGACATCGGGGCGTTCGCTGGGGACGCTCTGCTGCGACAGCACCTGCAAGCGATCGGTGACCTGCTCGTGCGCGCGTTGCCATGTGGCGACACGTTCAGCCGACACCTGCTCGTCGCGCTCGGGGAGCACCACGTGCTGTGCCGCAGCGACTGATGCCAAGCCGCTGCTGGCGAGCACCTCGACGAGTGCGCGTTCGGCCTCCCCGTGTTGGGTGACGGCGATCGTGGCGGCCTGCGCCAGTTCGGGCAGCAACGCCGTCCCCGACTGCAGATCGCTCACCGTGAGCGCTGCCCGGTCGAGTTCCTCGGACCGCATGTGAGAGGTCTGGGTGGCGAGCCGATCCGCCTCGACACGCTGCAACGTGGCGGCGTTCTCCAGACCGGCGAGTGCTGTGGCGGCGGAGCGTTCGTTCGTGTCGGCGGTGGTGTGAGCCGCGATGGCACCCACCAGCGACTGCTTCACGGACTGCACCTCACCGGCCGCGTCGGCGGCTGCCACGTAGCTGGCCTCGGCGCTGTCGAGCGCGTGCTGCAGCACCTCCGGCTGGGCGTCGGCGAGATCGCCGAGCGAGGCACGCAACGACGCCACCGACTCGTCGAGCGCGGCCACCTTGGCGGTGGCCTTCGACCAGACCGAGCGAGCCGAATCCACCGCCTGGTGGTCGACGGCGGCACCTTCGTGAAGCACCGCTGGCGCGGGGTGTTCGCACGACCCGCACACCGGGCACGGTTCGCCAGCGACCAACTCATCTGCCAGCCGCGGGGCCTGTGTGGCAACGAAGCGAGCCATGACGGTCTCGTACTGGCTGCGTGCAGTGCCGTCGGCGAGCGTCGCCTCGGCCACCGCCGCGAGGTTGCTGCCCAACTCGCGGCGCAGCCGCACCTGCGTGGCCGCGGTGTCGCGCGCCTGCTGACGGGGGGCCAACTCGGCGGCGAGTGGTTCGAGCGTCGCGAGCCGGGCCTGGAGTGCCACGACGTCGGCCGCGGCCGCACCCGCCAACGCAACGAGGGTTGTGTGGTGGGTGACCGAGGCCGCATGTTCGACCTCGGCTGCGTGGGCGACAGCGACCGCCGCCTGCGCGGCGTTCCAGAGTTGACGCCTGGCGGCAAGATCGTTGCTCGCGGCCTGCACCGCGGCGGCTACTGCTGCAGCCTCGGCCGCCGGCGCCGGTTGCCCGAGCGCGGCGAAACCGGCCTCGACACCGACATACACGCTGGCGATCGCGGCAGTGGCGTTTGCGGCTGCGACCCCGGCAGCCAGCACCTTGTGGTGCTGCGCGACGACAGGGCGCGCACGAACACTGACCTCCACTGCGGTGACAACTTCGGCGATGGTGTCGCGCTCCGCCTCCAGCGCCGCAAGCGTGGCCGCAGCCGCAGCCGCGTCGTCGAACAGCTTGGCCCGATCCTCGGCGGTGGCCCGTTGGGCCGCGGCATCGTCGGCCGCCGACTGCACGAGGGCGAGCGCCGCGCGCTGCAAGTCGCGGGCCGGTTGCAGCGCGGCCAGCGCAACGTTCAGCTCGGCCTCGCTCCATTCCTCCACCGGTGGCACCTCCCCCGGGTCCTCGGCCCAGACCGCGTGCACCGAGCGATATGCATCGTCGGCGTTCTTGCGGTGGCGTTCGACCTCGCGGTCGACCCCCTCCACCTGCCGGTCGAGCTCCAGCATGCGGTCCTTCAGCAGGCGCGTCGCAGTCTCGAACACCTCGCCGCCGAACAGTTGGCGCAGCAGTTTCTCGCGGTCCTCGTCGGTGGCGATGAGGAAGTCGGTGAACTTGCCCTGTGGCAACAGCACGACTCGCTGGAACTGTTTGGCGTCGAGACCGACGAGTTCCTCACACTTCTTCGCGCAACGGCTGGCCTGGGTCTCCACCACCTCGTCGGTGCCACCGACCAGCTTGACGATGGTGGCCGACGGGCCTGCCGACACGAGCCCTTGACCGGTCTTGCGCGGGCGGTCCTGTTTCGGACTGCGGTGCACCCGATACCGCTCGCCGTCGACCTCGAAGTCGAGCCGCGCGTACGTTTCCGTGGTCGAATCCGCGAAATGTGAACGGGGGTCGCCGTCGGCCGAGCGTCCGCCCGGCAGCACACCGAACAGCGCATAGACCATCGCGTCGAAGACGGTGGTCTTGCCCGTTCCGGTGGGGCCGGTAACGACGAACAGCCCCCGGGCGCCGAGCGCCTCAAAGTCGACGACCTGTTTGCCCGGGTACGAGCCGAACGCCTGGAACTCCAAATACAGCGGGCGCATCAGGCCACCTTTGCTTCCGCATCGGTGATGGCGACATGAAGGAGCGCCTGCTGCGACGGCGTGGGTGGCTCGCCGATACTTTCCCGCCAGAAGGCATCTGCGGCCTCGGTGGCCGACACCACCCGCCGATCGAGCACCGCGCCCGACGCGCCCACCCCCTCGGCAACGGGCGGGGCCAGCACGATCTCGACCACGAACGGGTAGACCGCCGCCAGGCGCTGTTTGGCATCGAGCACCACACCGGGGTCGGTGATGATGGCCCGCACCAACGTGTTCGAGAGCGCCAGTGGGGCGGCGAGCAGTTCGTCCATCGTGCCCTGCACCGTGCACACCGCACGGCCGACAGGAATTGCCACCTCGGCGATGCTGCAGACGCCCGTGGAACCCATCTCGATGATGGTGACGCTCTTGGGGTGTTCTTCCGAGAAGGAGTACGCCAGCGGTGTCCCCGAGTAACGCACGGTGGGAGCGAGCGGCTGCGGCCGGTGCAGGTGGCCCAGCGCGGTGTACGAGAACCCGTCGAACAGCGCGAGATCTACCGTGGTGGTGCCACCCACTGCCAGTTGCCGCTCGGAGTCGCTGGCTGTGCCGCCAGTGACGAAGGCATGGCTGACGGCCAGCGACCGCGGTGCCGACAGATGAGGCTGCGCGGCGTGGATGGCGGCCGCGAGCACTGAGTGATGCGTGCGGCGGATACGCCGTTCGAACGCGTCGGCACCGTCGTCGTCGTCGGCGATGACGCTGGTGTCGACGAGATCGTCGGGCGCAGCCTGCGGATCCAGGAAGGGCAGCAGCACGAGATCGAGCGGGCCGTCGGCGAACTGCAGCGAGATGACCTCACCGACCTTCGCATAGCCGCCGCGCACGTAGACGCGGCTGGAATCCATCAGTTCGTCGTACGCGGCCACGCGGTCGGCACCGTCGTGGTTGCCGGTGATGGCGGCCACGGTGTGCCCGGCGGCCTGGAGGCGCACCAATGCCTGGCGGAACATCACCACTGCCTCGGTGGGTGCGATCGCCCGGTCGTACAGGTCGCCGGCGATGACGACAAGATCAATGCGCTCGTCGCCGCACAACTGGATCAGCCATTCGATGAACGCCTGTTGGTCGTCGGCAAGCGAGATCGGCCCGAAGCTGCGGCCGAGGTGCCAGTCGCTGGTGTGGAGGATGCGCACGAGGTGAACCCCTGAGGTCGGCCGAAACGGGTGGGGCGAGAATGCCCGATATCTGGAACGCAATCACACCACATGGGTGTGACATCGTCGGGATCAACCGCACCGAGGCGGTCGCCTCTAGCCTCGGGGTGTGGCCACCGAGATTGATGCAGCAGCAGATACCGGTGCCCATGTCGATACCAGTCCTCGTGTGAGGGGTGAGGCCACAGGACGCGAGTTCATCGCGCTGGTGACCGCCCTGATGGCCACGACCGCACTTGGCATCGATCTGATGCTGCCCGCATTCCCCGAGATGCGCCAGCAGTTCGGGATGGCCGCGGACTCCACGCAGGTGACCTGGATCGTCACCGCCTACTTCCTCGGCATGGCCGCCGGACCCTGGTTGTATGGCCCGGCCTCCGACCGCTTCGGTCGTCGCCCACCGCTGCTCGCGGGGCTCGCGCTCTACGGGGTGGCAGCTGCGGTTGCGGCGATGGCACCGACCTGGCAACTGGTGGTGATTGCCCGCTTCGTGTGGGGTGTCGGTGCTGCTGGACCGCGCTCGTTGAGCATCGCCATGATTCGCGACCGCCACGACGGCAACACCATGGCTCGGCTGATGTCGATGATCATGGCCGTGTTCATGTTGGTGCCGGTGCTGGCTCCGGCGGTGGGCGCCGGCCTGATCGCCTTCCTGCCGTGGCGCGCCGTGTTCTGGTTGCCGGCCGTCGTCTCGGTGCTGCTGATGATCTGGTCACGGCGTCTGCCTGAGACGTTGCACCGCGACAATCGCCGCCCATTCACGTGGCGCGCCGTCGGCCAAGCGGGCAAGGAAGTCGTCACACATCGACAGACGATGGCGCTCACGATCGCGATGACGTTCATGTCGGCGATCATGACTGCGTACCTCGCCGGCAGCGAGGTGATCCTGCAGGAGGTGTTCGGGTACGGCCAGTGGTTTCCGCTGTTCTTCGGGGCGATCGCAGTGCTGCTGGCGACGAACTCGCTGATGAATGCTCGCCTGGTCGGTCGCTACGGCGCGGTGTCCCTGGTGCGGCGCGTGTCGCTGATCGGAATCGGCGTCACCGTGGCAATGACCGCAGTGGCGTTCACCGGTGGTGGCATTCCGAACTTCTGGTTGTTCACCATCGTGCTGTGCATCGCCATCCCACTGGTGCAAGGCCTCCAACCCACCAGCAATGCCATCGCGATGACACCGTTGCCACACGTCGCAGGCACGGCGTCGTCGATCATCGCCACCCTCACGTCGGCCGGCGGCGCGTTGCTGGGCGGCCTGGCCTGCAACGCGTTCGATGGCACGGTGCGTCCGTTCGCGATCTACTTCCTGGTGTTCATGGGCCTTGCTGCGTTCTTCGTGCTGTGGGGAACCCACGGGCACGACAAGAGCCAAGGCCATTGACGGCTCGCGTCAGCGAGCGCTCGCGAACCAGTCCCGCAACCGTGCGAAGCCCTCATCGAGCGACACGGTCGGCGACCAGCCAAGGTCGTCGCGCATCGGCCGCGGGTCGAACCAGTGCGCGGTGCTCAACTGTTCAGCAACGAAACGCGTGATCGGCGGCTCGCCGTCGCGGAACCTCGGCCACAGCTTCTCCACCACCGCGCCGACGCGCATCGCCACACCCACCGGCACATGCCGCGGGGCGAAGGGCACCCCAGCAGCGAGGCAGATGCCCTCGACCAACTCGCGCACCGTGCGCGGTTCACCGTTGGCCACCACGTAGGCGCGGCCGGCGCAGCGAGCGTCTGGGCGCACACCGTCGAGCGCCGCGACATGCGCGCTGATTGCGTTGTCGATGTAGGTGGTGTCCACGAGCGCACTGCCATCCCCCACCATGAGCAGACGACCTGCGGTCGCGCGCTCCACGATGCGACCCACCAATTGGGTGTCGCCCGGACCCCACACGAGGTGCGGGCGGATGGCTACGACGGCGAGTGTGTCGTCGTTCGCGGCGAGTGCGATCTGTTCGGCGAGTGCCTTCGACTCGGCGTAGAACGCGCCCTTTCTGCCGATGACGGCAGCGTCGGCGCCAACACCCACGAGCGAGTGGCCAGAGTGCGCGACCGAGGGGGTGGAAACGTGCACGACGCGAGCGATGCCATTCGCGCGGGCGGCGGACAGCACGTTGGTGGTGCCGTCAACATTGACACTGCGGAAGTCGTCCCACGTACCCAGCACACCAACCCGCGCGGCACCGTGCAGGATCGCGTCGCACCCTTCTGCCGCGGCACGCACGACATCGGCATCGCGTACATCGCCCTGCACCTGGTGAACACCTTCGGGCAGCGCCAGCATGCGCCGTTGCAGACACACCACGTCGTCACCGCGTGCCGCCAGGGTTGCTGCCACACCGCCGAGCAGCAGGCTGCCGGCGCCGGTGACGAGCACCTTCACCGGGAACTCCCCGACAGCACGTGCTCCATCGTGCGTCCGAGTGCCGTGCGGTCGATCTTCGCGTTGTGGCGGATGTCGACCGGCAGCTGCTTCGTGGTCCAGACCGCGGCGATCGCCTGCGGGGAAGCGGCGGCGCGGACCGCGGCCGCGAGTTCGGGCGTGGCCGCACCGTCGACACGATCGCCGGTGGTCTCGAGCACCACCACGACCTGTTGCACACCGAGCGGCCCAATCCCGACGGCAGCAGCGCGGGCAACCCCGGCGACCGACTCGGCGGCGACCTCCAACGGCACCGGTGTGACCGCGCCGTCGGTCGTGTGGATCAGGTGCACGACCCGGCCCTCGATCCACAACCGGCCCTCGCTGTCGAGATGGCCCACGTCGCCCGTGCGGTGCCAGATGCGGCCGTCCAGCGTGGGGCGCGCCGCCTGCTGTGTGAGCCACAGACGGTCGTAGCCACTGGACATCCACGGCGTGTGCACGACGACTTCCCCGGTGATGCCGGTGGGCACGGCGGTCAGCGCCGCCCCCGCGTCGGTGTCGGCGATCAGCACGTCACAACCAGGCACGGGCAGTCCCACGCACACACCGCGGCCTTCACCCACTGCTGCTCGACCGGTGAGCGTGATGTCGGCCACCGGCAAGACCTCGGTCATGCCATACGGGGTGCACAGTTCGGCAGCCGGGCATAACCGGCTGAGACCGCGCAGTGTCTCGATCGGCACGGGCGCACCGGCCGACATCACCAGTCGCACGTTCGCCAACGAGGGCAGCAGACCGGCTGCTGTGTGCAGCACGTTGGCCAGCGCCGCGGGCGAGGCGAACACCATCGTCGCCCCGATTCGCGCACAGGCGTCGTCGAGCGCTGCGGCGGTGAGCGTCGCCGGTGCGGTCACGTCCATGTCGGCGAGTCCGGTGACGATGCCCAGTGCCGGGCCGAACACGGCGAACGGGGCGAAGGCGGCAACGAAGCGGTCGCCGGGCGTGATGTCGTAGAGCGACTGCAATGCATCGCGCTGCGCACACAACTGCCGATGTGTGTAGCGCACACCTTTGGACGGGCCGGTGGCGCCCGAGGTGAACACCACGGCGGCCGGGTCGTCGGGTGCGGGCGGCACGATAGCCAGCGCGCCCAGTTGCCAGGTGGGGGCCCTGCGCAACGACCCGAGGTGGATCGAGGTCGCCGTGGGTGCCCACCGCAACGTGCGAGCGGCGACCGTTGCTTGGCGCGGGCCGACGACGAACTTCACTCGCGCCGAGCGCACGGCCCGACCGAGGCCGCGCAGGCCCAGCCCGCCATCGGCGACGACGGTGACGGCACCGATGCGCCAGCACGCGTAGACGACTGCGATGAGATCGATGCCCGGGGGCACCAGCACGGCCACACGGTCGCCGCGCTGCACACCCTCGGCGCGCATCGCTGCAGCGAATGTGCCGACCCGTTCGGCGAACCCGGCGTGCGTGATGGCCTCGTCGGCGGCCGCATCGCTGATCGCGATCTCGCTGTTCGAACTCTCGGACGCGACGATGCGCGACCACAGAGGCTCGATGTCGACCGTGTCATCGTTGGTCGTGCCGGCCGGGGCCACGGCATCGGCGATCGCGGCCTCGACGAACGGAGCGATCGAGGTCTCCAGGACGCACAGGTGACCGGCGGCGGCGATGCGGTGCAGTTCGACATCGTGGAACCGTCCGCGCAGATCTTCGGCGAAGTCGTCGTTGAACACCGGATCCTTGGAACCCCACACCAGGCGCACCGGCACCCGCAACGCACCCAACCCCTGCGCCACCCGATCCAACTCGCATTTCGTCACGTGGAGATCCGTGAAGGGGACGTCGGCAACAAACCCCGCCACACCCTCGCGACGGTCGGCCGAGCGATACGGGGCAGCGAGCGCCGTGCGCTGCACCCGGGTGAGCGCCATACCGGGCAAGAACGGCGTGCCGCGCACGAACAACGGTGTCGACCTCGTCGCCCACCGATGCACCCCGTGCGAGGCCGCCAACCGGATCAGCCACGGCGCGTGCCGGCCCTGCGGAACAGCGATTCCCGTGTTCGACAGCACCAGTCCGGCAACCAACTCGGGATGCGCCACGGCGAACCCCATCGCGATCGCGCCACCCCAGTCCTGTGCCACCAGCCAGACCGGCCCGTCAAGACCGAGCGCCTGCACCAGATCGTGCACATCGGCCACCCGGTCGACGTATCGGCGAGCGCCGACGTGCGCCGAGTACCCCATCGACAGTTGATCGGGGGCGATCACCCGGCACGCAGGGTCGAGTTCGCGCAGCAGCCGCGACCACAGGAACGACCACGTCGGGTTGCCGTGCAGACACAGCACTGTCGGGGCAGTAGCCGAACGTCCGGGTCGATCCAGCACGTGCCAGCGGCGCGTCGTTCCGTCGTGTCCCGGCACCTCGATGGTGCGCGACCACGACGGATCCAGCCCGAACGCCGCGAGGTCGGCAGCGGACGGGACCGCGGGGTTCACCAGACGATCTCCGTGAGGCTGGTGTTGAGGCCCGAGCCGATACCCATGCAGAACACCCGTTGTCCGCGCACGATCTGATCTTGCACGCTGGCCAGCGTGATCGGCACCGCAGCCGGGCCGACGTTGCCGTAGTGCGGGAACGTCAACGGCGCCTTGGCCGGATCGATGCCCAATCGGGCGCACAACATCGTCGTGTGCACCTTGCTGACCTGGTGGAGGATGTACCAGTCGGCGCCGGCCGACCAGTCGAAGCTCTTCAGCGCGTCGATCCATGCGGCCTCGGCAAGATCGAGGCCAGCGGAGAGCAGGCCCGCCGTGTCGGTGGTCATGCGATCGAGGCTGCCCACGCACAGCAGGTTGTGCTGCGACGCGGCACGGGCGATGCCACCGACGATGCGGTGCGCTTCGGGGTGCTTGTCGGTGCGGGACAGCACCATCGCCGCAGCGCCCGACCCGAGGGTGAGCGAGGCGAACTCGGCGAACACATCGGCGGCGGTGGCGTCGGGGCGACGCAGGCGTTCCAGTGTGACTTCCTGGGTGTAGCGACTGCCTTCACCGTCGACGATGAGGGCGTACTCGATCATTCCGGCATCGAGCATCGCCGAGGCGACATGCATCGCGTTCATGAACCCCAGACAGGCATTGCCGATGTCGAAGTTGAGACACGAAGAGGGCAGCCCGAGCTGGTGGTGCACATCGCAGGCCATCGAGGGCTCGAGGTGCGACTTGCACACCGAGGTGGACATGAGGACGCCGATCTGGCTGGGGTCGATACCGGCCTTCTCGATCGCGGCTTTGCCGGCCATCGCTGCGGCGTCGGCAAACGTGATGTCCTCACCCCACCAACGGCGCTCCTCGATTCCGGCGACACTGGCCAACAAACCGGCCCGCATACCGTTGCGGTGATACGTCTCGGCGAGCTGTTCATCGAGCCAATCGGAGGTGATGACCACCGGAGCTTCGATCGCTGCGATGCTCAGCACCCCACTGTGTTGGTGACTGAACACCGAGTTTCCGGTCATGTTCGGCTTCCTGTCGTCGTCGCTTCAAGGCTAAGTGCGTGTGTCCCATTTCGCTTGACGAAGGGGGCACATAACAGGCCCCCTGCCCGGTCCCGGCTTCTGGGAAGGATCCGTCCCAAATCGGCTTCCGGGAAGGATCCGTCCCGGAATCCGGAACTGGACCTGTCCAGAACTGCCGCACTCTGTGCGGGCCGGAGTGCATTCCTACTTTCGAGGGCCTGCAGGCTGGATCACACGGCGGAGGCGGGTGACAATGTCGTCGAGGTCCGGGTTGGATGCCGCGATCCACACGACGAGCTCGTAGACGTCATCGTTCGAGGCGCGTGACGCCTTGATTCCATTGAGTTCGAGGAACACTGCCGTGGCCAGCCAACCGAGTCGTTTGTTGCCGTCCACGAGTGCGTGGTTGTTGACGATCGATTGCAGGAGGGCCGCCGCCTTGGTGACCAGGTCGGGGTACGCGTCCTCACCAAAGGCAGCGGTCTGGGGTCGTGCTGCGGCGGAGCCGAGAAGGCCGATGTCGCGGATCGGTGGCGGGTCGCCGAGCAACCTGCGAGCCAACTCGACAAGATCGTCGAGGTCGAGGAACTCGATCGGTTCGCTCATTCGCCAAGGCGGCGCAGGGCGTCGGCGTGCGTGTTCAGAATCAGTCGTGCCGCAGTATTCACCCGGTCGCGGTGTTGACCGCGGCTGACGAACTCCCGAACGGCTCGACGGGCGGCCTCCTGCATGGAGATGCCCTCTGCCTCGGCACGCTCTCGCAGCGCTGCCTGCTCGGTGTCAGTGAGGCGGAGGGTCATAGCCATGTATCAATGGTATCAGTTCGACACCACAGGCAACTTCCGAGACGGGGCCCCCACGGCATGACAGAGGGCTCACGCTGTACGGATCAGAACCCCGGTTGGCACGCCACAGCTAGCCTTGCCCGGTGCGCTCATCGAACTCCGCTGCCGTTCGCGCCACGCTGATCGGCGTTGCGGGAGTCATCGCCTGCTGGCTGCTGGCCACACCACGCAACGCTGGCCCCGATGAACCCAGCCACAGCGTCGCCTCCGCCGCCCTGGTGCGCGGCCAGACGGATGGCGTCGCGGTCGGCGTGGACTATCAGGCCGACGAGTTCCAGGTGCCGGCGATGGTGGGCGAACCGAACCCCGGCTGTTTCGCGTTCCACCCCGACACTGCCGCCGCCTGCGAAGGCACCCCACCGGACGACACCTCGCCGACCGGACGGCAGACCACCTCGAACGGGTACCCGATCTGGGGTCACCTGCTGCCCGGTCTGGCCTCGTTCGTGCCGAGCGCATCGCTGTACGCGTACCTCGCGCGGCTGTTGAACGCGCTGCTCCCCGTTGCCTTGCTCGTCGGCGCGCTGATGCGCTGCCGTCGGCACACCAGTGCGTGGCTGTCAACGGGTCTGCTCGTCGGGTTGACCCCGATCGCCTGGTTCATCATGGGTATCGTCAGCCCCTCCGCGTTGGCCATCGCCGGTGGCGCTGCGCTGTGGGCGGCAACGCTCACCGACCCCCGGCGGAACACCGACATGCTGCTGGCCGCCGCCTGGGCGGCGACGCTGTTACCGCGCCGCGACGGGCCGGTGTGGGCCACGTTGATCATCGTCTTCGCGTGCCTCGCCACCGATCGCCTGCCGTCCGACCTGTGGCGCCGCGCCGGTCGCGCTGGCCAGATCATGATCGGTGTGTCGCTGCCGCTCACGCTGCTGCCAACGCTGATGAACGGCTACGACAAGTTGAACACGATGCTGCCGGTGGTGCTCGTGGTGCTGCCGGTGGGTGAGATCATCGTGCGTCGCTGGCGAGCAGCAGGCCTGCGCCCGCCTCGCCCGATCGTCGTTGCCCTCGGCGGCCTGGGCGTGGCCGCCGTCGCCGTGGCAGCCGCGAACGTCTTGCGGCCAGGTGGTGTCGATCTCGACATGACCGGTCGCGTCGTCAACCTCACCGGCCGCCACCTGCGTCAACTCGTCGGCGTGCTCGGCTGGCTGGACACTCCCATACCCGAATCCGCGTTGTTGTTGTGGTGGGTGGTGTTGGGGGCGATGGCCATGGTGGCGTTGTTGACCGCCCCGCGTCTGGTCGCCGTCGCCGCCGGAACGCTTGGCGCGGGGATCGTCATGGCCTGGGTACTGGAGTTGGGCACGGGAGACACATCGGGCACCTACTGGCAGGGTCGCTACACGATGCCGCTGATCGTCGGGTTGCCGATGATCCTCGCGATGCGAGCGCCCAAGGATGAGGTGGCAGCGCGCCGCGCTCGGCGCACGGTCCACGGTGCAGTGTGGGCGGTGTGGAACGCGGCGTTCTACGCGGCGATGCGTCGTTGGGGTTCGGGTGTCGACGGCACGGTCTACCCGTGGAAGTGGACGAACTGGAACGCCCCACTGCACCCGTCGCTGTTCCTCGTGCTGCATGCGCTGGCCAGTGGCTGGCTGCTGCTGCGCATCGGCGCCACCGCGCACGACGCGCCCGCCGAGTCCACCTCCGGTCAGCTGCTGCAGGCGACCGACTAGGCTGACGGGCGAATCGGCCACGGTCGGTGCCACACCGGCACCTGCCAGCGGGCCACGACTTCACCCTCTCCTCGGATGCTGCACCGACTCGCCCGCCCCCTGCTCGTCCTGGGCTCCGTGGCGATCGCACTCGGACTTCGCGAGTACCACGTCGCTCAGCGCGGCCCGGTTGAGGGCTTCTGGCAGTTCGTCGCCTTCGGCCTGCTGACGGCGCTCGTCGCGATCGCCGTGGGTCTGCCGTACGCCCAAGGCACGTGGGTGGCGGCAGCGGCCACCGCCGCGCTCACCTGCGCTCTGGCCGACGGCATCACCTCCATCTGGCTCGTCTTCTTCCCCAACTCGTTGCCGCGCTTCGTGCTCGTCGCCTCGGTGGTGGCATTCATCCCGTGGTACGTGGTGTGTTGGTGGCTCGCCGACCGCGGGCATCAGCGCTCACGCAAAGCGATGCGAGTGCTGGCGATCGCCGACGTCGACGAGCTGGCCACGCTGCGCGCCGATGCCGAGCGCGGCTTCCCCACCGACGAACTGGCGTACAGCCTGGTCGGCGTCATCGACGTCAACAGCGCCGACCCCGCGGAGGTCGACCGTCTCGTCCGCGAGCACGAGGTCACACTCATCGTGCTCGGTTCGAGCGCGCAGTTGGCCGACGAAGTGCTGGCCGCGGTCGAGCAGCACCACCGCCACGGTGTGCGGGTGCGCACGATGGAGCAGTTCTACGAGCAGTGGCTGGGCAAGCTGCCGCTGTCGAACCTTGCTCGCTCGGCGCTGCTCACCGACGTCAGCACCATCCATGCGCAAGGGTTCGCTTCCACCAAGCGAATGGTCGATGTCGTGTTCGCCACGCTCGGGCTGTTGCCGCTGGCGATCGCCACTCCCTTCGTGTTCATCGGCAACCTGTTCGGCAACCGTGGCCCGCTGCTCTACAACCAACCCCGCGTCGGTCTCAACGGTCAAGTGTTCAAGATCCACAAGTTCCGCACGATGTTGCCGGCGGCCGAGGGCGAAGTGTCGAAGTGGACTGCAGAGGACGATCCGCGCATCACCCGCTTCGGTGCGGTGCTGCGCCGCACCCACCTCGACGAACTGCCACAGATGCTCGATGTCCTGCGCGGCACGCTCAGCCTGGTGGGTCCGCGGCCCGAGCAGCCGCACTATGTCCAGCAGCTCGAGAAGGCGCTGCCGTACTACGCGTCACGCCACGTGGTGAAGCCGGGCATCACCGGCTGGGCACAGGTGAAGTTCCGCTACTCGGCCTCCGAGCTCGACGCTCGCGAGAAGCTGCAGCACGACCTGTATTACATCCGTCACCAATCGCTGGTGCTCGACCTGAAGATCATCAAGCGCACGATCACGCAGGTGCTGTTCGCCGGCGGACGCTGAACGCCCCGCCGTTCACATCGATTCGGCGAAGCGATCCGAGCGGCGCACGTAGAAGCGGAAGCCGACGTAGAACACGATCAGCGACGAACACACGAGCCACAGCATCGTGTTCAGGCCCGGCATGCGGATGTCCCAGAAGATGTTGCGGTACGCCATCATGAACCGCGCCATCGGGTTCGCCAGCGACAGGTCGCGCATGGTGATCGAGGTGCCGAACACCGTCCGATCTGGAACGAAGCTGGGCGAGTAGATCACCGGCGTGAGGTAGAAGTACGCCAGCAGCAACACCGACGTGATGTACTCCACGTCCTTGAACTTCACGTTGCACGCGGCCAACCAGAAGGCCACGCCAGACGTGAACAAGACCTGTAGCGCGAGCACCACCACCAGCATCGGGATGTACTGCAACATGACGTGCCCGGTGACGAGCAGGATGGCCGTGGACAGCACCGAGAACTCGATGCACGTGGAGAACGCCAGAGCGAGGATCGTGGACGCGGGGATCAGTTCGCGCGGGAACCACACCTTGGTGATCAGGCTGCCGCCGTTGGCCACGGCCCCCATCGCGCCCGTCAACGAGCTGGAGAACAGGTTCCAGGGCAGCACGCCGGCGAGCAGGAAGAACGCAAAGAACGTCATCCCGCTGGGGTCGCCCGGTGCCGGCTTGACCTTGAAGAACGTGCCCAACATGATCGCGTAGACAGCGGTCATCATGATCGGCTGCAACAACGACCAGCCCCAGCCGAGGAAGCTGCGCCGGTAGCGGCTGCTCAGCTCACGCTTGGCCAGGTTGATGAGCAGCTCGCGGTACTCGAGGCACTCGCGGATGGCCTGTCGAGGTGTGCGCTTCACGAGGCATCGCCCTTCGGCTCGACATGCCAGGTGCCGTTCAAGGTGACGTGGCCCCAGTCGCCACGGTGATGTGCGCCGGGCACCACGTCGAAGACGGCCATGTCGGGGCTGGAGTCGTAGACGTGCCCCGAGTGTCGGGCGCCGAGCGCTGCCGCGAGGTGATATGTGCCGGGTAACAGTGGCAGCGCTGGGATTCGGTATACGAGTTCACCCTCGCCCTCGAGACGCTGCACAGGGAGTTGGAAGGTACTGACTGCACCAGAGATGGTGTGGCCTTCGACGCTGGTGATGAAACAGCTGAACAGCGCATCGTCGATCGGCTCGTGCGCGACCCACTTGAACCGCACGTCCACCGGCTGCCCGGTGACCAGCGAATGGCCACTACCGCCATGCTCCAGCCGAGCGACGACTTCGGCCTCGCCGCTGCCCGACCGCTTGCGACCGGTGCCGTCGACCCGGTACTGCGACTCGACGCTGGCCAAGTACTGATCGACCACGTCGGAGACACCGCCGATCGCCTGTACCTGGCCGTGGTCGAGCCACATCGCCTCGTCGCAGAGGTTCTGCACATGGCCGAGGCCGTGGCTGACGAAGACGACCGTGCGACCGTCGGCGCGAATTTCGGCCATCTTCTCGTGGCACCGACGCTGGAACTGCTCGTCGCCGACGGCCAGCACTTCGTCGACCAGCAGGATTTCAGGATCGACGTGCACGGCAACGGAGAACCCGAGGCGTGCGTACATACCCGAGGAGTAGGTCTTCACCGGATTGTCGATGAACTTCTCCATCCCGGAGAAGGCGAGGATGTCGTCGAAGCGGGCCTTCAGTGTCGCTTTCGACATCCCCAGGATCGAGCCGTTGAGGAACACGTTCTCGCGGCCGGTGAGCTCGGGATGAAAGCCTGCGCCCAACTCCAGCAGCGACGACATCTTGCCGCGGGTGACGACCGTGCCCTTGTCGGGAACGAGGATGCGGCTGAGCACTTTCAGCATCGTGCTCTTGCCCGCGCCGTTGCCGCCGATGATGCCGAACGTGGTGCCCTTGGGCACTTCGAAGCTGACATCCTTCAGGGCCCAGAACTCTTCGAACTTGTTGCCCTTCCCCTTCTTCACAATCACCTGTTTCAGCGTGGTGCTGCGGTCGGTGAAGACGCGGAATGTCTTCCAGACGTTCTCGGCGGTGATGGCTGCCTCGCCGTTGGAGGTGCTCATACGTGACCAGCCCAAATGGACGCGCGTCGGTGGACGGGGGGCTGCGGCATAACTGTGCCGATCCTATCGGTCGCCGTCATTGGCCTGTACTCCCAGGTGATCACCACCTGGGAGCGCTGCCGGATGACACCTGGCCCAACTGGTGTATCGTTGGTGTATGTCTCGCACCAACATCGACATCGATGACGAACTCTGTCGGCAGGTGATGGACCGCTTCCATCTCTCAACGAAGCGGGACGCGGTGAACCTGGCGCTCCGCCATCTCGCCGGCGAGCCGCTCGATGTGGACGACGCCCGGTCGCTGCGGGGAACGGGCTGGGAGGGCGACCTCGACGAGATGCGATCGAGTCGGACGTGATCCTGGTCGATACATCCGCATGGGTGGAGTTCCTTCGAGGAACCGATTCGCCGGTGTGCGAAGCCGTCGATCGGCTACTCGGTAGCGACCTTGCCTCATGTGATGCGATCTCGATGGAGCTCCTCGCCGGCGCTCGCGACGAGCGACAACTGACGCAGCTCAGGGGTTTGCTCGCGCGTACGACGATGTTGCCGACGTCACCCGCCGACTTCGAGTTGGCGGCGGCGATGTACCGAGCGTGCCGCGTGCGCGGCGAGACCGTCCGCAAGCTGATCGATTGCCTGATCGCGGCTGTCGCCGTACGGGCCGACGTGGAGATCCTCCACGCGGATGCGGACTTCACGACGCTCGCACGACACACCGACGTGCGAGTCCATCCCGAATCGCTCCGCTGACGTTCGGCGAGTGGCGAGTGGCGAGTGGCGAGTGGCGAACCTGCCTGCGTCGTGACGCTGAGCGCTAGCGGCGCAACAAGCGGCGCAGGCGGCGCTGCAGGAACGGCCCGAGGCGCAGGTAGAACGCCCGCGCAGCGATGAATGGCGCCACCCTGCGGGTCGGTTGGACCGCGGCGGCGAAGGAACCCTCGTGCGCCACCCGCACTCGCGCTGGCATCGCGATCGCGCCGTCAATGGCCTGCCAGGTGAGCCGAGCAGATTCCTGCCACGTGTGCCGGTGGGCGGCATCGCGTACGTGGGCGAGGGCTGCGGCGGCCGCGGCTGGATCGGTCATGACGCCGGCGAGCGCATCGGCCCAGTCGCTCGCTCGCCAACCGACGATCGTGGCCGGGCCTTCACCCAGGATCTCGCCCAGCGCAGTGCCACGGAACGCGAGGCACGGCGTGTCCACCGACGCGGCCTCGAACGGGATCAACCCGAACCCTTCCACCGTGCTGGGGTACAGCACCGCCGATGCGTTGCGTAGCAGCCACCACTTCTCCGCGTCGGACACTTGGCCGAGGTGCACGACACGACGGGCCACGTCCGTGCCGAATGACTGCACCAAGCGGGCGTCGTCGTCGGTGGAGCGTCCGTAGAACGGCTCGGGCCCGGCAACTAGCAGGTTGCCCTCGATGCCGTGTCGCTGCACTGCGTCGGCGAAGGCGGCAATGGCCTGACCGCGATTCTTGTGCGTGAACGTGGCCGACAGCACCAACACGAACGGAGCGTCGGGTGCGGCGGCGGGGCGAGTGCCCGGCAACGGTTCCGTGTCCGAGCCGCACGACACCACGGTGGTGCGCGCTTCGTCCAGTTCGGCCACCTCGGTCATCGCCGAGCGGCGACCGAACTCGCTGATGAAGGTGACGCCATCAGCCTGCAACATCATCGTCCGCTGCAGGTTGCGAGCCAGGAAGAACAGGTCGCTCGACGGGTGGTACGTGGGGTTGGAGAACCCGATCATGTCGAGTTGGCTCACCAGCATCCGGTCGGCCACGTCGTGACACCACCGCAGTTCCTGCGCACGCAGCATTTGGTACGGGCGATACACGACATCGAAGGGCGTCGCCGATGCGGACCGTTCGACGACGTCGACACCCGAACCACGCATGGCCTCGCGAGTGGACGCGACGAACTCGGCACCCACTGCAACGGCGACCTGCGCGCCGGCCCGAGTGGCTGCGAGGGAGCGGGAGACTTCCAACACCACGCGCTGTGTGCCGGTGTGCACATCGCCGGTCATGCAGGCACCGTCGAGCACCACGCGGATCGGGCGCAAGCGGGTGGCGGCCCACAGCCGATGGGCGGCAAGCGATGAGTTGGCCGACGAGTCGAGCGCACGGTCGTAGTCGGTGGCAGGCACATTTCCGGTGCCGTCGATGGGCGACCACCGCAGCGCGACGCCCGGTGCTGCCACGTGCTGATAGCCGAGGCGGGTGAGGCGGGCACCGAGGTCAGCAATCAGCGTCGCCGCGTCGGTGGCAGTGGCCGGCAGATCGCGACGCAGCAACTCCACCGCTTCGGCGCTGAACAACACCACGGAAGCACACGGCCGCGGCAGCAGTGGCGCCGGCGGCAATGCAGCGTGCAACTCGTACGTGACGAGAGCGGCCGACGCATCGGCCACCGGCATCGGCGACACCGTGCCCACCAACGCCGCCTCGGCGGCCGCGGCCAGCAACGAGTCGTCGCACGGCACGGTGGTCCACAGCACGGCGGCGTCGCCGTGGGGCACATCGGCACGAAGCGCCTCCAGCAGCGCGTCAGCCGTACCGCCCACCACTGCCCGAATCATGGGGCGAGGCTACCGCTGCCGGTGAACTCGCATGTGAAGCGGTGGCGCTATCGTCAGACCGTGGAATCAGGCGGTGGTTACGTGCACTCAGTGGCGATCGTCGTGCCCGTCTACCGAGGCGAGTCCACGCTGTCCGCGCTCATGGCCGAGATCGAGCCGCTCCTCCAGCCGACGTCCACGCCTCGAGGCCACGTGTTCCGTGTCGACGAAGTCGTGCTGGTGCACGACTGCGGGCCCGACCGCTCCGACGAGGTGATCCGGGCGCTCGCCAAGGCACACCCGCACGTCACTCCGGTCTGGCTCTCTCGCAATTTCGGACAGCATGCAGCGACGCTGGCCGGCATCGGCAACACGTCCAGCGAATGGGTGGCCACGCTCGACGAGGACGGACAGCACGCCCCGGCAGACATCGCCCTGCTCCTCGACCAGGCCATCGACGAGCAGTTGCAGTTGGTGTACGGCTGTCACCAGTCGGCAGCTCCGCACGCGTGGTGGCGCAATGCCACCAGCAGCGCCGCGAAGTGGGTTGCGCGCCTGATCGGCGGTGCCGAGATCGGCACTCACACCAGTTTTCGCCTGATGCTCGGCTCACACGGGCGCAGCATCGCGGCGTATTGCGGCCCTCGGATCTACCTCGACGTCGCGTTGCGCTGGGCCATCGACCGCACCGGCGAGGTCACAGTCAGCACTCGGCCCGAGTGGCGCGAGGGTTCGGGATACAACCTCAGCAAGCTCCTGTCGCACTTCTGGTCACTGGTGTTGAGCAGCGGGACGAGGCCGCTGCGCATCATCGCTTCCATTGGGGTGCTCGTCTCGTTCGCCGGCTTCGTGTTCGCGGGAGTGGTGTCTGTGCGGGCTGTTGTCGGCGACTACCAGGTGGCCGGCTGGGCATCGGTCATGGTGACGTTGCTGGTGCTCGGCGGGTTGATGTTGCTGGCGCTCGGTGTCGTCGCCGAGTATTTGGGCGCGCTGTTACGCGCAGCCCAGGGCCGCCCCCTGTACATCGTCGTCGACGACCCCCAGAGTGGGCCGATGTCCGACCGGCCACCGACGTGACCACCCTCGTCGTCGGCCGCGGGTTGCTCGGCAACGCGGTCGTCGGCGCCTTGGGTGCCTCTGCTGTGCCGCTGAACGGAGCACACTGGCAGGACGAGCGGGCGACACACGAACTGCTCGCAACGGCCGTGCGGCAGCACGTTCGGGAGCACGAGTCATGGTCCGTGGCGTGGTGCGCAGGCGCTGGCGTGGTGGGCACGGCAGCCGAGCATCTACGACGCGAGACGAGGTACCTGGAAACAGTCCTCGACGCGATGCGGACGGCTCACGGGCCAGGCCGGTTCTTCCTCGCCAGCTCTGCAGGCGGTGTGCACGGCGCCGGCACGCCGGCCTACATCGACGAGTCGACACCGTGCGCGCCCATCTCCGACTATGGGCGCAACAAAGTGCGTCAGGAGGAGCTCGCGGTCAGTTGGGCCGGCGAGACGGGACACACGTTGCTCATCGGTCGGATCTCCAACCTTTACGGCCCAGGGCAGGCCTTGGCGAAGCCGCAAGGATTGGTCTCGCAAGCAATGGCCAGATGCATCTTGCGACGCCCGATCATCGTGTCCGTGCCGGAGGAGACGCAGCGGGACTTCATCTTCACTGATGACGCCGCCCGCCGCATCGCCGCCTGGCTGCAGCAAGGCACTGCTCACCAACCTGCGGTGAAGTTGCTGGTCTCCGGCCGGCCCGTCACCTTGTCCAAGGTGTTCCGGGTCGTACACGCAGTCACTGGAATCGAGCCTCGGCTCATCCGCCGCATCACCGTGACCAGCGCTCTGCAACCGCGGTACCTGCGCTTCCGTTCGGTCACCATGCCGGAGGTCGATCTGGCCCCCGCCCGGGTGCTCGAGGTCGGCGCAAAGCAGACCTGGGATGCGATGTTGCGGGGTTACGGGCGGGCCGGGCTGCACCTGCCGTAGGCGGCTCGCTCAGGTCATCACTGGTAGCGTGCGCCGCGTGGCAGTACTTGATCGTGTTTTGCATGGTGCTCGCCTGTACGACCTCTCCCGACGCACGATCGGTGCCTCCAACGAGATGCGACGGCTGGTCGGCGACGTGGTCCGGCCCACCGAGGGCACACGGATGTTGGACTTCGGGTGCGGCAACGGTCGGCTCGTTCCGTTCCTGCCGAATCTCGACTACGTCGGTGTGGACAACAACCCGTCGTACATCGAACAGGCGACCGCCACGCACGGCTCCGACCAGGTGCGCTTCGTGTGTGCCGACGTGAAAGATCTTCCCTCCCTCGGGTTCGGCGAGTTCGATGTCGTCGTCTCCCTGGGCGTGTTGCACCACCTCTCCGACGAGGTCGCCGAGACTGCCGTGACTGCCGTGCTGCAGCAGCTCACGCCGCAGGGTCGTCTGATCACCATGGACCCGTGCTTCCACCCGGAACAGGCGTCGCTGGCGAGGGTGCTGATGGCGATGGACCGCGGCAGATACGTGCGTCACCCCGAGGACTACCGTCGTCTGGTGGAGCGTTGCAACGGAGTCGTCACCCAGCAGATCTGGCACGACGTCTATAAGTTCCCGTACACGCACTGCGTGCAAGTGGTCGTCCGTGGCTGAGGCCACCCCCGATTCGTCGACCGAAGTACAGACCGGCCGCGCGCTCGAGCGCAGATCGATGCACTTCTCGCGCCACATTCGGCGGCTCGCCTCGGGCAGCGTCGCAGCGATGGCCTTTCGGGCTGCGCTCCTGTCGCTGGCGTTGTATGTGGTCCTTCGGCCCGAGAACTACGGACTCACCCCGAACGGACTCGACCCGATCTTCTACACGGGCTACGCCACCAACTTCGACGACCTGATCCACGGTGTCGGCCAGACCCACTACTTCATCACGCGGTGGTCGCTATACCTGCCCAACTACGCCGCCACTCGGGTGTTCGGGCCGATCGTCGGCCGACTCGTGGTGCGTCTCGTGCTGTCCACAGGGATTCTCACCGCCACCTGGCGATTCGGTCGTCGATGGAAGTGGTCTCTTGCGCAAGAGGTACTCGCCGGCACCGTGTTGGTGACGACGCCGATGTTCGTGCGCGCGTTCTTCACCGACTACAGCGAGTACGCGGTGGTCGCCTACGGCCTGCTGCTGGTCCTCCTGTGCCTACGTGCTCGACAATCGCCGTGGTCGGTCGGTGCAATCGGCGTCCTGACCGGCCTGTTGCTGATCGCCAACCCCGTGACGATCACGGTGGTCGCCGCCCCCGTGGCGGTGGCCATCTGGTTCGGGGCCAGCACCTACCGGGGCCGCGCCGCAATCGCAGCCGGCGCCGTGACCGCTGCCGTGGCGATAGTGGTGGCAGGGCTGGTCCTGTTCCGCTGGCGCTACGGCATCCCCAACGTGTACCAGCCCACGATCGATTTCATGCGCCACCCGCCGGGCCCCGACTCCCTGCGATCGACACGACACGAGTGGCTGTGGAAGTTCACCTGGCTGTACGGTCCGCCGATCGTGATGGTCGCATACGTCGGCTTCGCTCGAGTTCGGCGTGTGCGTCTCGACCGCACGGAGATCACGGCGCTCGGCCTGTGTGCGTTCCAGTATGCGTACCAGTGGTTCGACCAGTTCGTTCGCAACGGCGACGGTCTCGAGATCTCCTATTACTGGTCGTACATCTACCCGACCTTCGGTGTACTGCTCGTCATCGGCGTCACGCGCGCCACCGCCGGCCAACGTTCACGAGTGGCCGTGCTCATCACCGGACTGTGGATCGCGTTGCTCGCGTTCGGCGTGCCCGACTCGTTGCGCCTGCCCGACGGCGCGTGGTTCTTCCTCCTGGCAGCAGCCGTGGTCGGTGCCGCAGTCGTGGTCGGCGTGCGCTCGGCTCCAGCCGGCGCGGCGATCGTGTTGGGTCTGGTCGCATGGGTGCATCTCGCACCGCCGGACTACGACCCGTCCGCCTATCACCCGTACAACGTCTCACCGCGGTACGACCTTCTGTACCGGCAGGCCGGCAACCTGGGTGAGCGAACACTCGACGAGATCGTGTGGTTCGAACGGCAGATGGACACCGTGCCGAACGACGCCTACGCGTCGTTCGCACCGCTGTCCTTCCCTGCGAGCACTGTCAGCGGGGTCTACGCGCCACACATCGACGGGCGCCTCCTCGACCCCGCCTCCGGGACCGCCACGATGATCCAGCGGGCGCTCACCGGGCACCCGGGCGGCGTTCCCCTGGTGATCGCGCTCTACGGCCCCCCCGACGACGTCGGATTGCTCGCCGAGCAGTTCGAGCTCCAAACCACCTTCGGTCCGCCCGTGCTCGACAACACGCACGCGGGAGGCCTCGGTTTCCGTCTCGTGGTGCTCTCGGCAATGCCTCACGACCTGTTCCCGCTCACCTGGCAAGGCAACCAGTTGCCATTGTTGGTCGGCACTGCGCCAGAGACGTACGCCGTTGCCGAGCGCGGTGACAGAACCGGCATCTTCAGCTACGGGCCGTACATTCCGCTCGAACCCGGCCACTACCGAGTCACGCTGCAGTACTCGGCGTCTGACGCTTCAACGGCGGCGATCGGCACGTTCGACGTGTCGTCGCCCGTGCTCGGCTCGGTGCGCGAGGCGCCAATCGTCGGCACCGGCGGCGAGTCACGTTCCCTGACCATCGACTTCACCGTCGATGCCACAACGGTGTGGGAGTTCCGCACATCGCGCGACGTGCGCAGCGCGTTGACCGTGGAGTCGATCACTCTGGAACGAGTGAGTCCCTGATCTCTACCCCGGCGGCACGCAGCGTCGTCATCCACTCATCGCCCGCCGAACCGACTCGACCGACGCCGTCGAGCCAGCCGAACACATCGCCAGCGGCGAACTCGACCGGGTCGTCGGCGACACCCCACAGGCTGATACCCAAGAGTCGCGCGGTGAAGCTGCGCGCGTAGCGCAGACCATGCTTGGGCGTCGCATACACCGGCTCGACGCGCACGCCCGCAGGTGGGTTCAGCAACAGTTCCCGCAGCACCGCCGTCGAACCAGCTGCCAGATTGGCTCGGCTCCGCCCGGCGGAATCGCCGCCGATATCCACCAGCCACTGCGCATCTCTTGGCCTGGGTGGCAACGATCGGGCCAGGGCGACTGCCAGATCCTCCAAGTCGGAACGCGTTCGCGCCCCTTGCGCCGACGCGGAGAGATGGGCACGGACACCAGAGCGATGGTGTAACTCGCTGGCGACACTCTCGACGACGTTCGCGTACTGAGCTGCGCACACAGCCGGGCTGTGGGCGCTGTGCACGAGCTCCTGCCCGGCCAAGCCAACAGCTGCACGGCGACCAGCGTCGTCCGCCAGTGAATCGAGCGCCTGCGCCAACTCTTGGTCAGTGAACTCGTCGGGCAGCATGCTCACGCAGCCCGTCGGCAGATCGGCCGCCGAGCCGTGTGCGTTGACGATCGTCGGCACGCCGGCATTCATACAGTCCAACACCGCTGCCGAGGTTTCTCCGCGGCTGTTCGTGCGCAACTGCACCGCCACATCGCACGCCAGCAGATGGTTTCGGTAGTCCTGCGCCGAAAGCCGTCCGGTGACCTTGCCGCGATCGGCACCCAGCCGCTCCACCGCCGCAACCACACCCTCGCCGAACGGTCCTGGCACCGGTTCGCCCGCCACCACCAAGCGAGCGTGCGGGCGGGTAGCGAGTGTGCTGGCGGCGAAGCCGGCCACCACACGGTCGACCAGCTTCGTGGGGGCTGCGTGACCGAACGTGCTCACCACGAACTCGTCGGGACCAATGCCCAAGGACTGCCGGGCCGCAGCACGCGCTTCGATGGACGTCGCCATCGGCTCGCGGAGCAGCGGAATCACGTGCCAGTCGGCAGCCGCTTCGCCGCCGTACCACTGCTGCGCCAACTGCTGCGAGTGCTGCGAATGGACGATCACACCGTCGGCGGCTTGCAACACGCGCAGGTTTGTCGGATAGGCGAACACCATCTCATCGCCGCCCTTGGCCTGTGCCAGATCGTGCGCTGCGTGGTAGCCGTGCGAGCGATACAACGAACGTGTCCACTCTCCGGGCGATGTGCCCGAGCGGTCGAGGTGGGCGATGATGCCTGACAGGAAGAAGTCGTGCAACACCACGACACCGGGAATCTCGTCGAGCAACCCGAACATGTGGACGTGGAAGTCGGAGTTGCCGAACTGATACAGCACCCGATCGAACTGGCGGTGGTTGGCGCGGAACCACTGGACAGAGGCGACAGGGAACCCGAGGTCGACCACCGGCGGATGCGCATCGGCCAGCACCAGCGTGATGTCGTAGAACTTCGCCAACTCCGGCAGCAGTTCGGCGCTGTAGTCGGCGATACCGCTGGCGCCGGGCGGCAGCGGCGACAGGTACGCCAACCGAGGCAGCGCGTCGCGCTGTGACGATGCCGGCGTGCCGTGCTCCGCGCAGGGCGGGAGGGCCCGCATTGCGGCGAGCGCGACATCGGCCGTGTTGTCCCACGAGAACTCGGGGGCACGTAACGCGGCCCACTGTTCAAGGTCGGATCGGAACTCGTCGTCGGTGAGCACCCGTTGTATCGCCGCTGAAATCGAGGCCACATCGTTCGGGTCGAAGAGCGCATCGTCGCGACCGATGACCTCGGGGATGCTGGAGGTGGCGGAACCGATCACCGCTCGTCCGGCGACCATCGCCTCCAACACGGGCAGGCCGAAACCTTCGTACCACGACGGGAACACGAAGGCCTTGCATTCGCGATACAGCGTGACCAGATCCTGCTCGCTGACGAACCCCGTGAGCACGACCTCCGAATCGCCAAGTCCGCACGCCTGCACCAGTTTGACGAAGATCTGACGAACCTCGCTCGTCATCGCGCACACGATCACTAGCTGATGGTCGGCACGCACCTCGGACGGCAGGTGCGCGTACGACTTGATCAGGCGGTCGAGGTTCTTTCGGTAATCTGAGCCGCCCGTGTACATGAGGTACGGCTTGTCCAACTGGAAGCGGCGGCGCACATCGTCCACCTGCGCTGGCTCGTCGTGCGCGCCGAACAGGGCCGGGTCGACCGCACCGGAGATATTCACCACCTGATCCGATAGCGCGCCGAGGTGTTCGATGGCATCGCTGCGCGAGTGTTCGGAGATGGCGAGCAGCAGGTCGGCCTCGCGCAACTGCTCCACACGCCGGCGATACCACGTGGTGAGCCCGGGGTCCACGAGATACGTGTCTGGGAAGACGCACGGGATCAGGTCGTAGAGCACCACTGCGGTGGCCCACCGCCCGTGCCCGGCCGCGGAGACCACAGCGTCGTCCGTGCGCCCCTCGAACAGGCTGGTGACCAGCACGACATCAGGGGCGATACGCGAAATGGCCGCATCGCGCAGGGCTTCATTTGCGGTTGCTCGCCACGCCCGCGAGTCGTGCCCATACGGGATGGAGTTTCCAAGGACTGGGCTGAACGAATGCACATGGTCGGCACCCAGCAACTCACCGAACCGGGCACGCAGAGCGATTGCCGTCTCGGGAAAGGCCTCATTGAGCAACACGTGGATGTCGTCTCCCGCACTCTGACGAATGATGCCTTCGGTCAGCGCGGACGCGTAACGGCCGATTCCACGCAGCGCGCTGGACGACTGTGCACCCTGCACGTCGATGAGAACCTTCACCGCCACGCCCCTCCGTCGAACGTCACGTCACTTCGTTTCGTCGAACAGCCGCAGGTACCCGCGAGCGGAGTCCGGCAATGTAGCCGACCCTTGCCGGGCGGCAACACGGTGTATCCGGTCGGCTATCGCCGGCGTCACACGATCGAGCAACGCGACCAAGCCGCGGCATACACGGCGCCGCTGCGCGAACCGCACGAGCCGAGCAACAACAGTGGGCCGCGAGCGGCTCGCGTAACGGCGAGCATCGATGCGCCCCTTGACCCGACGCCGAACCTCGCGCAGGTACCGACCCGGGTGCCGCAGCGCCCGCACCGCGACCTTCAGTACACGGCGAACAGGTGACGGCAGCAACCGGAACAACTTCACCGACAGGCGTTGACCCAGGAGTGCATCGACTCGGTCGAACTCAAGCTGCAATCGGGCCAGGTCGTCCCGTGTCGCGTCCAACTCGGCGAGCGCCTGCGCATGGTCGGCAGTGATGAACGCGTCGAACACGTTCGGCGGGTGTCGGAACGCCGGAGCCAGGTCGGCGTGTTCGTGGGCCAGGTAGTAGCGGTTCAGGCCGTCCGTGTACACGAACTCGTAGCCGGCAGAGGTCACCAACGGGTCCCAACTTGCGAAGGCCTCGATCTGCGTACCGGGAACTGTGGCTTCGATGACCAGGATCCACGGCCTGTTGGTGCCCCAGTCGGCGCCACGAATAACTGCTTCCTCGGCACCTTCCACATCAATCTTCAGGAAGTGCACCTCCCTGCCGTCGGCGATGTGGTCACGCCACACATCGCGCAGCGTGAGCACGTTCGTCTCGATCGCGGTCACCTCGTGGCCAGCCTCCGCATACTGCTGCGCGGCGGAGCTGTCGAGCGTTGACAGACCGGTAGTGCCCACCACGCTGAACTCCATCGTTCCGGTGCGGTCGGCCACGGCGGCACGCAGGTTGGTGTCGAGCGGACGATGCTGCACGAGGCCGTCGTACATCTGCGGATTCGGGTCGACGTTGACGCCGGTCCAGCCACGCTCGTAGAACAGGGCCGTTACCGAATCGGCCGTTGGCCATGCCGCGCCGATATCAATGTACGTGCCGACCCCGACGTCGGACAGCGCTCGCCACAGCACGATGTCCTCGAAGTTCTGCGCGTACGAGATCAGTTTCTTGGGTTCCGGTTGGTGCTCACCCTCGTCAGTGCTGAACTCGCTCATCGCCCCCAAAGGTACTGCACGGGCATGCGTAGCGAGCAGGCGCCAACGCTGGCCCAGATGGGCTCGTCACCGATCCGAACGCACCCCGAGATCGGCCGTGGCCGCGTCGTACACCGCGAGCACTCGCGTGAGGTGACGGTCCATGGAGAACTCGTGCTCGAAGCGGCGACGGGCAGCGGCGCCGAGTTCGGCTCGACGGGCGGAGTCGGCGATCAGCGCGGCGAGTGCATCGGCCAGGACCTCGGGTCGGAAGTCCAGAATCATTCCCGCATCGGCGCCCAGCAGCGCATGCACTCCTGGCAGGTCGTTGGCGACACACACCAGGCCGGCGCGCATGGCTTCCATCAGGGCCAGCGGCATGCCCTCGTAGCGCGACCACAGCAGGCCCACGTCGGCCGCGGCAAGGATCTCGCCGATGTCGTCGCGATGACCGAGGAACTGCACCCGGCCGCCAGCAGCCGCGGCCTCAGGGCTGTTGCGCACCGCCTCGAACTCTGGGCCGTCACCCACGAACTGCACCACCCAGTCGCCGGCGGGCATCAGACCAACGGCCTGCAGCACGTCGCGCTGCGCCTTGGGCGGCGCGAAGCGGGCGACCATCACGATGGTGACGGAACTGCTGGCTGTGGCAGCCCGCACCGCGGCGGGCACATCGGGCAGTCCGTTGGGCACCACGTGTAGGCGGCGACGACGCACGACCCCCCAACGATGGGCGAGGGTCGCTTCAGCCTCGGTGAGGCAGATGACGTGACCCCACCAGTGCCCCATCGCGGTCTCGCCCAACCACGAGACGATGCGCTGCGGCACCGCAGCACCGGCCTGGAACGGCCACCCGTGAGCGGTGTACACGGTGGGCACTCGCGCCGAGCGACCCGCCAACCGCGCCAGCACTCCGGCCTTGGACGAATGCGCGTGCACGATGTCGGGACCGAACCCGGTGATCCGCTCTCGCAACCGGCGTGCCGCGCGGAACTCGGACAGACCACCCACTTCACGACGCAGCGCGGACTCCTCCATCACGGTGATCCCGCGGCGCCGCGCCTCGTCCGCCATCGCTCCCAACGTGCCGGCGACGATGACCACCTCGTGGCCGTCGCCGAGTTGTGCGGTCGCCAGTTCCAACACATAGGTCTGCGCCCCGCCGACATCGGCCTTGGTGACGATGTGCATCACCTTCATCGCTCAGCGCCTTCACCGAGACCGACCGCTGAGCGCCAGCGCGCTTCCCATACGGAGTATCCGTGTTGCTCGGCGACGCGGCGGGCGGCGACACCACGCACGGCCCGGTCGGCGGCCGACGCGTCGAGCAGTTGAGCCACACCGTCGATCCACTCGTCGTTCGTTCGTGGGGCCAGACCGGCCATGTCGGCCACCAGCCGTTCGTTGACGCCGACGGGGCTGGCGATCACCGGCAACCCGGCCGAGCCGTACTGCAACAGTTTGTAGCCGCACTTGGCCCGTTCGTACACACCGTCGGCCAGCGGCATCAGGCCGATGTCCCATCCGGCCAGCGTCTCGCTGACGACTGCCTCACTCCACACAAGCTTGTCGGTGAACGGCGCCAATGCCGGCGGCACCGGGCCGACGCCGGAGATCATCTGCAGCCGAGCGCCGCAGCGCTGATGGATCTGCGCCAGCGCCGGGGCGATAGCCACCAGGTAGTGCTCGGTCGCCGGCGAACCGACCCAGCCGAGCATCGGCACGTTGCCAACTTCATAGGTCTGCTTGCGTGCATACGAATCGGGTTCGACACACGTGGGCACGATGCGTACGTCGGCGCACAACGCGGATGCCCAGTCGGCCAGCACCTCGTTGCCCACCACCACTCGGTCGGCGGCCGATGTAGCGCGGGCCGCGATCAGCGAACGCGGCCACGGTCGCTTCCACCAGTGGCCCAACCCGGGCAGCGTGCCGTCGTCCCACGGCAACCCGTCGTCGAGGTCGTACACACCGGGCGCCCCGGCGCGCAGCAGACGCTGTTCGGTGCGCCCTCGGCTGAACTTGTGCGCGTTGCGCAGCAGCAGTGTCGGCAGCGCCTGCGCAGTTGCGCGGCCAGCGAAGCCGGGACCGGCGATGGTGGCCAGTTGGCCACGATCGATACCGGTCTCGGTGGACCAACGGTCGAGCCAGTGCAGTGCTCGTGCACGTACCGACGCGTTGGCTGCGCCGTACGGCACCACGACCTGGATACGCGGGCTCACGGCGAACACTCTGCCAGACACACCGTTCGCACACCCGCAGTGGCGACGAGGCGGGCGCTACATTCCCTGGGGTGAGTGCCTCGATCGACGTCTGTCTCGTGTCGTACGACAGCGGCGACGACCTGCTGGCGGCAATCCGCAGCGTGGCCGCACACATACCCGGCGCATCGGTCGCGGTGCAGGAGAACGGCCCCGGCACGAACACGATCGATCGTGCTCGCACACTGGCCGACGAGCTGGGTGTTGCCTTCCGCGCGCAGCACGACCCGACGAACCCTGGCTTCGGCACCGCATGCAATGCGCTGGCCCGCACCTCCAACGCGCAGTGGGTGTTGTTCCTCAACCCCGATGCCGTGATCGCCACCTGGCCCTTTGCCGATTGCGAGCCGTCGGCGCGGGCCGTGCTCGGCCCGGAGGCCGTGGGTGGGGCGCGCAGCGAATCGCATCGCGGAGTGCGCTACCGCATCATCGACGAACTCACTCGTAGTTGGTTCCGGCGATGGGGCCCGGCACCCGATGGCGCCGGGTTCGTCAGTGGCGCCGCGCTGCTGGTGCATCGCGACGACCATCTGCACATCGGCGAGTTCGACGAAGGGTTCTTCCTGTTCTACGAGGACATCGAGTACTGCCTGCGCGCCAACCGCTCCGGCATTCCCACCCACCTGGCGTCGGGTTGGACGGTCGGCCATGCAGGCGCGCACTCGACATCTCCGCGCTTCGCCCAGTCGCTGCGCTGGTCGTACGACTCGGCCTGCCGCTTCCACGGCCTGCAGGGTGAGTCGCTCGTTGCCTACCGCATCTATGTCGCCACCGACGCGGCGCTGCGCTGGTGCATGCAACTCGCGCGACGAGACACCGTGCGCCGCCGTGCGTATGGCCAGCTGTGCCGAGTGGCGCTGCGCGACATCACGATGGCGGGCCGTCGGTGATCAGGTCGATGAACATGCCGATGCCACGGATCGATTCGCTACGTGCCGAGGCGAGCTCCGCGGGCGATAGTCCCGCGCCGCCGTACATCGAACCGCTGCGCGGCTGTTCACCGATGTGCTCACGCGCGTAGGCAACACCGTCCTGCAGTTCTGCCGCCCATGCGTCCACGAGGCCCGGTTGCGTCTGCGGGCCGGTGACGCAGAAGTGCAGTGCCGACGGGTGCTGTAGGCCGTTGAACCGCCAGCCATTCGTCTTCATCCGGTCGTTCACGTGGTACACGTCGAACTCGTCGGAACGGAACGCGAAGCAGAACGACGGGTCGCCCATGATCGTCAGCTCGGGGTGCGAGCGCACGTGTTCCTGCATCGCGAACGCAGCCTCGAAGATCGCCTTCGCCTTGCGCAGATAGCCCGGCGTGCCGAGGCGGCGCATACCGGCCCAGGTGCCGGCGATCACACCGCCCGAGCGGCTGCCCAGCAGCGCCGCCGAGGCGTAGATACCACCATTCCAGTCGGGCTCGACGAAGTAGTGGTGGCGGCGGTAGCTGGCGTCGCGCCACAGCAGCACCGACACACCCTTGGGGCCGTAGCCGTACTTGTGGGTGTCGGCCGAGATCGAGGTGACACCCGGCAGCCGGAAGTCGAACACCGGGATGTTGGTGTAGCCGAGGCGCTGCCCCCACGGCAGGATCCAGCCGCCGAGGCAACCATCGACGTGCAGCCCGACACCCGTCTCGACCGCGATCGCGGAGAGCGCTTCGATCGGGTCGATCGTGCCGTACGCGTAGTTACCGGCCGAGCCGACGATGACGGCGGTGCGCGGCGTGATCGCGGCGCGCACGGCCTGCGGGTCGACGAGCGTGGACACCGGATCGGTGGGCACCACCACGAGCTCCAGCCCGAACAGGTGGGCGCCCTTGAGGAACGCCGGATGAGCAGTGTCGGGCAGGATCATCTGCGGGTGCTCGATGCCGCGCGACTGCGCCCAGTTGCGGTAGCCGAGCACGGCGTTGAGGATGCTCTCGGTGCCACCGGCCCCGATCACACCGCACACTTTCTGGTTCGGGTCGAGCTGCGTGACCGCCTCGCCGTGCAGCAGGTCGGAGGTCATCGTGATGATCTCGTACTCCATGTGGCTCATGCTCGGGCACAGGTCGCGCTGCAGCGTGTTGACGTGCAGGAAATGCGAGTAGGCCTCGGCGACAACGGCGTAATGCTCGTGGTCGCCGCCATAGGTGGTGCCCGAGCACTTGCCACCCTCCCACCGCTGGTCCTCCTTCGACGCGAGGTCGGCGAGCAGCGCGAGGATGTCGGCATCGGCCATCGGCTCGGCCGGCAGCCCCTCGAGCACGCCGAAACGGTCGGTGTAGGGGAAGATGGAGTTGGCCATGGTCAGTCCTCTGGTCGTTCTGTGGAGGGTCGTTCGCCGGCAGGGCGGCGCGGGTGGTTGAGTTCGCGGAACATCGGGCGGTTCTTGGTGAACGCCTGTTGCAAGTATTCGGCCCGGTCGCGGTACAGCTCACGGTTGGCCGCGTTCGGCTCGAAGACGGCGCTCACCGTGGGAATACGCAGCACGTCGTCGTGGCCGATCAGGCCCATCCGTTCCAACGCCAGCAATCCCGTGCCGAGGCTGTTGGCGTGGCGCGAGTCGGCGAGGCGGTGCACAGGAAGTTCCAGCGCGTCGGCCATGATCTGCGACCACAGCGGCGACATCGCCCCACCGCCGTAGAACACGACGTGACTGGACTTTCGCTTCACGAACTTCTCCACGCTGCCGTGCAGCCAGCGGAAGTTGAGCGCCACCCCTTCGAGCACGGCGCGGGCCATGTCGTGGCGATCGGTGTCGAGGCCGATGTTGACGAAGCCGCCACGCATGCGGCCGTCGGCCTTGGGGGCGATCGAGCCGCGCAGCCACGGCAGGTACATCACGCCGCGGGCGCCCGCCGGTGACACGGCCGCCGCTTCGTTGAACGCGTCGTACGCGTCGACCGTCGATTCGTTCGTGCGGAACGGGTCGTCGCCGTAGACGATCGTGCGCAGGAAGTGGTCGACCCCCACGCCGGCGACACCGTTCTCCGCTGACAGCAGATGGCAGCCACCCATCGGGCTGGGCACCGTGAAGATGGAGGTGCGCGGGTCGGTCTTGCGCGTGGCGAGGTGGGTGACGATCACACCCGTGGTGCCCAACGAAATGCCGACATGCCCACCCTGAAAGGCACCGGCGGCGATCGCCCCGGCCTGTGTGTCGTTGCACCCGCTGAGCACGACAGTGCCGTTCGCCAGGCCCAGTTCAGCCGCCACCGCGGGCAGCACCGGGCCGAGCTGCTCGCCGACGGCGACCAGCGGCGGCAGCTTGTCGGCGTCGATCAGCGACAGCTCGACCAGTTTCGGGTGGTACCCGGTGGCGCCGAGCGTGCGGTTGTCGACGGTGAGCGACATGAAGGCGGTGCACTGGTTGGCGGTGGCGCGGCCGCACAGGCGCATCGTCAGGTAGTCCATCGGCTCGAGGAACGCTGCCGTGCGCTCGTAGATGTCGGGGCGGGCGAACTTGATCCAGCGCATGTGGGTCTGCGACAGACCGCCGTCGATCGGCGGCACGCCGTGCATGCGCAACACGCGCCACAGGTCGAGCGGGCTGTCGGCCCCTTTGGGGAACCCGGCCAGCCGCTTCACCCGCTTGGGCCCGCCGCGTTGATCCATCCACAGCATCATCGGGTGCAGGTGCCGCCCGTCGGCATCGACCGGGACGATCGACGAGTACTGGCTGGAGACGATGACCGCAACGACGTCACGCGCCTGCACGCCGGCGGCACCTGCTTGCTTGATCGCGCTGCGGCAACTGCTGACGGTGGCACGCCAGATCTCATCAGGGTCCTGCTCGGCCGCAGCCGCGCTGGGGAACGAAGTGGTCACCTTGTGTTGGCCAGCCCCCACCACGCGGCCGTCGCTACTCACGACGGCCGCCTTCGGGCCACTGGTGCCCAAATCGATGGTGAGGATGTGGCGACCGCCCTGTGGGGACATTGCGCCACGGTACCTCTCGTGCTTGCGTCGGGCTTCAGGCGGCGGTGTGGCCGTCGCCCGAGCCGAACTTAGCTGCGCGGGAAGTTGTACAACTTGCGGGCGTTGCCCTCGGCCACCTTGCGGGCGACCTCGTCGGACACACCAGCCAGCGACTCGGCGAGCATCTTGCGCGTGTGCGGCCAGTTGCTGTCCGAGTGCGGGTAGTCGCTCTCGAACATCACGTTGTCCTCACCGATCAGGTCGATGTTGCGGATGCCGGCATCGTCGTAGATGAAACAGCCGAAGATGTGATCCTTGAAGATCTCGCTCGGCTTCTTCGCAGTGTCCATGCCGGTGTAGTAGCGGTGGCGGTCCCACGTGTAGTCGGCGCGCTCGAGCATGTAGGGCATCCAGCCGATGCCACCTTCGGAGAGGGCGAACTTCAGGTTGGGGAACTTCTCGAACAGGCGCGTGTTGACGAGGTCGATCATTGCCATCTGCGAGTTCAGGCCATACAGCGAGATCGCTGCGGTGAACGGGGCACCGGGGGCCACCGCAGGTGCGCCGCCCGAACCGAAGTGGATCGAGAGCGGCACGCTGGCCTCGTTGCACAACGCCAGGAAGGGATCCCAGTGATCGGTGTGGAACGACGGCTCGCCGATGGCGTGCGGGGCCTCGCAGAACGAGAAGGTGCGGACGCCCTTGGCGATGGTGCGCTCGGCCTCGGCCACGGTGGCGTCGATGTCCCAGTAGGGAAGGATGGCCAGCGGGATCTGGCGGCCAGGCATGCCACCGCACCACTCGTCGATGGCCCAGTCGTTCCAGGCGCTGACGCAGGCGACGGCCAGTTCCTTGTCGGGCGCACGGTAGAACGTGCTGCCTGCGAAACCCGGGAAGCTGGGGAAGCACAACTGCGCATGCACACCCTCGGTGTCCATGTCCTGCAGACGTTCCTTCACGCTGTAGCAACCCAGGCGCATGTCGGTGTAGGCGGTGGGCTCCATGCCGTAGTCGTGGCGATCCTTGCCGGCGACGGCGTTGAGGCCGATGGTGGGGTGCGGCACACCGTCGTAGACCCACACGTCGTGGCCCTGATCAGTGCGGGTCATCTGCGGGCCACGGTCGACGAACTTGGCCGGCAGGCGGTCTTTGAACACGTTCGGGGATTCGATCACGTGATCGTCGACCGACACGATCTGAACATCGTCCTGCAGCGGCATGAGTGTCTCCTTCACTGCTCTGTCGGTGGCAGATCCACCGACGGAGGTCACGGTCTTTGGTGAGCCGACTGTATCTCCGCAGTCAAGCAGAGTTCACATTGAACGCTGACCCGAAAACGACGAACGCCGCCGTTCCCGAAGGAACGGCGGCGTTCTACGAACCTGCGTCAGATGGCGCGGACGTTCTGGGCCTCGTCGCCCTTGCGGCCGGGGGCCACATCGAACTCGACGAGCTGACCCTCGTTCAACGACTTGTAGCCGGTGCCCGCAATGTTGGTGTGGTGAACGAACACGTCGCTGCCACCCTCGCGTGAGATGAAGCCGAAGCCCTTCTCGTTGTTGAAGAATTTAACGGTGCCTTGCATGATGTCTCTACTCTCAATCCGGGCAGCCCTCTTGGCATACCCGATGGCATGACGGTAGTAGCAATCGCGCACCGTTCCTCCCGCGAAATGCAGGAAGTCGAAAGGTGCTCTTAGTCGACTCGCAGCCGAGAAACCAATTCGGCACGCTGTTCCTCGAAATCTTCGAGGCTCAACTGCTCGTCGGCGTACCGCTGGTGTAGTGCAGCCAGGTCGGCCAGCACCTTGTCCTGGGCATGTTCCGGGGCGCCAACGGCCTCGCCGGACGCCTCGCCGAGCGGCTCGCGCGACTGGCGGCGCTCCCGCTTGGCAGCTGCCTTTTCTTGCTTGGCCTTCTCGAGCTGACGCTTTTGAACTCGAACGACACTCATCGGTGCCCCCTTCCGCCCTGTGGGCGCTGCACTAGTGGCTCGCGATGTGGGCTAATCACGGTACCCGCAGGAAACCGATTCTGTGTGGCCGACCGGCACACACGCCGCCGAATCCCTTGAATGCATGCGAAAATCTGGCGCCTGCCGACTCAGTCCGACGTTGAACGGCAGAAATGCGCGACCTGTGCCCCGAAACCGCACCCGTGAGCCACTCCTGCGACGGGGCGGCATGGCTAGCGTGGCCACATGGTCTCTTTTGTGCTCACTGTGCTCGGTGACGACCGACCCGGTCTGGTCGATTCACTGGCCGCGGCAGTGGCCGCGCACGGCGGCAACTGGGAGCGCAGCCAGATGGCCCGCCTCGGTGGCAAGTTCGCCGGCGTTGTGCAGGTCAACGTTCCCAACGCCGCCGCCGCTGCCTTGCAAGCAGAACTGGCCACGTTGAGCGACGGCGGGTTGCTGCAGGTACGAATCGACCCGGCGGGCGCCGCGCCCGATGCCCCAGGCGCACGCTTCGTGCTGTCGCTGGTGGGCACCGATCGCCCCGGCCTGGTGCACTCGGTGTCGTCGGCGCTGGCCGAGATCGGTGCCAGCATCGAAGAACTCGACACGGCGACCAGCGATGCGCCCATGTCGGGCGGGGTGCTGTTCGAGGCCACGATCGCAGTGGTACTACCCGTCGGCGTCACCGTCAGCGCAGTTCGCTCGCGTCTGGAAGCGCTGGCCGATCGGCTGATGGTCGACATCGACGTCGTCAGCTGAGACACAGTTCCGGCAGCGAGAATCCGGGTAAATCGAGCTCTTCCCGCAGACCGGTGAGAGGGTTATGCTCGCCGCCCATGCCCAGTCGCCGTTCACTCACCATTGCCTCGGTGAACGTGAACGGATTGCGGGCGGCGGTCACCAACGGGATTGCCGACTGGGTGACAGGTCGCAAACCCGATGTGATCACGATGCAAGAAGTGCGTGCGCCGGATGAACTGGTGCCAGCACTCGTGGAGCAGGCCGGCGGCGCAGGCTGGCACGTGGCCCATTCACAAGCGGTCGCCAAGGGTCGCGCCGGCGTGGCAGTGGCCAGCCGACTGCCGATCACTGCGCACCGCTCGGGTCTTCCCGGCAAGGGCAAGCGAGCGCTGCCGTACGACGATTCGGGTCGCTGGATCGAGGCCGAGATCGACACACCCGACGGCCGTGGCCTCACGGTGGTGTCGGCCTACGTGCACACCGGTGATGCCGACGACGAAGCTCGTATGGCCGAGAAGTTGGCCTTCCTCGACGCGGCGACCGCTCGCCTGGAAGCCCTGCGTGCCACCGGCCGACACACGTTGTTGACCGGCGACCTCAATGTGGGCCACCGCGAACTCGACATCAAGAACTGGAAGGGCAACCGCGGCAAGGCCGGCTTCCATCCGAACGAACGGGCCCGCTTCGACCGCTGGTTCGACGAGTTGGGCTGGGTCGACATCGGTCGCCGCCTCACCGGCGAGGTTGCCGGCCCGTACTCGTGGTGGTCGTGGCGCGGTAAGGCCTTCGACATCGACTCGGGTTGGCGCATCGACTACCACATTGCTTCGCCGGAATTGGCTGCACTCGCCCAGTCGCACACCGTCGACCGCGCCCCCACGTACGCCGAACGCTGGAGCGACCATGCACCTGTCGTGGTCGAGTACCGCTGGTGAGCGACTCGTCCCCCGACACGCAGCAGACGCCGATCGGGCAGGTGCCCGGTCTCGAACGACTCACTGCCAAGGGTGCCTGCATGTCGTGTGGCGGCCCCCACGCGCGGATGTGGGGAACGCGCGATGGCGCGGCGCGGTTGTGCCCCACGTGCGCCACGCTCCACGGCCTCGGTTGCCCCTAGCCAATGTCGGCGATGAGACGGGGTACCGGCCCGGCTGAACGCCAACTTGTGTCAGTGGCGGTCAGAGAAGACCGGAACCACCGCGGTGGTCCTTCTTCTCCTTCTTGACGGCGCGCTTCTCTTTCAGCGACTTGCCCGACTTCTTGGCGGCGGCCTTTTGTGGTGTCTTCCCAGCCATGGTGCTCTCCTCTCGTTCGACGCTCGCGGGATGCGGCGACGACGTACCGGCGCGTAAGGCGGTGACTCAACGTCCACCCTAGCGGTGGCCCGTGCCAGCGTGGTTCCCAGACTCACACCGAGGCGATGAAGATGACGTCGCCCGTGGCCACTTCGGCTCCTGCTGCTGGCTCCACCGTGATTGCCCACTTGGCTGGCATCTGCGGTGCGTCGAGCGTGACGTGCACGTTGCCGTCGGCGGCCCGGTCGAGCACATGCATCGCCATCGACTGCTCAGCAGTGATCAGCCACAACTCGTAGGCCTTCCCGGCCGGGGCGGGGGCCAAACCCTCGCCGATCAGCACCGCGCGGTGCAGCGAGTTCGACCAGGCCACCTTGAACTGACCGGCGCCACCGGGTTGCGCGTCCAGTTCCAGCATCTGCGCGTCGGGCTGTTCCATCACCTTCGCCAACTCGCCGGCGAAGGAGTCAGTACGGTCGTGGTCGCCGAACACGGAGATCGCGACGACTAACAGGGCCATCGCGGCGGCAGCCGCCAGCGTGCTGATCATCCAGATGCGCCGGACGGGGGACGCCGGCTGCACCGGGTGAGTTACTGGCGTCGGCCGTGTGGCAAGCGGCGACTGTTGACGGGTGCGGGTGATTTCGTCGAGCACTCGGGCACGCAGCGCGGGCGGCGGAGCGACGGACTGTGCCTCGGCCAAACCGGTGGCGGCTGTGCGGAGCTGGGCCACGTCGATGTGGCACACCTCACACTCTGCGAGGTGAGATTCGAACGCCTCGCGCTCGTCCGGGTCGAGGGCGTCCAGGGCGTAGGACGCCGCAAGATGGTGGAGCTCGTGATCGATCATTCGCCACCTCCCAGTTCGTCCCTGAGTTTGATCATGCCATCCCGAATGCGGGTCTTCACGGTGCCTTCGGGAACTCCCAGCAGCGCGGCCACCTCACGGTAGGTGTTGCCACCGAAGTACGCCAGTTCCACGGCTTGTCGTTGCGACTCGGTCAAGGCTGCCAATGCCTTGCGAACGCGCAGTTGATCGATCGACGACTCCACCTCGGCGCCCACTGTGTCAGCCGGCGTGGCCACATGAGCCGCTTCGCGATCATCGCGTTCGCGGCTGGCCTGTTCGCTGCGCACACGGTCGACCGCCCGGCGATGCGCCACGGTGGAGGCCCAGGTTCGTACCGACGCCTTCGATCGATCGAAGCGTGTTGCGGAGCGCCACAGCTCCAAGAACACTTCCTGCGCTACCTCTTCGGACTGCGCAGGATCGCGCAACACCCTCAACACGACGCCGTACACCATGGCGGCGAGGTGGTCGTAGAGAGCGGCGAAGGAAGCCTCGTCGCCCTGCGCCACTCGCTGCACCAGGGCCGCCGCGGCATCGACCGTCGGGCCCTCGGCCGACTGATTCGAGGTCGTGGCAACGTTGAGCACGTCAGAGGTTCGTTGCGGACCGCCGTTCGGATTGCGCCGCCGGAAGCGAAATGTTCCCTCCGTGTTCATTGGCCAGACGTTCCTTCATTCACGGGGAACTTCAACCGCCGAGCAGCGGCGGTCATTCCCGACGCACCGACTGGCTCACGCGCAACGACCCGAGCCCCTGGGAAGGGACTCGGGTCGTGCTGCCCGCTTCGTGGCGACTCTGACAGGGGAGGAGCCTGAGGTCAGAGCTTCGACACGTCGAGACCGGGGGGAAGGATCACCTGGTCGATCACGTGGATGACGCCGTTGGAGGCGGCGACGTCGGTGGCGACCACCTTGG
>CAFBOL010000001.1_pt1 | contig 109463 bp, 105 predicted proteins | sample 7269421 | NCBI WGS metagenome assembly CAFBOL01 (sample SAMEA6814112, study PRJEB35770) | uncultured Acidimicrobiaceae bacterium | biome: Freshwater; feature: Freshwater reservoir; material: water | place: Czech Republic | collected 2017-07-26 | depth 30m m | reverse complement strand
GCGCTCAGTCATCGAGAACCCCTTGCTCGTTGTGCTGACCGTTCAACTTGTGACCGGTCGTTCAATAAGTATACTCATATCCACACCGGCACGCTGATCAGAGGAGCCACGGTATGGAGACAGCCCAGACGGTCGCCGCATGGATCGCCGACAACTGGAGTAACGATCTCACGTTGGCCGAGTGGTGGCAGCGGCTCGCCGACGCAGGCTACGCGTTCCCCACCTGGCCCGCAGGCCTCGGCGGCATGAACGCTTCGGCCGCGCAGGCGCGCCAGATCAGCTCGGCGATCACTGCCGCTGGCGTCATCGGCGCCCCCATCGGCAACGGTCCGTCGATGGGCGGTCCGACGGTGCTGGCACACGGCACCCCCGAGCAACAGCAACGCTTCGTCGGCCCGCTGGCCCGTGGCCGCGAAGCCTGGGCGCAGTTGTTCTCCGAGCCCGGCGCAGGGTCCGACCTCGCCAGCCTGGCCACCAGCGCCGTGCGCGACGGTGACGAGTTCGTGATCAACGGTCAGAAGGTGTGGAACTCGTTCGCCGACATGAGCGACTGGGGCATGCTGCTGGCCCGCACCGACCCCGATGTGCCCAAGCACAAGGGCATCACTTACATGATGATCGACATGAACCAGCCCGGAGTCGAAGTCCGCCCGCTGGTGCAAATGAACGGCTACCCGGAGTTCTGCGAAGTGTTCTTCACCGATGCGCGGGTACCTGTCGCGAACGTGATCGGCAATATCGGCGAGGGCTGGAACGTGGCCAAGACCACGCTGGCGTTCGAGCGCGCCGGCGCCGGTGGCAGCCGCGCCGCAGGAGCGATCAACATCGGTGCCGGTTCGAAGGCGGGCAACCTCCACCAACCCGTCGGCGAGCTGCTGGCGAAGGCCAAGCAGGAGGCCAACGACCCGACGATGCGCACCGAGGTGCTGCTCAGCTCGCGCACGCTGATCAAGATGGCGCGGCAACTTGGGTGCACCACCGACCCGGTGTTGCGCGACCGGCTGATGCGGTACTACGCCAACAGCCAGGTGTACTCGTGGACCGGACAACGCGGCCGCGACAACGCCAAGTCCGGCCGCCCCGGGCCCGAGGTCTCCACGCTGAAGCTGCAGATCGCCCAGTTGGCCCACGAGTCACGCGACCTGTCGATGGCGATGCTCGGGGCGGAGGCGACGCTGATGGGGGACGCCACTTTCGAGGGTGGGCGCATCCAGCGCGCAGCACTTGCCAGCCCAGTGCCGTCGCTCGGTGGCGGCACGAACGAAATCCAGCGCAACATCATCGGCGAGCAAACCCTCGGGCTGCCGCGCGAGCCGTCGAACGACAACGTCATCCCATTCCGCGAACTGCGACGATCCTGAGAGAGAAGAGCATATGCCCAGCCCGCGCATGACCGAGGACGAGATCTGGTCGTTCATCACCGACTCACACTCAGGTGTGATGACCACATTGCGCCGCGATGGCTCACCGGTCTCGCTGCCGCTGTGGTTCGTGTGCCTCGACCGTCAGATCTACTGCCGCACACGTGGCAAGAAGCTCGACCGCATCCGCCACGACTCGCGGGCAGCTTTCCTCGTCGAGGCCGGCTTGAAGTGGGGCGAGCTCAAGGCGGTGCACCTCTCCGGTATCGCGGAGATCGTCGACATCGACGCCGACCTGGCACAGCGCTTCCGCGAAGAGACTGCGCTCAAGTACACCGGCTTTCGCACCGCGAACGAGGACATGCCGACCGAGACTGCGGCGCACTACCGGGAGTCCATGGGCGGCATCGTCCGGTTCACGCCCACGGGCAAGATCCTGAACTGGGACAACGCGAAACTTCAATGATCACTTCAGGAGGGTTCACCCTGCAGCAGGTCATCGACGGCTGCCGCACCCTGCCTGCGCCCGGTTTCAACCAGATCATGCGCGAGCACCCGCGGCCCCGTCCGGCGGCGACGCTGATCCCGGTCGTCGAGGTGGACGGGCAGGCGGCAGTGGTGCTGACGCGGCGCACACAGGGGATGGACCACGGTGGCGACTGGGTATTCCCCGGCGGCCGCCTCGACGATCAGGACACATCGCACGCCGACGCTGCCCGTCGCGAGACGGCCGAGGAACTGGGTGTCGATCCCGAGCGGATCGAGGTCATCGGTCAGCTGACCACCCACGGGCCGATCATCACCGGCTACGTGGTGGAGGTGTACATCGGCGTGCTCAGCGGCACCGGGCGACTGGACCCCGATGCAGGTGAGGTGTCCGAGATCGCCACGATTCCGCTGGGCGATTTCCTCCAGCCCGGGCGCGCATTTCGCGCGGCCATGAAACCGACGAACCGGCATCCGGCCGAAACTGCTTCCCAGCTCAGTATGTCCAGCCTGCGCCACTACTCGATCGATGAGGAACACGACCTGTGGGGCCTGCAGGCCGAGATCCTGTTCGAGTTGCTCCACCACCTCACCGGCGGCGCGCACGACTTCTGACAGGATGCAGGCCGGCACCGACCAACTGGAGCAACGAGTGGACGTCCGACAAGTTCCCGCGAAGATGATCTACCTCGCCAACCGGCACCCCCGGCTCACCCGCGCCGAGTTCGCCGAGCGGTGGAGGCGACACGCCACGATCGGCGGCTCGCTCGACCCTCGAATTCGTGAGGTGGCGGCCCTGCGCTACTGCCTCACGAACGACCCCGCCGGCATCCTGCCCTCGGCGACCAACGAGCACGACGGAGTGGCACTTCTGGCACTGCGCAGCCTGCTGTCGACACCCGCGATGGCCTCCCTGCTCGTGGAGAACGAAGTTGCCTACGCCGACGAACTGCGCACGTTCGAGCGCCCGGTCGAGGACTTCACGTTGTTCACCGCCAGCGAGTTGCTCGTGGCTGGCGACGAGACGCCAGTCGTGGTCATCGATCTTGTGCGTCGTCGGCCGGAGCTGGCACCGAACACATACTTCCGCACCGACGACGAGGCTCGCGAGACCAACCTGGCCGAGAGTGGGCTGCTCGAACTCGGGCTACGACGATGGGTTCGCAACGCGCTCGTGGGCACACCCGCGCGCGGCTTCGCGTACGACGCGGTGCACGAGCTGTGGTTCGACTCACTCGCCGCCGTTGCCGATGCCCGCACAGGCCTCGAGACCTATTTCGGTCGATTGGCGTCCACCACAGATCGCCGCAACTCGACACTGTTGGTCACGACGGTGATCGAGCAGATCGGACCTGATCTGCCGGCATCGAGCTGACGCGGTCCGTCACCGCCGACGCGGCAACACACCCTGCTCGACCAGTTCGGCGAAGTCGATGATGCGACCGGAGACCGCTGTCGGCTGCTCGAGCATCCAGCACACTGCGGCGGCCACTTCCTCGGGGGTGTGCACCGACTCCACCGGGTCGTCGAACCCCGTGGCAGTGTGCATCAGGTGCCATCCTTCGGTGGACATCTGCCCCGCGCGGAGGTTGTTGAACGCCACGCCGCGGCTGGCGAACTCATCGTGCAGGCCCACCGTCATGCGCTCGAGGGCGGATTTCGTGACGCCGTACATCAACGGTGCCCCACCGGTCTGATACTGGTGAGCGCCCGTCTCGGCATCCGAGTAGGCACCCGCCTCCGAGCCGATGTTCAGCACACGGCCGTCGCCACGCTCCAGCATCCCCGGCAACAGACCCTGGCACAGTCGCACCGGAGCGAGCACGGTGATACCCATCCCTGTCGCCCAGCGGTTGAGCGACACCTCGAAGAACCCACCTGCAGGGGTGTACGACGCGTTGTTCACCAGGATGTCGCACCGGCCCTTCCACGCGAGCACCCGCTCTACGATGGCGTCGACCTGCGCCAGGTCGTTGAGATCGGCCTGCACGGTGATGGCCTCAGCGCCGATGGCGTCGAGCTCAGCCTGTACCTGCTGGAGTGTTCCTGGCATCACACGATGTGGGGTGTCGGTGGTACTGCGGCCCACTGCCACCACGTGAGCACCCCGACGCGCCAGCTGAAGTGCGATCGCCCGGCCGAGGCCACGTGTCGCACCGGTGACCACAGCGACGTGTCCTTTGATCATGCCGTTACTCCGGTGACGGGCAACAGCACTGGAGCCTGCAACCCCTCCGGCAGTTCGCCGGTCTCCAGCCACTTGCGCAACGTCGGCTTGACCACTTTGCCCATCGCGTTGCGCGGGTACTGCTCGACGACGTACCACTCGACCGGCCACTTGTAGCGGGCGAGTTGCTCCTCACAGGTGGCGGCGAGCACCGCGCGCGACAGGTCGGCGCCGGCTGCGCCCGCGGCGGGCAGGACGAAGCCGACGACTTCTTCACCCAGCCGCGGATGTTCGCGCCCGACGACCACAATCTCAGCCACACAGGACAAACCCTCGACGGCACGCTCGACCTCTGCCGGATAGACGTTCGCACCGCCGCGGATGATCAGGTCGGAGCGACGGTCGAGCACCCACAGGTTGCCCTCGGCATCGAAGCGGCCGACGTCGCCGGTATGCAGTACCCCGCCGCGCAGCGCGGCCTGTGTGGCCTCGGGCCGATCCCAGTAACCGAGCATCGTGGAGTAGCAGTTGGCGAAGTACCCGATGGGCGTGGGGCCGACACAGATCTCCCCGTCGTCCCCCGCGGGGACCTCCGCACCATCAGCGTCGCGAATCGTGACCGAAACCTGTTCGTGCTCGACACCCGACGATCCCAACGGTCCGGCGGACCCGTCAGCAGCTCCACCGGTCACGCTCGTCGGCGCCTCGGTGAGCCCGTAGCCGAAGCCGAAGTCCGACCCGAAATGCTCGCGATACCGCTCGCGCAAACCTTCGGGGCACTTTGCCCCGCCGACGCCCAGATGTGTCAGTGATGCGAGCGAGGCCGGATCGATATCGGGCCGGGTCAACAGGTCGTACACCGTCGGTGGGGTCGAGTACATCCGTTGCACGCCGAACTCCTGAATCCACTCGGCGACACCGACCGCATCGATGCGATCCATCGGCACGATGACACCGCCGTTGAGCATCGTCTGCACGGTCGACAAGACCTGCATGTTCAAGATGGTGAGCGGAAGACACACACCCTGTATCAGCGCCGCGGGGTCGCGCCGCAGCAGCGCCGCTCCGGGCAGCAACATGTTGTGCTGACTGTGCACGACACCTTTCGGCGAACCCGTCGTACCGCTGGTGTACGAAATCGCCGCCGGTGCCAGCGGGTCGACGTCCCCTTGGGGTCGGCTCGCCGGGTCGGTATCCCGCCACCAGGACCCGGGGTCGGTGATCTCGACGGCGATCGCCGGCACCGCGGTCCACGGGCGAACGGAGGTGATGGTCTGTTCGGTGGCGACGAGCAGGGACGCACCGCTGTCGGCGAGGAGGAAGCACTTCTCCGGGACGGCCAGGTGGGTGTTGATGCCCACCCAGATCGCGCCGAGACGCATCGTGGCGAGGAAGGTGATCACGACATCGCTGGTGTTCGGAAGGCAGGACGCCACCCGATCGAGCGGCCGGACGCCAGCAATGTGCAGCGCAGCTGCGGCGCGGTCGACGGCACCGCGCAGTTGTTCATAGGTGTACGACACGCGACGGTCGGCAAGTGCCGGTCGCGACCCGTACGTCGCTGCCGCGTGGTCGACGAGCGATGCAACAGAGGCAGGAACCCCTGGAATTGCCTGCGGCTGGCGCCGAATCAAACCGTGGACGGCCAAGAACTCGTCACTCATGTTCGGCTGCTCCGCATCCCGTCTAAGGTCCCCATCGCAATACAGTATCCTGGATGCCAGGATCGATGCATACCGGTGCTGCAGATAGCATGCGTCACCGTTTGGAGAGCACGTTGCGCGGCACAACCGGGATGACAACCACATGGTGAGCACCGACGACCGAGCCGCAGCGACCAACGCGATGCCGCAGGATCGAAAGCTCGCGTCACGTCTGGCGAGTCAGATCATGCGCGATCTCCAGGCATCCGACTGGACCGTCGGGGCCGTGATCGGGTCGGAAACTGAGTTGCTCGAGCGCTACGCCGTCAGCCGCGCCGTACTCCGCGAGGCGGAACGACTGCTGGAACACTTCGGAGCCACCACCACGCGGCGCGGCCCGGGCGGCGGGCTCATCGTTGCCGCACCCTCCACGGGCGCCGTGGTGCAGGCAGTGATGGTGTACCTCACGTACACGGGTATCTCCCTTGGCGATCTCATGGAAGCCCGCACGTGCCTCGAACGCACGATCACTCGGGCAGCGGCGCTCCACGCCACGGAGGAGCAAGTCGAGGCCCTGCGCCAACGGGTTCGTGAGGAACAGTCGCGCAGCACCTCAGACCCCACCGATCACCATGTGCTGCACACGATGATCGGTGCCGCTGCGAATAATCCAGCGGCGGAGTTGTTCATCGACATCCTCGGACGGCTCACGGCACGGTGGTCGTACCCCAGCGTCGCCGAGACGACGAATCTGGAGGCACTGCGCAGTTCTGGCCGTGCGCATGAATTGCTCGTCGACGCGATCACAGCAGGGAACAGCTCCCTCGCAGAACGACGGATGAACGCCCACCTCACGGCGCTCGGCGACTGGCTGGGCCGCAATCGCGAATCGCCGAGATCGCTCGAAGGTGTGCTCGAGTCGGCCGATGACGTGAAGCTCGGCACGAAGGTTGCTCGACTGCTGATGGTCGACATCGTCGACCGTGGCTGGCCGATCGGTGAAGTGCTGGGCTCGGAGGCTCACCTCGTGGGGCAATACGGCGTCAGCCGCGCTGCGCTGCGCGAGGCTGTCCGCCTTCTCGAGTACCTACGCGTCGCCGCGATGAAGCCGGGGCCGCGCGGCGGTCTGATCATCACCGAGCCGAGTGTCGACCCAATTGTCGAGGCCGCAACGGTGTTCCTCGAGTACCGCCGCATCAAGACTGGCCAGCTGCTGGAGTTGCGGATCGGCCTCGAGACAGATGCAATCGCGCTCGTCGTCGAACGTGCGACCGACGACGACATCGAATCACTCAGGTCCCTCAATGAAGACGCGACGCTGCGCCACTACGCAGGTTCGATCGCCGATGATCTTCATCTGCGGATTGCCGACCTCAGCGGGAACCCGGCAATCGCACTCTTCGTTCGCGTCCTTGCCCATCTCACCCGCGTCCATGCCACCGGAACGAACGTCTCCAACCGACAGCGCGTGGCCTACGCCGCCGAATCTGGTCACGCGCATGATGGCATCGTCGACGCGATCGCCCAGCGCGACACCGCCTTGGCACGCCGCCGGATGATGAAACACCTCGACCTGATGGCCCCGGTGCTGCAATAGCTCAGCGCTGTCGTGCTCAGGTCTCCGCTTACTGCTCCTGGCGCATCTTCAGCAATCTGCGGCGAGTCCCGGCGATCCATTCGTCGTAGTTCGTTGCCTTGCGCAGGAACGAGTCCGCCACCCGAGTGTGCGGCAACACGAGGAACGGTTCGGTGGTCATCATTGCGTCGATCGTGAAATTGGCGACGTCGCTGGACTTCATCACCTCGCCGAGGGCGCCCATATCCGGAGGTGTACTCGAGATGTCGCCGGCCTCGAGGCCGAACATCCCGGTGTACACCGCGTTCGGGCACAGGCACGAGACACGGACGCCGAGATGGCCGTAGTTCAGGGTCACCCACTCGGCGAAGCCCAGCGCGCCGTGCTTGGTGAGGGTGTACCCCGGTGCCGACGGGCCGGTGATCAGCGACGCGGACGAGATCGTCTGCAGCAGGTAGCCGCCACCACGCTCGACCATCGAGGGCACCACTGCCTTCGCCGCCCACACATGCGCCAACAGGTTCACATCGACGATGCGCTGGTAGTCCTCCACAGAGCCGGTGAGACCCGCTGTCGGCGCGTCGCTGTAGCCGGCGTTCGAGCAGAAGATGTCCACGGGGCCGTACTCGGCGGTGGCGGCCGCGACGAGCGCATCGACTGCGGCAGCATCGCCGACATCCGTGGTGACACCGAGCGCCCCGAGACGAGACGCCACGAGGGCGACACCGTCGGAGTTCACGTCGGAGATCACCACCTTCGCGCCCAACTCCGAGAAGCGCGAGGCCAACGCGCATCCGATACCGCTCGCGGCACCAGTGACCACGACAACCTTGCCAGCTACTTCCATCTCGGAATCCTCCATCATCGTGGTCACGGCGTTCGTCACCGATACCGGTTACGTGACACAAACCGTCACTCTTGACACATCATGTCACCTGCTCGTAACGTGCGCAAGATGTCGATCGCCACGAGTCTTCCGTCCTTCGATCTCACCGGCAAGGTGGCCGTCGTGACCGGCGGCAGCCGCGGGATCGGCCGCTCGATCGTGCTCGGCTACGCCGCCGCCGGCGCCGACGTGGTGATCGCCAGCCGCAAGATCGACAACTGCGAGTCGGTCGCTGCCGAAGTGCGCGAGCGCTTCGGACGACGAGCATTGGCCGTCGCCACGCATGTGGCCCGCTGGGACGAATGCGACCGCCTCGTCGACACCGTGTACGACACCTTCGGTCGCTGCGATGTGTTCGTCAACAACGCGGGTCTCTCACCGCTGTACCCCGATCTCGCCTCGATCACCGAGGACTACTTCGACAAGGTGGTCGGTATCAACCTGAAGGGGCCGTTCCGGTTGGGTGCGCTGGTCGGCACCCGCATGGCTGCCGGCGATGGCGGTTCGATCATCAACGTCAGCACCATCGGGTCATTGCGGCCCAGCGGGAACGAGTTGGTGTACGCGTGCGCGAAGGCAGGCCTGAACGCCCTCACGATCGGCTTGGCGGATGCATTCGGCCCCAAGGTGCGCAGTAACGGCATCCTGCCCGGCGGTGTGCGCACGGACATCACCGCTGTCTGGCCCCCCGAGATGTTCGCGTCGGCTGCGGCGGTGCCACTGGGACGGATCGGGGAGGCGGACGACTTCGTCGGCCCGGCGCTGTGGCTCGCCACGGAAGCATCGGCCTACGTCACCGGCGTGTTGCTACGCGTTGACGGTGGCGCGTTTCGGCAGATGAGCTGAGGCCGGAGGTACTGTGGCGTGATGACGAGGCTGGAGACACGCAGGGCCTTCGCCGCCAGCGAGATCGCGCGCACCGCAATGGCCCTGTTCGCCGAGCGCGGGTTTCACGCCGTCACCGTGGAAGAAATCGCTGAGGCGGCGGAGATCTCGCCCCGCACGTTCTTCCGGTACTTCCCGGCGAAGGAAGATGTCGTCCTGCTCGAGCAGCGACGGATGCAGGAGCGGTTGGTGGATGCCTTCACCGCTCGACCAACTGAGGAGCCGCCGATCACTGCGCTCCGCAACGCGTACCTCGCCACTTCCGACGTCCCCGCCAATCGGCGCAAGGCGGTGCTGCAGCACAACCGGGTACGCCTCGACGTGCCTGCAATCCTGGCGCGCGGCTACGGCGAGGATGTGTTCGGCAATGACGCGATCGTCGATGCGCTCGCGTCGCGAATGGGCGTCGACTCGGTCCACGATTCGCGGCCCGCAATCGCCGCTGCAGTGATGGCGGCGGCGGCAGCGACCGCCTTCGACCGTTGGCTGCGCACGACCGGGCGCGGCAATCCGGCCGACGCCGTAGGAGTCGCCCTCGCGATGGTGGAGTCCGGTTTGCGCTCAATGGACACACCGTCCGACTGAGGCCTGGAACCGCCGGGCGGAATACCGTACACTCAGTTGAATGAATGTGCCGATGGTCACATCGCGTCGTCAAGGAGGAAACATGGGCCGGTTCGAGGGCAAAGTCATCGTCATCACGGGTGGTGGTGCCGGGCTAGGGCGCCTGTGCGGATTGCAGTGGGCTGCGGAAGGTGCCTCGGTTGTCGTCACCGACGTCGTCGAGCAGCGGGCACACGTCCTCGCGGCCCTCATCAACGATAAGGGCGGCAAGGCGATCGGCTTGAAGGCCGACGTCTCCGTCGAGGCCGAAGTCGAGGCCGCCGTGGCTGCCGCCGTGGCCAAGTACGGCCGACTCGACATCATGTTCGCCAATGCCGGCAAGGCGCCGGCAGGTATGGGCACGATCGCCCTCGAAGACATCACGAGCGCCGAATGGGACGACGTCAACGACGTGGTCTACAAGGGTGTGTTCTACGCCGGCAAGCATGCGTGCCGGCAGATGAAGACGCAGGAAGAGGGCGGCAACATCGTCGTCACCGTCTCGGCCGGTGGCCACAACGCGTACCCCGGCTTCGGTCCGTACACCTCCGGCAAGGCCGGCGCGATCGGCATCGTCCGTGCGATGGCCTACGACTGGGGTCGCTACGGCATCCGCGTCAACGGCCTCTCACCCACACATGGCATGTCGGTGAACTTCGCCCTCCCGCCCGACACTCCTGCCCTGGGTATGTCGTACGAGGAAGCGGCGCTGGCCGAGTCCGGTGCCACCTGGGACGCGGCCACGATGTTCCCCGGCCCGCTCAAGGTGAAGCGCCCGCCGTCGCTCCAGGACAATGCCAACGTCGCCACGTTCCTGGCCTCCGACGACTCGGCCTACATGTCGGGCATCGTCATCAAGTCCTGTGACGGCGGCAACTTCGCCCGCACCTCGATTCCGATCCCGGAGAACTGGTCGCTCGAAGACGAGGCCTGAGTCCTCGGTCGACCTCGCTCGGCATCAGCGACAGCCCCGTGGCACTCACCCGAGTGCCACGGGGCTGTTGCGCGTTCAGCGGCGGTCAGAGCGCGTCGACGAGCGCGATGACGTGTTGCGCCATCGGCGTGTGCACCAACTCGAGGAAGAACCCCAGGGCCCCCAGCGTGTCGAGGTACACGATCCCGTACGTGCCATCCGGCCGGAGTGAGCTGCCCACCTCGAAGCAGGCCTCGACGCCGCCCGGCCGCTGCGTCGGGTCGTCAGTGGCGTAACCGACGTGGAACACGCCCTCGCCGCGCGCATCAAGGAACTCGCGCGCGGGCCCCTGCCCCTGGCCGGGTTCCACCAGCTCAACCACCAGCGACCCCCACCGGCCGAACGCATTCCGGTTCGCGATCGTGCCCTCCCACTCGCGGTGCCGGGCCTGGTAGTTGGTGTCGAGACGGTGGAACTTCGGGACACCGAGCAGTGTTCGGTACGTGGCCATCCCCACGTCGATGTCGCGGACGGCGACACCGAGGTGGTAGAGCTGCCCGTCAATGGCGGGGGTCGAGAACACATCGTTCATGATTGGAACCTCCTTGCGTACCAGCGGTGACGCTCTGCTAGTTGCACGTCGCGTGCCGCCTGATCGAACAAGGGGTGCTCGAGCGGCAGGTGGGCACGCACGTCGGCCAGTGGCGTCAGAACAGCCACCGGGGTCGGCATCGGGGTCGTCGGGCGCAACCAGCGATAGAACAGGAACCCACGGCGATTCCCTCCGACGTCGAGCCAGTTTGGCGTACCCGGATCGCGGTGGGCCAGCACACAGCGGAACCGTCCGTCGGTGTCGACATGCGCGTGGTGATCGTTGATGCTGGTCTGGCGATGCTGGTTGTCCGGAGCCTCCCACCATGCCGTGTTCAGCTGGAAGCTCCAGTAGTCGGCGACCGGCAGTTCAGAGGTAATCACCAGTGCCTGATCCGGGTCGAGTTCCCAGCAGCACACTCCGTAGTTGAGCGGGCTGTTCGCCGGCGGGGTGAACGTCGGCACACCAGGGGGGCGCGTGCCGGGCGGGCCGACGACGTTCGGCTCGTTCTCCGCCCTGATGTTCGTCGAGCGCTGGAACCACCACGTGGTCATCGCGTCGAGCAACTCGCGTGACGAATCGAGTTGCTCAGCCAACCGCTGCGGGGTGAGCGGCGCCGGTTGGCGCGGACGCTTGTCGTCGACGCGTTCGATCGTCAGCCGAGTCGGGCGATCGTCGTGCGGGTCGGTGTGGTAGATCCGTCCGCCGAAACCTCCGTCGACCATCGGGTACAGCTCTGGAACCGTGCGCCGCGAGCGACCGCTGTCCTGGGTCAGCGGTTGCCAGTTCGCAGGCCCCGACTCGGCATCGGGTGCCGCCGCGCTGGCAATGATGTCGACGGTGCCATCCTCGTTCGGTACGAGATCCCGCGACCAGAATTTCCCCAGCTGCAGATCTCGTCCGCCGTGGTCGACGTTCACCCGGTACGTCGCCTCCGGTCGCACCGGTGCGGTGACGTACGTGATGTAGGTGTCCGGCCCGGCGTACTTGAAACGGTCGTCGAGTGAGCGGAAGAACGTCGGGAAGTCGGGGTCGTCGAACTCCATGCGCTGCTGCAGGGTCATCAACGCCATGCGCGCGACGCTGCGCAGGGCCTCGGCCAACTCCTGCGGGTTGTCGACATCGTCGAGCTCGTCGATCGTGCGCGTGCCGAACATACGCAGGTCGTCGCACAGCCCCTGCCACGCGTCGCGCAGGACCACTCGGTCGTCAGGGTTGATGGTGCTCATGGTGCTCCCCCATTGCTCGCCCGCTCAGTCAATGTCGTATCGCTCGATGTAGCCCGCCATGCGATCTCGGATCGCCCCCGCTGTCAGACCGAAGTCCGCCGCCGCGTAACGGTGTGCCCCGTGCTTGTCCTTGGGTCGGTCGCGCCTCCACTGCTGCATCGCCGCCTCCGCAACAGGGGTGTACTCGCGGCCCAGGCGGGCGTAGATCTCGCGTGCCGTGCCCACGGGGTCGGCGATGAAGCGTCGATAGCTCACGTCGATGATCGTCCGCTCGGGTGCTGCCGCGCGGGCACTCTCCATTCGGTCGGCAGCAAGTGACCAGATGCGCAGGCGATGCGCGCCGAGTTCCTGCGCCGTGAACCCCCCGGGGCCGAAGCCCATCGAGCCGATCAGGCTGCAGCCCGACACGATCGTGTCGGCGGGGTCGCGGTAGATGTGTACGAAGACTGCATCGGGGAACTCGTGGAGCATCGCACTCAGACCGAACGTGTGGCTGGGGTTCTTCAGCAGCCATGTGCGGTCCGTATCGTCCGCGCCGATCAGACGCAGGTTGTCGGCGTAGCGACGGTACGAGGGCCGTTCGTCCTGGGTGACGAACCACTCGTGATACGCGGGAAGGGCCAGCGACGACACCCACAGCATGCTGACGAACGACTGCCGCATGATCTGCAGGCACTCCTCAGGATCCTCGGGGCCGACGTCGTGCAGCGCGTTGGGACCATTGACCCGATAGGCCTCGACAGCCCGCTGGTACTCGGGTTGATCGGCCCACTTGTCCGGTGTCGGCCGGGGGCGGGGGCGCGGCGCCAACCATGCGGGGATCCATTGATGCGCGGGATCGGCGGCGAGGATCTGATGCAGTGCGGTCGTGCCCGAGCGGGGTAAGCCGAGCACCACCAGTTGCGGAGCCAGCGGCGCAGTGAGGCACTGCGGCCGGGCAGCCCAGGCGGCGTGCGAGCACAGCCGGGAGGCGAGCGCATCGACAGCCGTGTAGCGCACGCGCGCGTCCAGTGCCTGACCCGCGTGCGGACTTGTCGCAGCTGCGGTGATCAGCGCTGCCAGCCCAGGCCGGTGGTCGTCGTTGCCGAAGTCGGTGAGCCCGCCCACCGCCGCCGATGCAGCCGACTCGAGCTCATCGATCGACAACGTCACGACGGTTCTGCCGCCCGCGTGCGCATCACCTGGGTGACGGCGAGCACTGAGGTGACCCCGCCGTCGACGATCAGCGACTGGCCGGTGATGAACCGCGACTCGTCACCGGCGAGGAACAACGCGGCCCACGCCGCATCCCAACCGTCACCCTCGATGCCCAGGACGTTCAGGTCGTTACGCAGATCACGAGCCAGCGCGCCGCCGCCACCGAGTCGCTCGACATGCGGAGTGTGCAGGTGGCCGGGGACCACACAGTTCACCCGGATGCCATCCTTGCCGAGGTTCACGGCCATGTCGCGGGTGAGCGGGCCGACGGCGGCCTTGGCGGTGCCGTAGCCGACCACACCGGTGGCCTGCACGCCGGCGACGGAACCGATGTTGATGATCGATCCGTGGCCAGACGCGCGCAGATGGGGTAAGGCGTACGACGCCATACGGACGATGACCTTGAGGTTGCCGTCGTAGATCTGGTCCCACACGTCCTCGTCGAACTGATCGAGCGATACGTGCTGGTGCACCGCAACGTTGTTGACCACGATGTCCAGCCGGCCGAAATGCTCGACGGTCGTTTGCACGGCGCGGGCGCAGTCCGCGCCGCTGGTCGTATCGCCCACCACGCCGATCGCGTTGCCACCCTCGCCGATGATGTCCGCGACGGTGGTCGCCGTTCGTTCCGCCGTACGCCCCATCACCACGATGCCTGCGCCGTGTGCTGCGAACAGGCGGGCGATGGCCGAGCCGGTTCCGGGGTAGTCGCCCGTCGTTCCGCCGCCGACGATGAGTGCAACACGGCCGGTGAGGCGGCCCTCGGGATGATGGGGAACCGAGTCCGCGCTCACGCGCCCCTCACGATCGATGAAGCACCAACACAACACGCCACGCTCATACCCCCCGGGACACGGTTCGGCCGCGCCGACGTGCCGGAGAAAACGCTACACCATTGTCCTCTTTGTGGCAGTTGGCGCAGTCGGCGGATTGGGGTTGATTCAGGACACTCAGTAGTCTCAGCCGCTGACGTCGACATGCCGGAGGATCTCCCACGATGGAGAATTTGCAGAACGAGTTCGTAGTGAACCGCCCGATCGAGCAGGCCTGGGCAGTGCTCACCGACCTGGAGCGCATCGCGCCGTGTCTTCCTGGCGCGCAGCTACAAGAGATCGAGGGCGAGTTCTACCGCGGCGTCGTCAAGGTCAAGCTGGGCCCGATCTCCACCGCCTTCAAGGGACAGGCCCAGTTCCTCGAACGCGACGATGCCGGCCACCGCGCCGTCCTTCGCGGCGAGGGCCGCGACACCGGCGGCAAGGGCAACGCCGACGCGTTGATCACCGCTGAACTGCAGTCACTCACCGACACCACCACGAAGTGTGTCGTCACCACCGAGTTGCGCGTCACCGGCAAGGTCGCCCAGTTCGGTCGCGGCATCATGGGCGATATCAGCGAGAAGCTGATGACCCAGTTCGCCAACAACCTCAACACGATGCTCGACGCCGATCAGACTCCGGCCGTCGAAGCGACGACCACACCCGCCGTCGACGCCGAACCCACAGTCGTTGCCGTTTCCGGCGAGGCACCCGCACCCGCACCCGCGGTGCGCACGGTGAACGGCCCGGAGGCTGCACCCATTCAGCTCAGTGGCCTCGCCGGTGGTGCAGTGCTGAAGCGGGTCGTCCCGCTGCTCGCCGCTGTCGCCGCGATCGTGGTCGCCGCGGTGCTGATCTGGGGTTGACCAACTCGGCCTTGAGCCAATGAGTTATATAAGTGTACTCTGCGACAATGAGCTCCCCGGTTGCAGCGCGTTTCGTCGGCTCGGCGGTCCACCGAAAGGAGGATCGCCGTCTCCTGACCGGCCATGGTCAGTACGTCGCTGACGCCTCGGCGCCGCGCATGGTGCACGCGGCCTTCTTGCGCAGCGAACACGCCAAGGCGCGGCTCAACAGCGTCAACATCGAGGCCGCCCTGTCGGCCCCCGGCGTCGTCGCCGTGTACCTGTGGTCCGACTTCCACGAGAAGTTCGGCGAGGCGTGGCATGCGATGCTCGGCCAGGAACTGGTCGTCCCGCCGCCGCTGGCGATCATGGACGTGCGCTACGTGGGCGACCCGATCGCCCTGGTGATCGCCGAGAGCCGCGCTCTCGCCGAGGATGCATGCGGCCTGATCGAGGTCGACTACGAAGCAGAACAGGCCACCGTCGATTACGCCACGGCAGCTGCCGACGGCAATGTGGTCCACGCCGCGTGGGGCCTGCCGTCGAACGTGATGGTCGACATGCCGTTCACACCCATGTCGCCCGACCTCGACGAGACGTTCAACTCGGTGCAACATGTGGTCGAGACCACCATCATCCAGAACCGCTACCTGTGCGTCCCGATGGAAACTCGCGGCGTGCTCGCATCCTGGGTTCCGGGCCTCGAGGAACTCGACCTGATTGTCTCTACGCAGTCGGTGCACGAAACCCGCAACTTCTTCGCCCGCTACCTCGGTCTCGATGAGGGTGCCGTACGTGTGAGCGCTCGCGACGTCGGCGGCGGATTCGGCCAGAAGATGTTCGTGTTCCGCGAGGAGTGCGCCGTCGTGCTGGCGACGAAGCTGCTCGGTCGCCCGGTGAAGTGGATCGAAGACCGTCTGGAGAACCTCACCAGCGCAGGCCACTCGCGCAACGAACTGGGCAAAGTCCGCATGGCGATCAGCGCCGACGGCATCATCGAGGCGATCACCGTCGACCACGTTGCCGACGTGGGTGCCTACACACCCTGCCCGGCCGTGATGGACCCCACGCTGCTGCCCGGGCCGTACCGCATCCCCCGCCTCGGTTTCTCCACGCAGATGGTGTGGACCAACACGATGGGCAAGGCCGCCTACCGCGGCCCATGGATGTTCGAGACAACGGCCCGTGAGATGGCCATCGACATCGCCGCCCGCCAGATCGGGATGGACCCCGCAGAACTGCGTCGCCGCAACCTGCTCTCGCTCGCCGAACTGCCATTCACCTCGCCCGGCGGGAAGGTGTTCCAGGAGATCACCCCGCTCGAAACCCTTGAGCAGGCGCTCGGGATGCTCGGCTACGAGGAGTTCCGTAAGGAGCAGGCTGAGGCCCGCGAGCAAGGCCGTTGGCTCGGTGTTGGCATCTGTGTCTATGTCGAACCCACCTCGATGGAGCAGGCGACGCTGGGCACCGAGGGCGCCACGATTCGCATCGACTCCAACGGCAAGGTGGTGGCCTACCTGAGCACCAGCTCGCACGGACAGAGCGTCGAGACGACGATGGCGCAGATCATCGCCGACGATCTCGGCGTCGCCTACGACGACGTGACGGTGGTGCAGGGCGACACACAATCGACGCCGTATGGTCCCGGCACCGGCGGCAGCCGCACAGCGGTCATCGCCGGCGGCGCGGCCCACGACGCAGCAGTCGCCGTGCGCGACAAGGTGCTCGCCATCGCGGCGCACATGATGGAGGCCGCCCCGGAAGATCTGCAGATCGCCGAAGGCGTGATCGCCGTACGCGGCACACCGGATCGTTCGCTGACGATGAAGGAAGTGGCCACCCAGGCGTACACCAACGCCCACACGCTGCCGGGCGACGTGGGCAGCGGGCTGGAAGCCACGATCCGCTTCAAGCCGACGCGGTTCCCCACGTGGTCGAACGCGACGCACGTGTGCGTCGTCGAGATCGACCCCGACACGTTCATCCCCCGCATCCTGCGCTACATCGTGTCGGAGGACTGCGGCAAGATGATCAACCCGCAGGTCGTCGAAGGTCAGATTTTCGGCGGTGTCGTACAAGGGCTGGGCGGTGTGCTCTACGAGGACTTCCGCTACGACCCGGATGGCAACCCGCAGACCACGACGTTCCTCGACTACCTGCTGCCCACCACCGGCGAGACGCCGCTGATCGAGATCGGCCACATCGAGTCCGTGTCCACCACCAACCCCGGTGGTTTCAAGGGGATGGGTGAAGGCGGCGCGATCGGCGCCCATGCAGCGGTCGCCAATGCCGTTGGCGACGCGCTCGCACACCTCGGTGTGAATGTGACGAGCACGCCCCTCGGCCCCGAGGACATCTTCCAACTCGTGCAAGCCAGCCAGAAGGAGCGCGCGTGAAGCCGAGCCAGTTCCAGCACCATGCACCCGAGCGGGTCGACGAGGTTGTCGCCCTGCTCGCGGAGTACGGCGACGATGCCAAGGTGCTCGCCGGAGGTCAGAGCCTGATCCCGATCATGGCCCTGCGCATGGCGACATATCCGCACCTGGTGGATATCGCCCGCGTCCCCGACCTATCCAAGATCTCGGCCACGCCGAACGCGGTGCGCGTGGGTGCGATGGTGCGCCAGTCACACGCTGAGCGAGACGCTGCGGTGGCAACCGTGCCGTTGCTCGCCAAGGCACTTCCGCACATCGGCCACTTCCAGATCCGCAACCGAGGCACCGTCGGTGGTTCCATCGCCCACGCCGATCCGGCCAGCGAGTTGCCGGCAGTAGCGCTCGCGCTCGACGCACGCATCGAGGCCACCGGCCCGGGCGGCGTGCGGTTCATCGACGCCTCCGAGTTCTTCCTCTCCACGTGGCAGACCGCACTGGATGACGGCGAGATTCTCAGCGCCGTGGAGTTCCCCGTGTGGGGTGCCGGGTCGGGTTTCGGTGTCGAGGAGATCGCCCGCCGCAAGGGCGACTTCGCACTGGTCGGGGCGCTTGCGGGCGTCACGCTCGACGGCGACCGGGTTACCCGAGCATGTATCACGATGATCGGCGTCGGCTCGACGCCGGTGCGCTGCCACGAGGCAGAAGCTGCACTCATCGCCGGTGGCGCCAACGCCGACCTCAATGAGATCGGGCGCATCGCCGCCGCTCCCCTCACCCCCACCCACGATGTTCACGCGTCCGCCGCGTATCGCAAACACGTCAGCCCGGCCATCGTGCGCCGCGCCCTGACCGCCGCCCTGAAGGAGGCCCGCTCATGAACGACCGGACACGAGTGCGACTCACTGTCAACGGCCACGCCGAACAGGTCGAGGTGGAGCCTCGCGCGATCCTCGCCGACGTATTGCGCGACAACCTCGGCCTCACCGGCACCCACCTCGCGTGCGAGCACGGGGTCTGCGGTGCCTGCACAGTGTTGATCGACGGCGAGGCTGCCCGTTCCTGCCTCGTGTTCGCGGTGCAAGCCGAGGGCGCATCGATCACCACTGTCGAAGGCATCGCGCCCGACGGCGGCCTCAGCCCGGTGCAGGAGGCCATGCGCGACTGCCATGGTCTGCAGTGCGGCTTCTGCACACCCGGCATCGTGGTCTCGATGACGGCGTACCTGAACACCCACCCCAACCCGAGCGATGCCGATCTCAAGGAAGCCATGTCCGGCAACCTGTGCCGCTGCACCGGGTACCAGGGCATCCTCGCCGCCGCACGTCAGGCAGCAGACCGGATGAACGCTTCGTCCTAGACGACGAACAGGTTCCTGACTTCTACCTGGCTGACCTTCATCGACGGCGTCCGCGGTAGCTCTGCCACAATCCGTAGCTCCACCGGCACCTGGTAGCCGCTGAGCTTCTCGCGCGCCCAGATCAGCAGCGCTTCGGAGGTGATCGGCTCGGCGTCGTCGCGGAGTTGCACCGCGGCGACCGGCACCTGACCGAGACGCTGATCGGGCAGCCCAATGACACAGGCCTCAAGAACCGAAGGGTGTCCGGCCAGCACCTTGCCGACCTCGCCGGTGGCCACCTTGAAGCCACCGCGAATGATGACATCGTCGGCACGGCCGGTGATCCAGAGGAACTGGTCGTCGTCCATATGTGCAAGGTCGGTGGTTCGCGTCCAACCTGACTGAGCAAGCTGCGGTGCACGAACTTCGAGCAGGCCGACCGAGCCGTTCGGTACCGACTCACCGGTCTCTGCGTCGACCACCCGCACTTCGACACCTTGGTTGGGTCGGCCGACACTGCCGGTCTTCGTGTCGCCGAACTGACGACGATCGCTCAACGTCCAACCCGCGACTCCTCCGGCGAACTCTGTCGCGCCGTACACCTCCAGGACGGGCACACCGTATTTCTCCTCGAACGCGCGCCCCAGCTCGGGGTCGAGCGGCGAAGTGCCCGCAAACACTGCCTGCACATGCTCGAACAGGTCGCGCGGTAGGTCGGCCGCCAGCACCATCGCCAGCGCAGTGGGCACCAGCCCGACGACGCGTAGCCGGTGCTCGCGGACGTTCTTCGCCCACTGGTCGACGTTGAACCGCTCCATCAGCGCCACCGAGCGACCGGCGACGAGTGACGAGGTGAGGGCACGTAGGCCACCCATGTGCAACAGCGGATTCCACACCAGCGAGACACCGGAGCTGAGCCGCGGTGCCGACAGGTCGGAGTTGCGGCTGTACGACGCGGTGCTGACAATCTCGTGTTCCAGACTGCGGTACAGCAGGTCGATGCGCTTCGGCGGGCCGGTGGTGCCGCTGGTGAGCATCTGCACGGCCACCCCGGGTGCGATGGTGGGAGCGTCTCCACGCTCACCGGCAGCGACCACGATCGCGAAGGGCACATCGCTCTCGTCCGCAAGGAGCGCAAGCGAGCCTGCGTCGCGAGCTGCTTCGAGGATCGACTCGTTGGCCCAGTCGCTCGCCGTGGCGACAATCACCGGCAGACGGAGTCGGCGGATCTCATCCGCGAGCTTGTCTGCTGGAATGGCAGAGCTGAGTGTGACCAGGCAACGACCCGTGGCCAATGCTCCAGTGATTGCGCGCACGATCTCCGGCCGATTCCGCATCAGCACACCGACCATCGAACCTTCACCGAAGCCGGCCGCGTCGAGCCGCTCGTGCAGCGCGCGCACGCCGGCGCCGAGCCAGCCCCATGTTCGCCAGGTGTCTTCGAAGTGCAGCGCGTTCGCGGCCGGATCGAGCTCGATCACCTGCGTCAGCCAACTCGGGAGGTGAAGCGACGGGGCGGCCCCCTCGTCGATTTGCTCCTGATCAGTTGCCCCGTTCATCACGCGCCCACTGCTGTTGCTGGTGTGACGCTGTGCTGTTCGGTACCCATGCCCCATAAGAGTACACTCATCACATGGACGCCGCCGCGGTGAAGATGGACACAGCGGACGTCGAGGAGCACCTGCTGGTGGCCCACGACGGCCCAGTGATGACCATCACGCTCAACCGGCCCCGGCAGCGCAACGCCATCACCAAAGAGATGATCTCGGGGATCGCCGCTGCTGCGCGCGCTGCCGGGAATGACGACCGGACGCGGGCTGTGCTGATCACATCCAACGGCGACGACTTCTGCGCCGGGATCGACCTCGTACAGTCGAACGCCGAGCAGACCAAGCCGCGCACCGGGCACCTCGAACGCCGGATGCAGTATGGCGCGCACGAGATGATCCTCGAACTCGACGCCCTGCAGGTACCCGTCGTCGCCGCCGTGCGCGGCTGGGCGGCCGGAATCGGCAACATGATCGCGCTCAGCGCCGATGTCGTCGTTGCCACCCCTTCCACGAAGTTCTGGGTGCCCATGGTGAAGCGGGGCTTCACCCCCGACAGCGGCAACACCTGGCTGTTGCCCCGCCTCGTCGGCCTTGCCCGCGCGAAGGAGATGGTGCTGCGCGGTGAACCCGTGGACGGACGTCAGGCCGTCGAGTGGGGCCTGATCACGCGGTGCGTACCGGAGGACGAACTGGACAGCACCGCCGCCACGCTCGTGCACGAGTTCGCGAACGCGGCGACAGTCGCGATCGGGCTGTCGAAGAGGCTGTTGCACGCGAACCTCGCGGTCGACCTGCGCACGGGCCTGCACAACGAGGCGATGCACGAGGAGTTGGCCACTCGCTCCGACGATTTCAAGGAGGGGATGCGCTCCTTCGTCCAGCGACGCACCCCCGACTACACCGGCCGCTGACCGAAAGGCTCTGCAGATGACCAATCCGATCACGATCACCGTTGACGAGCACATTGCGCTCGTCACCCTCGACCGGCCACCGGTCAACGCGGTCAATCGCGCCACCCTGGCGGCGATCCGCGATGCATTCCGGTCGCTCGACGACCGTCGCGATGTGCGCGCCGCTGTGTTCACCGCCACCGGCACCAGAGCCTTCATGGGCGGCGCAGACCTCGACTCGGTCGGCGATCGCGGCGGTCCAGATTCCACGCCCCCGACCGACGTGACCGACAGCGGACGCGTGGCCCGCGACGCGATGTGGGCCATCACCGACTGCGCCGTCCCTGTCGTGGGCGCAATCAATGGTCCCGCAGTCGGAGCCGGTGTTGCCTTTGCCACCTGCTGCGACATCCTGCTCGCCGCCGACCACGCGTGGTTCGGGGCGCTGGAGATCAACGTTGGTCTGCTCGGTGCCAGTGCCCACCTGATGCAGCTCGTCGGCCGGCACAAGGCCCGCGAGATGTTCCTGCTCGGCGAGAGAGTCACTGCCCAAGAACTCCACCGGCTTGGCGTCGTTCGCGAGGTGCTCCCTGCTGACCAACTGCTCCCGGCCGCAATGGAAGTCGCCCGAGTGCTGGCGCAGAAAAGCCCGATTGCGATGCGGCTGGCGAAGGACTCGATGAACCGCATCGAGGGTCTGACGCTGAAAGACGCCTACCGGACGGAGCAGGACTACACCAACCGACTGCTCGGTTTCGAGGACAGCCTCGAGGCCCGCGAGGCGTTCAAGAACAAACGTGATCCCGAGTGGAAGTGGCGTTGATGGCTCCCGAAGTGTCACGCGCCGGCGATGCGGTTGCTCCGTTGCAGGACCTCGACGACTTGACCCCTGGCTGGATGACCGATGCACTCCAAGTGCATCACCCCGATGTCGAGGTCACCGGCCTGCACCTCGGTGCCGTCCGCCACGGTTCGGAGTCCACGGTGCGGGTCATGCTCGACTACAACAGCGCCGGCCATGAGCAGCAGCTGCCACCGACGATGTACGTCAAGGGGCAACTGAGCACGCGTGCCACCGAGGGCATCCTCGGGCCAATGACGCTCACCGAGGCTCGGTTCTTCCAGGATGTCGCCCCCTTGCTCCCGGAGCTCAACATCACGAAGTGTTACTTCGCCTCGGTTGCCGACGGACGGCGCTCAACAATCGTGATGGAAGACCTATTCGCGCGCAACGCGACACTCGGCGCTGCGGGAACCACCGTCACCCCTGCGACCGCCTATTTGATGGCAGAGCAGTTCGCCCAGTTACATGCGTTGTGGTTCGACGCACCTGAGTTGGACTCCACGGATTGGCTGGCCAACAGCTCCGCACGCGATGTCGACCTCGACAAGATGGCTACGGAGGAGACCGGAATCTTCGGCTCGTTCAAGGAGGGCTGGTGGGCCCGTCGCACACAACTTCCCCACTGTGCCTTCCTGCCCGCAGAGCTGACCCACCGAGCCACGATGAAGCAGGCGCTGGTGAGCAAGTACCGAGCGGAGGGCTCGCTGCCGCACTGCTTGATCCACGGCGACCCACATCTGGGCAACATCTTCTTCGATGCCGACGGTCGACCGGGCCTGTACGACTGGTCACCCATGGTCGGGCGCTGGGGAGATGATCTCAATTACGCGATCGTGGGCTCGCTCGACATCGACGATCGTCGAGAGCACGAGCAACCCATCCTGCGCCATTACCTCCACCATTTGGTGCTGCACGGCGGTCCCGTCATCCCTTGGGACGACGCATGGCTCTCGTGGCGTCGACAGACCATCCACGGGTTCATGTACATGCTCTGCAGCCCACGTCAGCAGCCCGAAGACCTAATCACCGTGCAGACGCTGCGCTTCGGCTGGAATGCCATCGACAACGACATGCTCGGCGCGCTGGGAATCTGAACACCAGCGTGGTGCTCAGTCACCACCGAGGTAACGCCGGAACACATCGTCGTTCTCGAGGTCGGACGGCTTCCCGGTGAACACAATCTCACCACGGTTCATCACGTACACCTTGGACGCCAATGCCAACGCGCGGGTGATGAACTGATCCACGATCAGCAACGCGGCTCCCTCGTCGGCAACTTGCCGCAGGAAGTGGAAGATCTCGTCGACCAGGATCGGTGCGAGTCCGAGCGATGCCTCGTCCACCAGAATCAGCTTGGGGTTATGGGCATATGCGCGGCACATGGCAAGCATCTGCTGCTGGCCACCGCTCATCGAGCCAGCACGCTGGTTCAGCCGCTGCCCCAGGATCGGGAACGCCTCTGTGCAGCGTGCCAACAACTCGTCCTCGTGACCAGGGCCAGCCTGCAGCAGCAGGTTCTCCCGAACGGTCAGGTGGCGGAAGATTGCGCGGCCCTCGGGGATGTGACACAACCCCTTCTGCGCTCGACGGTTGGTGGGAAGGTTGGTGATCTCCTCACCGCCCAGGCGGATGGTGCCCTGTGTCGAGTGAACGAGGCCCGACACCGTCTTCAACAGGGTGGATTTGCCGGCACCGTTCGAACCCAACAGTGCGGTCACCGAACCGGCAGGCACAGTGAGGTCGACGTTGCGCAAGATGGTGGTGGTGCCGTAGCCGCTGGTGACACCGACGAGTTCCAGGGAGTTTGTTTCGACTGTTGTGTTCATGACAGGTTCTCCTCGAACTCCTCAAGCACCTCAGACTCAGAACCGAGGTACGCCGCCCGGACGATCTCACTGGTGGCCACCTCTGCAGGTGTCCCGTCGAAGATGGGCCGACCGAAGTCGAGCACGAAGATGTAACTGCACACCTTCATCACCAAGGCCATGTCGTGCTCGACGAGCAGGATGCCACAGCCCCGGCTTTCCACCACATGCTGCAACACCTCCGCGAAACGGGCGGTCTCCTCACGATCGAGACCAGAGGATGGTTCGTCGAGCAGCAGCAGATCGAACGGACCGGCGAGGCACCGGGCGAGCTCGACCAAACGGCGCTCACCCGTGGACAACGAGCCGGCCTGCTGATCAGCGAGGTGGCTGATTCCACACAGATCGAGCGACTGCGCCGTGCATTCCCTCATCGACCTGCGCTCGTGCGGTGGAGCCAAGACCTGGCGAACGATACGCGAACCCACCGTGGGCGCTTCGTACCCGAGCGACACGTTCTCGCGGACAGTCAGTTCGTCGCACAACTCCATCAGCTGGAAGGTGCGGCCGATTCCCATACGACCTCGTGCGGGGGCCGACAAGCCGGAGATCGTCTTGCCGTGGAACCTGATGTCGCCGTCGACGTTGCGGTTGATACCGCTGACCGCATTGAACGTGGTGGTCTTGCCAGCGCCGTTGGGGCCGATGAGACCGGTGATGCGGCCCAGCGGCGCCCGCAAGCTGAACTGATCGACAGCGCGGATACCGCCGAACTGCACGCTCAGGTCGTCGACCTCGAGGCCCGGACTGTCCGAGGCCACCGACCGGATCGGGCGGGTCAGTTGCACCTCGGCGTGAGTGCGCTGACGGCCGAAGCGACCGAAGAACGCGGCCAACTTGGGGGACATCGGCGGGTGGCCGCCACGCAGCGCGATCATGATCGCAAACAGCCCGAACAGCGCGTTGAGCACGTTGGGTGTCTTGTCACCGCCGATGTAGGCGGGGATGACCGCCGTGACGGCAGCGAAGATTGCATACCACGGCTCACGGAACGGAGCCAGCGCGAGAATCGCGATCAACACCAGCGAGTTGAACGGCTGGAACACCGTGGTGGATCCATCCACCGTGGTGAGCGCCATGCCATACATCACACCGGCGATACCGGCGATGAACGCCGAGATGCAGAACACGATCACCTTGGTGACACTGGTGGAGAGGCCCATCGTGGACACCGCCGCGGGGCTACCCGACAAACCGCGCAGCACACGACCCAATCGCGAGGCTGAGATCAGCGCGATCGTGATCGCCACAATGACGAGCACCGCGAGGATCACGTAGTAGCGGGTGTGTGGGTCGGTGGTGCCGAACGGTGAGGTGATCTTGCGGCCACCGGCGAACGAGAAGAACATCCAGTTCTGCGCAAAGAACAGGCGCGTTACGAGGATGCCGAAGCCGTAGGTCGCCAATGCGAGGTACACGCCGTGGAGTCGGATCGCAGGGAGCGCGACCAGGGCGCCCACCGGTACCGCCACCAAGCCGGCGAGGATCAGCGCCGGAAGCCAGGGAAGTCCGGCACCGACAGTGAACTGTGAGAACGCTGCAGCGCTGATTGCGGCGAACGTTCCGTGGCACAGCGACACCTGGCCACTGGTCTTCACCAGCAAACCCAACGACAGCATCAAGATTGCCTGACAGAGCCCAAACGTGAAGAACGGCAACTTGTTGCCGACGACCTGCGGAATGATCATCATCAGACCCAGCACGACAACACCGGTTCCGAGGCGCAACTCGATCGGGCCTGTCCATGTCAGCGGTGGGCGAGCCTCAGCGCTGGCGCGAGGTGCGAGCCGATGCTTCGGCAGCACCAGGAGGACGACGAACAGCACCAGGAACGGCAGCGCGTCGGGGAGTCCGTCGACGCTGGTCCACTTCTGGTCGTTGACCACGTAGCCAATGACGTCCTGCAGGATGCCGATGGCGAGGCCGCCGACGAATGTGAGCGGGATGCTGGTGAAGCCACCGATCGCTGCGGCGCCGAAGGCATACGTCGCCAGGAAGACAAGGCTGAACGGCTCCAGGCTGGCGTACGGCAACACGAGGATGCCGGAGACTGCAGCGAACGTGCTGCCGATCATCCACGCCATGCGCTGCACGCGGACGGTGCTGGTGCCGAGGAGTTCCAGCAGGTCGGGGTCGTCGACTGCGGCGCGCATCTTCAAGCCCAGGCGACTGAAGCGGAACACGCAGTACAGCGCAACCACGGCGACGATCGCGATTCCGGCGGTGAGCAACTGATCACCAAAGATGTTCACGTCCAGAATGCGGTAGCGGTAGCGCGCGCGGTTGCTGAACGGTATGAAACGCTCCACTTTCAGCCCGTTGTTGGAGAGCGGGTAGAAGACGAGGCACAGCGCTGGCACGACCACCGTCAGTCCGACGGTGCCGACGATCTTCATCGTCGTTCGCTGCCGGGAGAGGTTCCTGGCCATGAGCTCGAGCACGATGCCCAGCAGTGGGCCGGCGATCAGCAGGCTGACGAAGACGCCAACCTTCCAATCCCAGCCCAGAGTGATGCGCATCCAGTAGAAGAGAAGACAGGCTGCGGTGAGGATTGCGCCGTGCCCGAAGTTGAAAATACCTGATGTCTTGTAGGTCAGTACGAGGCCGGTGCCAGCAAGGCCGTAGATCATGCCGGTGACAAGACCGGTGATGATGAAGGGGAGCAGACTACTCATTGCACGCCTCGTGATCTGTGGCACTAATTCGAGCTGGCATCGGTGGACTCCCCCAAGTCAGAGCGCTACCGCGAGTGCGGAAGCTGCGGAGATGAAATCAATTGCACTGCGGGAAGGGGGGCGGACCACTCGGCCCGCCCCCCTTCGAGTTCGTCAGGTGAGGTGACTCACGCAGCCGGGTAGCACTGGATGGTGAGGCCGCCCAGCGGGTTGCTGAACTTGCCGTCCTTCAGGGTGTAGGGCCAGAAGCAGGCACGGTTCTTGGACGGGCCAGGCTGGCCCTTCGAGAACGTGGTGGGGGCGATCAGGCCGCCCAGCGTCTCGTTGGTGACGGTGTGCATGTTCGCCAGCGTGTCGGTCGCGGTCGGCTCGTCGACGAGCGACGCATTGGCCTTGGCGAACAACTGCAGCACGCTCCACAGACCGGTGGCGGTCGGGTCGTTGATGCCGCCATCGCTGACACCACCAGCCGTCATGGCATCGCGGTACTCGGTCACGAGCGGGTCGTCGACAAACCACGGGAAGGCGTTGAGGCCACCGGCGAGGCTGATGCCATCGATGACGATGAGCTTGCCGCTCACCGAGCCAGCCGATGCACCCCACAGACCCGTGTAACCCTGATCTGTGCACGACTTGTACAGGCCTTCACCCAGCGCGGCTCCACCACTGATCTGGATGAAGTCGACACCGTCGGCAATCCACTTGATGCACTCAGCCGAGTAGTCGGGTGCATTTGCGGTCACCTTGGTGGTGCCCACAGACAGCATTCCCTCGGCCTTGGCCGTCGCCTCGAACACGGGGCCGGCCTGCGAGCAGGCCTCGACCTCGGCGCAGGCGGCGATGGCGAGCTTGGTGGCGCCGGCAGCCTTGGCACCCAGCACCTGCTCGTCGACGACCGCACCGAACGTGGTGGTGATCGGGAACACATTGTCAGCAGCGCACGGGATCGGAGCCGGCTTCGGGCCGCACTCGATCTTGAACGCGGCGATGCTGCCGCCCCACAGGGCCGGGCTGTAGCCGACACCCATGATCGGGATACCGGACGCGATCAGCGCCTCGGCCTGGCTGCTCTCGGTTTGGGACGACTCGACGAGGAACAGCACGGGCTTCTTGCCCAGCAGGTCGGTGGTTGCGGAGGCAGCCTTGGCCGGGTCGCCCCCAGTCTCGCGGAGGTCGAGCTCGACCGGGTGGCCGTTGATGCCGCCCTTGGCGTTGATGTATGCGCCCCAGGCCTCTACGACCTTGATGGCCTCCGGACGACCGGTGGGGCCGGTGGAGTCGAACGTGCCGCCGATGAGGATCGACGACTTCGGCGGAAGGGTCGTTTCCGCAGGAGCAGCGTCGGTGGCGACCGGAGCGGCGGTGGTGGTGGTCGTTGCGGTCTTGTCGTCGCTGCACGCAGCGAGGACTGAGGCGGCGACGACAACGCCCGCCACCAGTCGACGACGAATGGATCTAGCTGTAGAAATCAATATCTTCCCCCTTGGTATGTGACAGATGACACTGCCCATCAGCATAATAGGTGTACTGATTGCGAATGTCCAGCGAGATTCGCTTCATTATCAGCCTGCAGGTGGTGAAGGGGGGCGGGCCACTCGGCCCGCCCCCCTTCGAGTTCGTCAGGTGAGGTGACTCACGCAGCCGGGTAGCACTGGATGGTGAGGCCACCCAGCGGGTTGGTCATCTTGCCGTCCTTGAGGATGTACGGCCAGAAGCAGTTGCGGTTCTTCGACGGGCCAGGCTGGCCCTTCGAGAACGTCGTCGGGGCGATCAGGCCGCCCAGCGTCTCGTCCTTGATGGTGTACATGTTCGCCAGCGTGTCGCTCGCGGTCGGCTCGTCGACGAGCGACGCATTGGCCTTGGCGAACAACTGCAACACGCTCCACAGAGCGGTGGAGCTCGGGTCGTTGATGCCGTCATCGGTGACGCCGCTGGCCTTCATCGCATCGAGGTACTCGGTGACGAGCGGGTCGTCGACGAACCACGGGAATCCGTTGAGACCACCGGCGAGGGTGATGCCCTTGGTCAGCAGCAACGGACCGGACACCGAACCTGCGGACGCGCCCCAGATGCCCGTGTAGCCCTGATCGGTGCACGAGGCAACGAGGCCAGTGGCCAGCGAGCGACCGCCGCTGATCTGGATGAAGTCGACGCCATCGGCAATCCACTTGATGCACTCAGCCGAGTAGTCGGTCGCGGTCGAGCTGACCTTGGTGGTGCCGCCGACCTCGAGGCCCTCAGCCTTCGTGGTGGCTTCGAACACGGGGCCAGCCTGCGAGCAGGCCTCGACCTCGGCACACGCGGCAACAGCCAACTTGGTGGCGCCGGCTGCCTTGGCACCCAGCACCTGCTCATCGACCACGGCACCGAACGTGGTGGTGATCGGGAACACAGTGTCAGCAGCGCACGGGATCGGAGCCGGCTTCGGGCCGCACTCGACCTTGAACGCCGCGATGCCGCCGCCCCACAGGGCCGGGCTGTAGCCGACACCCATGATCGGGATACCGGACGCGATCAGCGCCTCGGCCTGGCTGGCTTCGGTGCTGCTCGAGTTCGACAGGAACAGCACCGGCTTCTTGGCCAGGATTTCAGTGGTCTGCGAAGCAGCCTTGGCCGGATCGCCGCCCGTATCACGAATGTCGAGCTCTACGGGGTGACCGTTGATACCGCCCTTGGCGTTGATGTAGGCGACCCACGCCTCGGCGACCTTGATGCCCTCGGGACGGCTGGTGACGCCCGTGGTGTCCATCGTGCCACCGATCAGGATCGACGACTTCGGCGGAAGGGTCGTCTCTGCCGGAGCAGCGTCGGTGGCGACCGGCGCGGCGGTCGTCGTCGATGCGGTCTTGTCATCGCTGCACGCGGCGAGGACTGAGGCGGCGACGACAACGCCCGCCACCAGTCGACGACGAATGGATTTAGTCGTAGAAATCAATATCTTCCCCCTTGTGAGTAGCGGCCAACTGCCGCTGCCGAACATATTAGGTGTACTCATTCAGCTCTGTCCAGCGATTCCTCACCATGGTCAGGGCTGCTCCAGCAAGATAGGGACACCGAATAACGATCGATAGCCCACATCGTCATCATCGTGCGCACGCACGCCGCCATCAAACGATGCCGGCACTGTGCAGTCTCGCGATCTGCTCCTGGTTGAGGCCGAGTTCGGCGAGCACTTCGTCCGTGTGCTCGCCCAGCAGTGGCGCCGGGTGCTCGATCGCGAACGGTTGCCCTTTCACGGGGGCTGCCCAGCCGACGCTGGTGAACGGCCCGGCGTGCGGGTGCACCGATTCGTGGATGATGCCGCGCGACTTCAGATGCGGATCGTCGCGCAGGTCGGCGACCTGGTTGGCCGGCCCGAGCGCAATGTCGGCCTCCAGCGCCAGCGCGGTCCACTGGGCCTGTGTGCGCGTGTGGAAGATCTCCTGCAACACGTGCGCCAGGCTGTCGCCGCCGACACCAGAACCAAAATCGACCGGGGCACTCTCGTCGTTGCTGGACAGCAGATCGTCGCGACCGACCGCCCGGCAGAAGTTGCCCCAGAACTTCGACTCGATCGCGCAGAACAACATGAACTTGTTGTCGCTCGTCTCGTAGAAGTGGTACTTCGCACTGGGACCGTTCTGCGGCATGCCACGCCGATCGGTGAGCCGGGCAGCGTTCCACTCGTACGTCGCGTGGAACCACTGCGTCGCCAGCACGGCGTCCGAACCGGCACCGTCGATGTATGCGCCTTCACCGGTGCGATCGCGCTGGATCAATGCAGCCACCGCGGTGAGGGCCGTATTGGTCGCCGCGACAGTGGTGCCGTCGCTCATGCCACCGAGTTCCTTCGCCAGACCGTCGTCGCCCATCCCCAGCGACACACCTCCACCGAGCGCGCCCATCATCTGTCCGTGGGTCGGGATCTCGGCGTACGGGCCTGTGGCGCCGAACCCGCTGCACTGGGCGTAGACGATGTCGGGCTTGACGGCCCGTTGCTGCTCGTAGCCGATCCCCAGTCGCGTGCAGGCGTCGCCGGCGAAACCGTCGATGAAGATGTCTGCCGTGCGGATCAGGTCGAAGAAGATCGCCTTGCCCTCGTCGGAACGCAGGTTCAGCGTCATCGACCGCTTGTTGCGGTTGACATACATGTGCGCCGGACTGTGGTGCGGTGTGATCTGACCGAGGAAGTCGCGCAGGTAGTCACCGACCCCCGGTGCCTCCACCTTGATCACTGTCGCACCCAGATCGCCAAGTAGTCGGCTGGTCTGGTCGCCGTTGAACAACACCGCGCACTCCACGACGCGCACACCTTCGAGCAGTTTGATCATCGCGTTCCTCCTAGGGCTTGTTGGTGTTGCCGGCGTCGACGGGCAGCGCCACGCCGGTGACCCACTGGGCTTGATCGGACATCAGCCACACGACCGCGTTGGAGACGTCCTCGGGCTGGATGACGTCGATCGGCAGCATGTTCGCCGCGCCCATCAAGAACAGCGGCTCCTTCTCCACCATCTCTGCCACGACCGGCTGCATGCCCATGAACGTGGCAACGCCGGTGGGGTGCACCGTGTTGACGCGAATGCTGTGTTTCGCCAGTTCGTTGGCGAGCGACCGCATCAGGCCGACGACCGCGTGCTTGGCTGCGGCGTAGTGCGCCCACGGGGCTTGGCCACGGATTCCAGCAGCGGAGCTGGTGATCACGATCGAGCCACCTCGCCCGTTGGCGATCATCGAGGGCACCACTGCCTTGCACGTGTTCCACGCGCCGCGCATGGAGGTATCGACGATCGCGTCGTACTCATCGTCCTCGATGTCGAGGAACGGGGTCGGCTTCCAGATCCCGGCGTTGGCCGACACGACGTCGACCGAGCCGAACTTGGCCAGACCCTTGTCGACGATCGCCTGCACGGCCGCCCGGTCGCGCACATCGGCGATACCGAACACGACCTGCCCACCTGCGGCTTCGACGAGGCGGGCGGTCTCCTCCAGCTCCTCGTACGTGGCCATCGGCGCCTGCGTCTGCGGAATCGGTGCGCAGATGTCGCACAGGATCAGGTTGGCCCCCTCCTGCGCCATCCGCACTGCGTGCGTGCGACCTTGGCCATGGCCGGCGCCGGTGACGAAACCGACCTTGCCTTCGAGTAGCTGCATGATGAACTCCGTGTTCGTGATGGGTTGGGCGAAGAGGGGGTGACGGTGTCAGCGAACGAGCCGCTGCTCGCGGAAGGCGTCGATCGATTCGGGCGACAGACCCGCCTCGAGCAGGATCTCGGTGGTGTGTGCTCCGAGCTCAGGTGCAAGTCGGTACGCAGGCATCTGCGCGGAGGTCATCCGCAGCAACTGATCGATGCCGCGCACCTTCACGTCGCGCGAGTGATCCACCTCGGCGGCTCGACGCGTGCGCTGGTTCTCGGGGTCGCGCAGGAACGTCGCTGTCTGCCGCTCGGTCTTCGGTGCTACCGCAGGAACACCGGCAGCCGTCAGCTCGGCCACCCAGTCGGCAGTGCCGCGGGCCTCGAAGAGTGCGCCGAGTGCATCGCCGAGGTCGTCGCTGTCGATGTCGGTCAACTCAGCACCGGTCCACTCCGCGGGCAACCGGTTGCCCAGTGCAGCGCGCAACGCCGCCGCATCGCGCGGCATCTGCGCGGAGAGGCACAGCCAGCCGTCAGCAGTGGGGTACAGCCGCTCGAGCGCGGAGAAGCCGTACTGCAACGGGTCGAGCCGCTCGGCGCCCAGCACCTCGCCGTCGGCGCGGCGGACGATGTGCGAGATGCCATCGAGCGCCGCGTTGATCTGGGGACTCTCGACATACTGGCCCTTGCCGGTCTGCTGGCGGTGCAGCAGGCCCATCAGGGTCGCGATCGCACCCACCAACCCGCCGCCCGGGTCTTCGTTGCCGGTGGGGTACATCGGTGGGTTGAAGCGACCGGCCACCTCGAAGCAACCACCGACGAAGCCCGACATGTTCGGGGCGAAGCTCTGCCGCAGGTGGTCGGGCCCGGAGGAACCCCAGCCGGGTGAGTACACGTACACGACAGCGGGGTTCAGCGCCGCCGCCTGCTCATAACCCACACCCAACCGCTCGGCCGCTCCCGGCCGCATGTTGTGGTGAATCACGTCGGCGTTGGCAATCAGATGCTGGCGAACACCGGCCAGTGCGTCGGCCTTCATGTCGGCGGCGATCGAGCGCTTCCCCGCCTGTGCCGAGCGAAAGACGACCGCCAGCCCACGGAGCGGATCGCCCGCCAGGGGTTCCAGCTTCACCACGTCGGCACCGAGGTCGGCCATCAGGCGCGGCGCGTACGGCCCGGCGTAGTAGGCGCCGAGGTCGAGGATGCGCACGCCGGCCAGGGGTGCGACGTCGGCACCACCGGTCGGGGCGGGGCGCGCCATGGGCGTCCAATCGGCCACGAGGGCGGTGCCACCCTCGCCGACCCGGGGGGCAGGCCGGGGGGCGACATGCGGTGACGCCGCGAAGCGGATCGGCGGAGCGACCTGCTGCAACGCGCCCAACACCGGGTCGTCGACCTGGACCACCATGCCGTTGTGCAGCACCTGCGGCTGGTCGAACGACTGGCACCGTCGAAGGTGCTCGACCGCGCAGACGTCGGCCGCGCCCAGCAGCGCCAGCCACTCGTGGCGCGGGCGTTGGAGGAACAGCGCGGGAATCTCCTCCGCGACGATCAGCGCCTGCTCGGGCGTCAACGGCACACCCATCTCGTGCGCGGTCTCTCCAGCGGGGATTCGATCGGTGAGATCGAGCACCTTCATCAGTCGGCCGAACGCGCCGACCGCCCCGGTGTGGACACCGAGGTATTCCTCGTCTGCACAGAGGAACGTGCGGGTGACCAGACGGTTCGCGCCCGGCACGTGCATCCCTTGGCCCGAGTCGGTGTCGCCCCAGAGCATCATCAAGTACGCGAGCGCGCCGTCATAGAGCGAGGTCTCGACGTGTCGGCCAATACCGTCGATGTTGCGGCGGTAGAGCGCTGCGAGGACGCCGGCCGCACCGAGATACGACGCGCCGGCGGAAGCGAACGGCATGCCCTCGAAGATCGGCGCGGGACGGTAGCCGGGCTGCTCGGCCATCGTGCCGACCAACGCATGGACGAGAGCCTCCTGGCCTGGCACATCGCGCCACGGGCCGTCGACGCCGAAGCCACTGATCGAGCACGACACGACGTGCGGCGCGCGTGCACGGATCGCCGCTTCGCCAAGACCCAGTCGCTCGGCGACGCCCGGGCGCCAGCTCTCCACGACCACATCTGCTCGCGAGATGAGGTCCAACACCTGCTCGACGCCCGCTTCGCTGTGCAGGTCGACGGTGAGGCTGCGCTTGTTACGCAGGTTGACTGCGTAGTCGATCGCAAGTTGCTCGCGCGACGGGTGGCCGCCGGGCGGCTCAACCCACACGACATCCGCGCCGTAGTCGGCCAACATGCGCGTCATTCGCGGGCCAGCAGTCCCTCTGCTGCAATCCACCACGCGCAGCCCTGCGAGCGGTCCGGTCATGGTCGACCCTCCTGGTGAGATCTTCTGCATGTCATGAAAGTGGTGGCGCGCTGATCGTGCCCGCGTCCACGAGCGCTTCGACTGCGGCACCGTCGAGACCCCATCCGGCCAACGTGTCGGCCAACGGCACGGCACATTCGGCCCACGGGCGGATAGCCGCCGGTGTCGCACTAAAGCGCGGAACTGGCGCAGTCTGCATCGCGCCCTCGTACTCCACGAAGGTGCCGCGAGAGACGTTGTGCGGGTGTTCCCACGACTCCCTCATCGACAGCACCGGAGCGAAGCAGGCGTCGAAGCCATCCATGATTGCGACCCACTCGTCGCGGGTCTTGGTGAGGAACACCCGCGTGAAGGCACGACGGATGTCGTCGAACCGGCTCTCGTCGAACTGCCCGGGCAAGTCGGCCTCGGTCAGACCCATCCGCGAGATGAGCGTGACGTAGAACTTGGGCTCGAGCGCGCCGACTGCGACGTGCTGGCCATCCGCGGTCTCGTAGAGGGCGTAGTAGGGCGTGCCACCGTCGGTGAGGTTCGACCCAGGAGTATCGCTCCAGTCGCCCAACGACAGACCGGCCTGCAGCACGGACGACAGCACCGCGGCGCTGTCGAGCATGGAGCAGTCGATGACCTGCCCGCGACCCGTGGTGCCAACTGCGTGCAGCGCAGTGGTGATGCCGAACGCGAGCAACATGCCGCCCGCCCAGTCGCCCAGGTAGTTCACCGGCAGCACCGGTGGTCCGCCCTTGGAACCGACCGTGTGCAGCGTGCCCGAGATGGCCGAGTAGTTGATGTCGTGTCCGGCCTTCATCGCCCAGTCGCCGTCTTGACCCCACCCGGTCATGCGCGCATAGACAAGCCGAGGGTTGTTCGCGAGGCACTCGTCTGGGCCGACGCCCATCCGTTCGACGACGCCCGGGCGGAACCCTTCGATGAACACGTCGGCGCGACTGATCAGTTCGCGCAACACCTGCACCCCATCGGGGCGACTGAGATCGATCGAGACCGCACGCTTGCCACGGTCCAACGGCTGGCCACGGGTGAGGCCCACCGTTGCACCGACCGAGGCCCCGGCCGCGGGGCGACCGATACGCAACACTTCGGCCCCGTGGTCGGCGAGGAACATCGAGCCGAACGAGCCCGGGGGCCCGCCCATCTCAATTACCTTTACGCCGTGCAACGCACTGTGCGACAACACCGTCACCCCGGGAGCAACGACTTGTTGATGGTGAAGCCGAACAGTTCCTCTGCATTGCGATAGGTGATCGCGTCGATTTCGTCCTGCGGCACACCGGCGAACAGGTCGGTACACGCCTGCTGCGTATTGGGGAACGGCGTGTCGGCGTGCGGGTAGTCCGACTCCCACAGAATGCGATCCATTGCGAAGTCGTGGCGATACTTCAACCCCACCGGCTCCTCGATCATGCAGAACCACATGTTCCGGCGGGCGACCTCGGACGGCATGATGTGCGCATCGGGGATGTGGGTCCAGCCCTGGTGGCGCAGCCACTGACGGTCGGCACGCTCCAGCGCGGCGGTGATCCAGCCGATACCGCCTTCCGACCACACCAGCTTGATGCCGGGGAACTTGCGCGGCACCGGGCTCACCATCATGCTCACCGATGAGCGGGCGGCACCGGCGAACGCGGCAGCGATCTCGACCATCGGGATCGTGCCGGCCAGCGACACCTGCGCGGACGCCCCACCGATGTGCATGCAGATCGGCAGACCGGCCGCCTCGCACAGCTCGAACAACGGGTACCAGTACTCGGTGTGATACCCGGGCAGACCGAGGTTGGAGGGATCCTCCATCCAGCACAGCGCCTTCGAGCCACGATCGATCATCCGCTCGGTCTCCGCGACTGCGAGGGCGACGTCCCACACCGGTGCGATGTGCATCGGCACGAAGACATCAGGCTTGGCCGCGCACCACTCGTCGATCATGTAGTCGTTCCACGCACGCACGCAGGTGACGGCCAACTCCTTGTCGGCGAACGTCTCGAACTTGCGACCGGCGAACCCGGGCAATGTCGGGAACGACACGCTGGCGAGAATGCCGTTGCTGATGAGATCCTTGGCGCGTTCGTGCGGGTCGTAGCAGCCCTTGCGCATCTCATCGAAACGCACGGGCTCGGCGCCCCAGGTCTCGTACGGGCGGCCGGCGACGGCGTTGAGGCCCATCGTCGTTTCTTGGCCGCCCTCCCACACCCAGATCTGGCGGCCGTCGGCCTCCACCACGTGCGGCACGCGGTCCTTCAGCTTCTGCGGAACGCGGTCGACCCACACCCCGGCCGACTCGATGATGTGATCGTCGACGCTGAACAGACTGAACATGGTGTTCCCTTCGAGAACGCTGGCCGTTTCCCCCGAAACAGCACGATGATTGCACCGCAACAATGCAAACGGTAGTGGACTACTATTCGTGTGTCAACATACACTTCGACGAGTATCCGCAGGACCGCAGAAGGGAGCCCGATGCTTGCGAACACCGCACGACGCACACCGGCCGAGCAGGGATTGCGCGAACGCAAGAAGGAACGCACGAAGTCGGCGATGATCGATGCCGCACTCGAACTGTTCGCTGAGCGGGGCTACGACAACGTCACTGTGCAGGACATCGCCGACGCCGCACAGGTGTCGGCCACCACGTTCTTCCGCTACTTCCCCACCAAGGAGGACGTGCTGTTCACGGTGGGGCCCGCCTTCGCGCCGTTGCTCGAAGCCGCCGTCGACGCGGCACCGCCCGAACTCGACGACCTGGAGGTCTTCCACCTCACCGCCCGCCAAGTGCTCGCCGAACGCTTCAACCTCGACCACGTGCGCAAGCGCTACCGCGTGTCCGTCAGCACCCCCGAGTTACGGGGCCGCGTCTCCGACACGGGGCGCGTCTGGCGCGACGCCGTCTCTGTCGCGTTGCAGCGACGGCACGGACTCTCCTCACCGACACGCGAGATCGAGCTCACCGTGCGCATCGGCAACGCCGTGCTGAACGCCGCGCTCGACGAATGGAGCGCCGACGCCTCGGGGATGTTCACCGAGGAGCACCTGCTCACCCTGCTCGACGAATGGTTCGCCGCCATGCGGGCCGCCAGCGGCCAGTGGTCAGCTGGGGACTGATCCCTCACAAGTCCGTCAGCGTGCCTCCGTCGACGGCCACGTCCGTACCCGTCACCCAACTGGCGCGCTCGGAGCACAGGAACACGATCATCGCGGCGACCTCCTCGGGTTCACCCACGCGGCCGGCGGCGATCGGCTGGCGCTCCATCATCCGCCGCTCGATGTCGTCCTCCGTCCGGCCCGTCGCCGCCGCGGCCGCGGCGTAACCACCCAGCACACTGGACGTGCGGGTCAGCCCGGGCAGTACGCAGTTCGTCAGCACGCCATCTCGTGAGTACGCCTGGGCCAGGTTGCGCGTGACATGCAACAGCGCGGCCTTCGCCGCGCCGTAGGGGCCGAAGCGCGGGTCGGCGTGGCGCGACATCGTCGACCCGACGTTCACCACCCGGCCCCAGCGCTGACCCACCATCAGCGGCATGCACTCCATCGTCAGCCGCAGCGCACTGGTGACATTGAGCGTGTACAGGTCGTGCCACTCGTCCTCGTCGAAGTCCTTCAGCGCGCTGCCACCGCCACCGGCGTTGTTGACCACGATGTCGACGCCGCCGAACGACGCGACCGCGGCGTCGCTCAGCGCCGCTGACGACTCGCGCTCCATCACGTCGGCACACACCGCAACCACCGAGGTCAGCTCGGCCAGCTCGTCGCGTACCTCGTTCAGCGGACCCTGCTCGCGAGCGCACAACACCAGTGACACACCCTCGGCGGCCAAGAGATGCGCCGTCGCCCGGCCAATACCCTTGCTCGCACCGGTGACGATGGCCCGGCGACCGTTGAGACCGAGATCCATCGCTCAGGCCCCGGGCTCGACGTTGGCCAGCGCGGTCGGCGCGGCATTCGTGGAGACCGCGCCCTCCGCCCGGATCGGATTGTGGATCAGCACGAACCGGTCGACGCCAGCGGCGCTCAGTTCGTCGAGCGCCATACTTTCCGCGATCCTGACGCCCTCGTGAACCAGCAATTCTTGATGGCACGCGGCCAGATTGCCCTGCGTCACTGACGATGACGTCGAGCCCCAGCACCAACTGTCCGTACCCACCATCGCCGGCCGGAACGACGCCAACCAGCGTGTCTCGCGCAGCCACACACCAGGGCTGCCGCGCAGGTAGCGCTTCGGTTCGGTGCGCAACAGGCGCCTCCAACCAGTGCGCAGGAAGATCGCGTCTCCCGGCTCGAACGAGGGCAACGACTGCCGCTCGATCGCGCCCAGCAGTTCCTCCAACGTGATCCGATGATCGCCGGCCAGCACCGCCCGACCATCGGCCGCAGCGGCGAGCGCCGGGCTCCCAGCTGGCGCGGACTCGAGCAGGTACGACAACACATCGATGACGTACCCGCGGGTGACCAACGGTGCGCCCCACTCAGTGGTGTCGAGATCGGTGACCCCGCCCGTGGCGAGTAGATCCTCGATCCGCCGACCGCCGTAATACACGCGGCCCACACCGACATGGGCGAGTCCGTTCACCTTGGAGCCGAGGTTGAAGCTGAGCGACACCACCTCCTCCAGCGTCGAGGCACGGTTGCGACCACTCGCTTCAGCAGCGAGGACCACCCCTTCGAAATCGGGGGATGGCTGGTACCCGTTCACCACGAGCTGCTGGGAGTACGCGCGCTCACCCCAACCCGGATATCCGACGTACAAGGTCTCGCCGAGGGAGAACGATCGAACCGGCCGGCTGAGATCGAGCAGCGAGAGTGCCCGCTGTGCGGTGTCGGGGCCAACTTCGTGATAGCTACCGAGCCGATCGCCGCGGCCATAGCGCGGCGTGTCCCACGCGCCGGCCTCGATCGCGTCGGCGTCCGGGACATCGTCCGTGAACCTCGTCAACTCGTGGTCAGTGATCAACACACCACACTCCCTCTGGGTACCCCGGCATCAGCGTAGGAGACACCGCGCTCAGGCCCAGTACGGGTCGCGGAGTTCGCGGCGCAACAGTTTCCCTGCGCCGGAGTACGGCAACTCGACACGGAACTCGTACGTCCGCGGGCACTTGAAGCGAGCAAGGCCTGCGTCGCAGTGTGCCCGCAGCGCCGCGACCAGATCATCGTCGCCGCGCACCCCGGCGACGGGCACGACCACCGCGATCACACGCTGCCCCCATTCGGCATCGGGGGCCCCAATCACCGCGACATCAGCGACATCAGAATGACGTGCGAGATGCTGTTCGATCTCGGCCGGGTAGACGTTCACACCACCGGACAGAATCATGTCCGTACGTCGATCGACGAGGAACAACCAACCGTCGGCATCGAGGTACCCCATGTCGCCGAACGTGCGGAACCCGTCAGCACCACGACTCGCGGCGGTCTTGTCGGGGTCACCGAGGTAACTGCTCTCGCTCACCCCCGGCAGACGCAGGTACACCATGCCGACCTCATCGGCCGGTAGCACCTCGCCGGCATCGTCGAGGATCCGCACTTCGGCACCATCGGACGACATGTGCCCCACACTGCCGCGATGCGCCAACCAATCATTCGGCCCAATCGATGTACCGAAGCCCTCACTCGCCGCGTAGTACTCGTAGAGCACCGGGCCGAACCAATCGAACATCGCCTGTTTGGTGTCGACCGGGCAGCCCGAACCGGCGTGCGTGACAGCACGCAATGACGACACGTCGTAACGATTGCGCACATCCTGCGGAAGTTGCAGCAAGCGGTGGAAGTGGATCGGTGCCATCTGCACATGTGTGACTCGGTGCTCCTCGATCAACTGCAGCACACGTTCACCGTCCCACCGGTCGAGCAGCACGACGGATTGGCCCCAGTTGAGCGCCTGCAGTCCTTGAGAACCAGGCGCTCCGTGGTACAGCGGCCCGCACACCAGCGAGACGCCACCGACCGACATCCCTCGGCGGGCGAACATCGGCCGCCCGCCGCGGGCAGCGAGTTCCGGGGTCACCCCTGGCGTCGCCGGCCAGAGCACACCTTTGGGCCGACCCGTGGTGCCCGACGTGTAGAGCATCGCGTTGGCGTTCACTCGCTCGTCGGGGGCGCCCGAACCACCGGCCGCAAGGAAGTCGGCATACGGCACGTAGCCATCGGCGACATCCAGCGCAACCCTCGTGCCCTCGAACCCGATGGAGGTGAGCGCGACATCGGCCACCTCCTTGAGCGACGAGCCGACGGCGATCACCTTCGACGACGAGTTGTCCACGATGTAGGCGATCTCATCGGACACCGAGTGGAAGTTGAGCGGAACCGCGTGCACGCCGATCTGTGAGCAACCCAACACCCAGTCGAAATAGCGGACCGAGTTGGTGACGAGAATCGCCGAGCGGTCGTCGAGCACCAGACCTGCCCGCCGCAACGTATTCGACACTGCGTTTGCCCGTGCCGCCAGTGCACCGCGCGTGGTGCGGGTTCCGTCGACATCGATCACCGCGACGGCTTCCGGGTCGGCGGCGGCGAACTGCCAGAAACCGAAGCACTCCTGGTCGTCATTCATCCGGCCGAGACTACGCACCACGTGCGCAGCGTCCATCTGCGCCCGCGGGTCGATCACGTGGTCTGCGATGCTTGTCTTCGGGGAAAGTGAGGGTGCAATGGAATTTGCATGGACCGAGGAAGAGACCGCGTACCGCGAGCAGGTGCGAACGTTGGTCGACGACCGCTATCCCGGGTGGCGGGACAAGCCCGTGCACCACTCCTTCGCTCGCAGCGAACGTAACCAAGTCACTGAACTCACTCACGAACTCCGCGATCGCAAGTTGCTGACGGCGCACTGGCCAGCCGAGTACGGCGGCGCCGATCAGTCCGCCTGGATGCACATCATCCTCGGCGAGGAGATGTGGTCGGTCGGCGAGCCCCGTGGCCCTCAGTACATGAGCGTCAACTGGATCGGCCCGGCGATCATGGCCAACGGCACCGAGGAGCAGAAGCAGGAGCACCTGGGGCGCATCTCCGACGGTGAAGCATTCTGGTGCCAAGGCTTCTCCGAACCCGACTCCGGTTCCGATCTCGCCTCGCTGAAGTGCCGCGCCGTCCCCGACGGTGACGAGTACATCGTCAACGGACAGAAGATCTGGACCTCGCACACACAGCTCGCCGAATGGTGCTTCCTCCTCGTGCGCACCGACCCGGATGCTGAACCGCACAAGGGCATTTCCGTGCTGCTCGTCTCGATGGACACACCCGGTATCGAGGTTCGCTCGATCGCGAACGTCGCTGGTGAGTCGTCGTTCGCCGAGGTGTTCTTCACCGACGTGCGAGTGCCGGCCGCGAATCGCCTCGGCCCCGAGAACGGCGGCTGGGACATCGTTCGTGCCGCGCTGACCTACGAGCGAGTGGGCGCGCCGCGGTGGCACCGCGGCAGCGTGGTGCTCGATGCGCTGGTGGTGTGGGCCAAGGAGCACGACCGGTTCGACGACCCGATTGTGCAGAGCCGACTCGGCGAGGCGAAAGCCGCAATCGAGGCCGCTCGGATGCTCGCCTACCGGGTGGTCGACGAACGTGCCCACAAGGTGCCGCCCAGCCCGAATGCCTACGTCGCTCGTGTCTCGATGGTGCGTGCGGAGAAGCAAGTCGCCGAGTTGGCACTGTGGTTGATGGGCGAGCAGGGCATCGACGGCGAGTCGCTGGCCGGCCACACGTTCTATCCCACGCTCACCGCCGGAGTCGCCGGCGGCACCTACGAGGTGCAGTTGAACCTCGTCGCTGGCCTCGTCCTTCAACTCCCCAGGCGCTGACACCATGGACTTCACACTCGATCAAGACCAGCAGGGGATCGTCGACGCTGTCACCACCATCCTCACCCGCCACGCCGGCACCGAGCGCGCCCGGGCGGTGGGTGCCGCCGGCCACGACGACACCCTGCTGAGCACACTCGCCGACGCGGGGTTCCTCGACCTCGCGGCCGACCCGGCCATCGGCCCACTCGGTGCCGTACTGGTGGCCGAGTTGGCATCGCGGCACCACGCACGGGCGAACGTCGCCATCCGCGCGCTCGTCGGGCCAATGCTGCTCGGCGACGAGACACCAGCGCGGCTGGCAGTGATGGACGCCTCGCGGCCCGGACCCGTCCGCTTCGGGCAACACGCCGACGTCGCACTTATCCTCGACGGCGACGAGGCTCATCTGGCCAGGATCACTGATGCCACACCCATCGACAGCCCCTACGGGTACCCCTTCGCCCACATCGAGACCTCGCGGACCCGTTCGCTCGGACCCGGTTCGGGCGCCACCCTTGCCAACTGGTGGCGGGTCGCGTTGGCTGCCGAGATCTCCGGAGCGCTCGACGGCGCCATCGCGCACACCGTTGCGTACCTCCGCGACCGGCAACAGTTCAAGAAGCCACTTGGCTCCTTGCAGGCGTTGCAGCACCGACTGGCTGAGGCGTACGTGACTGCCGAAGGCGCGCGCTGGCTCGCCCGGCGAGCTGCGTTCGAGGGCGCCCCTGCCGAGTCCGCCGCCGCAGCTGCCGCGTATGCGGCACAGGCGGCACAACTCATTGGCACCGACATGCACCAACTCAGCGGAGCGATCGGGTTCACCATCGAGTTCGATCTGCAGCTGTGGACCAGTCGCCTGCACGCGCTGCGCGTCGAGTTCGGCGGCGTCACCGCACACCAGTTGGCCACCACGCGCGCTCAGTGGCCGTCGTGAGTGACAGCAGCCCAACGACACTGCGGAACTCGACGGTGCTCGTCACGGGCGCGTCGGGTCTGTTCGGGTCGGCGCTCGCGCTCGCCCTTGCGGCAGACAACGAAGTCATCGCTGCCGCCCGATTCGGCGATGCCGACACCCGCCGACGGCTCGAGGACGCCGGAGCGACCACGGTCGCATTCGACCTCGCCAACCCGGACCAGAGTGCACTGCCCAAATCCGTCGACATCGTCTTCCACTGCGGCGCAGCCGTGCCCGGCAAGAACACACAGGCCGAGATGTTCGAGATCAATACGCAGGCCAGCGGGCGCCTCATCAGTCGCTATCGCGAGTGCAGGGCGTTCGTACACTGCAGCACGGCCGGCGTGTATGCCCGCAAGACAGAGGGGTCGTACACGGAGACGGATCTCGTCGGTGTCGATCGCCATCCGAGCCCCGACTATCCGCTGTCCAAGATTGCTGGCGAACAGTTGGTGCGGTTCCTCTCCATCGAGTTCGGGGTGCCGGCAGTGATTCTGCGGATCTTCGCGCTGTACGGGCCTGGCGGCGGATTCCCGACGCAGCTGATGCAGAAGGTCGCGGCCGGCGAATCGGTGCCGTTGCCGCCACTGCGGCCGATCCTGCAGAACCCGATGTTCGAGACCGATTTCGTCGAGAAGGCGATCGCCGCCTCATCGATCGCCAGCGTGCCGCCGATCACGATCAACTTCGCCGGTGTCGAGCAGGTGTCGGTCGAGGAGTACACGCAGCTGGCGGGCGAGCTGCTCGGCCGACCGACGACGTACGTCGATGTGCCCGTGGGTTACTCACCGTCACCGGCCGACACCACGGCGATGGTGGCCGCGATCGGACCCACTCGCGTCACCACGAGCGAGGGTGTCCGGCGCGTGGTCGAGACGTTGCAGCAGTCGCTCCCCCAGGAAGATCACCCACCAACATGACCACCCTCGAACCCGGCGGCGTCGCCGTCGTCACCGGCGGCGCGAGCGGCATCGGATTGGCACTCGGCCGTGCCTTTGCCGCACGCGGGATGCACGTCGTACTGGCGGACATCGAAGCCGGGCCGCTCGAACGGGCGGCCGCCGAACTCGGTGCCACTGGCAGCATCACCGACGTCTCGCGGCGCGCCGACGTCGACCGCCTGGCAGCGCTGACGTTGGAGCAGTTCGGCCGGGTCGACGTCGTGTGCAACAACGCCGGCGTCTCGATCGGGTCGCTGCCGACATGGCAGTACGACCAACGCGACTGGGAGTGGGTCCTCGGAGTCAACCTGATGGGCGTGATCCATGGCGTCGCCGCATTCGTGCCGCACCTCGTCAGTCAAGGATTCGGGCATGTGGTCAACACCTCGTCCGCCGCCGGTCTGGCGGTAATCCCTGGCCTCTCCCCCTACACGGTGGCCAAGCACGGCGTCACGGCGTTGTCCGAGGCACTGCTGCTCGAACTGCAGCAACAGGGTGTCGACGTCGGGGTCACGATCGTCAGTCCGGGCATGGTCCACACGGCAATCCGAGGTGCCGAGCGAAACCGCCCGTCCGACCTCGTCGTCGAGCGTGACGCCAGCGCCAAGCCGTCGGCGTTCCCCGACGTCCCCGATATGCAAGACCCGAACGACCTCGCAGCCGATGTGCTTGCGGCGATCGAGGCCAACCAACTGCACGTGGCGTTCGTGGGTGCGGAACCGATGATGCAGGAGCGCATCTCCCGACTGAACGCCTCACGGGGCGAAGGAGATCCACTGCCATGACGCCGCTGCTACGCCACGCCGACCTCTATCACACAGGCATCGTCGTCGATGACGTGGATGCCGCGAAGGCCGAGTACTCCGACCTCATGGGCGTCACCTGGGGCCCCGAGGGCGAAGTCGACGTGTCCGTATGGCTGCCCGACGGCATGCGGATGATGTCGTTCAAGTACGCATACACCGCAGAAGGGCCGCATCGCCTCGAGCTCGTCCGGCCGACGGCCGGCACGTTGTGGACGGTCACCGGCCCGGGGCACGCCCACCACATCGGCTACTGGTGCGACGATGTCCCGGCGATGTCGGCCGCGATGTCGGCTCGCGGCATTCCGCTGGCGGCGAAGGTCGGCGTCGAATCGGCAGACGAAGACGCCTCGATCGTGTTGCACCGGACAGCGTCCGGGCTCTACGTCGAGCTCGTCAGCTCGGCGGCCCGCATCATGATGTTCGGTGAGAACGGCTGAGTGTCAGCCTGCGGCGTCGAGTAGCGCCCGCACGCCAGGCTGACTGATCTTCATCGACGGGGTCCGCGGTAGCTGGTCGACGATCAGGAACTTCACCGGGACCTGGTAGGCGGTCAGCTGCGTGTGCGCCCACGCGGCGAGTTCATCGCTGGTCAGCGTGGCGCCGTCGCGCAACTCAACGCCGGCAACGGGCACCTGCCCCAAACGTTCGTCGGGGACAGCGATCACACAGGCATCGGCCACCGCCGGGTGGCGGCACAGCGTGGCGGCGACCGCGTTCGTGGCCACCTTGAAGCCGCCGCGGATCAGCACGTCGTCCACGCGGCCCGCGATCCACAGGAAGCCGTCATCGTCCATGTGCGCGAGGTCGGTGGTGCGGATCCAGCCGTCCTGACCGAACTGCACACTGCGTGTCTCCAACAACCCGGTCTCGCCATTCGCCAACGGGGCGCCGGACTGCTGGTCGACGACCCGGATCTCGACACCCGCGTTGGCGCGGCCCACGCTGCCCCGCTTGCCGGTGCCGAACTTGCGCCAATCGCCGATCGTCCAGCCGGCGACTCCGCCGAACTCGGTGGCGCCGTAGATCACGAGCGCAGGTATGCCGAAGTGCTGCTCCCACTCATCCTTCAGCTCGGGGGCGAGTGGGGCGGTGCCCGCGAACAGCGCCACCACCCCGTCCAACGCTTCGCGCGGCAGGTTGGCGTCGAGCACCATGCGAATGGCGGTGGGCACGAGCGAGATGGCCCGAGGTCGGTGTTCGGCCACCAGCGCGGCCCAGCTCGCTACCGAGAACCGCTCGAGCAGCGACACCCGCCGCCCCGCCACCATGTTGGTGATCAGACCGCGAAGGCCACCGGTGTGCACCATCGGATTCCAGATGATGGCGACGCCCGAGGCCAGGCTGGGCACGCTGAGATCGGCCGTGGCGCTGTACTTGCTGGTGCTCACCAACTCGTAACCGAGGGCGTCGTAGTGCAGGTCGACGCGCTTGGGTGTGCCCGTGGTGCCACTGGTCAGCATCTGCACGGCCACACCCGGGCGAGTCGTGGGCGCATCGCCGCGACGCTCGCCCGCAGCAACGATGACCTCGGCGGGCTGCTCGTCGTCCACGAGACGCAGCCCCAGTGAGCCGGCGGCGGCAACTGCCTCGCGGAGCTGCGGCGTCCAGTCCTGGTCGGCTGCCACCACCACCGGCAGCGCAAGGCGGACGAGTTCCTCGGCGAGGGTTGCCGGTGGCACCACCGAGCTGAGCGTCACGAGGCAGCGTTCCGTCCCGAGCACGCCGATGACCGCTCGGGCGATCTCGGGCCGGTTGCGGATCACCACACCGATCATCGAACCCGACCCCCACCCGAACGGAGCGAGCGCTGCGTCGAGTGCGCTCATCCCGGACGTGAAGAACGACCACGGCCGCCATGATCCTTCGAACTGCAACGCCGGCGCCGACGGATCAAGGGCGACGATGTCGCGGAGCCGGCCAGCGATGTCGAGACCCTGGGGTGAAACACGGTCGGATGGAGCGACAGCCATATGGCTAACGTACGCGGCATCCGGAGCCGACCCGCGGTGCAGCGTCCAACTGCGTGACTCGCCCGCCACCCATAGGTTCTGGAACATATCGAACAACGTCCCGACCGATTGCTCGGTCGGAGGCACAGAAGGGGACAACCATGGGAACTCTGGACGGCCGCGTGGCCATCATCACTGGCGCAGGCCGCGGCATTGGCCGCGAGCATGCATTGCTGTTCGCCGCGGAAGGGGCCCGCGTCGTCGTCAACGATCTCGGCGGATCGCCCGACGGGACGGGTGCCGATCTGTCGCCGGCGCAGAGCGTCGTCAACGAGATCATCGCCGCTGGCGGCGAGGCTGTCGCCAACTATGACGACGTCGCCGACTGGGACGGTTCACAGCGTCTTGTGAACACGGCAATCGAGACGTTCGGCGACCTGCACGTGTTGGTCAACAACGCCGGCATCCTGCGCGACCGTGTCGTCGTGAACATGACCGAGCAGGAATGGGACAGCGTCATCAAGGTGCACCTCCGCGGTCACTTCCTGCCCACCAAGTGGGCCGCCAGCTACTGGCGCGAGCAGGCCAAGAGCGGCGTCACGGTGAACGCCTCGATCATCAACACGACGTCCACCTCTGGGCTGATGAGCAACCCGGGGCAGACGAACTACGGCGCCGCCAAGTCGGGGATCGCCACGTTCACCGAGATTTGCCAGAAGGAACTCACCCGCTACGGCGTGCGCTGCAACGCGATCGCTCCGGCGGCGCGTACGCGCCTCACCGCCACCATCCCGGGAAGCGAAGAGCGCGAAGCCGAGCGTGAAACTCAGGCCGAGGAGTTGGGCTTCGACAAGTTCGACCCAGCGAACATCTCCCCGATGGTCGCGTACCTGGCCACGGAGAACTGCCCGATCGCCGGCAAGGTGTTCTTCGTGTACGGCGGCGCCATCCACCTGTTCCAGCCGTGGACGATCATCGACTCGATCGAGGCCGACCACAGATGGACAGTCGCCGAGTTGCAGCAGGCCGCCGACAAGTGGGGCGCGGTCACGTTCGACCAGTCGATCCCCCTCTGATACTCGCTCAGTCGTCGACGAGGGAGATCGCGCCTTCCGGGCAGTTGACAACTGCTGCTCGGGCCTCGGCGAACGAGCCCTCGTCGACGGTTGACCTCAACAGCACACTGTGTCCTTGTTCGTCGCTGTCGAACAGCGAAGCGGCAAGTGAATAGCACCGTCCATGGCCGGTGCAGGCATCAGTATCGATGATCAGCTTCATGAGTGCACAGTAGGCCGCGACTCGCTTGGACAGCGCACGACCGGTGCCGTCAGCGGGAAAGGACGACTTGTCCCAGGCGGCGTCGGTGCCAAGCAGTGGAGCCGAACAGTCCCTCGTCGAGCTTGGTGCGCTTCAGGTACAGGTGGGCATCGTGCTCCCACGTGAACCCGATCCCACCGTGCACCTGGACGGCGAGCTGACAGGCGTCGGCGCACGCCGGGCCGGCGAACGACTTCGCCACAGCGGCGCCTTCTGCCACATCGGCTGACGGGTCGTCGAGCGCGTTGATGCCGAAGGCAACCGCGGCGCGACTGGCCTCGACGGCGATCAGCATGTTGGCGCAGTGGTGTTTCACAGCCTGGAACGAGCCGATCGGGCGGCCGAACTGCTGACGCTCGACTGCATAACGGCTGGACGTGAACATCATCTGCTCGGCGGCGCCGACCGCGTCGATGCACACGGCGACGGCACCGGCGGCAGCCACACGGGTGTGCAGCGCAGCCCCGGTGCCGGGTTCGACCAGGAGTGCTGCGTCGCTGATCGTGACGTCGGTGAACGTGACTCGTGCCAAGCGACGGGTCTGATCGACCGTCGGTTCCACCTGAACGGTGACCCCGGGTGCCCCTCGCTCGACCATCACGTAGGTGACTGCGTTGTTCGCATCGCGAGCCGCCACCACGATGGCATCCGCGATATGCGCATCCGGCACGAAGCGTGCCGAGCCATTGAGCCGCATCCCGGCGGCGCTCGTGCTGAGCACCGCACCGAGTTCACTGGCGACGACCGACCCTGTCGGGCCCTGGGCCGCAACGGTGAGGATTCGCTCACCCGCAGCGACGGCCGGGAGCCACTCAGAGCGCAAGGCGTCCGAGGTGCCGCCGACGAGTGCTTCCACAGCGAGTACCGCCGACGACAGCAGCGGCAGTGGCGCAACGCGGCGACCGACCTCGTGCAAAATGATGGACATCTCTGCCCATGTCGCGCCCATGCCGCCATGCTCTTCGGGGACAAGAATCGCCGCCCAGCCAAGTTCGGCGATCGCCGACCACGCCGTGCGATCCAGGCCATCGGCATCGTCCAGCAGCGCGCGCACACGCTCGCTGCTCACTTCGTTGTCGAGGAACTTGCGGGCGGAAGCGCCGAGTTCATCGCGTTCTTGATCGGACAGTTGCATCATGCCCCCTTCGGCTCAGGGTCTCGCGGCAGACCGAGCACACGCTCGCCGATGATGTTGCGCATGATCTCGCTCGTTCCTCCGCCGATGGTCCAACCGAAGGCGTTGATGTAGTCGTACAACCAGGCCCCCGACTCCCAGCCGGCACTCATCAGTGGCGGTTGGTCGAGCTGCGTCTGCAGCCCGCCGATCTCAACCGCATCCTTCATCACCCGTTGCAACAGTTCGCTGTAGAACACCTTCACCACGGATGCCTCTGGGCCGACACCACCTCGGCGGATGACGTTGGTGACCATCGTGTTCAACAGCTGGCGCAGGGCCATCGACTCGGCATACCGGGCGCCAAGGACCTCCTGCACCGCAGGGTCGTCGGCCTGGACAACGCCATCGTTGTTCTTCCAACCCTTGGTGGCCTCTGCGAGGCCAAGCGTGCCATTGCGTCGGAGGCGCTCGGCCAACTCGATCAGCGAGGCACCGCGTTCAGACGCGAGCGTCGCCTGCGTGACATTCCAACCATCGTTCTCGGCACCAAGGCGATTCTCCACCGGAACCCGCACCTCATCGAGGAAGGTCTCACAGAACTCGCTCTGGCCGGTGGCCTGACGGATGGTCCGCACCTCGATACCCGGTGACTTCATATCCATCAACAGGTAGGTGATGCCCTTGCGCTTCGGAGCGTCGGGGTCGGTGCGCACGAGCAGGATGCAGTACTCGGCCTCCATCGCCAGGCTGGTCCACACTTTCTGGCCAGTGACGACGTAGTGGTCGCCATCGCGAATGGCGCGCGTCTGTAGGCCGGCGAGGTCGGAGCCAGCGTTTGGTTCCGAGAACCCCTGGCACCACACCGTGCCATTGATGATTCCCGGCAAGAACTTCGCCTTCTGCTCGTCGGTGCCGGCATGCAGGATGCTGGGCCCGGCGTTGAACAGGGCTACTTGATACAGCCCGTTGCGTGGCGCGTCGGCGCGGGCGAACTCCTCGCCCAGCACCACCTGCTGCAACAAGGAGAACCCACCGCCGCCCCACTCGGTGGGCCAGTGCGGTGCGAAGTATCCGGCATCGCGCAGCTGCGCCCCCCACCAGCGGTGGAACGTCGCGAACTGGTGATGATCGGCTCCCAGCTGCTCTGTGCGCCAGTTCTTCGGAATGTGGGTGGCACACCACTGGCGCACCTCCTCGCGGAAGGGCTCGAGCGCCTGCAACTCCTCGATCATCGTGTCTCCTTGGCTGCGCCGGGCTGCAGCATCATTCGGTGGCCCACTGTGGTTCGCGCTTCTCTGCGAACGCCCGCGGGCCTTCCTTGAAATCGGGGTGCAACCAGTGCATGCGCAGCAGCGCGTAGCCGTACTCGACGGCCTGCGTGTAGGGCATCTCCGTCGCACTCCAGACGGCGCGCATTGACAGCGAGTTTGCGTTGGGCGAGTTCTTGGAGATCTCCTGGGCGATGGTCATTGCTCCGTCCAGCGCGCCACCGGCCGGAGTCAACTCGTCCACCAGCCCGAGCGCGTAAGCCCGCGCGGCGGGGAGCCGGAAACTCTTCCCCTGCAACGTCATCCGCAACGCGGTACCCAGCGGCAAGCGCTTGGCGAGGCCGATGTTCTCGATTGCGCCCACCATCCCCACGTTGGTGTGCGTATCAATGAACGTTGCGTTCTCGGCGGCGACGACAACATCCGAGTCGACGACGAAGTGCAGACCGCCACCGGCGACCGTGCCGTTGACCGCGCACACCGTCGGCTTCCAGATGTCGTTTTGCCGCGATGACCAGCGCACCTCTTCGGTGATCCGGCCGTACCCGCCCTTGACCTTGCCCGTCGCCGCCACCGCTTGCAGGTCGGCACCAGTACAGAAGAACCGATCGCCCGCGCCGGTGATGATCGTGCAGCGAATGTCGGGGTTCGAGCGGATCTCCTCCCAGTACTCAGCCATCAAGGCACCCATCGTCGGCGACAGCGCATTGCCGATCGCTGGACGGTTGAGCGTGATCACCGCAACATGACCGTCGCGCTCGAACAGCGCCTGAGGTGCTTCAACCGTGTCAGACATGACGACTCCTGCTTCTGCTGTGTGGGAACACCGTACGCTCGCCGGGCCGCCGGTCGCGAGACCAGATCGACGAGTACCTCTGTCGTGCGACAGTCACCGTCGACGCGCCCGACGCTCGATCGAATCGGCGAACTCCGACCAGAACGTCGCCCGTCGACGCGCTTCATCAGCGATCTCGTAGATCCTGCTCAGGGGCACGTCATCAGCCCGACACGGTTCGTCACCGATGTTCGTCGCTTCGAACCATCCGATGAACTCTTCACCGGCTGACGTGGACTTGAACGCATGGTCGCCACGCCATGGGGCGGGCGACTCGCGACGAATGCGCACGAGCGCCAGTTCATCGAACGCCGTCGACGAGCCATGCCAGCCGACCATGCGCGACTCCTGGCCGACTTCGCGATCCCTGCGCACGCTGCGCACGGTCTCGGGTGACACGCCCAAGGCCGACGCGACGGTGCGCAAGGAAGCGTCCGGTTGTTCATCCAGCATCTGCGCAATGAGCACGCGCATAGCGCCAGCACGTACCGGTCTGGCGCGACCATCGCGACCGACGCGCTTTTCGCCCACAGCGTGCGCGGGCCGCAGGCTGGGCGCGGCGGAACGAATCCGGGCGATCATCTTCGGCGAGACGCCACACACCTGGGCAATCCGCCGATCGGACCACGTCGGCTCGGCGTGAAGTGTCGAGTGGATCACGGCACGACGATCCTCGGTACTCAACGGCAGGCTGTTGGCGATGCTGTTACGCGTGACGAACGCTTCGGCGGCGTCGACCCAGGTACCGTCGAACCATCGCACGTGCGCCACCTGCATGCCCAGGCGACGTGCGGCAGCGACAGTGTGAGCACCATCGACCACAAGCAGATCATCACGGCGGACCAGCACCGGCGGCAGTTGCGGATAGCGAGCGGCCAGCGCGGTCACCCGCGCGTCATCCAAGCCGTGTGCCCGCCAGGCGTGGCCGACAGGCAACGAGGCGAGCGCCACCACTGCCACCTCGGTGAGTGAACAGCTGTCGAACGCAGGGCTGATGCCCGCGACACCACCATCGCTGAGTGACGCCATTGCCCCTCCCTTCGCGCAGCCACCCCGCACTGGAACCAGCGGAGAGAACGCATTCAACAACAAGTGCCCTCAATTGTCAAAGGCGAAGCGAATCAACCGCCATTGGCGGCCGCCACCGCCAAGAAAAGGGGACTCAATCGGCGGCGGCTCCGGTGATTGCGTCCCCTAACCTCATGCCATGACCGAACCCACCCCTGAGTCGGTGCCGCTGCGTTACGACCATCTGCCCGCGACGCATTTCATCCATCGCGCCGCGATGCGAACCATCACGACTCCAGCCGGCTCGGGTGTAGATGCGATCGTAGAGATCGACGTGACCGACGAGACCACGAACGGCGCTGGCGGGCTGCAAGGAGGCATGGTGGCGACGCTCATCGACTGTGCCGCCGGCTCGGCCGTACGCCACCACGTCGGGCTGGACAGCGGCTTCGCAACTCAGGACCTCGCCATCCACTATCTCGCCGCCCTACGTCACGGCCCAGCACGAGCAATCGCTCGAATGCGAAAAGTCGGTGGCCGGGCGGTCGTCGTTCAAGTCGATGTCGTCGACATGGGTGACAGCGAGCGACTGTGTGCGCTGGGAACCGCGACGTTCGCTCTCCTCGGCGAACGACGTTCCAGCTGAGTTCAGCTCGTCGTCGTCGGCGGCGCAATCGGGCGGCGAAGGGTGGCCACATGAGTGACGATCCGCCACCCCTCGGGTTCGTGACGCACGATGTCCATGTAGTCCACCGATCCGACCCGCCCCTTGGGCCCAGGGCCGATGACTTTGAAGAACAGGGTCGTCTGACCATCAGTTTCGTCGAGCTCTACGTTGGTGACGTGGTGCGCCACCGGGTGTCCGGTACTGAACTCGAGCATGGTGCGAATCGCCTCACGTCCCTCACAACGAGTGGGCGGCCCGAACCCATGCGTTTCGAACGTGCCATCAACACTGAACACACGGTCGAGTCGATTCCAATCGCGTGCATCGATCACGTTGCCGTAGCGAGCGGCGAGCTCGTGGATCGCCAGCCGGTCGTCGAGAGAAAGCACACGTGACACATCGGAGAGGCTACGCACGCCGGGCCTTGGTCTCGAACTGTCCAACTGCTCCATCGATGCACTCATCTGCGAAGGCGAACACTGCACGGTGGTACGACGCAGCAGCCGTACCCAGGCTGAGATTGTGGCCGCCCCCCTGCTCCATGTGGACCGCCACACTCGGCGCCGCCGTGAACTTCGCCCACATGGCACCGATGCTGTCGTCGTCGATCGGCCACCACCGTTCATGATCGCCATAGGTGAGGCGTACGGGCATACGCAGCATCGGCGCGAACTCGGCGAAGTCGGTAGGCCACAGCAGCGTCTCGTTGAAAGGTAAGGGATGAGACGCGGCCATGGGGAGGCGAGCACGGCTGATGGCACCGTGTGGGTACAGCGCCGGCGGCCCCCACGACGGGCCGCGGTCGCCGCGTACCGACACGTACCGCATCCTGTCCGTTGGCTCATCAAGGCCGTGCCCGAGGCCCGAACCGACGCCGTTGATGTCGAGGCCGAGGAACTGCCGCTTGCCCCCGCGCGCGACCACACCGATCGCCACCTTGGCGCCGTAGGAGTGACCGACGACGAACACACCTGCGCCGATCGGGCCGTCGGCCACCACCGTGTCGAGCGCCTCCAACAGCAGGTCGGCCTGAGGGCGGATCAGGCGATGCTCACCGGCGAGGTCGACACTGGCGCGAGTGCCAGGACGATCGGGAGCCCAGACACGAAACCCGAGCGCGCTGCCCGTCTCCAGCAACGACAACCCTGGCGCAGCAGTGGCATCGAAGTACCCGGCGTGCATGTCCATGCCATGCAGCGCAACGACCAGTGCTCGCGGCTCGACCCCACCTGCGGGTTCGGCGATCAGACCGGACAGCGTCGCCCGCGAGGTCGCGACCTCGAACTCACGTGCCCATGGTCCAGGCACAGGGTGTCGGTGGGAGTGCACCCACCAACGATGTCACGCGGCGATGACCTCCCGCAGATCGGTGTCCATCCGCCGAGCGCTGCACCGTACCGTCAGCGCGCCTGCCACACCGGATCGCGCCGCTCGAGGAATGCTCGGCGACCTTCGTCGAGATCGGCGGTTCCCGCCAACAGTCGACTGAGCAGCATCTCCGTGCGCAATCCGTCGGGCAGCGGCTGATCCCACCCGCGGTAGGCAGCTTCCTTGGCGCGGCGAACGCCGAGCGGGGCGCGGGCGCACAACCGCTCGGCCAGTTCGAACGCACGCTCCAACGCTCCGCCCGCTGGCACCACATGGTTCAGTAGGCCGATCCGTTCGGCGCGGGCGGCATCGATCGGGTCGCCGGTCAGCAGCATTTCCAACGCGACAGCGAACGGCACAATGCGCGGTAAGCGCTGCGTGGCACCCGCACCCTGCATCAGCCCCCACCGCACCTCGGGCGCGCCAAGGCGGGTTGTCTCGTCGCCCACACGGAAGTCGGCGCACAGCGCGAGTTCGAGCCCGCCACCCAACACGTGACCGTGCAGCGCGGCCACGATCGGCTTCCAGCACTCGAACTCGCGGGTAATGCCGCCGGGCCACGTCTTGGGCCCACCACCCGAAGCCGACGTTGTCAGATCGACACCGGCGCAGAAGTCCGGCCCGTTACCCGACAGCACAGCCACCCACAGCTCGCCGTCCTCGGCGAAGGTCTGGAACGCTTCGCGCAGCTGATGGTTGACCTCGGCGTTCAAGGTGTTGCGCTTCTCGGGACGGTTCAGCGCGATGTGCAGCACCAGGCCCCGTTGTTCCACTTCGACGACACTCATTGCGTCCTCCGTTCGGGAGTCTGTGCAGGTACGACGACGTCCTGTGAGAACGACGCGGCCAGCACACCGTTGGCCGAAACCACCTCACCGCGAGCCAGCGCGCGTCCGCTCGCTTCGGTCAGCGAGGTGGCATTCACATGCACCCACTCGTCGACACGCACCGGACGGTGCCACCAGAACGCGTGGTCGAGGCTCATCGGCCCCATCCGCTCGCGCATGGGCGTTCCCGGTGCTCGGGCACTTCCCGTCGTGCCCAGATCCGTGAGATAGAGCACCAGCGCGGCGTGCAACAGCGGATCGTCGGGCAGCGCAGCCTTGCTCTTGACCCAGTAGGGGTGGATCACGCGCTTGCCATCGGTGGGTCGTACGGCGGCGCGTACTTCGAAATTCCGCAGCGTCGGCAGCGTGGCCACCACGGCGAACTGCTCCTCGCCCTCGGCAGCGGTGAGGTCGAACACCGTCTCACGTTGCCAGTCGTCTGCCGGCCGTGCTGCGAAGAACCGGAACGTCGCCGTCATGATCGGCACACCGTCCTGGGTGGCGGTGACCACCCGCACCGCGCTCGAACGACCGTCGTGGAGACGCGCCACCGTCACCTCGACCGGGGCGTCGCTGCGACCGGACCGCAGAAATGAAGCGTGCACCGCCGCCGGTGGCAGAGCACCCGAGGTGGTGGCCGAGGCCGCGAGCAAGCCCGCGACCATCAACTCGCTACCACCCAACCGTGTGCTGTTGCCTGTGCTCGGCACACAACAGAATGCGTCCTCCGCGAGGTGCTGGACCTCGACGAGGTCCAGCACGGTGAGGACGCTCGGTTCGCTCAACTCCAGACGAGGGGAAGGTTGTGCGGCGCGCGTGGGTTGCCCGAATAGACCAACTCTGTGCCCTCGGCAATGCGGTAGTTCGGGATACGCGCGTGCCACGCGTTGAGTGCCACGCTGAGCTCGAGCCGCGCCAGGTGCGAGCCGAGACAGCGGTGGAACCCGCTGGCGAAACCAATGTGCGGGTTCGGCTTGCGATCGAAGTCGACGGTGAGTGGATCGACGAATGCCGCCGGGTCGACGTTGGCCCCCGACCATGAGATCAGCATCCATGAGCCGGCCGGCACGTGAACACCGCTGGGCAGATCAATGTCTGCCTTGGCGATGCGATAGCCCTGGGTGACGGGGGACTCGTAGCGCATCAGCTCTTCGATCGCGCTGCGCGTCAGGGTCGGGTCGTTGACCAGTCGCTGGCGTTGGTCGGGGTGGCTGGCGAGGAAGCTGAGGAAGCAGCCCAGCGAGGCGGCCACCGTGTCGAGACCAGCAATCATCAACAGCCCGAGGATGTCGAGCATCTCGGTTCGGCCGAGGCGGTGACCGTCGACCTCGGCACTGAGCAGCCAACTCATCATGTCGTCGCGAGGCGTTGCTTCCTGCTCACGTGCGTCGAGGTCGGCGTTGAAGTAGCGCTGGATCCACATCACGGCCTCGGTGGTGCGGGCCATCTTCTCGTCGGGTTCGATCCCCCCGAGGTCTTCGTTGCCGAGGATCAGATTCTTGAAACGGTGGAAGTTTTCGTACTCGTCGAGCGGCAGGCCCATGATCGACAAGAAGATGATCGACGGCAGCGGCTCGCACCACTCCTTGTAGGCGTCGCATTCACCTTTGGCGATGAAGCCATCGATCAACTGGTTGGCGAGTTGCAGCACTTGGGCGCCGAGCGGTTCGATGCGCTTGGCCGTGAACACCGGATCGAGCATGTGCCGGTATTGCTTGTGGATCGGGCCGTCGAGACCCAGCGGGATCGCCGGGCGATCGCTGCCGAGGTAGGTCGAGCCCTGCACGACATCGTGATTTCTCGTGACAGCGACAACATCGGCCATCGAGGTGATCCGGAAAAACCCGTCGCCCACGTACGTCACCGGCGACTCGGCGGTCAGGTCGACGTACATCTGCTGCGGCGTGGCCGAAGCTCTGGCCGCGGCAATCGTGGGGTCGCCCCACGCGAGCCCCTCGACCTTGAAGATGTTGGCGAACTCTTCCTGCATCTGTTCTTGCGGTGTCGGCATGGTGGACTCCCCCTGTGTGCACAGCCCCCCGGCCATGCTCCGCGGACACTAGCGGCGCGAGTGACAGTGCTCGTCCATCTGCGCCCCGTCAGGCGCTCCAGACGAGCGGAAGGTGGTGCGGCGCGCGTGGGTTGCCCGAATAGACCAACTCAGTGCCCTCGGCGATGCGGTAGTGCGGGATGCGCTCGTGCCAGACATTGAGCGCGACACTCAGTTCGAGCCGCGCCAGGTGCGACCCGAGACAGCGGTGGAATCCGCTCGCGAAACCGATGTGCGGGTTCGGCTTGCGCTCGAAGTCGACGGTGAGTGGATCGACGAAGGCCGCCGGGTCGACGTTGGCCCCCGACCACGAGATCAGCATCCACGAGCCAGCCGGCACACGAACACCGCTGGGCAGATCAATGTCGGCCTTGGCGACACGAGTGCCCTCAGTGACGGGTGACTCGTAACGCATCAGTTCCTCGATCGCGCTGCGCGTGAGGGTCGGGTCGTCGAGCAGTCGCTGGCGTTGGTCGGGGTGGCTGGCGAGGAAGCTGAGGAAGCAGCCCAGCGAGGCGGCCACCGTGTCGAGACCGGCGATCATCAGCAGCCCGAGGATGTCGAGCATCTCCGTGCGGCTGAGGCGACGGCCGTCGAACTCGGCGCTGAGCAGCCAACCGATCATGTCGTCGCGCGGTGCGGCTTCCTGCTCGCGCTCGTCGAGGTTGGAGTTGAAGTAGCTCTGGATCCACACCACTGCTTCGGTGCTACGGGCCAGTCGCTCCTCGGGGGTCATCGCTGCGACGTTGGCATTGCCGAGGATCAGGTTCTTGAACCCGTGGAAGTTCTCGTACTGATCGAGAGGAAGGCCCATGATCGACAAAAAGATGATCGATGGCAACGGCTCGCACCAGTCCTGGAACGCGTCGCATTCGCCCTTGGCGATGAACCCGTCGATCAGTTCGTTGGCCAGCTGGCGCACCTGCGCCCCGAGCGGCTCGATGCGCTTGGCGGTGAACACCGGGTCGAGCATGTGCCGATACTGCTTGTGGAGCGGGCCGTCGAGACCGAGCGGGATCGCCGGGCGGTCGCTGCCGAGATACGTGGTGCCTTGCACGACATCGTGGTTTCTGGTGACGGCGACGATGTCGGCCATCGAGGTGAGCCGGAACATGCCGTCGCCGAGTTGCTTCACCGGACACTCTGTCGTCATGTCGACGTACGTCTGCTGCGGGGAAGCAGATGCCCTGGCCGCCGCCACCGCCGGGTCGCCCCAGGCCAGTGCAGCGATCTTGAACACCTGAGCAAACTGCGCATGCATCAACTCTTGCGGCGTCGACATGGTGACAGCTCCTCATCTGTGCGGCGCCCCTGCCGCGTGGCGGAAATATAGCCGCGACCGAAGAGGCGACGTCCATCTGCGTCGGCTGTCAGGCGCTCCACTCGATCGGCAGGTTCATCACCTGGCGCACACCGAGCGGAACGTATTGCAACTCGGTGCCCGGCTTCACCGCGTACTCGGGAATGCGCTTGTGGAACTCCTCCATCGCCACCCGCAGCTCGAGGCGGGCGAGGTGCGAGCCGAGGCAGCGGTGCCACCCTGTGGCGAACACGACGTGCGGGTTGGGTGAACGCTGCAGATCCACCTCCAGCGGGTTGACGAACGTCTCCGGATCGAGGTTGATCGCCGGCCACGACATGATGCACGACAACGACGCCGACACGGTGTCGAGGCCACCGACGATCATCAGCAGCATGATGTTGAGGAACTGCTCGCGGGTGAGCTGATGCCCGTCCACGGAACTGCCGATCAGCCACCCGAGCAGGTCGTCGCCGAGATCGCCTGATGCGGTGCGCTCGTCGTACAGCTTTCCGAAGTAGTTGGAGCACTGCAGGCGAGCAACCTCTTGCTGGCGATCGACCTCGTCGGGGTCGGCGAGCGGATCGTGCCGCAGGATGCCTTCCTTGATCTCCAGGAAGAACGGCAGCTCGTCGGCCGGCAGGCCGAGGATCGACAGGAAGATCAGCGACGGCAGCGGCTGGCAGAACGAGCTGAACAGCTCGGTCTCGCCGTTGGCGACGAACTGGTCGATGAGCGTGCCGGCTTGCGCGGCGATCCGCTCGGCGAGCGGGGCGATGCGCTTCGGCGCGAACACGGGGTCGATCAGCTTGCGGAAGTGGGTGTGCATCTCGCCGTCGATGTCGAGCGGGATCAGCTTCTCATCGCCACCCATGCCGCGAGTGCTGCCGTTACCGGCGACACCTCGGTGGCGGTTGATCTCCACACACTCCTGCATCCGCGTCACCGTGTACCAGCCAGGTGCCCGCTCGTGCATCGGACACTGCCGTGCGTAGGCATCGAGCACCGGCTGGGGATCGGTGCCCATGATCTGGCCGATCATCTCCGGTGGATACATCGCGTTCACCAACACAGCGTTCGCGTCGCACACTGGCCACGGTGCACCGTGGCCAGTGTGCGACACAAACCCTTGGGGAGGAGGGTCACCGCTGGCGAGCGATGCCCTCAGCCCAGGAGTGCAGGCGCTCCCAGAGCTGTACGCGAGTCGACGCGAAGTTGTGCATGTGCGACATGTTGGGAACGATGACGACGGTGACGTCGGGTGAGCGCTGGTAAGCCTTCGGCTCGAACCGCGGGTCGGGCACCACGTCGCGCTCACCGACCGCCACCAGCACGGGAGCGGTGATGGTGGCAGCCTCTGGCGCCACCGAGCCGGGTGACAGCATCGACGCCGCACACGGGGGCATGGTCGTGGATGCCCAGGGAGGCAACGGGTGGGTGCGGCTGCGCAGGGGGTAGTCGACCATGTCGGCGATCACCATGTCCTGGGGTTCGTCGTCCATGTGGAAACCCCACGTCGTGATCGGCAGGTCGGCCGCCGTGGGCGGGGTGTCGTCGACCGCGGCATTGGCGGCCTGGGTCACCTCTTGCGAGCGTGCCTGCGACGCATCGAAGGCCAGGCGAGTGCCACGGGGCAGATAGTCCATCTGGAACGCCGGCGTGCCAGGGGGCATCGGCAGCACCGTGTGGATCGCGCTGTAGCCGAGGATGCCGACACCGTCGAAGGTGGCGTGCTGCCCCTGCTGCACGACCAGCAAGCAGCCACCCATCGACTGCCCAATGCCGATGCGAGTGAGCCCCTGCACCGCGGGGAACGAGGGGTGCAGTTCGCCGCGGTTCAGCAGTGCGGTGACAGCCTCGACCGTGGCGGCATTTACCGCAGTCATGTTCTCGAACGTGGTCTGCGACGGGTCGGTGGGCATCGCGCTCTCGCCCACGCACAAGTGATCGCAGGCGACGAAGATCCAGCCACGTCGTGCGTGCCACGCGGCCTGGCCACCGCGGGTCTCGTCGGCATGCGCATCGGGGACGTCGAACCCGAAGTATCCGCGGCTGTAGCCGCCACCGGGGAACCCGAAGCACACGACCGGTGGAGTGCTGACCGCATCGGGCAACGTCACTGTCACCCGTGTGTGCAAGCGCTCGCCGAGGCCGGCCGCCTCGGTCACGTCGATATCAACTACTACGTCACGCATGTCAGCGAGCCGTGAACGAGAGCGGCAGGTGGTTCGCAGCACGCACCCCGGCGAACTCGTAGTCGACCTCTGCACCCGGCGTGACCCAGTAGTCGCTGACCCGACGGTGCAGTTGATCGATGGCCGCGACGATCTCGATACGCGCGAGGTGCGAGCCGAGGCAACGGTGTAGGCCGGACGCGAAGGCGATGTGCCGGTTCTGCTCGCGGGTGAGGTCGACGGTGTGCGGCGACTCGAACGCGGCCGGATCGACGTTGGCGCTCGCCCAGCAGAGGTAGACCACATCGCCCTTGCGCAACGGGACGCCGTTGATCTCGCAGTCGTCGGTCACCGTCCGATGCCCGCCGGATGGCACTGGGCTCTCGTAGCGCATCAGTTCCTCGACCGCCGCGGGCAACAGTTCCGGATGGTCGATCATCCGTCGCCGCTCTTCGGGGTGCTTCGCGAACCACGCCAGGATGCACGACAGCGACGACGTCACCGTGTCGAGGCCGGCGATCGTGAACAGGTGCATGATGTTGATGATCTCGTCCTCGTTGAGCTGATGACCATCGACCTCGAAGTGGATGAACGTGTCGAGCAGATCGTCGTGGCGAAGCCCTGTGCTCAGCCGTTCCTGCAGGCGCTTGCGCAGGTGCGCACGCATCTCGAGCCCTTCAACGCGGCCGATGGCCTCTCGCTCCTCGAATGACGTGCCCTCGTTCTTGAGGATCCGGTTCTTCTTCTCGATCAAGAAGTCCAGATCCTCCAACGGCAGACCGAAGATCTGCATGAAGACGGTGGACGGCAACGGTGTGCAGAACGCCGAGTACATCTCGGCCTGACCGGCACCGATGAACCCATCGATGAACTGATCGGCGGTGGCGCGGATGGTGGGCTCGAGCAGCTTCATCTTCGGCGGAGTGAACAGCGGGTCGAGCAGCTTGCGATAGTGCTTGTGGATGTCGCCATCGATGTGCAGCGGGATCAGCGGCTCGGCCGAACCCATGCCCATTGCCTCACCCGTGTTGGGGTCGCAGGAGACGATGTTGCGGTGGCGGGCGACGGCGACGATGTCTTCCATCTTGAAAAATCCGACCCCCATCTCCCAGCGCACGACCGGGCTGGTGCGCAGGATTTCGTCGAACAAGGCCTGCGGGGTTTCCACGTCCATTGCCCCGTTCGACTCATAGACAATCATCGACCGGAGCTCACGGCTCATGTCCTCGAACTTGATCTCGACAATGTCATTGCGCATCTTCGTCCCCATTCCCCTTAAATCGTTCAATCATCACACTAGTCAGCGGGCCTGACGTCAAGTACGTTGCCAACTTATGGAGCACACGAGCGCGCCACTCGCCCACTGGCCGGCCGATGAACGCGTGCCGCTCGACCCGCGCTCGATCGGTGAGGTGCTGCTCGACTGGGCCCGCACCGCACCCGACAGCATCGCGGTGCAGTGGGAGGACGCCGACGGCTCGATCCGCGGGCTCAGCTATGCCGCGCTTGCTGCAGACGCGGTTGCGTTCGCCCGGCGAGTGCTGGCGCAGGTGCCCGCCGGCGAACCGATCGCCGTCGCCGCCGCTCCCGGTATCGACTGGGTGACCCTGGAGTACGGTGCGGCGCTCGCCGGCACCCCATTGGTTCCGCTCAACCCGGCCTTCACGGACAGCGAGATGACCCACCTGTTCGACACGTCGGGTGCCCGGGTGGTGTTCGCCGACGACGAGCACCGCGGCACGCCACTGCTCGCTCGCCTGTCGTCCCTCGCCACCCAGCGCGCCGTGCAGGCCCACCGATTGGCGGACTGGCGCGACCTGCTCGCGATCGAGGACGACCTGCCCCCGGTCGATGCCGACCAAGTGTTCCTCGTGCAGTACACGTCGGGCACCACCGGGCGGCCGAAGGGAGCGCTGCTCAGCCACCGCGCGGCATACAACTCCGCCGCGGGCATGATGGCCCGCTTCGGCGCGCAGCACGACGACAACTGGCTGAACACGATGCCCCTACACCACGTCGGCGGCAGCGTGTCGGTCGTGATCAGTGTCCTCTCGGTGGGTGCAACGGTGACGTTGCTGCCGGGGTTCGACGCCGGCAAGGCGCTCGAGATGATCCCGCGCACCAGGGTCACCATCTTCAGCGGGGTGCCGACGATGCATTTGGCAATACTCGAGCACCCCGGCTTCGACACCACCGATCTGTCCAGCATCCGCGTGCTGATGGCTGGCGGTTCCACTTTGGCGCCCTCGCTGATTCGCCGCGTGGAGGACGCGTTCGGTGCCTCGATCGCCAACGCGTTCGGTCAGTCAGAATCGCCGAACGCGATCATGACCTCGCTCACCGACTCCGACATCGACAAGTCGGAGACGATCGGCACGCCGCTCCCGCACCGGGAGGTGCGCATCGTCGGGCCGGACGGCAACACCCTCCTCGTCGGCGAGGCGGGCGAGTTGTGGATGCGCGGTCCGCTGGTGATGGAGGGGTATGTGGGTGTCGACGCGGCGACCGCCGCGCGGACGTTGGATGCCGATGGCTGGCTGCACACCGGCGACCTGTGTTCGATGGACGAACGCGGCCTGATCCGTATCCGCGGCCGCCTGCGCGACGTGATCATCCGCGGTGGCGAGAACATCTACCCGGCCGAGGTGGAAGACGTGATGTTGAGCCACCCGGCCGTCGCCGAGATGGCCGTCGTGGGCATGCCAGACGACTACTGGGGCGAGGTGCCGGTCGGCGTCGTGCGGCTCGTGCCGGGGGCGACGGTGACTGACGAGGAGCTGGAAGCGCATGGGCGCGCCAGCCTCACGGGGTTCAAGGTGCCACGACGATGGGAGCGGGTCGACTCGTTCCCGCTCACCGCCTCCGGCAAGGTGAAGAAGTTCGAACTGCAGCAGCAGTTGTCGGCTACTGGCGGGCGCTGAAAACGATCGGCAGTGTGGCCGGCGCGCGGACGCCTTCCCACTTGTACTGAGGGTCGGCGCCAGGAGCGAGCGAGTAGTCGGTCACCCGCCGGTGGAACTGTTCGATCGCGACGCGCAGCTCGAGCCGGGCGAGGTGCGAGCCGAGACAGCGGTGACGACCAGCGGCGTACGCAGCGTGCCGGTTCGCTTCGCGTGTGAAGTCGACGGTGAGCGGGTCGGTGAACACTGCGGGGTCGAGGTTCGCCGTCCACCATCCCAGCAGCAGCATGTCGCCCTGCTTGACCGAGACCCCGTTGACCTCGAAGTCCTCCGTCGCCCAGCGCGGCCCACCGACGTTCACCGGGCTCTGGTAGCGCATCAACTCCTCCACTGCGTGCGGGATCAGCGCAGGATCGTCGAACAACTGCTGACGGTGCACGGGATGTGTCGCCAACCACCCGACGAGACACCCGATCGACGACGTGACGGTGTCGAGGCCGGCGATGACGAACAGGTGCATCACGTTGACGATGTCGTCGTCGCTGAAGCGGTGGCCATCGAGTTCCCACGTCATGAACTTGGTGATCAGGTCGTCCTGATGGGTGCCCGCCGCCCGGCGCTCGGCCAGGATCTCACGCAGCCGAACGCGAAGACGGTCGCCCGACAGACGTCCTTCGATCTCGCGCTCCTCCAGGGTCAACCCCTCAGCTTTGAGGATGTTGTCCTTCATCTCAATGAAGAACTGCAAGTCCTCCATTGGTGCGCCGAAAATCTGCATGAACATCGTTGCCGGCAGCGGAATCGCGTAGCGGGTCTGCAAATCCACTTCACCGTCAGCGATGAACCCATCGATCAGTTCGTCGGCCAACCGGCGGAAACCCTCCTCGTACAAGGCGACCTGGCGTGGGGCGAGCAACGGGTCGATCAGCTTGCGATAGTGGCGGTGGGCGTCGCCGTCGAGGTGCAGCGGGATGAGCGGTTCGCGCGAGCCCATACCCATCGTTTCGTGGGTGACCGGGTTCGCTGAGACCACGGCGGGGTGGTTGCCCACGGCCACCACATCGGCCATCGAGAAGAAGCCGACACCCATGTCCCAGCGCACCACCGGGGTGTCGCGAACGATATCGACGAGGCCTGCCCACGGGCAGGCGACGTCCATCGCTCCGTTGTTCTCGTACGTCAGCAAGGACCGCATCGTCGGATCCATCTCCGCGAACGGAATGTGCACAGCTCTGTCCGTCATCGTTCCCCCTTGGTTGACCGCCAACTGACTATACAGTTATATTATTGGGCGGTTTGACCCACGGCAAGGGTTCACTGAGTGGCACAGGGGGGCCCGATGGAGATTGCAGGACACGTGGTGGTGGTGACTGGCGCCGGTCAGGGGCTCGGTGCTGCGCTGGCCGAGGTTGCCGCCGACCGCGGCGCGGCAGGTGTCGTGGTGGCCGACCTCGACCTCGACCACGCCACCTCGGTCGCCGAACGCATCGGTGGGTACGCCGTGCACGCCGACGTCTCCACACCCAGCGGCATCGACACGATCATCGAGCGCGCCCGCGAGCGCTACGGCCGGATCGACCTGTACATCTCCAACGCCGGTATCGGGTCGCGGTCGTCGGTGTTCGCCAGCGACGAAGATTGGACGCGGCACTGGAACATCCACGTCATGGCCCACGTGTGGGCCGCCCGCGCACTGCTGCCGGAGATGATCCAGCGCGGCCACGGCGGCCTGGTCAACGTGGCGTCCAGCGTGGCGCTCAGCAGCCAACCCGAGATGGCGGGGTACAACGCCACCAAGCACGCAGCGCTGGCGGTCGCCGAGACGCTCGCCATCGACCACCACGACCAGGGTGTCTACATCGGGTGCGCGTGTCCCCAAGGTATGCGCACACCCATGTTGCTGGGCCAGTTGCACGGTGCCCCGCCGGAGCTGGCTGCGTTCGGACTGGCCAACGCGATCGAACCGCTCGACGCTGCCACCCGGATCGTCGACGGTATCGAGGCCGGACGCTTCTTGATCCTCACCCACGACGAGGTGCAGACCTATGCGCAACGTCGTGCAGCCGACCACGACCGGTGGCTCGGCGGCATGCGACGGATGTACCAACACCTCGCCACCACCACCGACGACCGACCCTGACACCGACCCGACCCGAAGGGGACCAGACATGCAGTTCGGACTAACCGACCCAGGCACCGACCCACGCGCAGTGCTCGACCGCGCAGTGCTCGCCGATGAACTCGGGTTCGACAGCTTCTTCATCGGTCACCACCGGTTCACCCCCGGCTTCGGCCAGACGCAACATCCGTGGGTGATGCTGTCCGCGATCGCCGCCCGCACCGAGCGGATCCGGCTCGGCACCAGCATCTTCCTGCTGCCACTGTCGCACCCTCTGGAGGTGGCGGAGCAAGTCGCCTCGCTCGACGCACTGTCGCAGGGGCGGGTGATCTTCGGGCCGGGCTTGGGGTATCGCAAGTACGAGTACGACGCCGTTGGCCTTCCGTACCACAAGCGCGGCCGCCTGATGTCGGAGTGCATGGAGATCCTGCGCGGCGTGTGGGAGCACGAGTCGTACTCGCACCACGGTGAGTTCTACTCGTTCGACGACGTCACCCTCACGCCGCGGCCGGTGCAACAGCCCGGAATTCCGATCTGGGTCGGGGCCAACAGCGACGCGGCGATGCACCGCGCGGCGCGGCTGGGTGACGGTTGGATCGTCGGGTTCTCCGACCGTCTGCCGAAGTTGGTGCCGAGGCTGGCCGAGTACCGGGCGCTCGCGGCCGACAATGGTCGGACGTCGACGGTGGCGCTGATGCGCCTGGTGGGTCTCGGTGCCACACGCGCCGACGTGGAGGCCACGTGGTTGCCGACGATCTACCAGATGTTGCGCGGCTATGCCCGCGTGCAGGCTCCCACCGAGCGCGGCGACGCCACTGAGGCGTCCCTCAAGGCAGCCAACAAGGGCACGATCTCGCTGGCCGAGATGGGGAACGACATGCTCATCGCCGGAACCCCCGACGACTGCATCGCCGGTATCCGCCGGGCGATCGCCGAGACCGGCTGCGAGCAGATCCTGGTGTCCACAGGTGGCGACCCGTCGCCGGAGATGATGCAGATGTTCAGCCGCGAAGTGATGCCGGCCTTCACCTGACGCACGACTCCTGCCACAGATGGACAGAGTTATATGATTGAGCTGATTCGTTCGACAACAAGGGGGATTCAGTGACCGATCTGATTACCGACGCAGACCTGGTTCGGCTGTTCCCGGGCCAGCCACTCACCCACGACAGCGCCGCGCACTACCGCGGTCGTCTCGAGCAACGGTTGTTGATCAACCGCTGCACGGATTGTGGAACGTGGCAGCAACCACCGTTCCCGATCTGCCCGAAATGCTGGTCGACCGCAGTCGTCCCCACCGAGGTCGCCGGTACCGGCACCATTCACCTTGTGGTGTTCCTCTACCAGGGGCCACCAGCTCCCGGCGTGGACTACAGCACGCCGTACCCGGTGGCCACCATCGAACTCGACGAGCAGCCCGGGTTGCGCTTCACCAGCACCGTCATCGGCGCCCCCAACGACGACATCGTCATCGGCAAGCGGGTGACGCTCGATTGGATCGACCGCGCTGGCACGCCGCTGCCCGTCTTCCGTCTCGCCGAAGGGGCAGCGACATGAGCACGATCAGCAGTCACAACCCGATGAAGAACGCTGTCGCGTTCGCCGGCGCGGCCACCACCGGCTTCGTCGCCAAGAACTCCGGCCGTAGTCAGGCCTCGCTCGCCGCACAGGCATGTACCGACGTGATCAAGGCCTGCGGTCTCACCGCGGCGGATATCGACGGCATCTGCGGAATGGTTCCATCACCGCCGGAGATGCAGACGATGCTCGGCATCCCGCGCGTCACCTGGTTCGACAACCCGGTGATGCCCGTGGTCAACGCCGTCGCGGTGGCCACGGCGGCGGTGTTCAGCGGCCTGTGCCAGACCGTGCTCGTCTACCACACGCCCTATCGCCTGCCCTGGAACACCGCGTCCTCCCTGCAGGATCCGTTCCGCGGCATCGGGATGCCGGCGGGCTCCGGACCCGGCCCGGAGAGCATCTTCGGCGGAGTCGGCTACACCGCCTGGGCCTCGCGCTACATCCACGAGTACAACGTGCCACGCGAGCACTTCGGGCTGGTGGCGATCAACGACCGCAGCAACGCAGCCCGCAATCCGGGCGCGGCGAAGCGCACGCCGTTGACGATGGAGGACTACCTCTCGGCGCGCATGATCCGCTGGCCACTGTGCATGCTCGATATGGACCTACCGGTCGATGGCGCCGATGCATTCATCATCACCACCGCCGAGCGTGCCCGCGACCTGGCCCTTCCGCCGGTGTTGGTCAACGCCGTGACCCTGGGCATGGTGGAGAAGAACCAGGAAGACCAGACACCGAGTCTGCGCAACCACGGGCAACAGGTGGTGGTCGACGCACTGCGTGCCAAGAGCGATTTCTGGACCGACGGCACCGACATCTACTTCCCCTACGACGGCTTCACGCCGATCACCCTCAACTGGTTCGAGAACACCGGGTGGTGTGGTCCGGGTGAGGGCGGCCAGTTCGTCGAGGCCAACTGGAACGCCGAGCAGCAACGCATCCTGATCGACGGCCGGATCCCGGTGAACCCCCACGGCGGCGCCCTCTCCGAAGGTGGCAGCCAGGCATCGGGCCACATCCGCGAAGCTGTCCATCAACTACAGGGCCTCGCCGGCGAGCGCCAGGTGGACGGTGCGCGCACCGCGCTGATCACCGCCGGTGGCTACTTCTTCAACGCCCAAGGGCTCACCCTCGTCAGCGATTGACCTCACAGGAGACCACATGAGCAAGATGTCCACCCAAGTCGTCGGCCCGGAAGCAGCCGGAGTCGACCCGGCGCGCCTCGACGTGTTGCTGCGCCGCGTGCGCCTCGAGGTCGAGCACGGTCCGTTGTCGTCGGTGCAGGTCGCAGTGGCCCGCCACGGCAAGCTCGCGGCGTTCGAGACCATCGGCGATTCGAAGCCTGATCTGCGCTACATCCTGCAGTCGGTCGGCCGCGGCGTCGTCGCTGGCATCGTCTGGAAGCTGATCGGCGAGGGTGTGCTCGACACCTCCGAGCGCGTCGCCGACATCATCCCCGAGTTCGGCACCAACGGTAAAGAAGTCGTTACCGTCCACCAGGTACTCACCCACACCGCCGGCTTCCCGTTCGCTCCCCTCGGCTACCCGAAGATGCTCGACCGTAGCCAGCGGCTCGAGGCCTTCGGTCGCTGGAAGCTGTCGTACGAGCCGGGCGCGCAGTTCCAGTACCACCTCACGTCTGCGGCATGGATCATCGGCGAACTCGTCGAGCGCCGTACCGGCCTCGACTTCTCGCAGTACCTTCGCCAGGAAATTGCCGAGCCACTCGGTCTCACCCTGGAGACCAAGGTGCCCGAAGCACGTCAGCAGGAGACGATCTCCTGGCCGGTGGCGATCGACCGCACGAGCGATGATCAGGAAGTCGACCCATGGGGCCCCTGGTACCTCGCCAAGGCCGACATCCTTGCGGCGGGTGAACCCAGCCACTCAATGGTCGGCACGGCCGCCGACGTGGCGCTGTTCTACCAGGCCCTGTTCACCAGCGGTTTGTGGACACCCGAGGCCGTTGCCGAGGGCAGCCGTACACACAACAGCGCAGCCGCGGCCGGCGAGAAGTTGTACGGCGGCAGCGACATCGTCACCCACATGGCGTTGTTCTGCACCGTCACCGGCGACAGCCCCGGCGACTGGATGCCGCGCACGGCCTCGCCGACGACATTCGGTTCGGGTGGCGCGCCCTGCCAGATGGGCTTCATCGATCCCGAGAGCGGTGTGTCGTTCGCGTTCCTCACCAACGGCTACCCGATGTCGGGTTACGACTACACGCCGGCGGGCCGCAACCGGTTGATCACCATCGGCGACCTCGCCGGCGACCTCATCCGCTGACGTCATCCGCTGACCGAATCAGAAAGCAACATGAGCATGACAACGGGCAATGGGCGCGGGCAGTTCGACTGGAGTTGCGTCGCTGGGGCGCTGGAGATGCGCCCCAGCGATTACCTGGGCACCGAGCCGATCCTCGGACTGCGACCGTCGCAGACATTCGTGTACGGCAGCGTGCGCGACGGCGACGGCAACATCTGGAGTCCGATGCGTCGATTCATGAGTGGGGACGGTGGGCACGAGAAGCTGCTCCTGCAGACGAATGCCGACTCAGACGCGATGCACGTCAACCGTGCCAGCAAGCACTCGGCGACCGGTTTCGGTGTTCAGCGCAGCTTCGCCGACGGCGTCGTGCAGTTCGCCAACGACCCGGACGCCCAGGGCCAGCCGTTCGCGATCAGCGTCACCGCCGACACGTTCCACTGGGTCGAAGACGGGGTGCTCGAACTGACCGGCACCGCGGTGAAGCCGGGCCTGCATTGGCACCTGCCCGATACCAACAAGGGCATGTACTACGTCTCGCAGATCTTCGAGGTCGAGGGACGGATCCTCGACAAAGAAGTCCGCGGCTTCATCCCGATGGACCAGCTGTACATGGACGGCGTGATCTACGAGGACGACATCTTCATCGGCGACGAGGCCGAACTCGTGTGGTACACGTGGGCGACGCGCTACTTGGATGGCAGCTTCGAGGGCGGCCATTTCATGCTCGGCCATCGCCACCTCGGCTTCGCAGTCGTCTACGACGAGCACGGCTCGGTCGTCACTAGCACCGACTTGGGCGGTGAGGTGACGCTGGACGGCGAGGGCCCGTGGCCCACTCGCATCGATCTCACCGCCGGTGGCCAGCAGTGGGAGTTCCTGCCTGATCCCCGCGGTCGGATGGTCGATCTGATGCCGATCCCCAACCCCCAGATCGAGGGTCGCTGGCGACGTCGCGGCGACACCCGCGAGCCCGCGCATTGGTTCGCCTGGGGAGAGATCGCTTCAGTGCACGGCACCACCCGCCGGCTCACCCCACCTACCTGAGCAAGCGACGCCTTAGGAGAACAGGCGCGAGTTGTCCCAGGACACGATGCGCGGATCCGGGACGAACCGCAGATACGCCTTGGTGTTCGCGTAATGGTCGCGGGTCGCGCTCGGCATCTCCGAACGCGATGTGCGAAATGAGGCGTACTTGGCGTGGGAGGCCGCATCGATCCGCTCGAACAACTGCTCGTCCTCGAGCAGCGAGATCGTGCCGGTCAGATGCACTGCCGTGAGCTCGGCCCACCGCTCGCCGCCTTCGATGAGGAACGAGGCCCGCGAGTCGTTGCGGACACGGACGACCTTCTTCGACCCGGCCGGGGTCGAGAGGAAGATCTGGTGGTCGAACGTGACGAACCAGACGGGCAGGCTGATCGGCACACCGTCGCGTCGCAGCGTGGTGATGATTCCAGTATGCGACGCTTCGATCCGTTGCCAGGCTTCATCAGAGGTGAGGCGAACGCCTTTGCGTGGAGGCGACTGTTCTGTTGACTCTGCCGCTGCAGACATGTGGTGTATCTACCTTCGTGCTCAGGAACGGGGCGCTGAACGCAACGCGCTCGTTGCCGCCTCGTCGACGATCAGACCTTCGGGGTCGTTCTCCGGGTCGCCGGTGATCACCACGCCGTAGTCGCGCGCTGCGCCACCGATGGTGACGTAGCCATCGCGGACGTCCTCCACCACAGCGCTGATCTCGCGGGTCAACGGGTCGCCCCAGCCACCGGCACCGTTGGTGACGGTGCGCACCACCGAACCGACCGGCGCGGGCACGGCCACTTCGCTGTGGAAGTAGACGCCGTTGGGATCGGGCTCGTGGGTGACCGGGTTGCATGTGCCGATGACGGGCCGTGACGATGCATACGCCTCGCCGTGCAGCGCAGCGGCGGGTTGGTTGTCGAAACCGAACGTATTGGTGTCGCCCGACCACATCCACACTCCACCGAGGCGGCCGCCCTTGCCGCCGTACACCCCAGGGCGTTCACGCTTGGTGCGCGCGTTGGTGGACGACTGACGGGTGGGCACGAGCCACATGTCGTCGATGTAGCGACTGGTGCCACCACGGTGCTTCCCCGGCCCGCCACTGTCGGGCATGACCCCGGAGGAAATCGTGACCGCACTGAGCATCGCGCTGGGGTTGTGCACGGCTTCGTCGTAGGTCATGCGCACGTTGAACGGATGCGTCGACGCCGCTGACATGCCGTCACCAAATCGGGAACCGCCCCATGGCGTGTTGGAGTGCCCCACGTCTGGGCCGAGCTTGTAGGCGCCGCTGAACAGCATCTCGGCCATTCCGTCGTCGGTGGCACCCGAGACGGTTCCGATTCCCTGCGGGCCGCTGTCGTGAGCAACGGCATCCTCGCCGAGCGCCGCGTTCAACGTGTTGAACACCGCCATGATCATCGACAGGGTGACCTCGAAGTAGTACATGCACGCGTGCGGCGGATCGGGGTTGACGATCGAGTTCGGCGGCAGCACCACGTCGATGGGGCGCAGCGACCCGGACGTGTAACGGCTGTAGCGGTCGATGAGGCACTTCAGCCCGAGGGCGATGCCGGTGCGGGCATCGGGCCACGACGAGTTGAGCGCCGAACGCGCCGCGATGGACGAGCCGCTGAGGTCGACTTCCGCGCGTCCACCACGCTTGTTGATCCGCATCTTGATGCGGTACTCGGGGCTGTTGGGCAAGAAGTCGGTATCAATGATCTCTTCGCCCTCGTACACGCCGTCGGGCAGCTTGGCCAGGGCGTCGTGCATCGTCTCGGCGGAGACGTCGTCGGTGTAGCGAATCGCGCCGAGGTATGCATCCACGCCGTACTTCGCGATCGAGTCGAGGATCAGCGACTCGCCCATCTTCAGGCAGGCGTTGATCGTCTGCATGTCCTGGTAGATCAACGGGGCGAAGCGGGTGTTGGAGAAGAACAACCGCATCGCTTCCTTCACCGGCTCACCCTTGTGGAACAGGCGAATCGGAGGGAGCGTGAGGCCGTCCTCGTAGCGGTTCATCTTCGACGCCTGGAACCCACCGGGGGCCTTGCCGCCGATGTCGATCTGATGGCAGCGCAGCGCCAGTGCCCCGAGCAGTCGTCCGTCGAGGATCAGCGGGCGGATGAACACCACGTCGTTGAGGTGCGTGCCGACTCGGTAGTAGTCGTTACAGGCGATGATGTCGCCGTTGGCGAGGTTCTCGAGGCCGTACTCCTCAAGGGTGATGCGTACCGCATCGGGGATCGAGCCCACGTGCAGCGGCACCGTCTGGCTGACCGCGGCCATCGGCCAACCGATCTCGGGTGGACCCGACAGGCCCGCGGCGAAGTCGGATGCGCGCACGATCGGCGAGAACGCCGTGCGCATCAACTGATCCTTGATGTTGTCGATCACGAACGCATATCGGTTCGAGAGCACCGTGGCAGTGAAGCGTTCGCACGAGTAGCGCTCGATGAACTCGGCGTCGCTCATATCGCGCAGCCGCACCGCACTGGACGAGGTGTTGGTTGACATCTGGGTCGTCTCCTCGGAAGTCATTCGATGACGAGTTCGCCGTAGGTGCCGACGACAGCCTCGTGGCCGGCAGGGATGAACGTGGTGGACATGGCCTCACGGATGATGGCCGGACCGGGCACTCGATGTCCGGTGCGCAGCAGGCTGCGGTCGTACTCGATCGCCTCCACGGCGTCGCCGTAGAGGTAGCGGATGGGCATCGGCCGACCGGTGGGCTTGTCACCCTCGGCGGCGTTGCCCACCGGCGGGTAGTCGACCTTGATGGCCGGCACCACGGCGTTGACGCGGAGCGTCAGCACTTCGACGGGGAGCATCGCGAAGCGGTTGCCGTTGCGTACTTCGTACACATCGTGGAACGCCGTCGTGAGTGCTTCCACCGAATCGGCAGTGATGGGCGCCGGAGCGGGGACGAACGGCGTCTCCCAACCCTGCCCCTGCAGGCGGCCGTCGAAGCTGCGATCGAACCGCACGTCGCTCTCCGAGCCGCCGACTCGTGCGGCCAACGTCGCCTCCAGGGCGGCGAAGGTCTCCTCCATCACGGCCATGCCGGCCTCGTTGAGGTCGCAGGAAACGCTGCGCTCCTCGGTGAACACTTGGTCGGAGCTCAGCAGGCCCAGCGCGCTGAACAGGCCGGGGTGCGGAGGCACGATCACCCGGCGGAGCGGCACGAGGTCGAGCATCGAGGGCAGCATCATCGGCCCCGCGGCCCCGAAGGCCATCAGCGAGAAGTCGCGTGGGTCGATGCCGCGACGAATCGCGATGTTGAAGATGCCTTCGGCGACGTTGTTCAGCGCAATGCGCCACGCGTACGAGACGCGCTGCTCGAGCGTCATCTTCGTGTCGAGGTTCTCGAACGCCTGCAACGACAGCGCCGGGTCGAGCTTCATCGCGCCACCGGCGAAACCGTTGGGGTCGATGATGCCCATCAGCAGCGCCGTGTCGGTGGTGGCCGGCGAGACGCCACCCTTGCCGTAGCAGGCCGGGCCGGGCGACGCGCCCGCACTCTCGGGGCCCACCTTGATGTCGCCGGTGGGCGTCATGCTGACGATGCTGCCGCCACCGGCGCCCAGCGTGATGATGTCGACCGACAGCGCGTTCACCTCGAGGTCGAACTCCAGCTCGAACGTCGCGCTCACCCACGGCTCACCGTCGAGCACGACGCTGATGTCGCACGAGGTGCCGCCGACGTCGACGCAGATGATGTTCCCGTCACCGATCATCGAGCCGAAGTGCGCGCTCGACACCGTGCCACCGGCGGGGCCGCCGGCAACCAGGCGGTACGGCCGTTCCATCGCGTGTGCCGCCGGCACCAGCATTGCCCGGCAGTCGGCGTAGTTGAACGCCCCTTCGAACTTCAGGTCGCGCAACCCTTCCTCGAGCCGCGCCGTGTAGGTGCGGTAGAGCAGTCGCATGAACGTGTTCACCACGGTGGACAGCAACCGCGGGTAGGTACGCGAGAGCGGCGACACCTCGCTGGAGATGCAGCACTCGATGTCGCCCATTTCTTCGCGCACGATCTCCAACACGCGCAGCTCGTGCACCGGGTTCATCCATGAACGGTTCAGGCTGACGGCGATCCCTTGCACTCCGCAACGCTGAAACACCCGCAACTGCGCGCGAACGGCGTCTTCATCCAGCGGGCGATAGATCGCGCCGTGGTGATCCAGCAGCTCGGGCACGCCGCGGCGCAGGTACCGCGGCACCAGCGGCCGCGCACGATCGGAGAACGCACGATGCCACGTGGGGTCGGTGAGGAACTCGACCGGTCGGCCGGTGCTGCCGCCGTCGAGCACATCTCGCTCGCCTTCGGTGACGAGCACGCCGATCTTGGGCAACTTGCGCGTGATCACAGCGTTCAAGCCGGCGGTGGACGCGAGGTTGAAGACCGACGCAAGGTCGACACCCACCTCCTTGGCACCGGCCAAGACCGAGGTCTCGCTGGCCACCAGGTCGGTGGCGATCTTGGACGTGTAGATACGGGTGGTCTCACCGTGCTCGACGGCGACCACATCGGTGAACGTGCCACCGACATCAACAGCAACGAGACGCTTCACAGAATCGAATCCTCCGGCAGCACGATGTACCCCAATCTGTTCCACGGAGTGCGCTCCAACGAGTGGAGGCAGTCCTGACACTTCGTCGCCATGAACCAGCCACCGTCAGAGAGCACCGGGTAGCGCTGCAGTTGCGCGCCGCCGCACTCGGGGCAGCTGCCCTCGACCGCCTCTCTGTTGACGACCGACACCGGCCCGAGCCAATTGTCCTCAGCCATGGGTGACCTCCTCAGTCAAAACCGACGTGATTGCGTGGAGCATCACGTCACTCCTTGTCGCGCTCGTAGACGCGTTGCATCATGTCCGGGAACCGGCGATCGATTCTCATGACCGAGCTGATCCGCTCCGCCAGGCGTAGGGCCTCGTGCTTGCTCAGCATCGATTGCTGATTGAGGAACTCCATCGTCAGCCGCACGCCCTCGGAACGCTTGCTGGCGATCGTTGCGGCGAGGGCGACGGCGGAAGCGAGCAGGTCCGACGAGTCCACCACCCGATTGGCGAGACCGATCCGCGCAGCCTCGGCACCGTCGATCTGATCACCCGTGAGCAGCAACTCTGTCGCCTTGGGCGTGCCCACCAACCGTGCCAGGCGGGTCGCGGCACCCCAGGCGCCGATACCTGCGCCGAGGCGGCTGAGGTGCCAGTCGCAGAACTGTGCGGTGTGCGCGGCTACGCGCATATCGCAGGCCAGGACGAGCTCGAGCCCTCCCGTGGTGCACAAACCGTCGATCGCGGCGATCGAGGGCTTCAGCGAGTCGTCGATGTCGTTGATCACCCGTGACGGGTCGATGTCGCCGGGTGACCGCGTCGCGAACCCCTTCAGATCGGCCCCGGCGCTGAACCACGGCCGACCATCGAGCCGCGGCGCGCCGGTCAGGATCCAGCACCCGATCTCGTCGTCCTTCTCGATGTCCTTGAGCGCTGCCGCCAACTCATTGAACAACCCGGGGCTCAGCGCGTTGGCTGCGCCAGGCCGGTTGAGGGTGACCTGGGCAACGCCAGGCACCGGCGACGTGACGAGGATTGATTCGTAGTCAGACATCGATGGGCCCCTCACTCACGTCAGATGACGTCGGATCTCCTGTGCGTACCTCATGGAGTTTGCACGCTTCGTTCCCCGGGTTGCGCCCCGCGACCAACTGTGTCCACACCGGACCGCGCGCCCAGAGCTTCGTCCCACCTCCCGTTGGCCGTTGGCCGTCCAACCGATCGCCTCATCGGAAATGTCTACGCTGCGCTCTCTGGACCACCGAGCTGTTGGCTCGGCCGACAGAATGGGGGCACAGCTATGGGGCGCTCGAACGGCGGGTTGCGGTCATCAGCGGATCGGCCCAACGCGTGAGTACACCCCGCCAGGTCCGGTGGCGACTCCGCCAGATCACCGCGCTCGTCGGAGACCTCGACCGAGCGGTCGATGATGCACGCCGCGCGTTAGGTCTGTCGGTGAGCCTTCGCGACGACGGCACGACCGCGCAGCTGCACGGGATCTCCAACGCCTGGATGCCGATCGGCGCCACGATTTTTGAGCTTGCGTCGCCCGCAGTCCCGGGTGACGCAACCTCGAGATTCCACGCACGATTCGGCGACGGTGGCTACATGGTGATCCTCCAGGCCAGTGATCTGGAACCGGTGAGGAGACGTCTCGACGATGCCGGCGTGACCATCGACTGGGAGATCGATTATCCCGACGCGAAGGAGCTGCACCTCAGCAACGCATCCGTCGGCGGAACGCTGCTTGCGATCGACTGGGCCGCAACACCTGACCACTGGCGGTGGGCCGGGTCGGATTGGCCGTCGCACATTCGCACGCACATCGCTGGCGAGATCCTCGCCGCGGAAATCAGCGTGCCCGATCCCGCCCGCGCCGCTGCACGCTGGGCGGAAGTGGTCGGTGGGCCACTCACCCCTCGGCCGCAGGGCGTCGTTGAGTTGGCGCTCGACCGAGGTGCACTCCGCTTCGTCCCCAGCGAGACGCATGGTCGGGGTCGGCTCACCGGCGTCGACGTCAGCGCCGGCCCCGCTGCACTGGTCGGTACGTCGGTGACGGTCGCTGGCCTGCAGTTCCGGTTCGTCGAATCGTCGACACCATCTCATTGGTGGGAGGAGTCTGCGTCGCACGTGCCCGGTGCCGCCGTCTGAGGCTGCGTTCGGCCACATATCGCAAGGCCACGCAGTTGGACGAGCCCTCCGGCGGGACAGGTGCAAGTGGGAGGATGTCGCCATGAGCAGATCCATTTCAGACAGCGACCTCGTGTCGACGTTTGCCCACCTCGGCATCGACCGCGACTCCGCGGCGCACTACGCCGGCCGGTTGGAGCACCTGTTGCTGATCAATCGATGTGGCGAGTGCAGCACGTATCACCATCCGCCGCGCCCGATGTGTGCGAAGTGTTGGTCGACAGACGTGGCGGCCACGGAGGTGACCGGCAATGGTGTGATCGATCTGCTGATCTTTCTCCATCAGGGCCCGCAGGCCCCTGGCGTCGACTACTCGACGCCGTATCCGGTGGCGAGCGTCGCACTCGACGAGCAGGCTGGTCTGCGCTTCACCGCGACGGTGATCGGCAGCCCGAACGAGGAGATCGCGATCGGTCAGCGGGTGACGCTCGATTGGTTCGACCGGGCCGGTGTGCCCACCCCCGCCTTCCGTCTCGTGGGCGGTGCGGCATGAGCACCTCGTCACGCAACCCGATGAAGGACCTGGTGGCGTTCGCCGGTGCGGCCACCACCGGGTTCAGCGCGCACAACACCGATCGCACACCGCTGTCGCTCGCCGCGGAAGCGTGCTCGAAGTTGCTCCGTGAGTGCGGCCTCAAGGCCTCCGACATCGACGGTATCTGCGGCCCGTCCAGCGTCAGTGCTGGCGACCTGCAGAACACGCTCGGCATCCCCGAGCTCACGTGGTGGTCCAACCCGCCGATCCCGTTCGTCAACCAGGTGATCCAGGCTGCGAGCGCCGTACATGCCGGTGTCTGCGACACCGTGTTGGTGTACCACGTGCCGTATCGCCATGCGTTCTTCACGGCGTCGGCATTGCGCGATCCGTTCCGCAGGGTGATGCCTGCGATCGCTCCCGGCGGAAACCCCGACACGATGTGGGGCCCCATCGGCTACACCGCCTGGGCATCGCGCTACATCCACGACTACAACGTGCCCAAGGAGCGGTTCGGTCTGGTCGCGATCAACGATCGCTCGAACGCACAGGACAACCCAGGGGCCGCGATGCGCGAGCCGATGACGATGGACGACTACATGTCCGCGCGCATGGTGCGCTGGCCGTTGTGCCTGCTCGACATGGACGTGCCGGTCGATGGTGCCGACGCGTTCATCATCACCACCACGGAACGTGCTCGCGACCTGCCCTTCTCTCCGGTGATGATCAACGCCGCCGTACTCGGCATGGTCGATGCCAACGTCGAGGACCAGACCGTGTCGCTCGAGCATCATGGTCATCACGTCGTAGCGAAAGCGCTCAAGGCCAAGAGCGACTTCTGGATCGACGACATCGACGTCTACTTCCCCTACGACGGGTTCACGATCATCACCCTGAACTGGCTGGAGAACATCGGCTTCTGCGGACGCGGTGAAGCAGGCGATTTCCTCGCCGCGAACTGGGACGCCGAGAAGAACCGGATTCTCATCAACGGTCGTATCCCGGTCAACCCGCACGGTGGCGCGCTGTCCGAAGGCGGCACCCAAGGTTCGGGCCACATTCGCGAGGCCATCCACCAACTGCAGGGACGAGCAGGAGTCCGCCAGGTGGCGAATGCTCGCCGCACGCTGGTCACCGCCGGCGGGTTCTTCTACAACGCCCAAGGCCTCGCGCTGCACCGCGACTGAGCATCGTCAGACGGCGGAGGGCACTGCCCTCAGACGGGACGCACACGCGCACGCGGGCGGGGAAGTCCCTCTACCTGCTGGTCGATCCTGGCGACCACACCCAACCGCTCGTCCGCTTTCGCGGTGCCACCCATGGTGACGAAGACCGAGCGCCCGTCGCGGCCGCCGATGCACAGGCTGGTGACGTGCTCGTAGGGCATGATCCAGCGATCGTCCTCGGTGCCGTTCGGGGCGACGACGGAGATGAAGCCTGGGGCACCGTGACAACCAACGGCCACGAGCACGTGGCCCGAGGCCGCGATGGCGATGCCGTCGGGCGTGCCGTCGGGCAAGTGAATGACCACCTGTCGTTCCGAGAGCGAACCGTCGGCGTCGAGGATGTCGTAGCGGTACAGGACGCGGGGCCCGGTGTCGACGTGGTACAGCGTGGAACCGTCCGGCGAGACACCCAACCCGTTCGTCAGTTCGATCCCCGACGCAACCACGCGCGAGGGACCCGTGGGCGACACGTAGTGCAGATCGCCCAGATGGTGCACCTTGCCGGTCTGCAGGTCGTAGTCGATGGAGCCGGCGTACACGCCGCCCTCGGGTGACGTGGTGATGTCGTTGTACCGAGCCGTGGGCGAGCCGAAGGCTTGGTCGAGCAGCGTGAACGTCTCGTCGCCGCGCTTCCACGCCAGGTTCCGACCGGAGATGATGTACCCGCCGTCGGCGTGCAGGGCCAGACCGCCGATGCCCTTGCGATGCTCCACCACACACGACTTCTCGCCGGTGTCCAGCTGGACCGCCCACACACCGCCGCCCGAGGCGTCGGTCACCAGCACGCGATCCTCGATCTCGTCGTAGACGGGTCCTTCTGGCAGGCCAAAGCCTGTAGCGAGTATCTCGGTCACTCGCTGTTGCCTTCCCAGCGCGGGGCACGACGTTCGGCGAAGGCCTTCGGGCCTTCCACGGAGTCGGGGTGATAGCGATGCAGACGCACCAACCCCCAACCCGCTTCCATCGCCGCGGTGTAGGCCATCTCGACCGAGTTCCACACTGCCTGCTGTGTCAGCGAGACGGCGCGAGGCGAGTTGGCTTTGATCTCGTTGGCGATCGACATGGCCAGCGTCATCAGCTCGGCCGGCTCAGCGAGCTCTTCGACGAGACCCAACTCGTACGCACGCTGGGCCGTGAGTCGGTGCGTCCTGCCGCTGAGGGTCATCCGTAGCGCGGACCCCAACGGGAGGCGCTTGGCGAGGCCGACGCTCTCGATACCGCTCACCTGGCCGACCGTGACATGGGTGTCCATGAAGCTGGCCGTGGTGGAGGCGACGACGATGTCGGAGTCGACCACGAAGTGCAAGCCTCCGGCGTTGGCGACACCGTTGATCGCAGCGATCACCGGCTTCCAGACGTGATTCTGACGAGGGGAGAGTCGCACCTCCTGCGACATCGGGCCTTCACCGGCGCGCATGCCACCGGAGTCGGCGGCGCGCTGCATGTCGGCACCGGTGCAGAAGTGCCGATCTCCGGCGCCAGTGATGATCGCGACCCGGATGTCGTCGCTGTCGCGGATGTCGGCCCAGATGTCGACCAATGCGGCGGCGATGGCCGGCGACAAGGCATTGCCCTGCTCGGGACGGTTGAGGGTGATCACTGCCACCCCGTCGCTCACCGAGTAGAGCACCTCACCGGAAGTGAGCTCCTTGCGACTCACAGCCAACGGCCCGTCACGAGTGCCTTGGAATGCCCGGCAGCGCCGCCGGCCTCCACACGCAACGCCTGCAGGCGTAGCGACGACAACGTCAGGTCGTACTCGTTCGTGAAGCCGATCGAACCACTCAACTGGTGCACTTCGAACAGCGTGCGTCCGGCAGCTTCGGCTGCCGCGAGCGCCGCCGACGCTGCCCGTTCAGCCGGTGCACCGTGGAAGGCGGCCTCACGTGCGAGCCACCTTGCGCCCTCAATGAGGACATGGGTCTCCATCATTCGGTGCTGGATCGCCTGAAACGCTGCCAGCGGCTTGCCGAACTGCACGCGACCGATCAAGTGGTCGCTCGTGAGGTCGAACGCAGCGCGGGCGGTGCCGGCAATCTCCGCCGCGATCGCAACGCGCCACCAACGGCGGGCGACATCACCCGAGCCAGGCGCCAAATCGACGCCCTTGCCGTGTAGTTCGACAGTCGCCATCGGGTATCCGAACAGGGTGGAGGCCGCCGTGGCCGTGAACTCGGCTGCCTGGAGGATGCGGGCCTCGTGACCATCGATCACGATCAACGCCTCGGCCTCGGCGGCATACCGAACCGGGCCAGGGATGGCCACGTCGACAATCGCCACGAGGTTCGGCAGATCACCTGCAGGGGCCACCGCGGGAACGACGAGCGAGCGCACGCCGATCGGCGCCAAGGCCAGGTGAGTGGCCGCCAACTCGGTGACAAGCGCCGCGCTGAGCGGGCCTGTCTCGGCGTTCAGTGCCAGGTCAAGGTAGCCAGCGTCGGCCAGTAGGCCGAGGAGCCGGGTGTCCGCGCCGCCTTCAGCGCGGAGTTCCCTGGCCCGGGCGGGGCCGGCGGCACGCCGCAAGATGGTCGTGCAGGCCTCACAGATCGCCGCTTGGGTGGGTGACAGCGTCATCTCCATCGGGGTCAGCCCTTCGTTCCGAGCAGAACTCGCGCGAGCGAGTTCAGCTGCATCTCATACGATCCACCGGCGATGCCGGCCGTGGTGGCCCACTCGAATTGGTTGTCGGCGTGCGAATGGCGCACGAGAGCTTCCGCACCCATCAACTTGAACGCAGCCTCGCTGACTGCACGTTCTGCGTTCACCGCCGCAGTGCGGTAGACCCATGCGCTCTCGTCGGGATGCAGGCCTCGCGTTCGCTCGTCCCACACCTGGTACACCAGCACGCGGGCCGCGTCGCACGCGACTCGAGCGTGCGCCAGCGTCTCGATGACGGACGAGTCGTCGAGCAGGCCGCGCTCGTCGCACCACTTGGCGACCCGGTCGAGATACCCGGCAGCGCGGTGGTAACGGGCGACGCCGACACGCTCGTTGGCGAGCAGCTTGCGCACGATCGTGAAGCCTTCGTTCTCCGGCCCGAGGCGGCAGGACGCCGGCACCCGGACATCGGTGAACACCACGTGGTGGAACGCACCGGGGTGCACCACCGCGTCGATGTCGCCCACTTCGACGCCCGGCGTGGCGGTAGGCACCAGGAAGATCGAGATGCCTTCCTGTTTGCGGGCCTCGGAGTTGGTGCGGGCGAGCAGGAAGCAGAACTCGGCGACGCCGGCATTCGACGTCCAGATCTTCTCGCCGTTGATCACGTACTCGTCGCCGTCGCGCACCGCGGAGGTGCGCAGTGCCGCCAGGTCGGAACCGGCGTCGGGCTCGGAGAAACCTTGGCACCAGACGACATTGCCGTTGCTGATGCGCGTCAGGTGGTATTCCTTCTGCTCCGGTGTGCCGGCGAGGATGATGGCCGGACCGATCCAGTTGACGTTCATGTACTGACCGGTACGCGGCTCACCGTGCGCAATCATCTCTTCGGACAGGATCATCTGCTGCCACGGAGCATGCGCGCTGCCGCCGTACTCCACCGGCCAGGCGGGCGTCAACCAGCCGCGCGCAGCCAGCTTCTTCACGAACTCCATCGAGCGATCGAAGCGCTCCTGCTGTGGCAGATCGAAGAACTCGAAGTACACCGGCAGTTCCCCGTCGAGGAACCCTTTCAGCTCCTTACGAAAGCTCAGTTCTTCGTCGCTGTAGTCGAAATGCACGCGTTCTCCCTTGTCGACATGCTTCCAGCCGCTGCACATGCGAAAGCGTGGTCATCCTAATAACGCTAACGGAAAAGGTCAATCGGCTGTCCGACCGCGCAGCTCCCGGGTCAGCAACTGGCGATGATACGTGGGGCTACCGAACAGCTGTTGGCTGAGCCGCGCCCGCTTCATGTAGAAGTGGATGTCGTACTCCCAGGTGAAGCCGACACCGCCGAAGCACTGCACGGCGATGCGCGTGGCCTCGGTGTAGGTGTCGCCGGAATACGACTTGGCGATCGCCGCCCACTCCACCCATCGGGCGCCATCGATGGCGTCGGCCGCAGCACGCCCAGCCACCCGTGCGGTCTCGGAGAACACGAGCAGGTTGGCGCAGTGGTGCTTCACAGCCTGGAACGAGCCGACCTTGCGCCCGAACTGCTCGCGTTCGCCCACGTACGCGACGGTGATCTCGACGACGCGTTCGAGCCCTCCGACCGAATCGAGCGCGATTGCCACACCTGCGCGCCGGACGAGTTCGTCGATCACGTGCTGGGCATCCGCACCGGCCAACACGTTGGCGCTGGGGATGACGACGTCATCGAAATGCACGTGCGCCAACCGGCGCGTCACGTCGGTGGTGTCGAGCCGCTCAATCCGCACTCCAGGTGCGGACGAGTCGACAACGACCAACGTCGGCACTGCACCGTCGGTGGCCGCGACAACCATCCACGACGACACGTGCGCGTCGGGCACGAATCCGGAGACGCCGCTGAGCACGAGCGATCCGTCTCTGCGCTCCACGCGAGCGGCCAATGGCTCATCCGGACGACCGGACGCACCGAACAACGCGCCAGTGGCGATAGCGCTGCCATCGGCGATGCCCGGGATCAGCCGCTGCTGTTGCTCGTCGTCGCCGGCGAGCATCACGGCCCCCGCGGCGACGACCACGCTGGCGATCATGGGGAGCGGTGCCAGTGCCCGCCCGATCTCTTCGAGCACGACCGCCAGTTCATGCCACGAACCGCCGGAACCGCCGACCGACTCGGGCAACGTCAGGCCCAACCAGCCCAGATCGGCAGCGAGCGCGTACAGGCTGCGATCGATGCCGTCTTCAGTGTCGATCACCTGCCGCAACACCGTTGTCGGCATGCGGTCGTCGAGTGCCTTGCGCGCCGAGGCGCGCAGTTCTTCCGCGAGTTCGTCGTTCGGACCCATCAACGTACCTTTGCTTCCGGACGGGGCTCGCGGGGCAGGCCCAGCACCCGTTCACCAATGATGTTGCGCTGGATCTCGTTGCTGCCGCCGGCAATCGTCCACGACCAGCTCCAGTAATGGCTCATGCCCCAGCTTCCGTCGAACGTGTCCGAGTTCAGGTCGAAGGCCTCGGGCCAGCTGAGCTGAGCGTCGAGGCCCACCATCTCCAGCGCGGCCGTCGTCAGCCGCTGCGACAACTCGGAGTAGTACACCTTCAGGATCGATGACTCGTTGCCGCTCTTGCCGAACGCGGCCTTGATGAGCGTGCGGTCGAGGAGTTCGCTGAGAATGGTGACCTCGGCGTGAAAGCTGGCGGCCACCTGCGCGGCATGGTCGGTGCCGATGGCCTCGGCCAAGCGACCCATCTCGGCACACTCGCCACGCAGCTTGTTGACCACCGGCAGCAGGTACGGACCACGCTCCGTTGCCAGCGTCGTCTGGCAGATGTGCCAGCCCTCGTTCTCCTCGCCGATGCGATTCGACACCGGCACGACGACGTCGGTGAAGAACACCTCGCAGAACTCTTGCGAGCCGAGCAACGACTTGATCGGGCGGATCTCGATCCCGGGGGAATGCAGATCGAGCAGCACGAAGGTGATGCCTTTGTGCTTGACCGCGATCGGATCGGTGCGTACCAGCAACAGACACCAGTCCGCACGGTTGGCGCCGCTCGACCAGATCTTCTGCCCGTTGATGATGTAGTTGTCGCCGTCGCGAACCGCTCGCGTGGACAATGCCGCCAGGTCGGAGCCGGCGCCCGGCTCGGAGAAGCCTTGGCACCAGATCTCGTCCCCGTGCAGGATGCGCGGCATGTGTTCGTGGCGTTGCTCGGGCGTGCCGAACTCCAACAACGTGGCGGCTACGTGCACCAACGCCATACCGAACATCGTCACCGCGGGAGCCCCAGCACGAGCGTTCTCCTGCTGCATCACGATCTGCTGAGCCAGCGTGGCACCCATACCGCCGTACTCGGTCGGCCAGTGGGCCGCACCCCAGCCGCCCGCGACGAGTGTCCTCAGCCATGAACGCTGGATCTCGAGGGTCGTGTCGGGTGAGGTGGCGTTCACGCGCCAACCTCGCGGAGCGTTCGCGTCCAGAAACTCGCGATAGCGAAGTCTGAACGCCTGCAATTCAGGGTCGTCCTCGAACATCGGCGTGCACCCCTTATTCTCGAAGTTCGCAATTACATTAGCGGCTTTCGCCCCTTCCGCACAAGCCGTCGCAGTAAGGTGTGGGAACGATGAGGATGACGACTTGATCCCCAGTGCACCCCGTGGCCGAACCCGGGCTGACGGCATCGCGTCGGAGATCGAGCGGGCGATCCTCGCCCGCGAACTCGCCGTCGGGGAACTGATCGGGTCGGAAGAGACGCTGGCCGAACGGTTCGGCGCAAGCCGACCCGTCGTTCGTGAAGCGTTCAGGATCCTCGAGCTGAGCGGCCTCGCCACCACCCGACGTGGCCCTGGCGGCGGACTGATCGTGGTCGCGCCCAACCCCGACCCCGTGGTGGCCGCAGCCGAACGCTTCCTCGTGTACGTCGGGGTCAAGCCGTTGCAGGTCGCCGAGGCCCGCATGGCCATCGAACTGGCCTGCCTCGACACCCTGCTCGAGGGGATCAACGAGGACAAGATCGCCCGCCTCCGTGAGTACATCGAGCGCGAAGGTGAACCCGCACACCACGAACTTGCGGAGGAACGCGACCGGTTCGAGACGTTCCACACCTTGCTCGCGGAACTCAGCGAGAACAAGGCGTTCGCCCTCTTCGTCCCGGTGCTCGCCCGTCTGTCCACGGGCGCCACGGATCCGGAAACCCACCACCTGCACGACTTGGGTGCCGAGATCCACGGCGCCCACCGCGCGATCGCCGAAGCAATCGTGCTCGGCGATGTCGCCGTCGCTCGACATCGGATGCGCAAACACCTCGAGGCCCTTGCGAGTGCCTACACCGATGAAGCACACCTCCGGGACGACGACTCCCGCGCCTGATCAGCTACTTGATCGTCACCACGATCTGCCGTTGCTGGAACTGCCAACGGCCGTTCGTGCAGATGAGTTGGTCGAGGTAGCGGCCGGCGCTGGAGACGGTGCGGTTCGAGGCGATCATCACGAAATCGCTGGCAACGGTGGCATGCATGCCGTCGACCTCGGCGTCGATGTTCGTGCAGATGTGCTTGCCGGGTTCGGAGCTGGCAGCCGCGGCGAGCATGGTGGCAACGATCGCGTCGCGTCCGTCGAACGTGTGGCGCCCGACGACGAGTCGGGCGTCCGTTGCGAACAGGCGGCCCGCGTCGTCGAAGCGACGATCGTCGATTGCGTGCGCATAGCGGGCAATGAGTTGCTCGACGGTTGCGGTACCTTCAAGTTCCATCACAGATCCTCTTTCTCAGGAGACACATCATGAACGACTGGCTGATCGCCGACGCGCAGACTAGGTCACTCGCCCACCGCTATGCGCTGGCGCTCGACCAGCGCGACATTGCGTCGATTAGCGCCTTGTTCGCGTCGGACGCACGATTCGGTCGCTACGGGGTGGGACCGGATGGTGCACGGGAGTTCTACTCGGTCATCCCGCGGAGGTTCAGCCGCAGCGTGCACACGATCGGCACTCAGGTGGTGAACATCCACGACGCCACCTCCGCCAGCGGCGTCGTGTACTGCCGCGCTGAACAGCAGGACCCTGAGACGCAGGTGTGGACGACACTTCAGTTCGCGTACCACGACGAATATGTGCTCGAGGGCGATCGTTGGCTGTTCCGAGCCCGTGCCCCGAAGTTCTGGTACCGCGAGAGCGAGGGTGTGCGCACCATCGCCGACGACGCTACGGCGATCCCCACGTCGTGGGAGACGTGGCGCCAGTACTTCGACGTGACCGACTGACCCGGCGCCTCGGCGTCGCGCTCACCGAACGGCGGTGGGCTGCACGCCATCCTTGGTGTAACCCCTGAGGAAGAACGGCTCACCGGCAGCGGGATCGTGCACTGCGTTGTGGATCTCCCACGCGCACCAGCCGCGGCCGCCCGAGTGGCCATCCAGCGTCGTCGTGCCGAAGCACACGCTGAAGTGGCCGTGGTAGTTGAACTGGTTGACGTTCTCCAGTTCGCAGCGGAACACGTACTTGCCGACGCCGTTGCAGGTCAGCTCCACACGACCACCGAGCGCACTGGCGCCGTCGAGGTCGAACTCGACGATCATCTTCACGTCATCGGCGTAGTGCACCTGGCCGTCATCCACCACGTATGCAGCGTGCATCACGGCGCCATCGGCGCGGATGGCGGCGTAGGAGTGGTACCTCGGCCCACCCTCGATCCCGCCGGTCGACCAACGCGAACCGTTGCCACGGAGGGCCTTGTAGTCGCGGATGCCCCAGCTGTGCCCGCGCTGCGACATGGCGTCGACGGCGATGGTGCGGCTACCAAGCCGCACCGTACCGGTCACCTGCCCGGGGACCTGGTACGAGGTACTGCTGACGGCCTTCGCCGGATCGCCCAGCGACGGAAACACGGCGAGCAACGAGGGGTACGGCAGCATGTCCTTGAAGGTGAGGTCGATCTCCACGTCCTGGTCGGTACCCCGCACGGCGGTGGCACCGCCCTCGTGATGAATGCCGAAGTCACCTGCGCCATGACCACCCGCGGCGCGCCCGACTGTGTCGAGCGGGAGGGGCTGCCCCAACCGTCGATAGGCGACGCCATCGGAGTACGCGCTGACGAACACACTGCCGCGGTCGTTGGCCGGCTCCTGGCTGATGTGCACGACACCGCCGGTGCCGGCCCCATCACCCCAGTACACCCACGTGCTCTCCTGCCACAGCGGATCCACTGGCGGCGTGTGCAATCCTTCGTCGAGCGGTTCGAAACCGATCGTTCCCGCGTGGCCGGGGACCTTCAGGATCTGTGCCATCGTGCTCACCTTCTGTGCGGCCCGGCCGGCGGGCGGGTCTCGCGTCGGAGAGTACATGAGCGACCGGATGGCCTTTCCAGGATTCGTTCACACGTCCAACTGACACCTGGGTGGTTTCCAGGGATGGTCGCAACACTTCTGCGATTCTGGAGGTCATGTTGTCATCGTCTCGTCGTGTCAAGAAGGGGCCGGGGCGTCGCCCGCAGTCGGCCAAACGTCGCAGGTTCATGGAACTCCGAGAACGCGGGTTGAGCATTGACGCTGCTGCCCGTGAGGTCGGCGTGTCACGGACCGCGGGAAGGAACTGGGCGAAGGGCTACAGGACCTACCGCGCTGGTCAGGTGGTGGGGTTCGTCCCGGCGCTCGACCGACTCGAGGTACGCGAGATCAGCCCCCGGTTCCTGTCGGAGGACGAGCGCATCGAGCTCGCCGATCTGCACCGTGCCGGCGTTAGCGGGCGTGAGATCGCTCGCCGGCTCGGGCGGGCGCCGTCGACGATCTCACGTGAACTGCGTCGCAACGCCAGTCCGGCGAAGGGCTATCGCCCGTTCGACGCGCACCGCCGTGCGACCGCTCGGCGAGCGCGCATCCATCGCCGGCGCGTCGAAGCCAACGGCGAGCTGCGACGGGTGATTGGTGAGCTGTTGTCGCAGAGGTGGAGCCCGCAGCAGATCAGCCGCCACCTGCGCCAGCGGTTCCCGGATGATCCGGAGATGTGGTTGTGTCACGAGAGTATTTACCAGGCCGTCTATCAGCCTGGCTCGCCGTTGATGCGCCCGTCGCCGCTCGCACCGCAGCATCGCTCGCCGCTGCGCACCCACCGCGATCATCGCCGTGCTCAGCAACGCATCGACCGTCGCCGGCCCCGGTTCGAACAACCGATGCGTTCGATCCACCAGCGACCGTTCCCGCCCGACGACCGCACCGAGGCCGGGCACTGGGAAGGGGATCTGATCATCGGCGAGGACCAACAGTCCGCGATCGGCACACTCGTCGAACGTCAGACCCGCCTCGTGCGTCTGTTGCATCTGCCCCAGCGCGATGGCGACACGCTCCACGACGCGCTCCGTGCTCGCCTTGGCGATCTGCCACCGGTGTTGCGGCGATCGATCACCTGGGACCAGGGAACCGAAATGGCACGCCACGTCAGGATCACAGAGACGCTCGGCGCGCCGGTCTACTTCTGCGACTCGCGCTCGCCATGGCAGCGCGGCTCGAACGAGAACACCAACGGTCTCCTACGCGACTATTTCCCGAAGGGCACCGACCTGGGCGTCCACGCGGTGGAGCACCTCCTCGCCGTCGAGAACGAGCTCAACAACCGACCTCGACGTGTCCTTGGCGACCGCACACCGACCGCGCTATTCGACGCCCTGCTACCCTCGCCACCTCACACCGTGTTGCAACGTTGACTGGAAACCACCCTGTAGAAAAGTGAGCACCTATGACCGCGACACCGATCGATCCCCAGCGAACCGCTCTGCTCGCACTCGACTTTCTCACGCCGATCCTCGAGCACTACGCGTCCAACAAGTTCGCTGCCGGCGACCACGCCGCGAAGGTGTGCGCTGCCGCTCGCGGCACACAGTGTCTGATCGGACACGTGACACCGACGATCATGGTGGATCACACCAGACCGACCGCAGAGTCCGTCGACTTCTATGAGCCGATGCGACCGGTGGCCGACGAGGCCCGGTTCACCAAGCCCGGCGTGGGTGCCTTCGAGGGCACCGGGGTGGAGAGCTGGCTGCGGCGCTCCGCGCGCGACACACTGGTCATCATGGGCGTCGCCACCAGCGGCACCGTGCTCTCCACCGTGCGGTACGGCTTCGACAAGGGCTTCCGCATGATCGTGGTCTCGGATGCGTGCGCGGACATGGACTCGCAGGTGCATGAGATCCTCACCCATGAGGTGGACACTGCGAGTTGGATCGGCCTGTGGAAGATGGCCGAGCTGATGACCACCGACGAGATCGGCGGACACCTCACTCGCTGAGCGCACCCACCGCAGCGAAGGTTTCGGCAACTGTCCAACTGGACGACAACTACTCTCCCCGCTCATGGAAACATCCGTGGATCTTTCGCAGGATCTACCGTCACACGTGCCGAGCGAGCTCGTCGAGACCTTCGATCTGTGGAACGGCGAAGTGGCCGACGACATGTTCGGTGCCCTCGAGCGATTGCAGGATCGTGCCGTCGCCAAGGGCGGGTTGGTCTACAACCCGTACCTGAAGATCTGGTGGGCGGGTGGCCTCGACCTCGTCCGCGAGATCTACCAAGCTCCCGATCTGTTCAGTAGTCGCTCGCTCGCCGGCGGCATCGCCGAACCGGGTACGCCCGATCTGTCGGCGGTCCTGCCGTTCCGCCTGATCCCGGTGGTCCTCGACCCGCCGGATCATGAGCACTTCAAGCGGCTGCTCACGCCACTGTTCGCCACGAACGTGATGGAGAAGAGCCGTCCGTTCTTCGTGAAGACCATCGTCGACGCGATCGAGAAGTTTGCCGACAAGGGCCAGACCGAGATCGTGTCGTCGCTGACCGGGCGGGTGCCGGCGTTGACGTTCACTCGCATGTTCGGCCTCCCCGAGGAGCGCGGACCCGAGTACGCCGACTGGAACCACACCCTGTTCCGTGGCCAGGATCCGGAGCGCAGCGAGGCGGCCGGCAAGATCATCGGTGCGCTGACGGAACTGGTCGAGCGCTGCCGTCGCGAGCCGGGCGACGACTTGATGAGCGAAGTGGTGAACGCCACGGTGAACGGCCAGCCGGTCGACTCCAACGATGCGTTGGGAATCGGCTTCCTGCTGTGGATGGCCAGCCTGGATACCACCACATCGCACTTGTCGTTCCAGTTCTGGCACATGGCCACCCACCCGGAAGACCAGCGGCGTGTTCGCGAGAACCCCGAACTGATCCCCGGTGCCGTCGAGGAATGCTTGCGCCTCTACGGCACGGTCAACAACGGACGAATCCTCACCCGCGACACCGAGTTCCACGGCGTCAAGATGCTGGCCGGGGAGAAGATCGGTTGGGCTTCGTCGGCCATCGGACGCGACGGGACCGTCTTCGAAGATCCGAACACGTTCGATCCCGAGCGCTCCGGCAACCGCCACCTCGCATTCGGCGCCGGCGTGCACCGCTGCATTGGCCTCCACCTGGCGCGCAAGATGCTGATCCTCTCCATGGAAGAACTGCACCGCCGTGTGCCGCCATACCGCATCACCGAGGGGATGCAGGCCAAGCCGCTCTCCGGTTTGTCGCTCGCGTTCGAGTCGATCCCGATTTCCTGGGACGTCGAAGGCTGACCTGGCGCAAGGAGCACATGATGTCTGAATGCGAGTGCATCGCCACGACGTCGCCAGCACCCTGCAACTGCCGCTCAGCACATGTTGACGGCCACTGATGAGGCGGCCAACGGGTCGCCGGTACTGAATCGAACTGGAGAGACCATGGACGCGATCCTGTCGGGAATCCGCATCATCGACATGACGATGGGGCTTGCTGGCCCGGTGGCAGTCCGTCTGCTCGCCGAGGCCGGTGCCGACGTCATCAAGGTCGAGCCACCTGGAGGCGACCCGACGCGTGCGCAGTCCGCCTTCGAGACCTGGAACCGCTCGAAGCGGAGCATCGTGCTCGATTTGGATGATCCCCTCGATCGGGCTCGGCTCGATGAGTTGCTGTCCTCGGCCGACGTGCTGGTGCACGGGCTGCGGGCCGACTCGCGCACGAAGCACTCACTCGACGACGACTCGTTGAGCGCTCGCTTCCCCGACCTGATCGTGTCGTCGGTGCTGGGCTACGCCCAGAACCACCCCGATGCCGACCTGCCTGGCTACGACATCCTCGTGCAGGCGCGCACGGGTCTGATGGACGAGATGATCGCGGCCGGTGGCGGCCCGATGTTCCACCGCTTCCCCGCAGCCAGTTGGATGACCTCGTACCTCACCGCGATCGGCATCATCACCAGGTTGCTCGTGCGCGACCGCACCGGCGCGGGCGGGCCGGTGCGCACCAGCCTGCAACAGGGTGCTGCTGCACTGCTGATGCTGCTCTGGCACGACGGCGAGAAGATCACGCCGGAGATGGGCACCAAGGCGGCCCTGACCAAGGAGCACCCCGGACCCGGGCTGCTGTGCTTCAAATGCGCCGACGGGCACTTCTTGCAGTTCGGCTCGATCGGGTTCACCGAGGCACCGATCCTGATGGAGACCCTGGCCGAGATGGGCCACTTCCTCGACTTCGAGGGCCTGCTGCCGCCGCCCGAGTTTCTCGCGCATATCCGCGAGGCGTTCACCAAGCGGACGCTGGCCGAATGGCTTGGGGGCATGCGCGAGTACGACGTGCCGTGTGAGCCGATCCAACCGCTGGGGTCCGTGTACCGCGACCCGCAGGTCATCGCCAACGACTACGTGGTCGACCTCGACCACAGCCGCTTCGGCCCAGTCCGCCAGACGTTGGCCCCGTTCCGCACCGACCCACCCGCACACGTGCAACGCCAAGCTCCGGCACTCGACGAGCACCGGGCCGAGACGTTCTCCAGCCGGCCCGAGCGTTCGCGGACCAGCGCGGCTGAGTCGCTGCGCCGTCCGTTGGAGGGTGTGAAAGTGCTCGACTTCGGCATGTTCTACGCCGGCCCGTTCGCGCCCGTGCTGCTCAGCGACCTCGGCGCAGAGGTGATCAAGGTCGAGCCAATCACCGGCGATCGGATGCGCACGAAGGGCCAGAACCGGATGTTCCTCGGCGCACAGCGCGGGAAGCGATCCCTCGCCATCGATTTGCAGAACCCCGCCAGCCGACCTGTCATCGAGCGGCTCGTGCAGTGGGCCGACATCGTGCATCACAACATCCGGATGCGTGCTGCCGAGCGGCTGGCGATCGATTACCAGTCGCTGAAGGCGATCAATCCGGCACTGGTGTATTGCCACGTGAGTTCCTACGGGCCCATCGGGTTGCGCGCCGACCAGCCGGGTCTCGATCCGATCGCCCAAGCAGCCTCCGGTTGGCAGCTGGAGTCAGCCGCACAGGGTGGCGCGCCGGTGTGGTATCGGTTCGCACCGATGGACTCACTCGCGGCGACTTCATCGTTGGTGGCAACGATGCTGGCATTGTTCCGGCAGCGACGCACCGGCGAGGGTTCGTTCGTCTCCGGGTCGCTGCTCGGCGCCGCCGTTGAATCGAACAGCGAAACCATGCTGCTGCGCGACACGGACACGTTGGCGCCGTATCCCCACTTGCTGCCCGACCAGACCGGAGTCTCCGCCGGGTACCGCATCTACTCGACGGTGGACGGCGAGCGAGTGGCCGTCGCCGCGCTCGACGACCGGCGCCTGGCTGCGCTGCGAGCCGTCGCTGGAGTGGACGCGGACAACGCCGTGGCTGCGGCGTTGGCGCAGCTGACGTCGACGGAAGTGCTCGACCGGGCATCGGCCGCCGGTTGCCCGATGGAACTCGTCCGTCTCAATCAGGAACTTCCGTTCTACGAGCGCGAGCTCGGTGGCCCCAGCCGCCTCGCCGTCAGCTATCCCCACCCCACGTACGGCGAGTTCGTGCAGCCGGGTGCCTTCTGGGACTTCGGGGCGCTCGACTTGCGCCTCGATACTGCGCCGCCCCAACTCGGTCAGCACACGAACGAAGTGCTGCAGGGTCTTGGGTTCTCGGCGGACGAGATCGCCACGCTCGAGAGCGACGGCGTGGTCAGCACGGCCAACGTGCCGCACCTCTGATCTCTGAGATAAGCCGGATCAGTCGGAGGACGGCAATCGTTTCGCGGCCTTCAACGCGAGGGCTGTGTCGCCGACGGCCAGCGAGCCAGCGCCGGCCTTCGTCACGAGCAGCTCCAGGCCGATCGCTTCCAGCTCGTAGCGCTTGCCGACCGACGAACCCTCCGCGAACTCGGGAACCGGCGCGAACGATTCGGCTGCGTCGGTCGGGGCCACCATCGGATGCCCGCCACAACGGAGATCCACGTCGCCTGCCTCGGCACGGACCACGATCACTTCCGTCGTGCATGCCTGGCTCCGCCAACGGCTACCGGTAGTGACGTTCATGATGTGGTCTCCTCGTTGTTGTCCAGTGCCGCGATCTGGTCGGTCGTGAGCGTGATGTGGAGCGCAGCCATGTTCTGCTCCAAGTGGGCGATCGATGACGTGCCGGGGATCGGCAACATGGCCGGCGAACGTTGCAGCGACCAGGCCAGCGCCACCTGCTGAGCAGTCGCGCCGATCTGCGCGGCGACCGTTGCCACCGCGGTGCCATCGCCGGTCGACAGCGGGCCCCACGGGAGGAACGTGATCCCCTCCGCGGCGCAGATCTCGAGCACCTTGTCCGACATGCGGTCGCTCAGGTTGTAGCGGTTCTGCAGCGAAGCGATCGGTGCGATCGCACGTGCTGCCGCCAGCTGCCCGCGTCCGACGTTGCACAGCCCGATCTGGTCGATCTTGCCGGCCTCGCGGAGTTCCACGAGCGCGCCGATCGACTCCTCGAACGGAACCGCCGGGTCTGGTGTGTGGAGTTGGTAGAGGTCGATCCGTTCCACCTTCAGCCGCCGCAGGCTCTCGTCACACATGCGGCGCAGCCGTTCGGGGCGACAGTCGATCGGCAACAACCCATTGGGCAGATACTCGCCGGGCACGAAGCCACCCTTGGTGGCGATCAGCAGGTTCGCGCTGTAGGGATGGAGTGCCTCGGCGATGAGCCGCTCACTCTCCCCACTTCCGTACACATCGGCCGTGTCGATGAACTCGACCCCGAGTTCGACAGCGCGCCTGATGAGTGCGATCGCTGCCTCGCGACTCGGCTGACGATCAGCGCCGGTCGCACCCATCACGCGCATCGCTCCGAAGCCGAGGCGTTGGACTGATCGGGTACCTACCTGGACGCTGCTCGTCATGAGAGCCACTGTACGAACCCGTCGTCCGACGCAGATGGACGGCGAGCGGTTCGGCTGGACGCGTCGGCGATGGCGACGCTCAGCCGGCAGCGAACAGCGCCCGCATCTCCGAGATGTACGGCTGATGCGCCGCCATGCCGCCATCGACGCACAACACCTGACCGGTGACGTACTCGGACTCGTCCGAGGCCAAGTACAGCACCATGTAGGCGATGTCCAGCGGTGCGCCCGCGCGTGTCGTCAACATGTTGGCCACGATGATGTCGAGCAGAGAGCCGCTGTGGTCGGAGGTCTTCTTGCCGGGGATCACGATGAGCCCGGGTGCGATCGCGTTGACGCGCACACCCTGCTTGCCGAACTCGGTGGCGGCGTACATCGTGATTGCGTTGATCGCGGCCTTCGAGGCCCCGTAGGCCGCGTGGCCGAGGTCGCCCAGTAGGCCGGCGCCGGAGCTGGTGTTGATGATCGATCCGCCACCGCGCGCCACCATGTGCGGTGCGGCGTGCTTGATCGCCAGCGCAGTGCCACGCGCGTTGATGCGCATCGTGTCGTCCCACACCGATGCCTTGGCCGCACCGATCGGCCCGTCCTCCTGGGCGGCGAGCATCACGGCAGCGGCGTTGTTGTGCAGGATGTCGAGCCCGCCGAACTCGGCGACCGTTCGCTCGATCAGCGCGGCGATGCTGTCTTCGTCGCCCAGGTCGAAGCCGATGGCGATCGCGTCGTGCCCGGCAGCGCGGATACTCGCTGCGTGGGCCTCGGCCTTCTCCGCATCGAGGTCGGCCACCACCACGCGCGCACCGTGCTCCGCGAGCAGCTGCGCGGTGGCCGCGCCGATACCCGACGCCGCGCCAGTAACAATCGCGATTTTCCCTTGGACTCTGCCCATGATTCCCCCTTGTTCAATGGCCGCTGCGATTCCTCACGGGAACAGCAGGCGACCGCCGTCGAGCATCAACGTCGCACCGGTGAGGTACGACCAGTCGTCACCACACAGCGACGCGACTGCGCCGGCAATGTCGGCCGACTCGTCGCCCATCCGCCGCAGCGGCACGGTCTTCAACATCGCGCCATAGGCCTCGGGGTGGTTGTCGCGGAAGGTCTCTGCCGACTTCGTGAGCGCGGCGGGGCAGATGACGTTGACGCGGATGTTGTCGCGGCCCCACTCGCGGGCGGCCACGCGGCTGAGCCCGCGGATGGCTTCCTTGGTCATCACGTAGGCACCGAACGTCGGGTCGCCGGTGATGGCGGTGGACGAACCGAAGTTGATGATGCAGCCGCCGCCACGAGCGGCCAGCACCGGGTGGGCCGCCTGCATGCAATACAGACTGCCGCGGGCACCACTGCCGAAGTAGGTCTCCAGCGCTTCGTCATCGAGGTCGAGCAGCTTCTTCTGCCCACCCATCGCCTGCGCGTTGTTGACCAGGATGTCGAGCCCGCCGAAGTGTTCGACGGCCGCCGCGATCATGCGCTCGACATCGCTGCGCACGGCGACATCGCCGGTGACAGTGGCCACCTTCGCTCCGATGGCTTCGATCTCGGCGGCAACCGCGATGAGCTTCGACTCGGTGCGCCCGCTGATCACGACATCGGCGCCGCGCCGCGCCAGCTCCAGCGCGACCGCCCGGCCGAGGCCTTGGCCGCCACCGGTGACCAATGCGATTTTGCCGTTCAACTCTGCAGCCACGATGGGCTCCTCTCGTGTTCGTTCATGTAGATCATTCGCCAGACGCCCAGAATGGCGCCCACGTCTCGAAGGCGTCGGGCAGCGGCGGCACCTCGTGGTGCCAACTGTCGAAGCCCACCGACTGCGGATGCTCGTTGATGTCGGCCGCGTACCAGTGCTTCTCGCGCCGACGCGAGAACAGCCACTCGCCGTCCACCCGGCGGTAGTCGTCGAAGTAGCAGATGCCCATCACGATCCAGCGGTCGTCCACCTCGTGCTCGGCGCGGCAGTACGTCGCGCCGCGAGCCGTGTCGGCGGTGAGCATCTCGATGCGGTGGCCGCAGATCTGGTGCAGCGAGCGCTTGAAGCTACGCAGCGCCGGCTCGATGTAGCCGCGCAGCGCCTCGCGACCGAACGTGTCGCGACCTACCTGCACGTCGGGCACGAACAGCGACAACCACGTGTCGACATCGCGGGAGTCGACCGCCATTGCGTAGCGGATCGGCAACTGGCCGATGTCGAGCCGCGCCTCCACACGGGCGATGCGTTCGCTGAGTTCGTCCATCAGTTCCCCCTGCCCCCCGGCTGAATCAGCGCAATCATACATCTGTTACCGTTGCGAACATGCTCCTGCCTGAACCGACACCTCAACAAGCGGCCGACATCATTGCGATCACCCACTTGGCGGCTGGGTACGCGGAAGCGATCTGCCGCGGCGACATCGATGAGGCCGTGCTTGCGTATGCCGACAACGGTGTGCTGCGCTCGCCCACCACCACCGACTCGGTGGGTCGCCAGGCGATCGCCGACACGATCCGCACGGCGACGGCCGGTATGGACTTCGTGTTCCAGACCGTGCACCAGGGTCTGGTGCGCGTGGACGGCGACGAAGCCTGGGCCCGCTTCCCGATCACCGAGTGGGGCCGCCGCGACGACAAAGGTGTGCAATTCCTCGGGATGTACGACGACCACGCCGTGCGCACCGCAGAGGGCTGGCGGTACGCGTCGCGCTACCTGGCGCCGCGTACGCTCGGCCGCCCCACCAGCTTCACCGGCAGGATCATCGATCTGGGCGTGCTCAGCAGTTCACCGCTGACGGCCTGACCGCCGGAGCGACAATGACCACACCTCTCACGGGAACACGCCGGATGGCCGGCCGCGTCGCCATCGTCACTGGGGCCAGTCGCGGCATCGGACGCAGCATCGCCGAGGCGTTCGCCGCCGAGGGTGCAGCGGTGGCAGTCGCTGCGCGCACGCTCGGGCGGGGCGACGACTCACTGCCCGGCAGCCTCGAGGAAACCGTCGAGGCGATCATCGCGGCTGGTGGGCGGGCCATCCCCGTCGTCTGCGACGTCACCAACGACGACGACCTCATCCACCTCGTCGAGATCGCGAACAGCGAACTCGGTGTCATCGACACGCTCGTCAACAACGCGGCTGCCACGGTGCCCGGACGTCCGGGCAAGCGGCCGCAGATGCCACAGTCGGATGGTCCGGCACGGATTCCCACCGTGCTCGACCTGCCGCTGAAGGCCGTGCGGATGCAGTTCGAGGTGAACCTGTTCGCACCGTGGCGGCTGATGCAGTTGATCGCACCGCAAATGTGCGCCGCCGGCCGCGGCTGGATCATCAACATCGGTTCGGAAGCGGCCCGCATGCCGGGCTTCACCGGCGCCTACGGATCCAGCAAGCTCAGCCTGGAACACCTCACCGCGTCCGTTGCCGCCGCAGTGGGCGAACTCGGTCTCGCCGTCAACGCACTGCTGCCTTCGCTGCCGGTTCCCACGCCCGGGCTGCAATGGGTGGGTGGTGGCAGCGACCGCGAACAGACCCCCGAAGACTTCGCGGAGGCAGCCGTGCTGCTCGCTCTGGCCGACCCTGGGGTCACCAACGGCAGAGTGCGGCACAGCGCCGATGTGCTGCAACCGGAACTGGGTGAGCGCGGCTGGCTGGGTGGCTGACCGTCGGCTGACGCGTCAGACGTCGGCGAGCAGCGGGCGCAGGCGGGTGCAGATCGTGTTCACGTGCTGCGCGGTCAGTTCGTCCGGCGCGCCGCCAAGGCTGGCCCAGATGTACACCTGCTCCACCGGCGTGCCGGCAGTGGCGGCGATCACCCTGGCGGCGAACGCCTCGGGGGTGTCGTAGAGGAAGCTGGCCAACGGTGGGCTGTTGGGGTCGACCTGACGCATCTTCTCGGGGTCGACAGGCCGCGGCGTTCCGCGGCCTGTTCCCTCCACCATGTGTCGGCGGTACGAATCGACCTGGTAGGCGAGGTGCTTGGAGACCAACGCCCAGTCGCGCTCGGGGTCTTCGGTGACGAACCCCTGGAGGCCCCCTGCCATGCGGCCGATCGCCGGATCGTGGCCAGCCTCGATCAGCCCGTCGCGGTAGTGCGACCACATCTCGCCGTTGGCGGTGAGCAAGCCCGCGCCAAGGAGGCCGGCGCGGCGAGCACCCTGCGGGCCGCCGTAGCCCATCCAGATCGGCAGTTCCTGCTGCACCGGACGGGGCGTGAGACCGCCCTCGGCGAACAACCGCCGCACCTCGAGTGCGGTGGCGTCGGTGGTGCCGTAACGAGTGCTGAGGTCCTTACCGAACAGGTCGAACTCGGGGATGCGGTAACCAGCACCCAAGCCGAGGTCGAGCCGGCCGCCGGAGAGGATGTCGACCATCGCTGCCTGCTCGGCGATCTCCACCGGGTGGTGCAGCGGCGCGATCACGATCGCGGTGCCGAGGCGGACGGTCTTCGTGCGGGCGGCCACAGCGTTGAGGAAGCCCAACGGCTGGGTCATGTAGCCGTCGTCGAACAAGTGGTGCTCGGTGGTCCACACCGAATCGCAGCCGAGGCGTTCGGCTTCCTCGCACATCTCCAGCGCGAAGCCATAGAGGCGGGTGGGGTCCTGCGGCCACTCGGGTGGGTTGCGCAGATCGAAGTAGATGCCGACTTTCATACTGCGCTCACCGAGCTGGCGGGCGCCGCGGACACGTGCGGGAACAGTTCCTCGAACGCACCCCGGGTGATGCGCTGACGTACCGCGGGCGACACATCGTCGAACAGTTCGTGCAACGTCTTCTGCGAGTGGCCGTAGGTGCCCTCGAGGTGCGGGTAATCGCTGCCCCACATGACGTTGTTGTAGCCCATCGCCGACATTGCGGCAGGTGCCGACTCGTCGTGCTGGAAGCTGGCGTACACCTGGCTGAACAGGATTTCCTTCGGCAAGCGGCTGAGCTGCGGGCGCACGAACATGCCGTGCTGACGGTAGGCCTCGTTCATCCGGTCGCCGATGAACGGCACCCAGGTGGCGCCACCTTCGGAGATCAGCACCTTCAGGTTGGGGTGACGGTCGAGCGCGCCGCCCGAGACCATCTTGGTGGCTGCGCGCAACCCGCCGTAACAGGTCTCGACGTAGTTCAACACTGCGCCACCAGGACCGCGGTGCATCGCGCTGAGCGGACCCGATGCCGAGTCGGTGCCGATGTGGAAGCCGACCACCATGCCGGCCTCCTCGCAGGCAGCCCACAACGGTTCCCACAAGTCGTCGTTGAAGTCGGGCATTCCGGGAGGCGCGCCGGTGGGCATGTTGATGATCTTCAGCCCGATGCTGGCTGCGTGCTGCGCCTCGGCGACTGCGTCGGCAACGTCGAGTAGTGGCATCAGCGCGGTCGGGACGAGACGATCCGGAGCCACGCTCATGACCTCGGAGACCAGCCATTCGTTCTCCGCTCGGGCAGCGTCGCGGATGAGCGCGCGGTCTTCGATCAGCGCGCACCACAGGCCGATCGAGGCATACATCACCTCGGCCCAGATACCTTCCTCGTCGAGGTCTTTCATTCGCAGCGTGGCGTCGCGCGAGCCCGGCGGGCGGTGCGACATCTCGACGATGGACTCGCCAGTGGCACCCTTGGCCGTCATGATCTTGGGCACCTTGCGGGTGAAGCTCTTGCCGTCGACCGTGACGAGTTCCTCACTGTCGGAAATCATCTCCGTGCGCGGCATGCGGTCGGCCTGCGCCTTGGGCATGATCTGATGCCACAGGTCGGCCGGCTCGAGAAAGTGCGAGTCGCCGGAGTTCGCCCAGATCTTGTCCATGAAAGCCCCCTTAGTGCGTATTCAGCACAATAGTACAGCTGATTCGAGGCTCAGGCCACCGGCTCCTTGGGCATCCCCAGCACCCGTTCGGAGAGGATGTTGCGCATGACCTCGTCGGTGCCGCCGGCGATGCGCATACCGGGCATCGTGAGGATCATGTCGGCCCAGCTGTAGGCCCCCCACTCACCGGTGTCGGCGATGACGCGCGGACCCCAGATCGCGCCGGCGAGATCCACGATCTGCCGCAGTGTGTTGGTGTTGGCCAACTTGAACACTGATTCGGCAGGCCCGGCTGGGAGCCCTGCCTCGCGACGTGCGTCGGCGGCCATCGCCTGGTAGCGAATCATCTGCGCCATCGAATAGGCGCGGGCGAACTGCTGCCGGATCACCGGGTCGTCGCCGCCCATACCCGGCTGCTGCAACGTCAGCCGCAGTCGCTCCAGACAGCGTTCCACACCGAACAGGTCGTTGCCGGCGGCACCCAGCGCACGTTCGTTCATCAACGTCGCGATGGCGGTGCGCCAACCCTTGCCGGCCTCACCGAGACGACGGCTGTCGCTGATGCGGACGTTGTCGAAGAACACCTCGTTGAACTCGCGGCCCCGCGTCATCATCTCCAGCGGTCGTACCTCGACACCGGGTGTGCGCATGTCGAGTGCGAACGCGGTCAAGCCATCGTGCTTACTGGGCTTCGATTCGGAGCGGGCCAACAACAGACCCCAATCGGAATGGTGGGCCACCGAGGTCCACACCTTCTGCCCGGTGATCACCCATTCGTCACCGTCACGCTCGGCCTTGGTGGTGAGGCTGGCCAAGTCGCTGCCGGCACCCGGTTCGCTGAACAACTGGCAGCCGATGAGGTCGCCGCGGTGCAACTGCGGCACGAGTGCCTGCACCTCGGGCGCACCGAACGTCTGGAACGTGGACGCCACCATGCCGAGGCTGATGACGAACACATCCAGGTCCGCAGTTTCGTACTCGGAACGCATCGAGAGGTAGAGCCGCTCGTGCTCCGCGCTGAGGCCAGCACCGCCAGCGGACGTGGGGCCGCTCAGCCAGCCAAAACCGGCATCGAACTCGAGTCCCTTCCACCGCTTGGCGGCCTGGACGCGGGCGAGGTCGGCAGCGGGCTCGATCGCCGCGTACGCGCTCAAGGAGTCGTCGCCGGCGCCCCACTGTGTCGTTCCTCGATTGAGCGGGCGGGCGTTCGCTTCCAGGAACGCCCTGCATTCCTGTTCGAAGGTTGTGAGATTGACGCTTGGCACCATGTCCTCCGTTGCAGATGTGGGCCTGTGTCCCGGGCGCCGCAGGACGTGTCCTTGGCACCCGGGCTCCTCCAGGCAGCGCTCTCGTCAGGGCTGGGGAGATCTGACGAGCATCAACAGCCATTCCAGAATAGTTGAATGAGTGGCCTTATTTACCACACGGAAGATCGTTCCGGGTCACTTCCGGCTCAGAACAACTCGCCGCCGGCGGCACGGGCAGTCGTGCCATCGGCCTGCTGGGCACGGATGACGGCCTTGCCGACGTTCCAGCGGTGCACCTCATCGGGCCCGTCGACGATGCGGTTGGTACGCGCGTGCGAGTACCAGTGGGCGAACGGCACATCGTGCGTTATCCCCAAGGCGCCATGCACCTGGATGGCGGTGTCGATCACATGGCACAACATGTTGGCGATGTAGGTCTTGGCCATCGAGTTCTCGACCCGCAGATCCATCTTCTGCTCCATCTTCCACGCGATGTGCAGCACCATCAGCCGGGTGATGTAGATCTGCTGCGCGCATTCGGCCAGCATCCACTGGATGCCCTGTCGATCGGCGACCTGCTTGCCAAACGTCGAACGCTGGATGGTGTACGCCGTGGCCATGTCGAGCGCGGCCTGGGCCTTCGCGATGCTCCACATGCCGTGGCGCAGGCGGCCGTAACCAAGGCGGTGCTGCCCCATCGCGAAGCCCTGCCCCTCGCCGCCGACGATCGCGTCGTTGCTGACACGGAGGTTCTCGATACGCACCTCGGCGTGGCCCATCCACTCTTCACCCTGGAAGCTGGGCGTCGTCTCCTCCCCCCACACCGGCACGTCGCGCACGATGCGATACCCGGGGTTGGGCAAATCCACGAGGAACGTCGAGAACTGCTGGTGCCGGGGGGCATCCGGGTTCGTCTTGGCCATCAACAGCGCGACGTTGGAGTGGCTGGCACCCGAGGTGAACCATTTCTCGCCGTTGAGTACCCATGAGTCGCCATCTCGAACGGCTGCGGTCTGCATGCCGGTGGCGTCGGCGCCAGCGGCACGTTCGGTCATCGAGAAACAGATGCGGATGTCGCCGTTCACCAGCGGCACGAGGTACTTCTGCTTCTGCTCCTCGGTGCCGTACTCGGACAGCGTCAGCATCGTCGCGTCCTGCGGGCCCATGCAGTTCAGCGCCCAGGCACCGAGGTGCGAGAACGACCGCCCCACCTCGACCTGCACGATCGCGTTCGCAAGATGGCTGAGGCCCATACCGCCGTACTCCTTGGGCACGAACGGGCACCACAGCCCTGCCGCACGCGCCTTGGCCTGCAGTTCCTTCACGATCTCCATGAACGGACGGCTGGTGATCTGCGCTTCGGCAGGCAGCACCACATCGTCGATGAACGCCGCGACCTTCTCGCGGAGGGCGACGACGTCGGGGGGAAGCGAGAAATCAATCATGTGGCACAGACTGCCAGCATTGACAGTGGATGTCAACTAGTTCTAACCTCCGCACATGACCGACCTGCGACCGAACAGCGGAGACCAGACACTCGACGTCGAGCGCCTCAATGAATGGATTGGCGAACGCCTCCCCGGACACGGCCTCCCGCTGCAGGCCAGCCGCATCGGCGCCACCACCGGCATGGCCAACGCACTGTTCCTCATCAGCCGCGGCGAACACCGCTGGGTCTTTCGTCAACCGCCAGCGGTGAAGAACGACCCCAGCGCCTCGGACACAGTGCGCGAGTGGCGCCTCCTGTGCGCGCTCGAAGGCACCGACGTCCCGCACCCGGCACCACTCGCACTGTGCGAAGACCTTGAGGTACTCGGCCGACCGTTCATGATCATGGGCCTCATCAACGGGTTCACACCGGGGTTCGAGCTCCCCGAACCATTCCTCTCGGATCTCTCGTTACGCCGCGATCTCGGCTTCGCGTACGTCGATGGCTGCGCTCGGCTGGCCTCGGTCGACTGGGTGGCCGGCGGCCTCGAAGGGCTCGGCAAGCCCGACGGCTTCCTGGAACGACAGGTACCGCGATGGATGGCACAGCTCAGCCGCTACCAGGTACGCGAACTACCCGGCCTCGACACGATCACCGACTGGTTGGAGCGCAACCGGCCCACCCAGAGTCCAGCAGGCATCCTGCACGGTGACTACAGCCCGTTCAATGTGATGGTGTCACCGGACGCCCCGGGCAGGCTGGCCGCGATCGTCGACTGGGACACCGGCACGATCGGCGACCCCGTCCTCGATATCGGCCACCTGCTGGCTCGCTGGACCGAACCCGGTGAAGAGCCAGTGTTACAAGACCAAGCCGGCGGCAACGAGGGCTACCCCACTCGCGTGGAGATGGCCGCGCTGTACGCCGAGATGACCGGCCGCGACCTCAGCGCGCTGCCCTATTACCAGGCACTCGCGCTGTTCAAGTTGGCTGCGATTCTGGAAGGAACGTTCAGCCGCCAACGCGCCGCTGGGGTGCCCGATGACCAGAACATGATGGTCGAGACGGTGCCCCGACTGTTGCGCTTCGCCAACGCATTCGCAACGGGCGAGCGCCGCTGAGGGTCAGCCGAGGCCGAGCGCGGCAGCGGCGAGCGCTCACAACCCCGCGAGACCGCCGCCGTCCATCGTGAGCGCGACCCCGGTGATGAATCCGGCGTCGTCGGAACAGAGCCAGGTGACCGCGTCCGCCACGTCAATGGGCTGACCGATGCGTCCCATCGGGATACGCGTGTCGACGAACTGTTGAACGGCGTCCCCAGCACGGCGGTGACCAGTGGGGTGGCGATCAGCCCCGGGCACACGGCGTTGACCCGCACTCCCTGTCGGGCATAGTCCAGGGCTGCGACCTTGGTCAGTCCGATGACGCCATGCTTGGCCGCGCAGTAGGGCGCCGCGCCGGTGACGCCGATCAGCCCCGCGGCCGATGACGTGTTGACGATCGCGCCACCGCCAACGCGGATCATCTCGGGGATCTCAGCGCGCATGCACAGCCACACACCCTTGAGATCCACCCCGGTGGTCAGATCCCACTCCTCCTCGCTGACGTCTGCCAAAGGACGATGCGGGGCGTCGACGCCAGCGTTGTTGTGCGCGACGTCCAAGCGTCCGAACCGCTCGACCACGAAGCTGACCATCGCCTCAACCTGATCGGCGAACCGGACGTCGACGCCGAAGGCCGCTGCCGTGCCACCGGCCGCCTCGATTGCGGCGACGGTGCGACCAGCGGCTGCAACATCAAGATCGGCGACCACCACCTGTGCCCCGAGACCGGCGAACCGTAGTGCCGTCGCGGCACCGATACCGGACCCTGCGCCGGTCACCAAGGCGACTTTGCCGTGGAATTCAACGGTCATGACTGCACATCGCGGGTGGTGGTTACACGGCTGCTCATCGAATCAAACTACTCAGAGCGTCGGGCGCCGAGTAGTGATCCGATCGACAACCCGCAGGATCCTGGGCCAGCGCAACGGCACCCTTCTGCGTCAGCCGAGGCCGACGAGCGCCATCCCGTTGTCTCGCATGATCGCCTTCTGCACCGACGCATCAAGGCCACCGAGGTGGTCGATCAACTTGTAGGGGTCGGCGAGGCCTTCGCTGTGCGGGAAGTCGGAGCCACCGATGATCACATCGGGCCCGAGGGCCGCGACCACGGTCTCGATGTCGTCTTCCCAGAACGGGTGCATGCGCACGTGGTTCTTGAAGGTGTCGCTCGGCCGCTCGGTGAGCTGACCGCCGATCCACGGGCCGTTACGACCCATGCCGCGGTATTTGTCGAGCTTGCGACACAGCAGCGGCGCCCACTCGATACCCCACTCGGCGGTGACGACCTTGATGTTCGGGAAGCGCCCGAAGAAGTTGTCGAAGACCAGGTTGGCGATGGTCTCCTGGATCGGCTGGTCGCCGTACATGAACATCCACTGGAACGCCGACTGGTGGTAGAAGCTCGGCGTGGGGTCGAGGCCCCACTCGGCCGAACGACGCTTCACAAAACCCGACGGAGCGATGTGGTAGCCGAGGATCAGACCGGCTTCGTTGACCTTCGACCAGAACGGATCGAAGTACGGGTCGGCGGGCGAGCGGCCGCCGCACGGCCCAGGGATCATCGCGATCGCCTTGGCGCCGTTGGCCATCACCGTGTCGAGCAGGTCGAGCGCCAGCGGGAGATCTTCCAGCGACAACATCGCCGGGCAGAAGATGCGGTTCTGGTACGAGTACCCCCACTCCTCCTCCTGCCACTTGTTGAACGAGCGCAGGTTGGCGAAGAGCACGTCTGGGTTGGGGCTGAGTTCCTGCACCATGATCGCGTTGTTGCAGAACATGAACGTCGCGTCGACACCCTGCTCGTCCATCAGCTTGAGGCGCTTGTCGCGATCGAAGTACTCGTCGCGCATCGGCTCGAACTCGTACGAATGCTCGGCGCCGACACCTGTCTTGAAGCCCTTCAGCAGTTCGCGCAGCGACCCGGGGCGAGCGGCCACGTCGAAGATCGGCGAGTCGTGCGGCGAGTAGGTGTCGCCACAGCGGATCTTCTCGATGCCATTGTGGAACGCCGGCTGGATCGCCATGTCGCGGAACTTCGGCTCAATGTGCCGGGTGAACGAATCTCGGGTTTCGTAGTAGTGCTGATCCGAGTCGAACATGCCATAACCGAGCGGAGTCGTCATCGGGGTCTCCTTAGGAAGTCGGTCCGGGAGCGCCCCGGCCATTCACCGATGATCTCCAGTCGGGCGGCGGCGGCGTAGGGCCTTAGGTCCCTATATAGTCCATTTAGGTAACTGATTCAGAGGGAACAATCATGACCGACGAACCGAGCACACCGGGCGAGAGCCCCAACGGAATCTGGGCCTCGTCGTTGGCCGATCTGGTCAGCTATCGCCACCTCGGGTGCACGTCGCAGCAGGTCGATCGCGACCACGCCGTGGGCACGATGCGGCTGCGACGCGACATGCGTTCTTCAGCCGGGTTGTTGTCCGCGCCCGTGACGATCGCGATGCTCGATACCGCGGGTATCTGCATCGACCGCGTGTACTTCCTCGGTCTCACTCACATCGAGGTGCAACTGCTCGACCCAGCAGCCGACGTGCACACCTTGCGAGTGCAGGGCACCGTGGTGCGCTGGGCGCGGACCCAGGTGTTCACGGAAGCAACGTTCGTGTCCGACGCCGACCCGACGCGAGTCATCGGTGTGGGCGTCGCCGACTGGGCAGTCATCGCACCGACGCCCGAGGGCTTCGTCTACACAGACCCCTCCCGCGCGGAGGAGGTCGACGAGTCGCAGCTGCCGCCCCTGCCGTTGGCCTACGACGCAACACCCATCGATGGCGGCCACGAGATCTCGATTTTGTCGTCGCGCATCGGCGGCGTCGCCCTGCACCACGGGCCGATTCTGGTCACGCTCGAAGCCACCGCGATGGAGCTCGCCGCCGCGACCGGCGCGGGCTCGCTCGCGGTCGAACACGCGAGCGTGCGGATCGTGAAGGCGGGCACCGCAGGGCCGTTCCGCACCTCCGGCACCATCGTGCACGACGGCGCCTCGGTGCTGGTGCGCACCGAACTCATCGACCACGGCAATGGCAACACGCTCGTCGCCGTCGCCCACCACCGCCTCCGCAGAGGGAACTGACCGATCATGGACTTCACCTACCCTCCGGAGCTGGACACCTTTCGGGCCGAGATCCGCGCGTGGCTCGAGCAGCACCTGACCGGCGAGTTCCTCGAGCTCGGCAACGGCGAAGACCTCGGGGCCGACACGTGGCCCCTGCGCTGCCGGTGGGAACAAGAGATGGGCGCCGGCGGCTGGATCGGCCTGGAGTGGCCCACGGCCTACGGCGGCCGCGAGGTCTCGGCGATGGAATCGCTGGTGTTCGCCGAAGAGTACGCGCGAGCCAGTGGGCCGACGCGGGCGGGCACGTTCGGTGAAGGCCTGATCGGCCCGACGCTCGTGCACTTCGGTTCCGACATGCAGAAGGAACGTTTCCTCGGCCCGATCCTGCGCGGTGAGGAGATCTGGTGCCAAGGGTTCAGCGAACCCGGCGCCGGCAGCGACCTCGCCGGGCTCGCCACCAAGGCGCGCCTCGAGGGCGACAGGTGGGTGATCGATGGGCAGAAGGTCTGGACCAGCCAAGCGCACCTCAGCGAGTGGATCTTCGTCCTCGCCCGAACCGACGGCGCTGCGGCCAAGCACAAGGGCATCTCGTTCTTCCTGGTTCCGCTCGACCAGCCCGGTATCGAGATTCGCCCGTTGGTCGACATGCTCGGCGACCAGCATTTCTGCGAGGTCTTCTTCGACGGCGCCACCACTGCCGCCGACATGATCGTCGGCGAACCCGGTGACGGCTGGAAGATCGCGATGGCCACGCTCGGTTTCGAGCGCGGCACCGCGTTCGTGGGCCAACTGAAGAAGTTCGCCACTGAACTCGACATCGTCATCGGCCTCGCCCGCGAACGCGGCCTCACCTCCGACCCGGTGATGCGTCAGCGTCTGGCCCAATCGCACATCGGTCTGGAGCTGATGCGCTTCGGTTTGTTCCGCACCGTCACGTCCGTCGTCCGCTACGGCCGACCCGGCCCGGAGGCTTCGATCGGCAAACTCCAATGGTCGAAGTGGCACCAGGAGCTGACCGAACTGTGCACCGACATCCTCGGCGCGGAGGCCACCCTTGATCACCACCGCACCAAGGGCTTGCTCCACGATCTGCAACACAGCTTCCTGTTCGCTCGGTCGCAAACGATCTACGCCGGCTCCTCCGAAGTGCAGCACAACATCATCGGCGAGCGCGTCCTCGGCTTACCAAAGGACTGAGGTCCCCCCGTGGTGACCCCGCTTCACGCCTACACTCAGCGCATGAGCGTCAGTAAGCCGGGACGGGAAGTCCACATTCGCGTCCCCAAGACTGCCGAGTTGGTCGCCCGGCATCTCCGTAAGCAGATCGTCCGCGGCGAGTTGGTGGAAGGTGATGCGCTGCCGTCCGAGACAGCGCTGATGGAGACGTTCAGCATCAGCCGCCCCACACTGCGCGAGGCCTTTCGTATTCTCGAATCCGAGGGTCTGATCGTGGTGCGCCGCGGCGCACACGGCGGTGCCCGCGTGCAGGTTCCCTCCAGCGAGGTCGCCGCTGGCTACACCGGTCTCGTGCTGCAGCACCGCGGCACCACCCTCGCCGACGTATTTGCCGCACGTGTCATCGTTGAAGCCCCGGCAGCGGCGATGGTCGCCCGCATGCCCGACCGTGTCAAGCGGGCCAAGCGCCTCACAGAGTGGCTCGATGAGTTCGAGAAATCGCAGGACAACGCGGACTACAGCGCTCGCTTCCACGGGTTCAACCGGCTGCTCGTCGAACTCACCGAGAACGAGACGCTGATGCTGCTCACCTCGATGCTCGAATCGATCTCCGACGCAGCCTCCGCCACGTATGTGCAGTTCGCACCCGACGACGAAGGCCGGATGATCAGGCGGGCCAGCAAGGCCCGCCACACCCTCATCGAGCACATCGCCAAGGGTGAGGCCGACGAGGCCGAGGATCTGTTCCGTCGTCACCTCGCCGAGGCCGGCAGCGTGCTGCAGGCAGCCCAGGGCGGCCGCGTCATCGACGTCCTCGGCTGAGCTTCGTCTTCCACCACCGTTTGTGTCACACACCGGTCACCAGCGGGCGGTTTCAAGTGGTGGGCGCGACGAGCTCGTTGAATCGTTCGGCTGGAGTATCCCACTCGAGGGTCATGCGTGGCCGCCCATTGAGCAGACTGGCGAAGCGGTCGAGGTCGTCTTGGCTGTGAACAGAGAGATCGGTGCCTTTCGGG